>Ga0164242_10000150_pt1 | contig 86543 bp, 75 predicted proteins | sample OricomgcompostMG_FD_108783 | JGI IMG/M metagenome (GOLD analysis project Ga0164242, IMG submission 108783) | Miracle-Growth compost microbial communities from Emeryville, California, USA - Original compost - Miracle growth compost (MG) ... | reverse complement strand
TCGCGGTTGTAACGGTTGCCGTGGCAGACGTCGCACGGCACGTACACGTCCGGCAGGAAGTGCATCTCGACCTTGATCACGCCGTCGCCCTGGCAGGCTTCGCAGCGGCCGCCCTTGACGTTGAACGAGAAGCGGCCGGCCGAATAGCCGCGTTCCTTGGCCTGCGGCACCGTGGCGAACAGTTCGCGGATCGGCGTGAACAGGCCGGTGTAGGTCGCCGGATTCGAGCGCGGCGTGCGGCCGATCGGCGCCTGGTCGACCGAGATCACCTTGTCGAAATGTTCGAGGCCGCTGATCGTGTCGTACGGCGCCGGCTCGGTCTGCGAGCCGTACAGGTGGCGTGCGGCGGCCAGGTACAGCGTGTCGTTGACCAGCGTCGACTTGCCCGAGCCCGACACGCCGGTCACGCAGGTCAGCAGGCCCACCGGCAGTTCCAGCGTGACGTCCTTCAGGTTGTTGCCGGAGGCGCCGGTGATCACGAACTGCTTCTTCGGATCGCGCGGCGTGCGCTTCTTCGGCACCTCGATGGCAAGCGAGCCGTTCAGGTATTGCGCGGTCAGCGAATCCTTGCTCTTCAGGATGTCCTTCAGCGGGCCGGCCGCGATCACCTCGCCGCCGTGCACGCCGGCACCCTGCCCCATGTCGACGACGTAGTCGGCGGCGCGGATCGCATCCTCGTCGTGCTCGACCACCAGCACGCTGTTGCCGATGTCACGCAGGTGCTGCAGCGTGGCGATCAGGCGGTCGTTGTCGCGCTGGTGCAGGCCGATCGACGGTTCGTCCAGCACGTACATCACGCCGGTCAGGCCGGAGCCGATCTGCGAGGCCAGGCGGATGCGCTGCGCCTCGCCGCCGGACAGCGTGTCGGCGCTGCGTTCCAGCGACAGATAGTCGAGGCCGACGTTGTTGAGGAAGGTCAGGCGCGACACGATTTCCTTGATGATGCGGTCGGCGATGTCCTTCTTCGCGCCGGTCAGCTTCAGCTTCTGGAAGAAATCCAGCGTGTCGCGCAGCGGCGTCGCCGCCACTTCGTAAATCGCGCGCTGCTGCTTCCCGCTGCCGATCTTCACGTGCCGCGCTTCCACGCGCAGGCGCGCGCCGCCGCAGCTCGGGCATTCCTTTTCGTTGATGAACTTGGCCAGCTCTTCCTTGACCGCCATCGAATCGGTCTCGCGGTAGCGCCGCTGTAGGTTGGGCACGATGCCTTCGAACTCGTGCTCGCGCACGACGGTGCGGCCCTTCTCGTTGATGTACTGGAACGGGATCTTCTGCTTGCCCGAGCCGAACAGCACCGCCTGTTGTGCCTTTTCCGGCAGCTTCTCGAACGGCGTGTCGATGTCGAAGCCGTAGAAGTCGGCCAGGCTGGACAGCATCTGGAAGTAGAACTGGTTGCGCCGGTCCCAGCCCTTGACCGCGCCGCTGGCGAGCGAAAGGTTGGGGAAGGCGACGATGCGCTTGGGATCGAAGAACTCGATGTGGCCGAGGCCGTCGCATTCCGGGCAGGCGCCCATCGGATTGTTGAACGAAAACAGGCGCGGCTCCAGCTCCTGCAGCGCGTAGCCGCACACCGGGCAGGCAAACTTGTTGGAAAACAGGTGCTCGGCGCCGCCGTCCATTTCCACCGCCAGCGCGCGGCCGTCGGCCAGGCGCAGCGCGGTCTCGAAGCTTTCCGCCAGGCGCTGCTTCATGTCCGGCTTGACGCGGATGCGGTCGACCACGACGTCGATCGTGTGCTTTTCCGCCTTCTTCAGTTTCGGCAGCGCGTCCACGTCGTACACGTGCGCATTGCCGGTGCCGCTCTGCACGCGGAAGCGCACGAAGCCCTGCGCCTGCATCTGCTCGAACAGGTCGAGGTGCTCGCCCTTGCGGTTGGCGACCACCGGCGCGAGGATCATCAGCCTGGTGTCTTCCGGCAGCGCCAGCACGGCGTCGACCATTTGCGACACCGATTGCGCCGCCAGCGGATTTTCCGGGTGGTCGGGGCAATAGGGCGTGCCGACGCGCGCGTACAGCAGGCGCAGGTAGTCGTGGATTTCGGTGACGGTGCCGACCGTCGAGCGCGGGTTGTGCGACGTGGCCTTCTGCTCGATCGAGATCGCCGGCGACAGGCCTTCGATCAGGTCGACGTCGGGTTTCTCCATCAACTGCAGGAACTGGCGCGCATAGGCTGACAGCGATTCGACGTAGCGGCGCTGCCCTTCCGCGTAGAGCGTGTCGAAGGCCAGCGACGACTTGCCGGAGCCGGACAGGCCGGTGATCACGATCAGCTTGTTGCGGGGAAGGTCGAGATTGATGTTCTTCAGGTTGTGCGTGCGCGCACCCCGGATACGAATTTCTTCCATTCACTCTTTCGGTCAGGATGGTTCGGTGCCGGCGGCCCTTTTTGGAGGCGGCCGGGCAGGCGAGAACGCCAACCTGATACTATAACGGGTTTTAAAGTCGGCTGTAAAAGACGTCTTCGTCCTGGTTTCTGCCTTGATCTGCAGCCGTTTTCTTGTCGTTTTTGCCAGTTCGCTTCCTGCCATGTCTACTACCTCTCCCGTTGATGCCGAAACCGGCATGACCCGTACCGAAATCCGCGCCAGCAGTTCGCTCGCATCGGTGTTTGCGCTGCGCATGCTGGGCCTGTTCCTGATCCTGCCGGTGTTTGCGGTGTACGCGAAATCGCTGCCCGGCGGCGAGAACGCCACGCTGGTCGGCCTGGCGCTGGGCATGTACGGCCTGACGCAATCGTTCGGCCAGATTCCGCTGGGTATGGCGTCCGACCGCTTCGGCCGCAAGCCGGTCATCGTGTTCGGCCTGATCCTGTTCGCGCTCGGTTCCTTCATCGCGGCGTCGGCGCACAGCATCGCGTGGGTCATCGTCGGCCGCGCGGTGCAGGGCGCCGGCGCGATCTCGGCCGCGATCACCGCGCTGGTGGCCGATGCCACGCGCGAGCAGCACCGCACCAAGGCAATGGCGATGATCGGCGGCTCGATCGGCATTACCTTCGCGGTGTCGCTGGTGGCGGCGCCGCTGCTGTACCGCGTGATCGGCATGCCGGGCATCTTCATGATGACGGGCGTCTTTTCGCTGCTGGCCATCGTGGTCGTGCTGGTCGTGGTGCCGGCTGCGCCGCCGCTGCCGGCGGTCAGGGTGCCGTTCCGCAGCGTGCTGACCAACCGCCAGCTGCTGCGCCTGGATTTCGGCGTGTTCGCGCTGCACATGACGCAGGTCGCGATGTTCGTCGTGATGCCGGCCGACCTGATCCGGCTCGGCCACATTCCGCTGACCGAGCACTGGAAGATCTATCTGCCGATCGTGCTGGTGTCGTTCGTGATGATGCTGCCGCCGATCTTCGTCAGCGAGAAATACGGCAAGTCCAAGCAGGTCTTCATCGGCGCCATCGCGCTGCTGCTGCTGGTGCAGGTCGGCATGTGGCTCGTGACTTCCGAGCAGCAGGCACACTGGGGCTGGCTGCTGGTGCTGCTGCTGGCTTTCTTCATCGCCTTCAACATCCTGGAGGCGAGCCAGCCGTCGCTGGTGTCGCGCTTCGCGCCGCCGGCGGCCAAGGGCGCGGCGCTCGGCGTCTACAACACGCTGCAGGCCCTGGGCCTGTTCTGCGGCGGCGCGATCGGCGGCTGGCTGACGCAGCATTGCGGCGGTCCGTCGGTCTTCATTCTGGGCGGCGTGCTCTGCGCCCTGTGGCTTATAATTGCCGCCAGCATGCAAAACCTGCCGCGCCGCAGCCACGCCAAGGCCGCCGCCGTCTAACGGGAGAACCACTCATGGCATCAGTCAACAAAGTCATCATCGTCGGCAACCTGGGTCGCGATCCGGAAACGCGCTACATGCCGAACGGCGAGGCGGTCACCAACATCGCGGTCGCGACGACGGAAAGCTGGAAGGACAAGAACTCAGGCGAAAAGAAGGAGATGACCGAATGGCATCGCGTCACCTTCTATCGAAAACTCGCCGAGATTGCTGGCCAGTACCTGAAGAAGGGTTCGTCGGTATACGTCGAAGGCCGTCTGCAGACGCGCAAGTGGACCGACAAGGAAGGCGTGGAGCGCTACACCACCGAAATCATCGCCGACACCATGCAGATGCTGGGCGGCCGTCCGGGCGCGGGCAGCAGCGCGCCGATGGACGACGATTACGGCAGCGGCGCGCCGGCGCCGCGCCAGCAGGCGCCTTCCGGCGGCGGCAATGCCCGCCCGGCGGCGCCGCGGCCGGCGGCGAATTTCAGCGACATGGATGACGACATTCCGTTCTGAAGCGTACTGAATAAGCATTAGGCAAACGGCTTGGATCGTTGCGATCCAGGCCGTTTTTCCGTTTACGGATGGCGTTTCTGCCGTAACGGCAATGCGCCGTCTGCGTGCTTGCATCGAGCGAGCGACGACGCGCGGTAGCCGTCGGTCAGCGTCTTCAGAAAGGCGATGATGTCGTCGATCTCGGCGTCGGACAGCGCCGGCTTCTGTCCCGCACGGCGCCCGAACGGCGGGTCCATGTTCACGTTGCCGCGATAGGCCGGCAGCAGGTCGTCGAACTTGGCGATGCTGCCGTCGCGCCGGCGCGGATACCATTTCTCCGGTTGCGTGTCGCGCTGCGCGTAGAACTGCAGCACTTCCTTCAGGCTGTGGAACACGCCGTTGTGGAAGAAGGTGTGGCGCAGCGCGACGTTGCGCAGCGTGGGCGTCTTGAACAGGCCGCAATAGTCGGCGCGGCCGGCGAAATCGGTGCGCTCCGGGCCGCACAGGCCGAGATCGACATAATGCGGATCGGCGTTGGCCGGGATCGCGCGGTTGCGCGGCACGCCGAGCGCGACCAGGCCGAAGTCGGTGAAGGACGGAAAGGCGCCGTTCGGCGCGATCTCGCTGACGTGGCAGGAGGCGCAGTTGCCTTTGCCAGGATCGTTGAACAGCGCCAGGCCGCGCGCTTCCTGCGGGCTCAGCCGGACCTGGCCGCGCAGGTAGGCGTCGTACTTGCTGCTGTACGGGTAGAAATCGGCCGGGCTCTGCTGGAAGACTTCCAGCGCCATCAGCACGGCGCGGAAGGCGCGCGCCGGATGGTCGAACACGTCGACGCCGAAGGCCGCGCGGAATTGCGGCGCATACGGCGCCTGTCGAACCTTCGCGACCACCTGCGCGACACTCGCGTTGGCCATTTCGTTCGGCGCCAGCAGCGGGATGCGCGCCTGCGCATGCGCCGAGTCGGCGCGCCCGTCCCAGGTCAGGCCGCCGGTGGGGCCGGCGTCCACGCTGTCGTCGCCGTCGTCGTCGTGGAAATGCTGGCTGAACGGCGGCGCGGCCTGCAGATAGCGCAGCGAGGGCACGGCGCGCGTGCCGGGCGTCTTCAGGTCGGGGCCGCCCAACTGCACGGCGAGATCGTTGGGCGGGCCGTAGGCATGGCCGGGGCTGTGGCAGCTGGCGCAGGATTGCCGGCCGGAGGCGGACAGGCCGGGGTCGAAGAACATCAGGCGGCCGAGCGCCGTCATCTGCGCCACGCTGGCCGCATGCGCGGCGGGCGCGTAGGCGGGCGGGGCGGCATGCGGGGATGGTAGGGATGGCGGGGCGGCCGCGGTGACGGCGGCTGCGGCGGCCATGGCAGCGATTACGGACGGCGGCATGCGGCAAGCCTAGCAGCCGCGTGTGACGCGGACGTGAACTGTCATGCTGCCGTTACATTTCGCGGCTAGCATCGCCTGCAACGCACAACGAGGGAGCCGCCATGCCAGCATTCCGCCCATCTACCGCCATGACCACCGCGGCCACGGCAGCGGCGGTCGCCGCCACGCTACTGCTGTCCGCCTGCAGCACCACCGCGCCGCCGGTCGCCGCCGCGCGCCCGATGGACAACATCGACACGCTGGTGGTCATCTATGCCGAGAACCGCGGCTTCGATACGCTGTACGGCCTGTTTCCCGGCGCCAACGGCATCCCGGGCGTCAACCCGAGCGCGAAGGGCGTCTATCACCCTCAGGTCGATTTCGACGGTGCGGTGCTGCCCGTGCTGCCGCCGACCTGGGGCGGCGTGACGGCGGCCGGACAGCATCCGGTGATCACGCAGGCGCAGTCGGCCGACATGCCGAACCGGCCGTTCCCCATCGACGGGCAGGGCGGCTTCGACCTCGACGCCGCGGTCGTCACGCGCGACCTGGTGCACCGCTTCTACAACAACCAGATGCAGATCGACGGCGGCCGCAACGACCGCTTCCCGACCTACTCGGACGCCGGCGGCCTGGCGATGGGCTACTACGACGGCAGCAAGATGCGGATGTGGCAGCTCGCGCGGCAGTACACGCTGGCCGACAATTTCTTCATCGCCGCCTTCGGTGGCTCCTTCCTGTCGCACCAGTTCCTGATCTGCGCCTGTGCGCCGCGCTATCCGCATGCGGATACGTCGCCGGCGAAGAAGCTGATCTCGAAGATCGACGTCGACGCCAATGGCAACTTCGTGCGCCTGACGCCGGCGACCGGCGCGCCGACCTCGGTGCTGGACGGCCCGCCGAAGTACGCCAACGACGGCACGCTGACGCCACCGGACGCGAGTGGCATGTACTACGCCGTCAACACGATGCAGCCGCCGTACCAGCCGAGCAACGTGCCACCGGCGGCCGACGACGCCGACCGCCTCTACGCCGATCCGTCCAGCCCGTACACGCTGCCGCCGCAGACGCAGAAGAACATCGGCGACCTGCTGTCGGCGAAGGGCGTCAGCTGGGCCTGGTACGCCGGCGCGTGGAACACGACGCTGCAGGCGGCGACCGGCAATCGCAAGTTCGCCAAGCCGGTGCCGAACTTCCAGTTCCACCACCAGCCCTTCAACTACTTCGCCGACATGGATCCGGTGACGCACGCGGCCTACCGCGCGCAGCACCTGAAGGATTTCGACGCCAGCTTCCTGCAGGACGCGGCGGCGGGCCGGCTGCCGGCGGTCTCGTTCTACAAGCCGCAGGGCAACCTGAACCAGCACGCCGGCTATGCGAGCGTGGCGGCCGGCGACGCGCACATCGCGGAGGTGATCGACAAGCTGCAGCACAGCCCGCAGTGGCCGCACATGATGATCGTCGTCACCTACGACGAGAACGGCGGCTTCTGGGACCACGCTGCGCCGCCGAAGATCGACAAGTGGGGGCCAGGCTCGCGCGTGCCGGCCATCATCATCTCGCCGTATGCGAGGAAGGGCTACGTCGATTCCACGCTGTACGACACCACCTCGATCCTGCGCTTCATCACGCACCGCTGGTCGCTGCCGGTGCTGGACGGCATCGCGGCGCGCGACCGCGCGATCCGTGCGCGCGACGGCCGGCCGATCGGCGATCTGAGCGAGGCTTTGCAGTCGTCGCCGGATTGACGGCGGTTGCGCGCGATGGCAAAGGGCCTCGCGCGAGGCCCTTTTTCTTCGCCTTCTCTGCGGTCAGCGGTCGACGTCCACCACCAGCCGACCGCGCACCTTGCCGTGCAACAGGTCCGGCGCGACGGTCAGCGTATCCGTCAGCGCGATCTCGCTGCTCAGGCCGTCCAGCTTGTCCCACGGCAGTTCAGCCGCCAGCCGGCGCCAGGCCTCGAAGCGCCGTTCGCGCGGACACATCACGCTGTCGATGCCGACCAGCGTCACGCCGCGCAGGATGAAGGGCGCGACGGTTGCCGGAAAATCCATGCCGCCGGCCAGTCCGCAGGCGGCCACCACGCCGCCGTAGCGCATGCTCGCGCAGACGTTGGCGAGCACGTGGCTGCCGACCACGTCGATCGCGCCGGCCCAGCGTTCCCTGCCCAGCGGGCGGCCCGGCGCGGCGAAGGCGGCGCGCTCGAGCAGCTCGGCGGCGCCGAGCCCGCGCAGAAAGCCCGCTTCCTGCAGGCGCCCGGTGACGCCGGCCACCGTGTAGCCGAGCCGGGACAGCAGCACCAGCGCGATGCTGCCGACGCCGCCGGCCGCACCGGTCACGATCACCGGCCCGCGGTCCGGCGTCACGCCGTGTTCCTGCAGCGCCATGACGCACAGCATCGCGGTGTAGCCGGCGGTGCCGATCGCCATCGCGCGCCACGGCGTGATGGCCGCCGGCAGCGGCACCAGCCAGTCGCCTTTCACGCGCGCCTTCTGCGCCAGCCCGCCCCAGTGTGTTTCGCCGACGCCCCAGCCGTTCAGCACCACCATGTCGCCGGGGCGGTGGCGCGCATCGTCCGACTGCTCGACCACGCCGGCCAGATCGACGCCGGGTATCATCGGAAAGCGCCGCACCACCGGACCGTTGCCGGTGATGGCCAGCGCATCCTTGTAGTTCAGCGTCGAGTAGCGCACCCGTACCGTGACGTCGCCTTCCGGCAGCGCTGCCTCCTCGACGTCGCGCAGCCCGGCGCGGTAATCCTGTCCGTCGTTCTCGATCATGATGCTGCGGAACATGCTGTACCTCGCGATGTATGCGCGGCCGTGCCGGGAGCCGGCGACGACGGCGGGGATATCCTGTATAAGGCATGATGATAAGTGCTCCGCGCGCCGTCCGCCGCAACGGCCGCCGAGGGGAAACGATGGCGGCCGGCCGGTATCGAAGCGGGTCGCGTGCGACGCAAGGAAACGAGGAGTGGATGGATACAATCGTGCTGATTCTGGTCATGCTGCTGGCGGTGGTCGCGAGCGGCTATCTGGTACGCGTCATCCCGATTCCGCTGCCGCTGCCGCTGGTCCAGATCGCGATGGGCGCGGTGGTCTCCGGCATCTTCAATCACGGCGTCACGCTCGATCCGGACATCTTCTTCCTGCTGTTCCTGCCGCCGCTGCTGTTCTTCGACGGTTGGCGCATCCCGAAGGACGGCCTGTTCCGCGACCGCAACACGATCGTCGAACTGGCGCTCGGCCTGGTGCTGTTCACCGTGGTCGGCATGGGTTTCCTGATCCATTGGATGATTCCCGCGATACCGCTGGCGGTCGCGTTCGCGCTGGCCGCGATCGTGTCGCCGACCGATCCGGTGGCGGTGTCGTCGATCACCGAGCGCGTACCGATGCCGCGCCGCCTGATGCACATCCTCGGCGGCGAGTCGCTGCTGAACGACGCCAGCGGCCTGGTCTGCTTCCGCTTCGCGATCACGGCGGCGCTGACCGGCACCTTTTCGCTGACTTCGGCCACGGTCACCTTTTTCTGGGTGGCGATCGTCGGCATCTGCACCGGCATCGCGCTGACCTTTTTCGTCAGCTTCGTGCAGCGCACGCTGATCCGCCGCTTCGGCGAGGAGAGCGGGTCGTCGATCCTGCTGAACCTGCTGATTCCGTTCGGCGCCTACCTGCTGGCGGAAAGAGCGGATGCATCCGGCATCCTGGCGGCGGTGGCGGCAGGCATCACGATGAGCTACGTCGAGCTGAGCGGCCGGACGCATGCCAGCACGCGCGTCAACCGCACTGCGGTGTGGGACATGCTGCAGTTCGCGCTGAACGGCATCGTGTTCGTGCTGCTCGGCGAGCAGCTGCCGACCATCTTGCACGGCGCCGCGTGGTCGGTGATGGAAACTGGCCATCTCAATCCGTGGTGGCTGGCGGTATATGCACTGGCGATCAGCGGCGGGCTGATCGTGCTGCGCTTCCTGTGGGTCTGGCTGTCGCTGCGGCTGACGCTGTTCAAGGCGCACTTCCGCGGCGAGAAGTTCGTGCAGCCGCACTGGCGCCTGGTGCTGGCGACCTCGCTCGCCGGCGTGCGCGGCGCCATCACGCTGGCCGGCGTGCTGACGCTGCCGCTGATGATGCCGAACGGCGATCCGTTTCCGCAGCGGGATGTGACGATCTTCCTGGCCACCTCGGTGATCCTGGTGTCGCTGGTGGTGGCCAGCATCGGCCTGCCGCAGGTGCTGCGCGGCCTGCGGTTCCCGGAGGATTCTTCTTCCTGGCAGGAAGAGGACCGTGCGCGCCACGCGGCGGCGCGCGCGGCCATCGACGCGATCAACAGCATCTCGCGCGACGCTTCGATGGAGGCGGACGACGCCAACGCCTATTCGCAGTCGCTGGCGCACGTGATCGGCCTGTACCAGCATCGGCTGGACCAGCATCATCCCGACGGCGGCAAGACGCGGCATGCGCGCAAGGTGGATGAAATCGAGCGCGATCTGCGCCTCGCCGGCATGCAGGCCGAACGCGAGGAGATCTTCAACATGGCGCGGCGCGGCGAGATTTCCGACCAGACGTCGCGCAAGCTGGTGCGCGAGATCGACCTGCTCGAATCGCGCTACCGCTAGCGGCGGCCGTCGATGACAAGCTTGGCATCGTGCCGTCAGACTGGCGTTCCCTCCCGGTGCTTAAAGCGGGCACACCTTCCGGTCGACGACGACCGCGAGGCACCCACTTTCCACCAAGAAGTTTCGTCATGAAAATCGTTTCCGCACTCGTGCTTGCCGCTGCCCCGGCGTCAGCGCTTCCGCCTTCGCCATCAACACCTCGGACCTGATCGGCATGCCGGCCGACGTCCCCGCACCGCAACGCACCATCGCGCTGGACGGCAATATGCGCTACATCAACATCCACCAGGGCGACGTGGTGCGGCTGACCGACGGCGGGCAAAGCGTCACCTGGCAGTTCAGCGGCGTGCAGACCGTCATCCCGCTGTCGGCCGTTTTCCCGTCCGCGCCGGATGCCGGCAGCAGGAAGGTCTATGTCCATATCGACCCCGTCGGCTGACGCGGTGTCTCTGCGGCGGCGGTCTGCCTTGGACCGTCCATGCGACGGCGCGCGGACGTGCCGCCGCAGCCGGTAAACTGAGGGCCGTTTCCGTTTCCCGTTCACGCAACCCATTCCTGCCGGAGCAACGCATGCGCATCCTTGTTGTTGAAGACGAGCCCAAGGCCGGCGAGTACCTGCGCAACGGCCTGACCGAATCGGGCTACGTGGTGGACCTGGTGCGCAACGGCGCCGACGGCCTGCACTTGGCGCTCGAAATGCGGTACGACCTGATCGTGCTGGACGTGATGCTGCCGGAGATGGACGGCTGGCAGGTATTGAAGCGCCTGCGCGAGGAAGCCGACACGCCGGTGCTGTTCCTGACTGCGCGCGGCGAGCTGGAGGACCGCCTGAAAGGGTTGGACCTCGGCGCCGACGATTACCTCGTCAAACCGTTCTCGTTCGCCGAGCTGGTGGCGCGCATCCGCACGCTGCTGCGGCGCGGGCCGCCGCGCCAGGACGAGACGCTGAAGATCGCCGATCTGCAGATCGACGTGCTGCGCCGGCGCGTGGTGCGCGGCGGCAGCAAGATCCTGCTGACCAACAAGGAATTCGCGCTGTTGCATTTCTTTGTCACGCACCAGGGCGAGGTGCTGTCGCGCTCGCTGATCGCCTCGCGCGTGTGGGACATGAATTTCGACAGCGACACCAACGTGGTGGACGTCGCCGTGCGCCGCCTGCGGCAGAAGGTTGACGAGCCGTTCGCGCAGCGCCTGATCCACACCGTGCGCGGTGTCGGCTACCGCTGCGAGGCAACCAGATGATGCGCCGCTCGCTGACGATGCGGCTGGCGCTGCTGTTCGCGCTGCTGTCCTTCCTGACGCTCGGCGCGGTCGGCGTGATGCTGTACCACGGGCTGCGAATGCAACTGGTGCTGCGCGACGACGCCGCGCTGGTCGGCCGCGTCGACCAGGTGCGCACGCTGCTGAAGGACAGCAACACGATGCGCCTGATCCACGACAAGCCGCAGCTGTTCGCCAACATGCTGGGCAACCACGAAGGGCTGCTGGTGATCCGCTTCGCCGGCGAAGCGCCGATGATCGCCGTCAATCCCGGCCATGTGCCGATTCCCGACATCGCGCCGGTGCCTGCCGGCGCGCCGCTGACGCTGGCGGCGGTGCGGCATTCCATCGGCGCCGACGGCATACCCTTCATCGCCGTCGCCGCGGCCACGCGCGCCGCCGATTCCGCACGCGACCTGGAAATCGTGGCGGGCCGCGCGATGGTCGAGCGCACGCGCCTGCTGCAGGGCTATCGCAACCGCATCCTGGTGCTGACGCTGGCTGCCGCCGCGCTGTTCGCGCTGTTCGGCTACCTGCTGCTGCGCCACGGCCTGCGGCCGCTGCGGCGGCTGGCGGCACAGACCGAGACCGTCACCATCGCCAACCTGGGCGCGCGCCTCGATGATGCGGCCGCGCCGCGCGAACTGTCGCCGCTGATCGCCGCTTTCAACGCGATGCTGGGCCGGCTGGAGCGCGGCTTCACGCAGCTGAGTCAGGTATCGGCCGACATGGCGCACGACCTGCGCACGCCGATCAACAACCTGCTCGGACAGAACGAAGTGGCGCTGAGCCAGCCGCGCAGCGCAGAGTATTACGAGGTGCTGCTGGCGTCCAACCTGGAAGAGTTGCAGCGCCTGTCGCGCATGACCGACAACATGCTGTTCCTGGCGCGTTCCGAACATGCCGACACGGCGATCGAGCGCCGCGCGCTGGATGCGGCGGAAGAGATGCAATGCGTGGCGGATTATTTCGAGGGCCTGGCGGAGGAGCGCGGCGTGCGGATCGCGGTGCAGGGCAGCGGCGCCGTATGGGCCGACTCGATGCTGCTGCGCCGCGCGCTGGCCAATCTGCTCGCCAATGCCGTGCGCTATGCCGATTCCGGGACGGCGATTCTGCTGCAATCCGAACGCGCAGACGGCGGCGTGACGCTGGCGGTGGAAAACCGCGGTCCCGTCATCGAGCCGCACCACCTGGCGCGCCTGTTCGACCGTTTCTATCGCGCCGACGCCGCGCGCCGCGATTCGGCCGACGCCAGCGGCCTCGGCCTGTCCATCGTGCGGACCATCATGACGCTGCATCAGGGCCGCTGGCATGCGGCCAGCGCCGACAGGGTCACGCGCTTCAGCCTGTTCTTCCCCGACGCTCCGGGCTGACTTTCGGCGCCGACCTTCCCGCCACCGGACGCCGTCCGATGCCAGTGTGGCAATCCCGCACCAAAAACCTGGCCAGTGCCGGCTTTTTGTTGCCGGCCGCAATCTTGTCTAGGCATTTTCATTGCACTGCTTTAATATTCTAGAATCAGTTTCATGTAATTTTGCAATTTGATAACGCAGAATTTACATTCTGGTTTCATGCAGGGTTGAAAGTACACAACAACATTGGCCTGGCTCTCAAACCCTATATATTCAGCATGTTCCTCAAGCGCAGCAGCGATTCACCTGGTACGCAGCTACTCAACCTGATGGAGGTGGCGGGCGAGATCGTGCTCAGGCTCGATGCGCTGGGGACGGTCCTGCAGGCCAGCCGGCAGTCCGGCGACCTGGTCGACGGCGGCATCCCGCTGGTCGGGCGCAGCCTGTTCGACCTGGTCGAGCCGTCCGACCGCCACGCGATCGAGGCCTGCTTCCGCAGCGCGCTCGAATCCCGCGCGCCGACGCGGCTCACCGTGCGGCTGGCGGTCGGCGCCAGTCCGCTCTGGTTCGACCTGCGCATGATCGCCTACGCGGCGGAGCAGGGACTCGAGATCTTTGCCGCCGGGCGCGACATTTCGAGCCAGCAGGCGACCGAGGACCGGCTGTTGCACATGGCCACGCACGACGAGCTGACCGGCCTGCCGAACCGCTCGCTGCTGAGCGACCGCCTGCGCATGGCGATCGCCCATTCGCGCCGCACCAACGTCGGCTTCGCGGTGGCGGTGCTCGATCTCGACGGTTTCAAGAAGGTCAACGACGCGCTGGGCCACGCCATCGGCGACGAATTGCTGCGCATCGCCTCGCATCGTTTGCGGCACCTGCTGCGCGACGTCGACACGCTGGCGCGTGTCGGCGGCGACGAGTTCGCCGCCGTGCTGCCGGGCGCGATCGACGAGGTGGAAATCCAGCAGGTGGCGCGGCGCATGATCGCCGCGATCCAACTGCCGTTCGAAATCGCAGGACATACGCTGTACGTCAGCACCTCGATCGGCGTGGCGATCTATCCGCGCCACGGCGACACCGACGTCAAGATCCTGTCGCATGCCGACACCGCGATGTTCCACGCGAAGGAAACGGGCAAGGCGCGCTGCGTGATCTACGACGCGGTCGAATTCAACCGTCTGGAGCACGACGTCTCGGTCGAAGCGGCGATGTTCGAGGCGGTCCGGAACGGCGAATTCCTGCTGCACTACCAGCCGGTGTTCGACACACGCACACACCGGATCGTCGGCTTCGAGGCGCTGATGCGCTGGATGCGGCCCGACATCGGTCCCGTCTCGCCGATCCAGTTCATCCCGATGGCGGAAGACAACGGCTTGATCAACCTGCTCGGCGCCTGGGTGCTGAAGGCGGCCTGCATGCAGCTGAAGCGCTTCGAGGAGGCGGCTGGCCGCAGGCTGTACGTGTCGGTCAACGTGAGCCCGCGCCAGTTCCGCAACGACCAGTTCCTGCAGGTGATGGACGACGCGATCAAGCTGTCCGGCATCGACGGCGAGCAGCTGCTGCTGGAAATCACCGAGGGCATCCTAATGTCCGACCCCGAGCATGCGGAGATGCTGCTGAACAAGATCGCCTCGCGCGGTGTGCGCATCGCGATCGACGATTTCGGCACCGGCTATTCGTCGCTCGCGTACCTGAAGCGCTTTCCGATCGCCGCACTCAAGATCGACCGCACCTTCATCAAGGACCTGCCCGAATCGGTGAAGGACGCGGCCATCTGCAACGTCGTGCTCAGCCTGGCCAGCCACCTGAGCCTGCTGACCATCGCCGAGGGCGTGGAAACCGAGCGGCAGATGCATTTCCTCGTCGCCCAGGGCTGCACGCTGATCCAGGGCTTCTATACTGGCGCGCCGATGCCGCCGGACGAAGTGCTGGACGTCCTGGAAGCTGAAGCGGCCCGTGCACCGGCCGCGGCGACCGCCTCGCGCACCACCTCGACCAGCTGATGCCATGACGAACATCGCCAGCCCCGCAGTCGATCCCGACAAGACCCTGGAACTGCTATGGACCCGCGTGCGTCAGCGCGGCGACATGCCGGGATTTTCCAAGGTGGTCAGCGCCATCGTGGGCGCCATGCACGGCGAGGACGAGCGCGAATTCAGCATGACCAAGACGGTGCTGTCCGATCCGACCCTGACGCAGCGCGTGCTGCGCCTGGCCAACAGCGCGATGTACGCCGCCTTCGGACAGGGCATCAACACGGTCTCCAAGGCCGTCATCGTGCTCGGTACCGAAACCATCGGCCACCTTGCGCTCGGATTGAAGCTGATCGACGGCCTGGCGGCCGCCTCGGACGGCGCGGACACCCGCAGCGAGATGGAAAAAGCCGTTCTGGCCGGGCAGATTGCGCGGCAGGTCGCTTCTTCGACCACGCGCCGCGACACCGAGGAGGTCGTGGTCTGTTCGATCCTGCATTCGCTGGGCCGGCTGATGGTGTCGTTCTACCTGCCGGAGGAGTGGGCGGCGATCCAGTCATCCGTTGCCGAAAACGGCGTGGACGAGAGCGAGGCGGCGCGCACGGTGCTCGGCCTCGGGCTCGACGAGATCGGGCGCCTGATCGGCAAGCGCTGGGGTTTTCCGGCATCGCTGATCGACAGTCTCAAGAACGTGCCGCCGCCCGTTGCCGGCGGCGATGCCGACGGCCCGCTCGAACACACGGAATGGCTGGCCGCGGTTTCCACCATGTCCTCGCATTGCGCCGATGTCCTGTGCGAGCGGGGCGAGGCGGCGCAGGCCGACCTGGCGCGCATCGCCGGCAACTATGCGGAGATGCTGGGGCTGGAGGTCGAGGACATACTCGGCGCGGTCGAGGCGGCGCACCAGGTGGTGGAGGAATCCCGACCACGCAAGGAAGAGGTAGTGGAAGAGGTCGTCGAGGTCGTGCCGCCGCCTGCCGGCAAGCCTGCGGATTCGGTCCTCATCCTGCAGCGCGGCGTGGCCGACATGCGCAACCAGGGCCTGTCCGTCAACACCGGGCAGCTGACCACCATGGCGCTCGAGACCGTGTACCAGGGATTGGGCTTCACCCGCGCGGTGGCCTTCCTGCGCAACCACAAGGAAGGCAGGTACACCGCCCGCATGGGCTTCGGCGAGCGCACGCAGGAACTGCTGCCGCGCCTGCATTTCAACGAAGCCTACGAGCCGGACGTGTTCCACGCGGCGCTCGCCAACGACAAGATGATCTTCGTCGAGGACGCCCGTGCGCCCGGCTTTGTCAACAAGCTGCCGCGCTGGTGGCGGGAGAATTTCCAGGCTTCGCGCAGCTTCGTCGTGCTGCCGCTGATGCTGAAATTCCATCCGATGGGCTTTCTGTACGGCGACTGGGACGATTCCTGTCCTCCCTGCAAGATCCTGCCCAACGAAGTGGTGCTGCTGGACGAACTGCGCGCCTTGATGGTCAAGGCCATCGAGCATCGCATCCGGCTCGAACCGGCATGGGCGCGCACGATGTACTGACAGCAGCTGGCCGCTTTACCTTTCCCATGCTCTGTTCCTTTTTGGGGTCAGAGTGCGATTCTGTCGATTTCCGCTAGAATCTGCGGTTCTCCCCATCAAGAAAAGGAACGGGCGTGGCGCGCCTTCCCCGACTCGTGGTGCCTGGGCATCCGCACCACGTCATCCAGCGCGGCAGTGGCAGGCAGCCGGTTTTCCGCGAGGCGGAAGACTACTTGAAATTCCTCGAATGGCTGCGCGAAGCAGCCCGGCAATGCCAGGTTGCCATCCACGCCTACGTGCTGATGACGAACCATTTCCACCTGCTTGCCAGCCCGGCCGACGCCTCCGGCATGTCCCGCATGATGCAATGGGTGGGGCGGTATTACGTGCCGTTCTTCAATCAGAAATACGGCCGTGTCGGCACGCTCTGGCAGGGGCGCTTCAAGGCCACCGTCATCGATTCCGAGCAGTATCTGATGACTTGCTGCCGCTATATCGAGCTCAACCCGGTGCGCGCCGGCATGGTGGCGAAGGCCGCCGACTACCCATGGTCGAGCTATCTGCACCACGCCGGCGTCCGGCCGGATCCGCTGGTCACCGACCATCCGCTGTATTGGGCGTTGGGCAATACGCCTTTCGACAGGGAGGCGGCCTACCGGGCGCTGGTCGAGCAGGGCGTGGCGGAAGAGGATGTCGCCGCCTTGACCGAGGCCACGCTGAAGGGCTGGGCGATCGGCTCCGAAAAATTCAAGTCCGCGCTGGCAAGGCAGGCGCCGCGGCGCGTAAGCAAGGTCAAGCCCGGGCGGCCGCCCCGCAAGCGGGCATCATGACTCTGTCCCCAAATAAAATGCAACATAACTGGGCAAATTCTTAAAAGGGGTCTGACCCCTATTGTTTGGGTTGAAATTGCTTGTGCGCTGCACTATTCTTCGGTCTCAATCGAAAGCAGTGGAGAACGCTATGCAAGCGCAAGGTTTGTACGATCCGGCCAACGAACATGACGCTTGCGGCGTCGGCTTCGTGGCCCACATCAAGGGCCAGAAAAGCCATTCCATCGTCGAGCAGGGCCTGCTCATCCTGAAGAACCTGGACCATCGCGGCGCCGTCGGCGCCGACGAGCTGATGGGCGACGGCGCAGGCATCCTGATCCAGATTCCCGACCAGTTCTACCGCGAGGAAATGGCCAAGCAGGGCGTGACGCTGCCGCCGCCTGGCGAATACGGCGTCGGCATGGTGTTCCTGCCGAAGGAAAGCGCGTCGCGCATCGCCTGTGAACAGGAAATCGAACGCACCGTGCTGGCCGAAGGCCAGGTCGTGCTCGGCTGGCGCGACGTCGCCGTCGACCGCGACATGCCGATGTCGCCGACCGTGCGCGACAAGGAACCGGTGATCCGCCAGATCTTCATCGGCCGTGGCCAGGACATCATGGTCACCGACGCGCTGGAGCGCAAGCTGTACGTGATCCGCAAGGCGTCCGGTCATGCGATCCAGGCGCTGAACCTGCTGCACGGCAAGGAATTCTTCGTGCCGTCGATGTCGGCGCGCACCGTGGTCTACAAGGGCCTGCTGCTGGCGGACCAGGTCGGCCAATACTATAAGGATTTGCAGGACCCGCGCTGCGTCTCCGCGCTGGCGCTGGTGCATCAACGCTTCTCCACCAATACCTTCCCGGAATGGCCGCTGGCGCACCCGTACCGCCTGATTGCGCACAATGGCGAGATCAACACGGTCAAGGGCAACTTCAACTGGATGCGCGCGCGCGAAGGCATCATGAAGTCGGCCGTGTTGGGCGACGACCTGCACAAGCTGTTCCCGCTGATCTATGAAGGCCAGTCCGACACTGCCTGCTTTGACAACGCGCTCGAACTGCTGGTGATGGCCGGCTATCCGATCGCGCAGGCGATGATGATGATGATCCCGGAAGCGTGGGAAAACCACACGCTGATGGACGACAACCGCCGCGCCTTCTACGAATACCACGCCGCGATGATGGAGCCGTGGGACGGCCCGGCCGCGATGGCCTTCACCGACGGCCGCCACATCGGCGGCACGCTGGACCGCAACGGCCTGCGTCCGGCGCGCTACATCGTGACCGACGACGACCTGGTCGTGATGGCATCCGAATCCGGCGTGCTGCCGATTCCCGAATCCAAGATCATCAAGAAGTGGCGCCTGCAGCCAGGCAAGATGTTCCTGATCGACCTCGACGCCGGCCGCATCATCGACGACAAGGAACTGAAGGACACCTACGCCAACGCCAAGCCATACAAGCAATGGATCCATTCGGTGCGCATCAAGCTCGACGAGCTCAAGGCCGAACCGACCGAGCCGAAATCCGCCACGCCGCTGCTCGACCTGCAGCAGGCGTTCGGCTACACGCAGGAAGACCTGAAGTTCTTGATGTCGCCGATGGCCGCCACCGCCGAGGAGGCGACCGGCTCGATGGGCAACGACTCGCCGCTGGCCGTCATGTCCAACAAGAACAAGCCGCTGTACAGCTACTTCAAGCAGCTGTTCGCGCAGGTGACCAATCCGCCGATCGACCCGATCCGCGAAGCGATGGTGATGTCGCTGGTGTCCTTCATCGGTCCGAAGCCGAACGTGCTGGACACCAACAACATCAACCCGCCGATGCGTCTGGAAGTGTCGCAGCCGGTGCTGGACTACGCCGACATGGCCAAGCTGCGCAACATCGGCGCGCACACCGGCGGCAAGTTCAAGTCCTATGAACTGAACATTTGCTACCCGACCGCCTGGGGCAAGGAAGGCATCGAGGCGCGCCTGGCGTCGCTGTGCGCGAAGGCGGTCGATGCAGTCAATTCCGGCCACAACATCCTGATCGTGTCCGACCGCCGCATCGACGCCAACCAGGTCGCGATCCCGGCGCTGCTGGCCACCTCGGCCATCCACCTGCACCTGGTCAGCAAGGGCCTGCGCACGTCCACCGGCCTGGTGGTCGAAACCGGCTCGGCGCGCGAGACGCACCACTTCGCGCTGCTGGCCGGCTACGGCGCGGAAGCCATCCATCCGTACCTCGCGATGGACACGCTGACCGAACTGGCGAAGGAGCTGCCGGGCGAACTGGCGCCGGGGAAAGCCATCGTCAACTTCCAGAAGGCGGTCGGCAAGGGCTTGCTGAAGGTCATGTCGAAGATGGGCATCTCGACCTACATGTCCTACTGCGGCGCGCAGATCTTCGAAGCGATCGGCCTGAACAAGTCGCTGGTCGACAAGTATTTCAAGGGCACCGCATCGAACGTCGAAGGCATCGGCGTGTTCGAGGTCGCCGAGGAGGCGCTGCGCCTGCACCGTCTGGCCTTCAGCAACGATCCCGTGCTGGCCAACGCGCTGGACGCCGGCGGCGAATACGCCTACCGCGTGCGCGGCGAGGAACACATGTGGACGCCGGACGCGATCGCCAAGCTGCAGCACTCGTCGCGCGCCAACAACTACGGCACGTACAAGGAATACGCGCAGATCATCAACGACCAGTCCAGGCGCCACATGACGCTGCGCGGCCTGTTCGAGTTCAAGATCGATCCAAGCAAGGCCATTCCGCTGGACGAGGTCGAACCGGCGTCCGAGATCGTCAAGCGCTTCGCCACCGGCGCCATGTCGCTCGGCTCGATCTCCACCGAGGCGCACGCCACGCTGGCGATCGCGATGAACCGCATCGGCGGCAAGTCGAACACCGGCGAAGGCGGCGAGGATACGCGCCGCTACCGCAGCGAACTGCGCGGCATCCCGATCAAGGACGCCACCACGCTGTCGGCCGTGATCGGCAAGGACGTGGTGCAGGTCGACCTGCCGCTGCAACCGGGCGACTCGCTGCGCTCGAAGATCAAGCAGGTCGCGTCCGGCCGTTTCGGCGTGACCACCGAATACCTGACTTCGGCCGAGCAGATCCAGATCAAGATGGCGCAGGGCGCCAAGCCGGGCGAAGGCGGCCAGTTGCCGGGCCACAAGGTGTCCGAGTACATCGCGCATCTGCGCTTCTCGGTGCCGGGCGTCGGCCTGATCTCGCCGCCGCCGCACCACGACATCTACTCCATCGAGGACCTGGCGCAGCTGATCCACGACCTGAAGAACGTCAACCCGGGCGCGTCGATCTCGGTCAAGCTGGTGTCGGAAGTGGGCGTCGGCACGGTCGCGACCGGCGTTGCCAAGGCCAAGGCCGATCACGTTGTGATCGCCGGCCATGACGGCGGCACCGGCGCCTCGCCGCTGTCGTCGATCAAGCATGCCGGTTCGCCGTGGGAACTCGGCCTGGCCGAAACGCAGCAGACGCTGATCCTGAACGGCCTGCGCACCCGCATCCGCGTGCAGGCCGACGGCCAGATGAAGACCGGCCGCGACGTCGTCATCGCCGGCCTGCTGGGCGCCGACGAGATGGGCTTCTCGACCGCGCCGCTGGTCGCCGAAGGCTGCATCATGATGCGCAAGTGCCACCTGAACACCTGCCCGGTCGGCGTCGCCACGCAGGACCCGGTGCTGCGCGCGAAGTTTGCCGGCAAGCCCGAGCACGTGGTCAACTACTTCTTCTTCGTCGCCGAGGAAGCGCGCCAGATCATGGCGCAGCTCGGCATTCGCAAGTTCGACGAGCTGATCGGCCGCGCCGATCTGCTCGACAAGGCGAAGGCGATCACGCACTGGAAGGCCAAGGGCCTGGATTTCAGCCGCATCTTCTACCAGCCGGAAGTCTCCGACGAGGCGCGCTACCACGACGCCGTGCAGGAGCACAACCTGGCCAAGGCGCTGGACCACAAGCTGATCGCGCAGGCGAAGGCGGCCATCGACAACGGCGAGAAGGTCTCGTTCATCTCGCCGGTGAAGAACGTCAACCGCACGGTCGGCGCGATGCTGTCCGGTATCGTCGCCAAGAAGTACGGCCACGAAGGCCTGCCCGACGACACCATCCACATCCAGCTGCAGGGCACCGCAGGCCAGTCGGCCGGCGCCTTCCTCGCGCACGGCATCACGCTGGACTTGGTCGGCGAAGGCAACGACTACGTCGGCAAGGGCCTGTCGGGCGGCCGCATCATCGTGCGGCCGAACACCGAGTTCCGCGGCCGCGCGGTCGACAACATCATCATCGGCAACACCGTGCTGTACGGCGCGGTGGCCGGCGAAGCCTTCTTCAACGGCGTGGCCGGCGAACGCTTCGCGGTGCGCAACTCCGGCGCCATCGCGGTGGTGGAAGGCAGCGGCGACCACGGCTGCGAATACATGACCGGCGGCACCGTCGTGGTGCTGGGCGACACCGGCCGCAACTTCGCGGCCGGCATGTCGGGCGGCATCGCCTACGTGTACGACCCGAAAGGCGAATTCGGCGCCAAGTGCAACATGGCGATGGTGACGCTGGAGCCGCTGCAGTCCGGCACCGACCAGGAAGCGAAGGCGGATTACGCGACCTGGCACAGCATGACGCGCGGCGGCGCGGGCCAGACCGACGAGGCGATCCTGAAGAGCCTGATCGAGCGCCACTTCAAGTACACCGGCAGCACGCGCGCCCGCGCCCTGCTGGACGAATGGGCCACGGCACGCACCAAGTTCGTCAAGGTCTTCCCGTCCGAGTACAAGCGCGCGCTGGCCGAAATCCACGCCCGCAAGGTCGACGAGGCGGCGAACGTCACCGTGACTGCGGCGGCATAACTCCACAACGATGTGTACGGGCCGGCCGGGAGGCCGCGCCCGAACGAACGGTTTAGAAGGCGAAAAAACATGGGAAAGATCACCGGCTTCATGGAATACCAGCGCTTGCAGGAAGCAAGCGAAGAGCCGCAGAAACGCGTCAAGCACTATCACGAATTCACGTTGCATCTCAATGACGCCGATGCCAAGGTGCAGGGCGCGCGCTGCATGGACTGCGGCATCCCGTTCTGCAACAGCGGCTGCCCGGTCAACAACATCATCCCCGACTGGAACGACCTGGTGTATCGCGGCGATTACAAGACCGCGCTGGACACGCTGCACTCGACCAACAATTTCCCGGAATTCACCGGCCGCATCTGCCCCGCGCCGTGCGAAGCCGCCTGCACGCTGGGCATCAACGAAGATCCGGTCGGCATCAAGTCGATCGAGCACTTCATCATCGACAAGGGCTGGGAGAATGGCTGGGTTGCGCCGCAGCCGGCGGCCATCAAGACCGGCAAGAAGGTTGCCGTGGTCGGCTCCGGTCCGGCCGGCATGGCGGCCGCGCAGCAGCTCGCGCGCGTCGGTCACGACGTGACGGTGTTCGAAAAGAACGACCGCGTCGGCGGTCTGCTGCGCTACGGCATTCCCGACTTCAAGATGGAAAAGGCGCTGATCGATCGCCGCGTCGAGCAGATGGAAGCCGAAGGCGTGACCTTCCGCACCGGCGTGCTGGTCGGCAAGGACTTCCCGTCCAATGTCCTCAACTGGGCGAAGGAAACGATTTCGCCCGAACAGTTGAACAAGGATTTCGATGCCGTGCTCCTTACCGGCGGCGCCGAACAGCCGCGCGACCTGCCGGTGCCCGGCCGCGAGCTGAAGGGCGTGCATTTCGCCATGGAATTCCTGGGCCCGCAAAACAAGGTCAACGCCGGCGACAAGGTCAAGGACCAGATCCTCGCTACCGGCAAGCACGTGGTCGTCATCGGCGGCGGCGACACCGGCTCCGACTGCGTCGGCACCTCGAACCGCCACGGCGCCGCCTCGGTCGCGCAGTTCGAACTGCTGCCGCAGCCGCCGGAGCAGGAAAACAAGCCGCTGGTGTGGCCGTACTGGCCGACCAAGTTGCGCACCTCTTCCTCGCACGAGGAAGGCTGCGAGCGCGACTGGGCGGTCGCCACCAAGCGCCTGGAAGGCAAGAACGGCAAGGTCGAGAAGCTGATCGCCGCGCGCGTCGAATGGAAGGATGGCAAGATGGTCGAAGTGCCGGATTCCGAGTTCGAACTGAAGGCCGACCTGGTGCTGCTGGCGATGGGCTTCGTGTCGCCGGTGCAGCAGGTGCTGGACGCGTTCGGCGTGGAGAAGGACGGTCGCGGCAACGCCAAGGCGACGACCGACGGCGAAGGCTGCTACCGTACTTCGGTCGACAAGGTGTTCGCTGCGGGCGACATGCGCCGCGGGCAGTCGCTGGTGGTTTGGGCGATCCGCGAAGGCCGCCAATGCGCGCGCGAAGTCGACGCCTTCCTGATGGGCGAATCACTGCTGCCGAGGTAACGGATCGCCCGGCTTCGGCAAGCATGCCGAAGCAGCGCTCGCCGGGCCGAACAGCGCAGGCCTGTTCGACTGATCCGGCTCCCGTCCGCGAAGGCCGCCAATGCGCGCGCGAAGTCGACGCCTTCCTGATGGGCGCCTGCTGTCGCGCTGACGGAGCGTCCGGCCGCAGCCCACGAGCTGCAATCCAGATAAAAAAAGCCTCTCGACGGAGAGGCTTTTTGTTTCCCGCACGCCGGTCCGGGACGAGTGCCGGTTCAGGCGAGCGCGGCGGCGGATTCGGCCAGCAGGCGCCCGATCAATTCCACGTCGGCGACCGGTTCCAGATCCGCCGCGCTTCCCTTGCGCCCGGTCGCCTGGATGCGGGATTCGCCATCCTGGCCGTCGATCACGAATTCGGTGGCGCAGCTGCGGCAATAGGCATGGTCGCCGGGCCGCTGGTCCTTGCGCAGGACCACGGTCGGCCCGCATTGGCCGCACAGTTGCAACGGAATGCCTTCGTCGGTATGGCCGACGATATGATCCCATTGCCCTCGGCGGCCCAGGCTGACGAAAAGCGCGCCGGCGGTTGCGTCGAACTGGCGCCCCAGTTCGGATTCGATGATGGCCAGCGCTTTCTCGATCGGCATGCCGCTGCGGTACGGGCGCGTGCTGGTCATGGCGTCGAACGCGTCGCACACGCCGACGATGCGGGCGTCGAGCGGAATGTCGGCGCCGGCGAGACCGGACGGGTAGCCGTTGCCGCTCGGCGTTTCGTGGTGGAAGCGGATGGCATGCTCCGCGAGGTGCGCCAGCGGATGGCCGGACAGCATGCGCCAGCCGATGTCGGGATGGGTGCGGATGACCGCGTATTCGGCGTCGGTCAGCCGGTCCCTTTTGTTCAGGATGTGGTCCGGCACGCCGACCTTGCCGAGATCGTGCAGAAAGCCGCCGATCGCGACTCTGGCCGCCTCGGTCGCCGGCATGCCGAGCGCGCGCGCAGCCCGTGCGCGAAGCGCGACACACGCCACAGGTGGCCGCCGGTATACGGGTCGCGCGCCTCCACCACCCACGCCATGACGAGCAGGCTGATCAGCAGTTCCTTGTGTTCCGGGGCGGACGGACGGGGTTTGGCGCAGCGGGCGAGCAAGGTCATGGGGACTCCAGTGATGGTCGGGTACGGAAGCGTATTCGACGGACTGTCGTGCCTGGTTACATTTCCTCCCACGTGAATGGCAGGACTCGCATCGTCGCGGAAGGCGGTTTTTTTACAACGGCATGACGGAAAATGTCGCGCGGGCAACCCAGCGTCCTGAGCGATTTTGCAATCTGCACTACAATGACTGGCTTGCCAATCACTTTTGCCTCTCGTGCCCAACCTTGTTGAAATCCGCGACGTCCATTTTCGCTATGGCGACCGTCCGATCCTGTCGGCGCTCGACATGGCGTTCCCGCGCGGCAAGGTCGTCGCCGTCATGGGCGGTTCCGGATCGGGCAAGACCACCATCCTGCGTCTGATCGGCGGCCAGCTCACGCCGCAATCCGGCGCCATCGCCATCGGCGGCCAGCGCGTCGATCCGGCCGATACCGCGACGCTCTACGCGTTGCGCCGCCGCATGGGCATGCTGTTCCAGCACGGCGCGCTGTTCACCGACATGTCGGTCTACGACAACGTCGCCTTTCCGCTGCGCGAGCACACTGACCTGCCGGAAATGCTGATCCGCGACCTGGTGCTGATGAAGCTGCAAACGGTCGGCCTGCGCAACGCCGCACAACTCAAGCCGGCCGAAATCTCCGGCGGCATGGCACGCCGCGTGGCGCTGGCGCGCGCGATCGCGCTCGACCCCGAACTGATCATGTACGATGAACCATTTGCCGGCCTGGACCCGATTTCGATGGGCATGACGGCCAACCTGATCCGCAAGCTGAACGACGCGCTGGGCTCCACCTCGATCCTGGTGTCGCACGACGTCGACGAGTCGTTCGCCATCGCGGACTACGTGTATTTCCTCTCGAAGGGCGCCATCGTCGCGCAGGGCACGCCGGACGAGATGATGGCTTCCGCCGATCCCTATGTGAAGCAGTTCGTCCGCGCCGAACCGGACGGGCCCGTGCCTTTCCACTATCCGGGCCGCTCGCTGGCGGAAGACCTCGGGCTGGGGGCGCGCGGATGATCCGGTTGCTGACCGCGATCGGTCGCTGGACGCGCGAGTCGATCACCAATGTCGGGTTTGCGACGCGGGTGCTGCTGCAGATGCTGCGCTCGTCGGGCGGCTTGCTGCGCCGGTTCCGGCTGGTCACGACGCAGGTGCATTTCATCGGCAACTATTCGCTGCTGCTGATCGCCGTGGCCGGCCTGTTCGTCGGCTTCGTGCTCGGGCTGCAGGGGTACTACACGCTGAACAAGTACGGCTCCGAGCAGGCGCTCGGGCTGCTGGTCGCGCTGTCGCTGACGCGCGAGCTGGGGCCGGTGGTGACGGCGCTGCTGTTCGCGGGCCGCGCCGGCACGTCGCTGACGGCCGAAATCGGGCTGATGAAGGCGGGCGAGCAGCTGTCCGCGATGGAAATGATGGCGGTCGATCCGCTGCAGCGCGTGCTGGCGCCGCGCTTCTGGGCGGGCGTGATCGCGATGCCGGTGCTGGCGGCCATCTTCAGCGCGGTCGGCATCCTCGGCGGCTACGTGGTCGGCGTGCTGCTGATCGGCGTGGACCAGGGCGCGTTCTGGTCGCAGATGCAGGGCGGCGTGGACGTCGTCAACGACGTGCTGAACGGCGTGCTGAAGAGCGTCGTGTTCGGCATCGCGGTGACCTTCATCGCCGTCTACCAGGGCTATCGCGCGCAGCCGACGCCGGAAGGCGTGGCGCGCGCCACGACCCGCACCGTGGTGATGGCGTCGCTGACCGTGCTGGGGCTGGATTTCCTGCTGACGGCGCTCATGTTCAGCTAGGCCGGAAGCGGGCTGACGCCTTTTCGATTAGAATGTGCGCCCCCGCGGCCCGTCGCGCGGACCGGGTGGCCGGCAAAAAAAGCGCGTTTCTCCCATATTTGAGGGATCGGTTTATGGAACGAAAATCATTAGACTTGTGGGTCGGCCTGTTCGTGCTGCTGGGCGTGATCGCGCTGTTCTTCCTGGCGATGAAGGCCGGCAACCTGAGTTCGATGTCGTTCGACAAGACCTATGCCGTGACGGCGCGTTTCGACAACATCGGCGGACTGAAGCCGCGTGCGCCGGTCAAGAGCGCCGGCGTGGTGGTCGGCCGGGTCGGCAACATCGCGTTCGACGACAAGACCTTCCAGGCGACCGTGACGATGGACCTGGACAGCCGCTATCAGTTTCCGAAGGATACGTCGGCCAAGATCCTGACGTCCGGCCTGCTGGGCGAGCAATACATCGGACTGGAGCCGGGCGGCGACACGCAGAACCTCGCCGCCGGCGACCGCATCACCATGACGCAATCGGCCATCGTGTTGGAGAACCTGATCAGCCAATTCCTCTTCAGCAAGGCAACCGAAGGGAAAGACGACCAAAAATGAAGATACTGGGAAATACCCTGCTGCTGAGCTCCGCTCTCCTGATGGGAGGATGCGCGACCACCAGCACGCACAATCCGGACGATCCGCTCGAAGGCTTCAACCGCTCGATGTTCAAGTTCAACGACGAGCTGGACAAGGTCGCGCTGAAGCCGGCCGCCACCGCCTATCATGACTATCTGCCGTCCTTCGTGCAGACCGGCGTCGGCAACTTCTTCGGCAACATCGGCGACGTCTGGACCATGGTCAACAACTTCCTGCAAGGGAAGGTCGAGGACGGTACCAACGACTTCATGCGCGTGGCGGTGAACACGGTGTTCGGCTTCGGCGGCGTGCTCGACATCGCGTCGGAAGCCGGCATCCCGAAACACAAGGAAGATTTCGGCCAGACGCTGGGCAAATGGGGCGTCGGCTCCGGGCCGTACGTGGTGCTGCCGTTCTTCGGCCCTTCGACCGTGCGCGACACCGCGGCCCTGCCGGTGGACATCTACGGCGATCCGTGGACGTACACGACGCCGGTGGACGTGCGCAATACCGGCGAGGTGGTACGCGTGGTGGAACAGCGTGCGGCATTGCTGAACGCGTCGAACCTGCTTGAGGATGCGGCGCTCGACCGCTACGAATTCGTGCGCAGCGCCTATCTGCAGCGCCGCGAAAGCCAGGTCGACGACGGCAAGGTCAAGGATTTGCCGCCGGACGATGGGGACGAGGGCGATCAGGGAGCGCCCGCGCCGTCGGTGCCGCTCGGTCCGCAGAGCCAGGCGGAACCGGCCGCACCCGCGACACCGGTGGCGCAAGGCGCCGGCATGCAGAAGACCGCCGCGCCTGCGCAGAACGTGGTGCCGCCAGCCGCCGGGAAGTCCGATCCGGCCGGCAAATCGCCGCTTTGAACACCGTCCCGCGTGGCGGGCATCGATATAGACAATGAAGGAAATCATGAACATCGCCAAGAAACTCTCGTTCGTCGTGGTCGCCGTGCTGACCATGGCGTTTTCCGCCTATGCCGCGGCACAGGAAGCGCCGGACGCGCTGATCAAGCGCATCAGCGAAGAAGTGATGAGCGTCGCCAAGTCCGACAAGGCCGTCCAGAATGGCGATCCGCGCCGCATCCGGCAAGTGGTCGACGAAAAGATCCTGCCCTACGTCGACTTCCAGCGCATGACGGCCCTGGCCGCCGGTCGCTACTGGCGCCAAGCCACGCCGCAGCAGCAACAACAGTTGACGGACCAGTTCAAGCAACTGCTGATGTACACCTATTCGGGCGCGATCTCCCAGATCCGCAACCAGAAGATCGAGTACCGTCCGCTGCGCGCCGATCCGTCGGATACCGAAGTGGTCGTCAATACGCAGGTGGTGCAGCCGGGCAATGAGCCGATCCAGTTGAGCTATCGCCTGGAGAAAACGCCGACCGGCTGGAAAATCTTCGACATGAACGTGCTCGGCGCCTGGCTGGTGGAAACCTACAAGGGCAGCTTCGCCTCGGAGATCAACCGTTCCGGCATAGACGGTTTGATCAAGGCCCTGACCGACAAGAACCAGCAGTTGGCCGGCAAGGTGGCCCAGACCGGCAAGGCGCCCGTTCCCGGGAAATAACCGCGTCATGTTCCAGCCCGCCGCCTCGCTTACCTTCGGCAACGCCAGAACCGTGCTGGACGCGGGACTGCAGGCGATCGCCGATGGCCAGGACCGCATCGATTTCGCCGGTACGAAGGCAGCCGACTCGTCGGCCGTGGCCGTCCTGCTGGCATGGCGGCGCGCGGCGGCCGCGCGTGGCGCCGCGCTGACCTTCGCCAATCTGCCGGACGGCCTGCGCAGCCTGATCGCGCTGTACGACGTCGCGGCCTTGCTAGACGTGGACGCCGCCGGCCTTCCCCCTCCTGCCTCCCGTACCGATCTGCCGCACCATTGACGCGGCCTCCTTCCGCGCCCTGGCCGCTGCGGCGGCGCATAGCGGAAATCCCCTATAATCAAGGGTTACGCCGTTGGCGCGCCGGTTGCGCCGGTCGGCATTCGTTTGGCAATCCATATCGGGCCACATGGCTGCTGCAATCCAGATCCATCGCATCGAAAAAAGCTATCGTTCGCTGCGCGCACTGAAAGGCGTCTCGCTGACGATCGAGGAAGGCGAGTTCTTCGCGCTGCTCGGTCCCAACGGCGCCGGCAAGACCACGCTGATCTCCATCATCGCCGGGCTGAACCGGGCCGACGCCGGCAGCGTGGCAATCCACGGCCATGACGTGGTCGCCGACTATCGCCGCGCGCGCAAGCTGCTGGGCGTGGTGCCGCAGGAGCTGGTGTTCGACCCCTTCTTCACGGTGCGCGAGACGCTGCGCATCCAGTCCGGCTACTTCGGCCTGAAGCGCAACGACGCGTGGATCGACGAAATCATGCACAACCTCGATCTGACCGACAAGGCCGACGCCAACATGCGCGCGCTGTCCGGCGGCATGAAGCGCCGCGTGCTGGTCGCGCAGGCGCTGGTGCACAAGCCGCCGGTGATCGTGCTGGACGAGCCGACCGCCGGCGTCGACGTGGAGCTGCGGCAGACGCTGTGGAAGTTCGTGTCGCGCCTGAACCGCGAAGGGCATACGGTGGTGCTGACCACGCATTACCTGGAAGAGGCGCAGGCGCTGTGCAACCGCGTGGCGATGCTGAAGGCGGGCGAAATCGTCGCGCTGGACAGGACCGCGTCGCTGATCCGGCGCATCTCGGGCTCGCAGCTCGTCGTGCGCCTGGCGTCGGGCGCATTGCCGGAGGAGTTAACGCCGCTGGTCTCGCACCCGGACGAGCTGCTCCCCGGCAACAGACAATACACGCTGCGCATCAACGAATACGTCGAGGTCGAGCCCATCCTTGCGACGCTGCGGCTGGCCGGCGCGCAGATCGAGGACATGCAACTGCAGCAGGCCGATCTGGAAGACGTGTTCATCCAGATCATGGAGGGCGGCAAATGACCGGCTTCCAGACCCTGTTCTACAAGGAGCTGCTGCGCTTCTGGAAGGTCGCGATGCAGACCGTGGCGGCGCCGGTGCTGACCGCCGTGCTGTACCTGCTGATCTTCGGCCACGTACTGCGCGGTCACGTGCAGGTGTATCCGGGCGTGGCCTACACGTCCTTCCTGGTGCCGGGTCTGGTGATGATGAGCGTGCTGCAGAACGCGTTCGCCAATTCGTCCTCGTCGCTGATCCAGTCCAAGATCACCGGCAACCTGGTGTTCGTGCTGCTGCCGCCGCTGTCGCCGTGGGAGATTTTTTCCGCCTACGTGCTGGCGGCCGTGGTGCGCGGCATCGTGGTCGGCGCCGGCGTGTTCGCCGTGACGGCGTGGTTCGCGCACATCGATTTCGTCGCGCCGTGGTGGATCGCGGTGTTTGCCTTGCTCGGCGCCGCCATTCTGGCGACGATGGGGCTGATCGCCGGCATCTGGGCGGAGAAGTTCGACCAGCTGGCGGCGTTTCAGAATTTCCTCATCATGCCGGCCACCTTCCTGTCCGGCGTCTTCTATTCCGTGCACTCGCTGCCGCCGTTCTGGCAGACTGTGTCCCATTGCAACCCGTTCTTCTACATGATCGACGGCTTCCGCTACGGCTTCTTCGGCCAGTCGGACGTCGATCCGGTCAAGAGCTGCGCCGTCGTCGCCGTGTTCCTGCTGTTGCTGATGGCCTGCGGCACGCGTTTGCTGAAGAGCGGCTACAAGCTGCGCCATTGATACACCGTTGAAAGGCAGAACATGTTGCCCACACCCGAACTGGTCAAGAACTACATTGCCGCCGGCCTCGACTGCACGCACCTCGAAGTGAGCGGCGACGGCTCGCATTTCGAAGCCGTGATCGTGTCGCCCGCCTTCGCGGGCAAACGCCCGATCCAGCGCCACCAGCTGGTGTACGCGGCGCTGGGCGATCGCATGCGCGAAGAGATCCACGCGCTGTCGATGAAGACGCTGACGCCGGAAGAATTTCAGAAATAGGCCGTCGCGAAAAAAGGGATAAGAACATGGACAAACTGCTGATACGCGGCGGCAAGCGCCTGTCGGGCGAGATCGCGATCGCCGGCGCCAAGAACGCCGCGCTGCCCATCCTGTGCGCCGGCCTGCTGACGCCCGACACCGTGCAGCTGCACAACGTGCCGCGCCTGCAGGACGTGGCGACGATGCTGAAGCTGCTGCTGCAGATGGGACTGCGCGTCGAGCAGGACGGCGAGAACGTCACGCTGAACGGTGCATCGGTCGACAGGCTGGAAGCGCCGTACGAGATGGTCAAGACCATGCGCGCATCGATTCTGGTGCTCGGCCCGCTGCTGGCGCGCTTCGGCGAAGCGAAGGTGTCGCTGCCGGGCGGCTGCGCGATCGGTTCGCGTCCGGTCGACCAGCACATCAAGGGCCTGCGGGCGATGGGCGCGGACATCGCGATCGAGGCCGGCTACATCCACGCGCGCGCGCAGAAGCTCAAGGGCACGCGCATCGTGACGGACATGATCACCGTCACCGGCACCGAGAACCTGCTGATGGCGGCGACGCTGGCCGAAGGCGAAACCATCCTCGAAAACGCCGCGCGCGAGCCCGAGGTGACGGATCTCGCCAACCTGCTGGTCGCGATGGGTGCGAAGATCGACGGCATCGGCACCGACCGCCTGGTGATCCAGGGCGTCGATCGTCTGCACGGCGCGTCGCACACCGTCATTCCGGACCGCATCGAAACCGCGACCTTCCTGTGCGCGGTGGCGGCGGCCGGCGGCGACGTCACGCTGCGCCGGGTGCGCCCCGACATCCTCGATGCCGCGCTGGACAAGCTGCGCGACGCCGGCGTCGCCATCACCGCCGGCGACGACTGGATACGCGGGCAGATGATGTCGCGTCCGAAGGCGGTCAGCTTCCGCACCACCGAATACCCGGGTTTTCCGACCGACATGCAGGCGCAATTCATGGCGATGAACTGCATCGCCGAGGGCAGCAGCCGCGTGATCGAGACGATCTTCGAGAACCGCTTCATGCACGTACAGGAAATGAACCGGCTCGGCGCCTGCATCGGCATCGAAGGCCACACGGCGACCGTCACCGGCGTCGAGCGGCTGGTCGGCGCGCCGGTGATGGCGACCGACCTGCGCGCGTCGGCCTCGCTGGTGATCGCCGCGCTGGCCGCCGAAGGCGAAACCTGCATCGACCGCATCTACCACCTGGACCGCGGCTACGACCGCATGGAAAGCAAACTGTCCGCCGTCGGCGCCGACATACAGCGAGTGAAATGATGACGACCGAACATACGCAACTGACGCTGGCGCTGTCCAAGGGCCGCATCTTCGAGGAAACGCTGCCGCTGCTCGAAGCCGCCGGCATTACTGTGGCCGAGAACCCGGAAACCTCGCGCAAGCTGATCCTGCCGACCAACGACGCCGGCGTGCGCGTCATCATCGTGCGCGCGTCCGACGTGCCGACCTACGTGCAGTACGGCGCGGCCGATTTCGGCGTGGCCGGCAAAGACGTGCTGCTGGAGCACGGCGGCGAAGGCCTGTACCAGCCGATCGACCTGAACATCGCGAAATGCCGCATGGCGGTCGCGGTGCGCCAGGGTTTCGACTACGCGAACGCGGTGCGCCAGGGCGCGCGCCTGCGCGTGGTGACCAAGTACGTGCAGACCGCGCGCGAGCATTTCGCCGACAAGGGCGTGCACGTCGATCTGATCAAGCTGTACGGCTCGATGGAACTGGGTCCACTGGTCGGCCTGGCAGACGCCATCGTCGACTTGGTCAGCACCGGCAGCACGCTGCGCGCCAACAACCTGGTGGAAGTCGAACGCATCATGGACATTTCCTCGCGCCTGGTCGTCAACCGGGCCGCGCTGAAGCTGAAGCGCGAGCGCCTGCAGCCCATCCTCGCCGCCTTCGAAAAGGCGTCCGCGCAGCTGGCGTAAATCATGGCGCACATGCGCAGAACCCCGACCGACAGAGAGCAACGATGAGCATCCAGATCCGCCGATTCGATTCCACCCATCCCGATTTCAGGCAGCAGCTGGCCGACGTGCTGGCCTTCGAGGCGAGCGAGGACGAGGCGATCGACCGCGCCGTGCTGCGCATCCTCGACGACGTGAAAAAGCGCGGCGACGCCGCCGTGCTCGAATGCACGCAGCAGTTCGACCGCGTGAGCGCGCCGTCGATGGCGGCGCTGGAGATCGGCCGCGACGCGCTGCGGGCGGCGTTGGACGGCCTGCCGCCCGCGCGCCGCGCCGCGCTGCAGGAAGCGGCCGACCGCGTGCGCGCCTACCACGAGCGGCAGAAGCAGGAAATCGGCTCGGCCGGCTTCACCTACACCGAGGCGGACGGCACCGTGCTGGGCCAGAAAGTCACGCCGCTGGACCGCGTCGGCATTTACGTGCCGGGCGGCAAGGCGGCCTATCCGTCGTCGGTGCTGATGAACGCGATCCCGGCCAAGGTCGCCGGCGTGCAGGACGTGATCATGGTGGTGCCGACGCCGGGCGGCGTGCAGAACGAGCTGGTGCTGGCGGCCGCCGCGATGTCCGGTGTCGACCGCGTGTTCACGATCGGCGGCGCGCAGGCGGTCGGCGCGCTGGCCTATGGCACGGCGACGATCCCGCAGGTCGACAAGATTGTCGGTCCCGGCAACGCCTACGTGGCCGCCGCCAAGCGCCGCGTGTTCGGCACCGTCGGCATCGACATGATCGCCGGCCCGTCGGAGATCCTCGTCGTGTGCGACGGCAGCACCGATCCCGACTGGATCGCGATGGACCTGTTCTCGCAGGCCGAGCACGACGAGCTGGCGCAATCGATCCTGGTGTGCCCGGATGCGGCCTATCTCGACAAGGTGGCGGACAGCGTCAATCGCCAGCTGGAACAGATGCCGCGCAAGGACGTCATCGCCACCTCGCTGGTCAATCGGGGCGCGATGATCCAGGTGCGCGACATGGACGAAGCCTGCGAGATCGCCAACCTGATCGCCGCCGAGCACCTGGAAATCTCGGCGGAAAATCCGCAGCAATGGGCCGACAGGATCCGCCACGCCGGTGCCATGTTCCTCGGCCGCTACTCGTCCGAATCGCTGGGCGACTACTGCGCCGGCCCGAACCACGTGCTGCCGACCTCGCGCACCGCGCGCTTCTCGTCGCCGCTGGGCGTCTACGATTTCCAGAAGCGTTCCAGCATCCTGCAGGTCAGCGCAGCCGGCGCGCAGACGCTGGGCAAGGTCGCCGCCGAACTCGCCTACGGCGAAGGCCTGCAGGCGCACGCCCGTTCCGCCGAATACCGGCTGAAATGACGAGCGTGACGGCGCGATGAGCGACTGGCTGGATCGCGTGTTCTGCGAGGATGCGCTGGCCGGCATGGCGCGCATCCCGGACGGCGTCATCGACCTGATCGTCGCCGATCCGCCGTACGGCCTCGGCAAGGATTACGGCAACGACTCCGACAGGTTGGCGGCCGACGCCTACCTGCAATGGACGGAACGATGGGTCGACGCCGCGCTGCCGAAGCTGAAGGCCAACGGCAGCCTGTACATCTTCCTGACCTGGCGCTATTCACCGGAGATCTTCGTGATGCTGAAACAGCGCATGACGATGATCAACGAAATCGTCTGGGACCGGCGCGTGCCGTCGATGGGCGGCAGCACGCGACGCTACTCGTCGGTGCACGACACCATCGGCTTCTTCGCCGGCGCGCGCGACTACTACTTCGACCTGGACGCGGTGCGCATCCCGTACGACGCCGAAACCAAGAAGGCGCGCTCGCGCTCGATCTTCGTCGGCGCCAAGTGGCTGGAGGTCGGCTACAACCCGAAGGACGTGTGGAGCGTGTCGCGCCTGCACCGCGAACACCGCGAGCGCGCCGACCATCCGACGCAGAAGCCGCTGGAGATTGTCGAACGCATGGTGAAGGCGTCCTGTCCGCCGGGCGGTGTGGTGCTGGACCCTTTCATGGGCAGCGGCACCACGGCAATCGCGGCGCGCCGCTGCGGCCGGCATTTCGCCGGATTCGAGCTGAATCCCGATTACTGCGCCTTGATCGAGCAGCGGCTGGCCGCAGCCGCGGGCAGCGCGGCGGCGGCACTGTTGCCCTCTAACGACATGGACGGCATGGCGCAAGGCGCGTGACCCTGATTTCGGCGGTTTTCCGCATCCCCGTTCCGCCCGGATGGCCTGATTCCCTGTGCGACACCGGGTAAAGGCGAAAAATATGGGTAAAATGCAGGCATTGCCGAAAAAGACGCGGCACCCGCCGCCCATCGCAACAAGACGCAACGATTCACGCCTCGACCGACAGAACCCTTTCCGATTGCTGCGCGTCCGCGCGGCGCCGCCGACCTGACCATCTCATTCGACATGTCCACCGCTCGTACCGCCGAAGTCATCCGCAACACCAACGAAACGCAGATCCGCGTGGCGGTTAATCTCGATGGCACGGGCAGGCAGTCGCTGCAGACCGGGGTTCCCTTCCTCGATCACATGCTGGACCAGGTGGCGCGCCACGGCCTGATCGACCTCGAGGTCGAGGCCAAGGGCGATCTGCACATCGACGCGCACCACACGGTGGAGGACGTCGGCATCACGCTCGGCCAGGCGCTGGCGCAGGCGATCGGCGACAAGAAGGGCATCCGCCGCTACGGCCACGCCTACGTGCCGCTGGACGAGGCGCTGTCGCGCGTGGTCATCGATTTCTCCGGCCGTCCCGGCCTCGAATTCCACGTGCCGTTCAAGCGCGCGATGATCGGCGCCTTCGACGTCGACCTGACGCACGAATTCTTCCAGGGCTTCGTCAACCACGCGCTGGTCACGCTGCATATCGACAATCTGCGTGGCGAGAACGCCCACCATCAGTGCGAAACGGTGTTCAAGGCCTTCGGCCGCGCGCTGCGCATGGCGGCTGAACGCGATCCGCGCGCAGCCGGCACCATTCCGTCCACCAAGGGCAGCCTGTAAGCATCGACTTCTGACGCATTGGCATGAACAAGATCGTGGTAGTGGATTACGGCATGGGCAACCTGCGCTCGGTGGCACAGGCCTTGCTGAAGGTGGCGCCCGCAGCCGACGTGCGCATTTCCGGCGAGGCCGACGTGATCCGCGCGGCCGACCGCGTGGTGCTGCCCGGCCAGGGCGCGATGCCCGACTGCATGCGCTCGCTGCGCGATTCCGGCGTGCAGGACGCGGTGATGGAGGCCGCGCGCAGCAAGCCGCTGTTCGGCGTGTGCGTGGGCGAGCAGATGATGTTCGACTGGAGCGAGGAAGGCGACACGCCCGGCCTCGGCCTGTTCCCCGGCAAGGTAGTGAAGTTCCGCCTCGACGGCCAGCGGCAGGAGGACGGCTCGCGTTTCAAGGTGCCGCAAATGGGCTGGAACCGGGTGCGCCAGTCGCGGTCCCATGCGCTGTGGAATGGCATTGCCGATGACAGCTTTTTTTATTTCGTGCACAGTTACTACGCAATGCCGGCGCAGCGTGTTCACGTCGCCGGCGAAACGCCTTATGGCGCACCATTTTGCAGCGCGATCGCCCGCGACAACATCTTCGCGACGCAATTTCATCCGGAAAAAAGCGCGACTGCCGGCCTGCAGCTTTACCGGAATTTCATTCACTGGAATCCGTAGCCTCCCGTTTGCCCTCTCGTCCACCAACCCGAACTGAACACCCCATGCTGCTCATTCCCGCCATCGATCTCAAGGACGGTCACTGCGTGCGCCTGAAACAGGGCGACATGGACCAGGCGACCGTATTCTCCGAAGACCCGGCCGACATGGCGCGCCACTGGCTGGCGCAGGGCGCGCGCCGGCTGCATCTGGTCGACCTGAACGGCGCCTTCGCCGGCAAGCCGAAGAACGAGGCGGCCGTGAAAGCGATCCTGCAGGCGGTGCGCGATTATGCGGAGCAACACGGCGTCGACGAGATCCCGGTGCAGCTGGGCGGCGGCATCCGCGACCTGGATACCATCGAGCGCTATCTGGACGACGGCCTGTCGTACATCATCATCGGCACTGCGGCGGTCAAGAACCCCGGTTTCCTGCACGACGCCTGCAGCGCCTTCCCGGGTCAGATCATCGTCGGCCTGGACGCCAAGGACGGCAAGGTCGCGACCGACGGCTGGAGCAAGCTGTCCGGCCACGAGGTGATCGACCTGGCGAAGAAATTCGAGGATTACGGCTGCGAAGCCATCGTCTACACCGACATCGGTCGCGACGGCATGATGGCCGGCGTCAACATCGATGCCACCGTCAAGCTGGCGCAAAGCATGACGATCCCGGTCATCGCCTCCGGCGGCGTGCACAGCGTGAAAGACGTGGAAGCGCTGTGCGCGGTGCAGGACGAAGGCATCGAAGGCGTGATCTGCGGCCGCTCGATCTACGAAGGCACGCTGGACCTCCGTTCGGCGCAGGCGCGCGCCGACGCATTGAGCGGCGTGGACCCGGAAACGACAGCGGAAATCGACGAATGACGCTGGCCAAGCGCATCATCCCCTGCCTCGACGTGACCGCCGGCCGCGTCGTCAAGGGAGTCAACTTTCTTGAACTGCGCGACGCCGGCGATCCGGTCGAGATCGCGCGCCGCTACGACGAGCAGGGCGCCGACGAGCTCACCTTCCTCGACATCACCGCCACCTCCGACGGGCGCGACCTGATCCTGCACATCATCGAATCCGTCGCCGCGCAGGTCTTCATTCCGCTGACCGTGGGCGGCGGCGTGCGCACGGTGGACGACGTGCGGCGCCTGCTCAATGCCGGCGCCGACAAGATCAGCATCAACAGTTCCGCGATCAGCAACCCGCAACTGGTGGCGGACGCGGCGCAGAAATACGGTTCACAATGCATCGTCGTCGCGATCGATGCGAAGAAGACGGCGAACGGCCGCTGGGAAGTGTTCACGCACGGCGGCCGCAAGGCGACCGGCCTCGACGCCGTCGCATGGGCGAAGAAGATGGAAAGCCTGGGCGCCGGCGAGATCCTGCTGACCAGCATGGACCGCGACGGCACCAAGGCGGGTTTCGACCTGCCGCTGACCAGCGCGGTGTCGGATGCGATCGGCATCCCGGTGATCGCCTCGGGCGGCGTCGGCGGCCTGCAGGACCTGGCGGACGGCGTGCGCATCGGCCATGCCGATGCCGTGCTGGCGGCGAGTATTTTTCACTATGGGGAACACACCGTGCCGGAAGCCAAGCACTTCATGGCCGGGCAGGGCATCCCGATGAGGCTGACATGAGCGTCAACGCCAAATGGCTCAACAAGATCCGCTGGGACGAGCACGGCCTGGTGCCGGTCATCGCGCAGGAGGTCGGCAGCAACGACGTGCTGATGTTCGCATGGATGAACCGCGAGGCGCTGGCCAAGACCATCGAAACCGGCGAAGCCGTGTACTGGAGCCGCTCGCGCCGCAAGCTGTGGCACAAGGGCGAGGAATCCGGCCACACGCAGAAGGTGCGCGAAGTGCGGCTGGATTGCGACGAGGACGTGGTGCTGCTGAAGGTCGAGCAGGCCGGCGGCGTTGCCTGCCATACCGGCCGGCATTCCTGCTTCTTCCAGAAATTCGAGGGCGACGCGCAGGGCGGCGACTGGGAAACGGTCGAGCCGGTCCTGAAGAATCCAGAAGACATCTACAGGAAATAAGGCGATGAGCGACATCCTGACCAGACTGGCCGACGTGCTCGAATCGCGCAAGCCCACCAACGGTGGCGATCCCGAGAAGTCCTACGTCGCGCGCCTGTTCGTCAAGGGCGACGACGCGATCCTGAAGAAGATCGGCGAGGAAGCGACCGAAACCGTGATGGCCGCCAAGGACGCGCGTGCCCAAGGCGATGCGTCGAAGGTGCTGTATGAATGCGCGGACCTGTGGTTCCATACGCTGGTCATGCTGGCGCACTTCGGCCTGAGGCCGGAGGACGTATTGCACGAGCTGGCGCGTCGCGAAGGCCTGTCCGGCCTGGAAGAAAAGGCTGCACGCAAAGCCGATTGAGCGTTCGCCGGGAACGCAATTCGACAGGGAGACACGTTTTGGATAACTGCATTTTCTGCAAGATTGCCGCCAAACAGATTCCGTCCAAGGTCGTGTACGAGGACGACGACATGCTGGCGTTTCACGACATCCATCCGGCGGCGCCCGTGCACCTGCTGATCGTGCCGAAGAAGCACCTGACCACGCTGGCCGAATGCGGACCGGAGGATGCGATGCTGCTGGGCAAAATGGCGCTGCTGGCGCCGCGCCTGGCGCAGGAGCACGGCTGCGGTTTCCGGCGCGACGAAAACGGCACGCCGGCGGGCGGCTTCAAGACGCAGTTCCACGTCGGACCGGACGGCGGACAGGAGGTGTACCATCTGCACATGCACGTGCTGGGCGGTCCCCGTCCGTGGGGCGGCCAACGCTGATTTGCCGGCTGGTCGCCGGAACTGACTGATTCTGAAGCATCGTGTTCGCAAGGAGAGAATGATGGGTTCATTGAGCATCTGGCACTGGCTGATCGTGCTGGTCATCGTGATGCTGGTATTCGGTACCAAGAAGATCGGCAACATCGGCTCCGACCTCGGCAAGGCCGTCAAGGGCTTCAAGGACGGCATGAAGAGCGGCGAGGAAGAGCAGTCCGCGCCGCATCCGTCCGCGCCTTCCCAGCTTGCCGACAAGGGCACGGTCGATGTGGAAGTCAAAGAGAAGTCGCACAATTGACGACCATCGCCCGGTCGACGTCGTGATCATGATGCGCGCCTTCCTGTCCGTCCGCCTGGCCGATGTTTGACCTGGACTTTTCCAAGCTGGCCATCATCGGCGCTGCCGCACTGGTGGTCATCGGCCCGGAAAAGCTGCCGCGCGCGGCGCGCATGGCCGGCACGCTGTTCGGCCGCGCCCAGCGCTACATCAACGAGGTGAAGGCGGAAGTCAGCCGGGAGATGGAACTCGACGAACTGCGCAACATGCACCGGGACATCCGCGAGGCGGCCGGCCACGTCGAGCGCAGCATCGCCCAGAGCGTGGCGCAGACCGAGAACGAGCTGCACGCTGCCTGGCATGGCGACGACCCGCCGGCCGTCGCCGGCTCCGCAGATGCGCCGGTGCGCGACGACGAGAGCGCGCGCAAATCGCGCGATTTCCGCAAGAAGAAGCTGGCCCGCACGTCCGCCGTGCCAGCCTGGTACAAGCACCGCACCGGCGCCCGCGCGCGCGTCATTTCCGGCGCCGCGCGCGTGGCGCGCCACGGCACCGGCACCGTGCGCAAACCGACGTTTTTCGACTGATCGACGACATGGCTGTTTTTCCCTCCCGCGTCGTCGGCTTCCACGCCTTCGCTGCCTTCCGCAATGACTGAAAACCGCAACGCGCTCGGCAACGAGGAATCCTTCATTTCGCATCTGATCGAGCTGCGCAGCCGGCTGCTGAAAGCCGCCTCCGCGGTGGTGATCGTGTTTCTCTGCCTGATGCCGTGGGCCGGCCGCATCTACGACGTGCTGGCATATCCGATGATCCATGCGCTGCCCATGGGCAGCAAGATGATCGCCACCGGCGTCATCACGCCTTTCCTGATCCCGGTCAAGGTCACGTTGCTGGTGGCGTTCATGATCACGCTGCCGTGGGTGCTGTACCAGCTGTGGGCCTTCGTCGCGCCCGGCCTGTACGCGCACGAGAAGCGGCTGATCGCGCCGCTGGTGATTTCATCCTCCGTGCTGTTCCTGGCCGGCGTGGCGTTCTGCTACTTCATGGTGTTCGGCGTGATCTTCCGCTTCATCAACAATTTCGCCCCGCATTCGATTTCGGTCGCGCCGGATATCGACAGCTATTTCAGCTTCGTGATGACGATGTTCGTCGCCTTCGGCCTGACCTTCGAGGTGCCGGTGGTGGTAGTGGTGCTGGTGCGCATGGGGCTGGTGTCGCTCGAGAAGCTGCGGCAGATCCGGCGCTACGTGATCGTCGGCGCCTTCGTGCTGGCCGCCGTCGTGACGCCGCCCGACGCGATGAGCATGATGCTGCTGGCGCTGCCGCTTTGCCTGCTGTACGAGATCGGGCTGCTCGTGGCGCCGGTCTTCGTCAAGGCGACGCAGGCGCCGGCCGAGTCCGAGTCGGGCCCGGCATAGCGCGCCGTCCTAGCGGACTTCCCGCAGCCATGCGACCAGCGGCCAGGCGTTGCGGAATTCCCGCGCCAGCGTCTGTTGCAGCGGATCCGGCAGCGTCAGGACCGGCATTTCCTTCCATACGATGGAGCTCTTCAGCTTCACGTATTCGACGTGCGGCGTGTCGGGGCCGTATCCCTTGGGCGGGCGCGTCAGCTTGTCTTCCTCCTGCAGGTCGCCGTAGGCCTGTTTCAGCTTCCGGTTCTTCAGCATGCGGGCGAAACCGTCCGGCGCGGCGACGATGCGCGCGCGGATCGCGCGCAGGCGGTCCGGCGGCGGCAGGTATTCGCCACCCGCGATCAGCAGCGTGCCGTGCTGGTCGATGTGGAAGTAATAGGCCGGGCCGCCGCCCTGGCTGGGCTTCTTCAGTCCGCTGGCGGTGATCGCGGCGGAAAAGTGCGTCTTGTACGGTTGCTTCTCGCGCGAGAAGCGCATGTCGCGGTGGATGCGAAACAGCGCCTTCTTCGGGTTGCAGTCGGCGACCGCCGGATCGAAGCGGGCGATGTCGCGCACCAGCGCGGTTACCAACTGCAGGAATTCCGCGCGCAGGATGTCGTAGCGCGGCTTGTTCATCACGAACCACGCCCGGTTGTTGTTCTCCGCCAGGCCGGCGAGGAAGTCCGTGAGCTCGCGCAGGTGCATGGCGCTTCGCTATTCCTCGCCGTCCTGGTCGCCCTGATCGGGTTGCGGCTGCGGCTTGGGGCGGGTGCCGACCACGACGTTGAACGTGGTTTCCTGGTTGTGGCGCAGCACGACGATCTTCGCGGTGCTGCCCGGCTTGAGCTGCGCGACGTCGTTGAGCATGGTGGACATGTTCTTGACTTCCTTGCCGTCGACCGACACCAGCACGTCGCCCGGCCGGATGCCGGCCTTGTCCGCCGGGCCGCCTTTCAGCACGCCGGCGACGATGGCGCCGGAGCTCTTGCTCAGGCCGAAGCTCTGCGCCAGCTCGGGCGTGATGTCCTGCGGCTCCACGCCGATGTAGCCGCGGATCACGCGGCCGTCCTTGATGATGGCGTCCATCACCGACTTGACGGTGCTGACCGGAATGGCGAAACCGATGCCCAGCGAGCCGCCGCTGCGCGAATAGATCGCGGTGTTGATGCCGAGCAGGTTGCCGTTGACGTCGATCAACGCGCCGCCCGAGTTGCCGGGATTGATGGCGGCGTCGGTCTGGATGAAATTCTCGAAGGTATTTAGGATGCCGAGATGGTTGCGGCCGAGCGCGGAGATGATGCCCATCGTGACGGTCTGGCCGACGCCGAACGGATTGCCGATCGCCAGCACCACGTCGCCGACGCGGGCATCCTGGACGCGGCCCAGCGTGATTGCCGGCAGATTGTCGAGATCGATCTTGATGACGGCCAGATCGGTTTCCGGATCGGCGCCGACCACCTTGGCCGATGCCTTGCGGCCGTCCGCCAGCGCGACCTCGATCTCGTCGGCCGACTCGACCACGTGGTTGTTGGTCAGGATGTAGCCCTTGGGACTGACGATGACGCCGGAGCCGAGGCTGATCTGCCTTTCCTCGCGCTGGCCGAACTGGTCGCCGAAGAACTTGCGGAAGAACGGATCGTCCAGGAAGGGATTCTGCGGCTGCGGCGTCATCTTGCTGGTGAAGACGTTGACCACCGACGGCATCGCGCGTTGCGCAGCGTAGCGGTACGAATTCTGCACCGGCGCGCTGTTGGGCGGCGCCTCCATCATCGGTACGGAAGTGGCGGTGCGGACCGCCGGAGCGCTGCCGAACAGGCCGGCGGCCCATTCGGGTTTGAGCGTCGTTACAATGAAGACCACTGCCAAGCCGACCGTGACGGCTTGCGCGAACAACAGCCAGAGACGTCGCATAGAAAAGGTAGAGGAATGGATCAAAACGAGATTGACAGGAACGATCTTGCCGCATATCTGGCGAAGACGCTTGATATTAACCGTTTTCGCGACTATTGCCCAAACGGCCTGCAGGTCGAGGGGCGCGCCCGCATCGGCAGGATCGTCAGCGGCGTGACCGCCAGCCTGGAATTCCTGCAGGCCGCCATCGCCGAGGAGGCCGACGCCGTGCTGGTGCACCACGGCTATTTCTGGCGCGGCGAAGACGCGCGCGTCGTCGGCCAGAAGCACCGGCGCCTGAAATTACTGCTCGAAAACGACGTCAGCCTGTTCGCCTACCACCTGCCGCTGGACGCGCACGCGGAACTGGGCAACAACGCGCAACTGGCGCGCCGGCTCGGCCTGGCGGCGGACGGCCGCTTCGGGGAGAACGAGCTGGGATGGATCGGCGCGGTGGCCGACGCCTCCTTGCGCACGGTCGGCGACCTGGCCGCCTGCGTCGGCCGCCAGTTGAACCGTGCGCCGCTGCTGGTCGGCGATCCCGACCAGCCGCTGGGGCGCGTGGCGTGGTGCACCGGCGCCGCTCAAGGCATGCTGGGCGACGCGATCGAGGCAGGCGCCTCGGCGTACCTGAGCGGCGAGATTTCCGAGTCCACCGTCCACCTGGCGCGCGAGAGCGGCGTAGCCTACTTGGCCTGCGGCCACCACGCGACGGAGCGCTACGGCGTGCGCGCGCTGGGCGACCATCTCGCCGCGCAATTCGGCGTCGCGCACGCATTCATCGATGCCGACAATCCGGTGTGAGTGCGGATGCGGCATTTTTGCGATATTCCGCTGCGTCCGCATGTGGTATAACTCGGGAAAATAACAGGGGGAGCGGCGCGCGATGCGGCGCGGCCGGAAGGAAGCGGAAGAATCATGTCTGACCAGTCAGAAAAGCTCATTACCGTCCTGGTCGTCGAAGACGACCCGGTGACCCGCCGGATGCTATGCCTGGCGATCGAGAAGGAGCCCGCGCTGCAGCTGCTGGACGCGCTGGATACCGTGCAGGCGGCGACGGTGTGGCTCAAGCAGCAGTCGGCCGACATCCTGCTGGTCGATCTCGGCCTGCCGGACGGCTCCGGCATCGACGTCATCCGGTTCTGCGCGTTGACGCGCCCGGCATGCGACATCATGGTGGTCACGGTGTCCAGCGACGAGGACAGCGTGCTCGACAGCATCGAGGCCGGCGCCGCCGGCTACGTGCTGAAGGATGCCGGACGGCTCGACATCGTGCGCGCCCTGCTGGACCTGCGTGCCGGCGGATCGCCGATCAGTCCTGCGATCGCACGCAAGGTGCTGGCGCGCATGCGCGGCGGGAAGGCGGCCGGCATTTCCGGCCCGGAGGTGTTGCTGGATGGCGATGCCTCGGAAGAGGAAGGGCAGGTGTTCCTGACCAAGCGCGAAGCCTCCATCCTCGAACTCATCGCACGCGGCGACAGCTACGGCGACGTGGCACGTGCGCTGGCCCTTTCCGTCGGCACGGTGCAGACCCACATCAAGAGCATTTACGAGAAGCTTTCGGTGCATTCGCGCGGCGCGGCGGTCTATGAAGCCAGCCGCCGCGGGTTGCTGCAGATGAGTCCGGCCCGCGCGAAACCCTAGCCGCCGCGCGCCGCTAGCGGCGGTTCTTCAGTTCGTCGCGGATTTCGCGCAGCAGCACGACTTCTTCCGGCGGTGCGGCGGGTGGCGGCGGTGGTTCCTTCTTCTTCAATTTGTTCAGGATGCGCACCATCTGGAAAATAATGAAGGCCAGGATCAGGAAGTTGAGCGAAACGGTGATGAAATTGCCGTAGGCGAAAACGGCGCCTGCCTTCTTCGCCTCGGCCAGCGGCAACTGCGTGCCCTGGTGATTCAGCGGAATGTAGTAATGGCTGAAATCGAGTCCGCCGAACACCTTGCCGACCAGCGGCATGACGATGTCCTGCACCAGCGAATCGACGATCTTGCCGAAGGCGCCGCCGATGATCACCGCGACGGCAAGATCGACCACGTTGCCCTTGACGGCGAACGCCTTGAATTCCTGCAGCATGCTCATGAAAACCTCCAAAGTTGCTCAGTGGAACATATGAAGCCGGCGCTTATGCTAGGTTTGGGGCTGGCAAAGGTCAAATCAAAATTCGTCTATTCCGGCGGATTTGTTGGATAATGCCCGCAGAGCAAGGAAATGCCTACCTGCCAAGTATTACAACAACGAACGGAGACAAAAGTTCACCTTGATGGATAGCCGGCCGCCCGCTTTCGCGGCCGGCATTGCCTCCGCTATGATTCGAGTCGCGATCGCTGGAAGTTTCGTACAAATTTCGTTTTTCCCAAAAATTGGAGTTTGGTATGAATGACGAAAAGCAGGTCGATCCGGGACGTCGCTGCCTGCTCGCCGCGACGTGCGCTGCCGGCGGCGTGGCCGGGCTGGCGACGACGGGTGTGCTGGTCTCTTCGCTCCAGCCTTCGGAGCGGGCCAAGGCGGCGGGCGCGCCGGTGGAAGTCGATATCTCGGGCCTGGCCGTCGGCGATCTCAGGACGGTGGAATGGCGCGGCAAGCCGGTGTGGATCCTCAAGCGAACGCCGGCCGAGGTAGATGCGCTGAAAAGCCACGATGCCGAACTGGCCGACCCCGAATCCAAGCGCACGCAGTTTTCCACCACCCCCGACTACGCGCTGAACGAGTGGCGCTCGCGCCGCAAGGACATCCTGGTGCTGGTCGGCATCTGTCCCCATCTCGGCTGTTCGCCCACGCCGCGCTTCCAGCCGGGCCCGCAGCCTTCGCTGCCGGATGACTGGCCGGGTGGCTTTCTGTGTCCCTGCCACGGTTCGACCTTCGATCTTGCCGGGCGCGTCTACAAGAACAAGCCGGCGCCGGACAACCTGCAGGTGCCGCGCTACATGTACGAGGGCGACGCCAAGCTGGTGATCGGCAAGGACGAGAAAGGGGAGGCGTGACATGGCTTTCACCGAAAAACAGTTGGCCGCCGATGCGCCGTTCCGCGAGCGCGCATTGAACTGGATCGACGCGCGCTTCCCGTTCACCGCGACGTGGCGGGCGCACGCGGCAGCCTATTACGTGCCGAAGAACTTCAACTTCCTGTACGTGTTCGGCTCCCTGGCGCTGCTGGTGCTGGCGATCCAGATCGTGACCGGCATCTTCCTGGTCATGCACTACAAGCCGGACGCCAGCCTGGCCTTCGCCTCCGTCGAATACATCATGCGCGACGTGCCGTGGGGCTGGCTGATCCGCTACATGCATTCGACCGGCGCGTCGGCCTTCTTCATCGTCGTCTACATCCACATGCTGCGCGGCCTGCTGTACGGTTCGTACCGGCGGCCGCGCGAACTGGTCTGGCTGTTCGGCGTGTGCATCTTCCTGTGCCTGATGGCCGAGGCCTTCTTCGGCTACCTGCTGCCATGGGGGCAGATGTCGTACTGGGGCGCGCAGGTGATCGTCAACCTGTTCGGCGCGATTCCCTTCATCGGTCCCGACCTGTCGCTGTGGATACGCGGCGACTACGTGGTGTCCGACGCGACGCTGAACCGGTTCTTCGCCTTCCACGTGATCGCGATCCCGCTGGTGCTGATCGGCCTGGTGGTGGCGCACATCGTTGCGCTGCACGAGGTCGGTTCCGGCAATCCGGACGGCGTCGAGATCAAGGAGACGGTCGACGCGCGCGGTATCCCGCTGGACGGAATTCCCTTCCACCCCTATTACACGGTGCACGACATCTTCGTCGCCACCATCTTCCTGACCCTGTTCGCGGCCGTCGTGTTCTTCGCGCCGCAGATGGGCGGCTACTTCCTCGAATACAACAACTTCATCCCGGCCAATCCGCTGAAGACGCCGCCGCACATCGCGCCGGTCTGGTACTTCACGCCGTTTTATTCGATCCTGCGCGCGACCACCTCGGATTTCATGCGCTGGCTGCAGGCCGGCGTCGCGGCCTACGTCGCGCTGCTGGTGCTGCGCACGCGGCTGGGCAGGAAGACGAAGATCGCCGTGGCCGTGGTCGGGCTGCTGCTGATCGTCGGCATGTCGACGCTGGACGCCAAGTTCTGGGGCGTGGTCCTGATGGGCACATCGGTGATGATCATGTTCATCCTGCCCTGGCTGGACCGCTCGCCGGTCAAGTCGATACGCTACCGCCCGGGTTGGCATAAATATGTCTACCTGGTGTTCGGGCTGGCGTTCATCGTTCTTGGTTACCTGGGTGTGCAGCCGCCAACGCCCTGGGGCGCGGTCGTCGCGCAATGCTGCGCCTTCCTGTATTTCGGCTTTTTCCTGCTGATGCCGTGGTGGAGCGCCATGGGCAGGTGCAAGCCGGTGCCCGAGCGCGTCGTGTTCCGCGCCCACTGAGCCGAGGATGAGAACATGGGACTCCTGAAAAAACTGCTTGCGGCCTTCATCCTGCTGCCCGGCATGGCGATGGCGGCGGAGGGCGGCTATCCGCTCGATCATGCGCCCGATTTCACGCAGAACCTTGCCGACCTGCAAAACGGCGCACGTCTCTTCGTCAACTATTGCCTGAATTGCCATTCGGCTGCGTCCATGCGCTACAGCAAGCTGAAGGATCTGGGCCTGACGGAGGCGCAGATCAAGGACAACCTGCTGTTTGCGTCGGACAAGGTGGGCAGCATGATGACGGTGGCCATGTCGCCCGAGGACGCCAAGACGTGGTTCGGCGCGCCGCCGCCCGATCTTTCCGTGATCGCCCGCGCCATGGCCTCGGACGCCGGTTCCGGGCCGGACTGGCTGTACACCTACCTGCGCACCTTCTATCGGGACGATACCCGGCCGACCGGCTGGAACAACCTGGTCTTTCCCAACGTCGGCATGCCGCACGTATTGTGGGAATTGCAAGGAGTGCGCGACGCCCGCTTCGAGGACGTGAAGGATCCCCACGAGCCGGGCAGGGTCGAGCGGAAGTTCGCCGGATTCCGGCAGGTTACGCCCGGCACCATGACCGAGATCGAGTACGACAAATCGGTCGCCGACCTGGTGTCCTTCCTCACCTGGATGTCCGAGCCGGCGCGCGCGGAGCGCAAGCGGGTCGGCGTCTGGGTGCTGCTGTTCCTGGCCGTCTGCGTCGTCCTGACCTGGCGCCTGAACGCCTCCTACTGGAAAGAAGTCAAGTAAATCAAGTAAAATCGCAGTTTCCCGTGCCTGGTGCGGGTGTTCGGATCGAGGGTGAGGCGTGTGGCGTCTCACCCTATTTGTTTCTAAGGAACTGCAAATATGATGGTTCTCTACTCGGGTACGACCTGCCCATTCTCGCAACGCTGCCGCCTCGTCCTGTTTGAAAAAGGCATGGATTTCGAAGTGCGCGACGTCGATCTGTTCAACAAGCCGGAAGACATCTCGACAATGAACCCCTACGGTCAGGTGCCGATCCTGGTCGAGCGGGATCTGGTGCTGTACGAGTCCAACATCATCAACGAATACATCGACGAGCGGTTCCCGCATCCGCAGTTGATGCCCGCCGATCCGCTGATGCGCGCGCGCGCGCGATTGATGCTCTTCAATTTCGAGAAAGAGTTGTTCATCCACGTGCACACGCTGGAGAACGACAAGGGCCGCGGCGGCGAGAAGATCCAGGAAAAGGCGCGCGGCGAAATCCGCGACCGCCTGACCACGCTGGCGCCGCTGTTCCTGAAGAACAAGTACATGCTGGGCGACGAGTTCTCGATGCTGGACGTGGCGATCGCGCCGCTGCTGTGGCGCCTCGACCATTACGGCATCGAGCTGTCGAAAACCGCCGCGCCGCTGATGAAATACGCCGAGCGCATCTTCTCCCGTCCGGCCTACATCGAAGCGCTGACGCCTTCCGAGAAAGTCATGCGCCGCTAAACGGCGTGTGCCATGATATCGGGACGGCGCCGTCCCGGTATCCGTCTCCTTCTTTCCCAGGCTTCGCATGTCCGATCACTCTACCAAGCCGTACCTGCTGCGCGCCATCTATGAATGGTGCACCGACAACGGCTATACGCCGCACGTCGCGGTGGTCGTGGATTCCCGCACCCGTGTGCCGACGGAGTTCGTCAAGAACGGCGAGATCGTGCTGAACATCAGCTTCACGGCGACCAGCGGGCTGAAGATGGAGAACGACTGGATCCATTTCAGCGCCCGTTTCGGCGGCATTTCGCGGAACATCGAAATCCCGGTCGACAACGTCATCGCCATCTATGCGCGCGAAAACGGCCAGGGCATGGCCTTCGAACCGCCCGGCGCGCCGCTGCCGCAACAGGGCGACGACGCTGCCGCCGCCGTGCCGTCGCTGTCTTCGGTGCCGACCGGCGACAACGAAGACATCGGCGGCAGTCCTCCCGACCACGAACCGGAACCGCCGAAGAAGGGCGGCAGGCCTACTCTGACCAGGGTGAAGTAGGTACAATACGCGCTCCAAAAACAAGCCGGCTTAGCTCATCAGGTAGAGCACATGATTTGTAATCATGGGGTGGCGGGTTCGAGTCCTGCAGCCGGCACCAGCATGTCGAGGATCATTCGCGAAAGGGAATGATCCTTTTTTGTTTGCGTGAAAAAGACGGTAGCGGGCACGCATGGACAGGTGCCATGCGCGTGCAGAAAGCCTGCTGCCGACGCGAAGCTTTGGCTCGATGTGTCGTCTACGTGAGCATGCCGCCGTTATGTGATCCTTTGCCGGTATCCGGGACTTAAGCGTTTCCGGCTCTACGGAAAAACAAACTGCCGTGCCGGCGCGCATGCCGTCACGGCAGTTTCCTTTTCGACCTGATTTATCTATCGACCCGAAGGAACAGCCGCATCCGGCGTATCCGTCACGCCATCCGGCGTTTTCCGCATGTTGGGCGCCTGGTCTTCGGACGTGCCGCCGTTCGTCGTGCCGTAACTCGAACCGGACGAAGAAGCGGCATGATGCTTGCGATGCGTTTTCTTCTTGCTGTGCTTGCTATGCGTGGTGCTGGAGTTGCCCGAGCTTTTCGTCGGCGGCACACCGGCAGCATCCGGCGTATCCGTCACGCCGTCCGGTGTTTTCTGCATATTAGGCGCCGTGTTGTCGCTGTTCATGTTCTGCGCGTAGGCGCCGGCGGAGAGCAGCAATGCGGAAAACAGGGCAACGGTGGCTTTCGTCTTGATCATTTTGATTCTCCTTTGCGAGTTTCTTATGGAACGCATCCGATGCGTCATCCATTGGACTGCGCGGCCCGCAAACGTTCTGTAGGAAGGGCGCGCAAGACACTGTAAGGATTGTCAAAGGCCGGATACGCCGGATGGCGTATCCCCCGCGGAAAAGCAACGGAATGGATCAATGCAGATGGGTTCGGACGTATTCCTCGATCTGGCGCGGCTCCAGGTTGGAGATGTCGCGCGGCACCTGGTCTTCCACCAGCTGCTGGGCTTCCTTGCTGAGATGCTTGCGCAGCGCGCCGAGAAACTTGGGAAAGGCGATCAGGCGCAGCTTGTCGTAGCGGTGTTCCAGACGCGCCTTGTCCAGGTAGGCGCTGACCTCCTTGGAAAACAGTTCGGTCGTGTGCTGCACCGCGGTGACGGCGGGATCGGCGGTGTGGCCGATGGCGCGTTCCCTCCTGCCGAAATAGCGCCCCTTCGCGTCGGTATTCAGATCCTGCTCGCTGAGCCTGCTTTCGGGATTGATGAAATCCTCGACCTCATGAAAGTTGTCGTGCCTTCCTTCGACTTCGAAGATTCTGACGCGGTGCTCGTCCGCCGCGACGATCCAGGTGGTTTGCATGGCGATCTCCTCGATGAACATATGGCCCTTCGACCAGACCGGTATCGCTTTGTTCAGGCGTGCCGCCACGGTTTGCCGACGAAAAAGAACCGCCTTTCGCATCAATCGAACAGCTCGCCCTGCACGCCGGCGTGCGCAGGACGACCGCGGCGGCGGACAACCGCAGCCGGTGGCCGGAAGCGCGACGGATCCAGCACGCTGAAGCGGCTCATTCGTCGGCCAATGCCCAGGCGCTCGACCGCCTTCTCGAAGCGCTGCCGTATCAGGTCGGCCCAGACGCCTTCGCCGCGCATGCGCGTGCCGAATGCGGCGTCGTAATCCTTGCCGCCGTGCATGTCGCGCACGCGGTTCATCACGCGCTGCGCGCGGTCGGGAAAATGCGCCTGCAGCCATTCCTGGAACAGCGGGTTCACTTCCCACGGCAGGCGCAGCACGATGTAGCTTGCGCTGATCGCGCCGGCTTCCGCCACGGCGGCCAGGATACGCTCGAGGTCCGGCTCGGTGACGAAGGGAATCACCGGCGCGATGCTGACGCCGACCGGTATGCCGGCGTCGGTCAGCGTGCGGATGGTGCGCAGCCGCCGGGCCGGCGCGGCGGCGCGCGGCTCCAGCGTGCGGGCAATCGCCGGGTCCAGCGTCGTGATGGTGACGGCGGCGGCGGCCAGGCGCTTTTTCGCCATCGGCGCCAGCAGATCGATGTCGCGCTCGATCAGCGCGGACTTGGTGATCAGGCCGACCGGGTGTTCGCATTCATGCAGGATTTCCAGCACGCGGCGCGTGATCTTCAGCTCGCGCTCGCAGGGCTGGTAGGCGTCGGTGTTGACGCCGAGCGCGATCGATTCCGGGCGGTACGAAGGCGCCGCCAGCTCGCGCTGCAGCAGTTCCGGCGCATTCACCTTGGCGTAGATGCGGCTTTCGAAATCCAGCCCCGGCGACAGGCCGAGATAGCTGTGCGTCGGCCGCGCGAAGCAATAGATGCAGCCGTGCTCGCAGCCGCGATACGGATTGAGCGACACGCCGAACGGGATGTCCGGCGAGCTGTTGCGGGTGAGGATGCTCTTTGCCTGTTCATGGACGATATGCGTCTTCCATGCCGCGCCGGGTTGGCCGGGTTCGTCGTCTTCCCGCTCCCAGCCGTCGTCGAAGGCTGCGCGCGCCTGCAGCTCGTAGCGGCCCTGCATGTTGGAAACGGCGCCGCGGCCTTTGCGTCCCTGCATGGGCGCGCGCGGTACCTGCGTTTCCTGGTTGTCGTCGTGATCCATCGCTCATTAATACTGTATGTGTGTACAGTATTGTGCCTGCAAACCGGCGCGCGGACCAGCGGCAACGCGTGTTGCTTTTCGTCTATCGCGGAACGGGGATGACGGAGGAAAGAGACGGCCCGGTTCAGTCGGCCGATTTCAGCCCGACCCAGCGCGGTGTCAGCGCATGCGGCATGTCGAACAGGTCGAGCACGCGCCCCAGCGTGTGGTCGACCATGTCATCGATGGAAGCGGGGCGATGGTAGAAGCCCGGCAGCGGCGGGAAGATGATGCCGCCCATCTCGGTGACGGCGGTCATGTTGCGCAGATGGGCCAGGTTGAACGGCGTCTCGCGCACCATCAGCACCAGGCGGCGGCGCTCCTTCAGCACCACGTCGGCGGCGCGCGCGACCAGGTTGTCGCACAGGCCGTGCGCGACCGAGGCCAGCGTCTTCATCGAGCACGGCGCGACGATCATGCCGTCGGATTGGAATGAACCGCTGGCGATCGAGGCGCCGACGTCGCGCACATTGTGCACCACGTCGGCCAGCGCCTCGACGTCCTTGCGGTTGAGATCGAGTTCCTGATGCAGGTTCAGCACGCCCGCATCGGTGAGCAGGAGATGGGTTTCGACGCCGCCCGCCGCGCGCAGATGCCGCAGCAGGCGCACGCCGTAGACGGCGCCGGTGGCGCCGGTGATCGCGACGATCAGGCGTCTTGCGCGTCCGTTCGTCGCCGGCGCCGTCACGTCAGGCTTTCAGCAGCGCCTGCAGTTCGCCGGACTCGAACATCTCGGACATGATGTCCGAGCCGCCGACGAATTCGCCCTTCACGTACAGCTGCGGCACGGTCGGCCAGTTCGAATAGTCCTTGATGCCCTGGCGCACTTCCGGGTCTTCCAGCACGTTCACGGTGACCAGGTCCTTGACGCCGCTTTCCTTCAGCAGGGCGATCGCCTTGCCGGAAAAGCCGCACTGCGGAAACTGCGCGGTGCCCTTCATGAACAGCACCACGGGGTGCTGGGTTACGGTTTCCTTGATCCAGGTTTGTACGTCGTCGCTCATTGTTGCCTCGTTTGGGTTGGTACGGCTCGAATGCCGACATTATAGGAAAATCCGGCCGCCGCTGCCGCGCGCTCAGGATTTCAATTTTGCAAACGCCGCCGCCATCGCGCCGCCGACTTGCGGCTGCGGTGCGCGCTGCTGCTGCGACAGGCGCCGCGCGTCGTTCCGGTCACCGCGCTGCTCCGGACGGCTGCCGGGCGCCGGCGCGCTGTCGGCCAGGCGCATGGTCAGCGCGATGCGCTTGCGCTTCTCGTCGACTTCCAGCACTTTCACCTTCACGACCTGGCCGGCCTTGACCACCGTGTGCGGATCTTTCACGAATGTATTGGACAGCGCCGAGATGTGCACCAGGCCGTCCTGGTGCACGCCGATGTCGACGAAGGCGCCGAAGGTGGCGACGTTGGTCACCACGCCTTCGAGGATCATGTCCGGCCGCAGGTCGCGGATGTCTTCCACGCCTTCCTTGAAGGTTGCCGTGGTGAATTCCGGGCGCGGATCGCGGCCGGGTTTCTCCAGCTCCGTCAGAATGTCGGTCACGGTCGGCACGCCGAACCGGTCGTCCGCATAGTTGGCGGGATTCAGCGACTTCAGCAGCTTGCCGTCGCCGATCACGTTTTTCACGTCGCGGCGGATGTCGGCGAGGATTTTTTCGACCACCGGATACGATTCCGGGTGCACGGCGGAGGCGTCCAGCGGGTTGTCGCCGTTCATCACGCGCAGAAAGCCGGCCGCCTGCTCGAAGGTCTTGTCGCCCAGGCGCGGCACCGCGCGCAGCGCCTCGCGCGAGGCGAACATGCCTTTCATGTCGCGGTAGCTGACGATGCTTTGCGCGACACTGCTGTTCAGCCCCGACACGCGCGCCAGCAGCGGCGCGGACGCCGTGTTGACGTCGACGCCGACCGCGTTCACGCAATCCTCGACGACGGCGTCCAGCGAACGCGCCAGCTGCGTCTGGCCGACGTCGTGCTGGTACTGGCCGACGCCGATCGACTTCGGATCGATCTTCACCAGCTCGGCCAATGGGTCCTGCAGGCGGCGCGCGATCGATACCGCGCCGCGCAGCGACACGTCCAGTTCCGGCAATTCGCGCGAGGCGAATTCGGAGGCCGAATACACCGATGCGCCGGCTTCCGACACGACGATCTTGGTCAGCTTCAGTTCGGGACGCCGCTTGATCAGGTCCTGCGCCAGCTTGTCGGTTTCGCGCGACGCGGTGCCGTTGCCGATCGAGATCAGCGCGACCTGGTGCTTCTCGGCCAGCTGCGCCAGCGTATGCAGCGCGCCTTCCCAGTCGCGCCGCGGTTCGTGCGGATAGATGGTGGCGGTATCGACCACCTTGCCGGTGGCGTCGACCACCGCGACCTTGACGCCGGTGCGCAGGCCGGGATCGAGGCCCATCGTCGCGCGCGGGCCGGCGGGCGCGGCCAGCAGCAGATCCTTCAGGTTGCGCGCGAACACGTGGATCGCTTCCTGCTCGGCGCGCTCGCGCAGCGCCGTCATCAGTTCGGTTTCCAGATGCATGAAGACCTTTACGCGCCAGGTCCAGCGCACCGTGTCGGCCAGCCACTTGTCGGCGGCGCGGCCCTGGTTGGCGATGCCGAAGCACTTGGCGATGCGTTCCTCGCACGGGTTGTGCGGCGCGTCCCATTTCGGCTTTTCCTCTTCGCTGTCCAGGCGCAAATTGACCGTCAGCATTTCCTCGCGGCGGCCGCGGAACAGCGCCAGCGCGCGGTGCGACGGAATGGTCGACAGCGTCTCCGAATAATCGAAGTAGTCGGCGAACTTGGCGCCGGCATCCTGCTTGCCGTCGACCACCTTCGATTCGACGATGCCGTGCTCGGTCAGGTAGGCGCGCAGCGACTGCAGCAGCGCCGCATCCTCGGCGAAGCGCTCCATCAGGATCTGGCGCGCGCCGTCGAGCGCGGCCTTGGCGTCGGGCACGCCGGGATTCTCGGTGCCGTCGACGGTGAAGGCCGGCTTCAGGTATTTCGCCGCCTCTTCCTCTGGCGACAGCGTCGGATCGGCCAGCAGCGCGTCGGCCAGCGGCGTCAAGCCGGCCTCGGCGGCGATCTGCGCCTTGGTGCGGCGCTTGGGCTTGTACGGCAGGTACAGGTCTTCCAGGCGCGTCTTGTCTTCCGCGTGCCGGATCGCGTCCAGCAATGCCGGCGTCATCTTTTTCTGTTCCTCGATCGAGGCGATGACGGCGGCGCGGCGGTCTTCCAGTTCGCGCAGATAGCGCAGGCGTTCTTCCAGCAGGCGCAGCTGCGTGTCGTCCAGGCCGCCGGTCGCTTCCTTGCGGTAGCGGGCGATGAAGGGCACGGTGGCGCCTTCGTCCAGCAGGGCGACGGCGGCGGTGATCTGGTGGGGTTTGGCGGCCAGTTCGGCGGCCAGGCGTTGTTCGATGGAAGGCAGCATGGAGACATCGGTGGAGTGAAACGAGCGCTAGATGATACGCAAATCGCGCGGTTGCGCCAGTCTTGACAATTCGCTGGTGGAGCGGGCGTCCCGTCCCCGTTGCTGCGACGCCAGGACAGGCATTCGTTCCACGACACGGCGCCGCATGTTGCGGAAATCGAAGCGGAAACGCGGCCGCGCATGCCGGCCGCCGCCCGCCGCCTATTTCAGCGAAAAGTCGACCCGCGTGGCCGGCGCCGTGCCCTTCTTCTGCGCGCCGTCGTTGCCCGGCTTGGCGGCGAGGATGAAGATGCGGTCGGCCGAGACCTTGCCGTTGGCGGTCAGCCAATCCTTGGCCGCCTGCGCGCGGCGGTTGCCGAGGTCGACCAGATCGTTGTCAGTGACGGTGGTGTTGTCCATCATCAGCTTCTCCATGTCGGCCACCGGCAGATCCTTCTGCATGCCGATGAAGTTGCGCGGCTTGGAAAATTTCGCATTGCTGTACACGCGCTTCAGCAGTGCCGGGTATTCCTGCGGCGTGACGGTGACGCTGTCGGGATCGGCGGAGCCGCCGTGGCTGACGATGTCCTTGAGCTTCAGCGCGCGCACCTGGCGATCGATGTTGGCCCGTTTCAAGCCTGCGCGGTCGGCCTGCGGATCGTAGCGGCCGGTGATGTCGAGCTTCAGCGCGGGACGGTCGTTCAGCGCCTTGGCCAGCGCCTTGAGCTTGTCGTCCGCCTTGTCGCCCAGCGTCGCGCGGCCGGGATCGAAAGCCAGGTTGGACAGTTCCTCGCCGCCGCCGAACATCGAGCTGATCAGGCTGAATGGCGCGGTGACGGCCTTCTCGATGAGATTGACGAAGATGCGGATGACGAGGCCGCCGACCGAGAACTGCGGATCGTCGAGCGAGCCGCCGATCGGCAGGTTGACGTCGATCACGCCGTTGCGGTCGCGCAGCAGCGCCAGCGCGAAGCGCACCGGCAGCTTGGTGGCGGTCGGGCTGTCGACCTTGTCGCCTAGCGTCAACTGGTCGAGCACCAGGTGGTTCTGCGCGGTCAGCACGCGGTTCTCGACCTTGTACTCGACGTCGAACGACAGCTTGCCCTTCTCGATGCCGTAGCCGATGTAACGGCCGGAGTACGGCGACAGCGGCGCCATTTCCATGCCGTGCACGTCCGCCTTCAGGTCCAGCGACAGGTCGCCCTTCAGCGGATTGACGTGGCCGGCCACGTTCAGCGGCGCGCTGTTGACGAGGCCGGTCAGCTTGACGTCGGCATTGCTGCGCGGATCGGACGACAGGCCGGTGACGGTGCCGCCCAGCTTCATCAGGTTGGCGGTGTAGTTGGGCTGGATGAAGTTGTCGGTGAAGCGCACCTGGCCGCCGTGCAGCACCACCTTGCCGATGCGGATCGGCGGCATGTTGCTCCTGGCCGGCTTGCCGCTCGGGGGCAGCACCACCGTGCGCTTGTTGCCGTGCGCGGCGTTGCCGCCCGACGCATCCTCGGTGACGCTCTTGTTCTGGTCGCCGCTGCGCTGCACGTCCTGCAGGTTGAGGTGTCCGCTGCTGTCGATGATGATGCGCGCGAAGAAATCGTTCAGTGCAACGCGATTAACGTCCAGCGCGAACGGATGCAGCTTCAGCCTGACGCCGCCGAACGCCAGCGCGCGCCAGCGCAGGAAGTCGCTGGAGGTGACCTTGTCGATGGTCGCCACGTTGCCCAGCGTCAGGCTGCCGTCGTAGCCGCCGGTCAGCGCGCCGCGCTTGTCCTGGTCCAGCCGCAGGCGGCCGTCGGCGGAAACGTCCGCGCGCGTCAGCAGCACGTTCACCTGCTCGGTGAAATACGGTTGCGCCTGCATGATATCGACGTTCTTCAGGTCGAGCGCGAGATCCGCGTGCAGTGGCGCGATGCCGAATTCGCCCTTGACGCCCAGCCGTCCGGCCTTGTTGACGCTGGCGTGCAGTTCAATTTGTCCGCGGCTGCCGGGCGCGGTGGAGACGTTGCGCAGCGACAGGGTGAACGGCGCGACGTCGGTGACGGCGGGACGCTTCAGGCTGCGGTCTTCCAGATGCGCCGACCAGCCGGTCACGTCGATCTTGCCGATGCTGACCGTGTACGGCGCGCCGGCCGATGCCTTGTTGCCGGCGTGGGCGGCCGGATGCGACGCCGCGGCGGCGGTGTGGGCCGTGCGGGGCTTGCCGTGCAGCAGCGTCAGCGCGGCGCTGTCGGACGTGACGGCGTTGATGGCGACGGTCTTTTTCGCGCCGTCGAAGTCGATGCCTTGCGCGGAAAGATTCAGCTTGTCGACGCCGGCGCTGAGCGGCTGCGCCGCCTGCGTGTCGGCGTAGCGTAGCGCCGCGTTGCGGATGTCCAGTTGGGCCAGCGTGACGTGCACGCCCGCGCCGGAGGCCGGGGCATCGGCGCTCGGCGCGGCGGGCGCCGGTTTGGCGGCCGGCTTTGCGGCGGCGGGCGACGTCGGCAGGCTCAGCAGATTCTCGAAATTGAAGCCGCCGCGCGCATCGCGGGCGACGTCGGCTTCGAGGCCGTCCACCGTCAGGCCGGCCAGGTCGAGGCGGTTGCCGAACGGCTGGGTGTTCTGCAGGCGCAGGCCCAGTTCGGCCAGCTTCACGAGCGTCTTGCCCTGCGCATCCTGGACCAGCAGCGATTTCAGCTGCACGGTGCCGTCCAGCGCCAGTTCGGGCGCCTTGCCCGCGGGTTGCCGGAAGCTGGCCTGCACGTGCAGGTCCAGGCGCGCGCTCGGCACCTTGAAATGCGGCGTGCCGGGCAGGTACTTCAGGTAGGAGGTCAGATCCAGCCCGTCGAGATCGAGATCGACCACCGCGTCGCGCGGATCGGCGAACGGCCGTGCCTTGCCCTTGAGCAGCAGCGGCGTGCCGTCCACGTCGGCGCTCAGCAGCGGCTGGACGTAGATGTCGGCCTGCGACGGCAGCGACGAGATGAAGGGGACGCCGAGCTGGAGGTTGGTGACGGTATGCGTGAGGCCGGTGGTGCGGTCGACGAAATCGACGCGGCCCTGGTCGATCTGGATGTTGAACAGCGAGAAGCGCGCCGGTTTGGACGCCGTCTTCGGCTGGCCGCCGCCCAGCGCCAGCAGGTCGTCGATGTTGTAGTGCGTCGCATCCTCGCGCACCAGGTGGACGTAGGGCTTGACCAGGCGCAGCGCGTGCACGACCGGCGCCAGCCGCCACAGCGATTGGTAGGAGACGCCGACCGTCAGCGTGTCGAAGCTGGCGAAGGTGGCGCCGCCCTGCGGTTCCTTCATCACGAAGTCGTGCAGCGTGACGCGCAGCGTGTAGGGATTGATCTCGACCTTGCCGATCGTCGTCTGCCGGTGCAGTTTCTCTGTCAACAGTTTTTCCGCCTGTGTCTTCACGATGCCGGGCAGGATGAAATAGCCGAACAGGCCGATCAGGATCACGAAGGCGAGGATGCCGATCGCGGTGCGCCGGACGGCGCGCTTGCCGGCGAAGGTGCGCAGGGATTGGGGCAACTGGCGGAAGGAGGCGGGCATGGTCATCGATGCGTACCGGGGTGGGCTTGTCGAAATTTTAACTTCGAACGCCTGTCGATGTTGCAACACGGCGTCCCGTTTGCATATGCGTTGCCGCCCGCGGGCCGGGCGGCGGTGTCCCGCCTTACCGCAGCGAGAGCGGGCCCAGCGCGCCGACCGCGAGCGTGAACAGGCCCAGGATCAGGTTGATGCCGACCAGCAGGCGTATCTGCGCCATGGCGGCGCCGGCCGCCGGCCAGTCGCGCGCGGCGGCGGCGCGCTGCAACCGCTTGTTCGGTGCGAAGTAGATGTGCGCGAAGAGCAGCATCATGACCACGCCGACGGCGGCCATCAGGGCCACGTAGGCGGGCGGCCTGCCGAGCAGCGCCATCATGTACAGGCCGCTGCCGAGGATCAGCGCGACCGCCAGCCATACCCAGCGGAAGAAGCGGCCCAGCGTCGCGGCCAGCAGCGGCAGGCGCTGCGGCGGTTCCAGCGTGGCGGCGGACGGGCGCAGCGCGTTATGCGCGAAGAACATGCCGCCGACCCAGACGGTGAAGCCGAGGATGTGCAGGAAGGTCGCGAGGATCATGGGAGCCGCCGTGGTTGCCGATAGCCCGTAGAGTAGCCGAAGGCCGCGCTTTTACAAAGCGGCGCGCCATCGGGCGTTCGGCGCAGCGCCGGGCGCTGGGAGATAATCATGGCTTTTGGGCGGTGCGCCGAAACAGGCGCGCACCCGGGACCGCGCGGCCGTGCGCCGCCGATCGGAGAATCCTGCATGCTCGGCTGGTTTGAAAGATTGCTGTACCCCTATGGCGAGGAGACGCCCGCGCCGCCGCCGCGCGGCTTCCTCGCGTTCATCTGGGCCTGCACGCGCGGCGCGCGCCGCTACATCCTGGCGATGACGCTGCTCACGGCGGCCACCGGTGCATTCGAGGCGCTGCTGTTCGCGATGATGGGGCACATGGTGGACTGGCTGTCGAGCGTCGCGCCTTCCAGATTGTGGCAGCAGGAACGCGGCACGCTGTTGCTGCTGGCGGCCGCCGTGCTGCTGAGCACGGTGCTGGTGGCCTTGCAGACCTTCTTCAAGCACCAGACGCTGTCCGGCAACTTCCCGATGCAGCTGCGCTGGAATTTCCACCGGCTGATGCTCAACCAGAGCATGGGCTTCTACCACGACGAATTCGCCGGACGGGTGGCGACCAAGGTGATGCAGACCGCGCTCGCGGTACGCGACGTGTGCATGATCACCGGCGACATCCTGGTGTTCGTCGTCATCTATTTCGTCACGCTGACCAGCGTGGTCGGCACCTTCGACCGCTGGCTGCTGCTGCCCTTCATGGCGTGGGCGCTGTGCTACTTCTGTTCGCTGCACTGGTTCGTGCCGCGCCTGTCCCGCGTGTCGCGCCGGCAGGCCGACGCGCGCTCGCTGATGACCGGCCGCATCACCGATGCCTACACCAACATCGGCACCGTCAAGCTGTTCTCGCATGCCGGCCGCGAGGCAGCCTATGCGCGCGGCGCGATGCAGGATTTCATGGGCACCGTGCACGGCCAGATGCGGCTGGTCAGCGGCTTCGAAGTCGTCAACCACCTGTTGAGCATGCTGCTGATCCTGGGCACCGCCGGCGTCGCGCTGTGGCTGTGGATGCGCGGCCAGCTCGGCGTCGGCGCGGTCGCGGCCGCCACCGCGATGGCACTGCGCCTGAACGGCATGTCGCACTGGGTGATGTGGGAAATGTCCACGCTGTTCGAGCAGGTCGGCACGGTGCAGGATGGCATCAATACGCTGTCGCGCGCGCACGCGGTGACCGATGCGCCGGACGCGGCGCCGCTGCGTGTGGCGAAGGGCGAGCTGCGCTTCGAGCGGATCGGCTTTTCCTACGGCGGTGCGGAGAAGGTGATCGAGAATCTCGATCTGGTCATCCGCCCCGGCGAAAAGGTCGGGCTGGTCGGCCGGTCGGGCGCCGGCAAGTCCACCATCGTCAACCTGCTGCTGCGCTTCTACGACCTGGCGTCCGGGCGTGTCCTGATCGACGGGCAGGACATCGCGCACGCCACGCAGAACAGCCTGCGCGCACAGATCGGCATGGTCACGCAGGACACTTCGCTGCTGCACCGTTCGGTGCGTGACAACATCCTGTACGGCCGGCCCGACGCGAGCGAAGCGGAAATGATCGCCGCCGCGCGCCGCGCCGAGGCGCATGACTTCATCCTCGGCCTGAGCGACGCCGCCGGCCGCACCGGCTACGACGCCCACGTCGGCGAACGCGGCGTGAAGCTGTCCGGTGGCCAGCGCCAGCGCATCGCGATCGCGCGCGTGATGCTGAAGGACGCGCCCATCCTGTTGCTGGACGAAGCCACCAGCGCGCTCGATTCCGAGGCCGAGGCGGCGATCCAGGCCAGCCTGTACCAGCTGATGGAAGGCAAGACGGTGGTGGCGATCGCGCACCGGCTGTCCACCATCGCCGCGATGGACAGGCTGATCGTGCTGGACAAGGGGCGTATCGTGGAGGAGGGCTCGCACCGCGAGCTGCTCGCGCGTGGCGGATTGTATGCGCGCCTGTGGGCGCACCAGAGCGGCGGCTTCCTGGTGGAAGAGGACGACGAGGGCCGGATCGCGGTGAACGCCTGAGTGCATCCTTGCATGGATGCGGTGCATCGGTGCGCCGAAATGCAGCCGCATTCCCCTTCTGCCCGCGTTCCGCCGTTCCGCATGTGGCGTTTTTTCCTCAGGCCGGCCAAAAGCATCGACGCTTGCCGGCCGGCGCCGATATACTCAAATCGGTTTCTGCACGGAAATTGCATGCGTCCGCCCTGCGGCGTCGTTCTGCCGGGGCCTGCCGGCCGTCGTCCCGGCCGTGCCCGGCATCGCGGCCCGGCTGCTTTCCCCTCCAACCTTATCGTCTCGTCTAACCTCATGAACAATATGTCGATCAAACTGCGTCTGCTTCTCACCATGGGATTCATGGGCATCATGCTGATCGTGGGCGGCGCAATGGGCGTGTTCGGCCTGCAGACCACCAACGACACGCTGCGGGAAATCTATACCAACCAGATGCCGTCGGCCGACGCCGTGCGGCTGATGATGACGCGCCTGCTGCAGGCGCGCGCCTCGCTCAACCTTGTCGCCCTGCACCCCGACGCGTCCGATGCGGAAGACGGCATCAAGCGCGCCCAGATGTTCTATGCGCAGTCCGAGCAGGTCTGGCAGAAATACCTGGCGCTGCCGATCGATTCGGCGCAGGAGAAGGCGCTGGCGCAGGAAGTCGGCGACAAGCGCGAGGCCTACCTGAAGGAAGCCGACCAGGCGCTGGTCGACGCGCTGCACGGCGGCCATGCCGACCAGGTCGACGACATCCTGATGCATCGCGCCGCGCCGCTGTACCAGGATCTGCAGAAGAGTGCGGACGACCTGGTGGACATGCAGGCCCAGAGCGCGGCCACGGGCTACAACGACAGCCAGGTGCTGTTTGCGCGCTTCCGGCTGATCGCCGTGCTGGGCGTGCTGGGCGGCCTGGTCGTCGTCGCCATCTCGGCCTTGTTCCTGGTGCGCGCGATCAGCGGGCCGCTGCAGGAGATGCTGGCGCATTTCGAGGCGATCGCGGCCGGCGACCTGACGCGCCGCATCGAAGTGAAATCGAAGAATGAAATGGGCAAGGCCATGCTCGGCCTCAAGACCATGCAGGAAAGGCTGACGGCGACGGTGGCGAAGGTGCGCGAGGGCAGCGCCTCGATCGGCACCGCGACGACGCAGATCGCGGCCGGCAACCTCGATCTTTCCAGCCGCACTGAGCAGCAGGCCGCCTCGCTGGAGGAAACCGCGTCGTCGATGGAGGAGCTGACCTCCGCCGTCAAGCAGAACGCCGACAACGCGCGCCAGGCCAACCAGCTGGCCGTTTCCGCATCCGACGTCGCCATGCGCGGCGGCAGCGTGGTGGCCGAAGTGGTCGATACGATGGGTTCGATCAACGAATCGGCGCGCAAGATCGTCGACATCATCGGCGTGATCGACGGCATCGCGTTCCAGACCAACATCCTGGCGCTGAATGCCGCGGTCGAAGCGGCGCGCGCCGGCGAACAGGGCCGCGGCTTCGCGGTGGTGGCCGCCGAAGTGCGCAGCCTGGCGCAGCGCTCGGCCGCCGCGGCGAAGGAGATCAAGGGGCTGATCGACAGCTCGGTGGACAAGGTCGACACCGGCAGCAAACTGGTGGCGCAGGCTGGCAAGACCATGAACGAGATCGTCGACAGCGTCAAGCACGTCACCGACATCATGGGCGAGATCCTGGCCGCGAGCCAGGAGCAGAGCTCGGGCATCGAACAGGTCAACACGGCGATCAGCCAGATGGATCAGGTCACGCAGCAGAACGCCGCGCTGGTCGAGGAAGCGGCGGCTGCGGCCGCCTCGCTGAAGGAACAGGCGGCGGCGCTGACGGCCACCGTCAGCATCTTCAAGGTGAGCGGCATGGGCCACGAGCCTGCCTTCGTGCCGAACGTCATCGAGGTGCAGCCGCGTCCGCGCAGCCTGCCGTCGTCCGCGACGCCAACGCACCGCCCGGCCGCCGCGCCGGCATCGAAGGCGCCGCGCCTCGAAAGCGCCAAGGCGCCGGCGGCCTCCGCTGAGCCGTCGGGCGACGATGGTGGCGACTGGGAGCAGTTCTGAGCGGCGCCCGCTCGGGCGAAGGACGAAAAAACGGCATCTTGGGATGCCGTTTTGTATTTGACGATGACTCCTGCGCCAGGTTTGGCTGGACGCCGCTAATGTCCGATACGGCAGGTTTGTCGACGGGTCAGGTCGGTTCGAGCCATGCCGGCGCATTCCTTGTCCCTGCCCCGGCTTCCTCCCGCATGGCGCCCATGCGGCAACCTTGTTCCGATGCCCGATCGAATGAAGGTTCAGGATGTCCGACGTCCGGACGTGGCAGGCGCCGGTTCCGGAGCTGCGAAATGGTCGGCGATCTCGAAGGTGCAGTAGATGCAGCATGACGATGTTGCCCTGCGTTCCGCTCATGACGAATGCCCGGCAGATTGCTGCATGGGCTCCAGCCAGTGAATGTAGTGAGTGGGTCGGATGGTCAATGCCGCTTTCAAAGTTTTCTATTCGGCCCGATCGCCGGAAGACGAGTCCTGATATTCGTTGCCAAACGCGAGTCGCATGGCATGGTTACGCACATCCCGAGGCCAAGCGGCAAGAATCTCGTTGAGCCGGAGTGCGTTGTTGGCGAATAGTGCCCGCGTGGCCTCCTCGAAGCCGGGGAGGTCGCCACCGATAGCCTGCATGAAGCGATAAGCCCGCTCGTGCGCCATGCGGCGCTCGTCTTTCCCGGCACTGGCGCGCCGGGCTTCCTCGACCAGCTTTCTGAGAATGACGGAGGCACCGCCAGGTTGGGTGGCGAGCCAATCCCAATGACGAGGAAGCAGGGTCACTTCGCGCGGCACCACCCCTAACTTCGGACGCCCACGGCCTCTGGGACTCGAAGCTTCCAGAGCCTTGTCCTGGTCATCAGGCGCTGCTTCGGCGTGCGCCGCGGTGGCGAAGCGCGCGGCGACATCTTTGTCCGTTCCCCGTATATCCATATCGACACAGCGACCTGTCACGTCATCGAAGATGAGAACCGGGCCGGCCGACTTGCCTTCAAGTGCTTTCTTGGCCGCCAAAGCGTTTGCTTGCAGAGAGCCTGTGGCAATACGGCGATGTCCATCGAAAGTGGTGTACGAGTTGAGATGTGCTTGTGTCATGGCAGGACGGCATGCAAGGCTGGGATGACGAATATTTTATCCGGGTAAAATATTGCCGTCAATAATACCCGGATAAATATTCGCGTGGCATCATCACTCGGGGTGCGTTGCCCTGCCGCTATTTCAGTCCCCAAGACACATGGTTGCCGCGCTTTCTGTAAGCCACTGCCCTGGCGCTGCGGCGCGGGCCGTAAAGGGCTGGTCAATCAGGCCTGCGACGCAGCCGGGTTTCAGCCTCGCTCCGGCTTCCGCTCAGGCGGCCCGCGTTTCAGCCGCCGTGCCCGCCAGCAGCAATGCCGCCAGCGTCAGCAGCGCGGAGACCGACAGGTAGAAGCCCACGTGGTCGAGCCCATAGTGCGTCGCCAGCCAGGTGGCGGCGTAGGGCGCAAGCGACGCGCCGAAGATGCCGCCGAGGTTGAAGGTCAGCGACACGCCGGTATAGCGGATCGCCGGCGGGAACAGTTCCGACAGCATCGTGCCCAGCGGGCCGTAGGTCATGCCCATCAGCGCCAGTCCCAGCGACAGGAAGAAGGTGACCGCGACGACGCTGTGCGCGACGAACAGCGGCGCCATCACCAGGCCGAACACGGCGATCGCGGCCGACACGACGATCAGCGTGATGCGGCGTCCGTAGCGGTCGGCCAGCAGCGCGGATGCCGGTATCGTCAGCGCGAAGAAGATCACCGCGAACAGCTGCAGGATCAGGAATTCCGCGTGCGTATAGCCGAGCGCGGTGGTGCCCCAGCTCAGCGCGAACACCGTCATCAGGTAGAACAGCACGAAGGTCGCCAGCGCGATCATCGTGCCCAGCACCAGCATGCGGCCATGGTTGCGGAACACGGTGGCGATCGGCACCTTCACGCGTTCGCCGTGTTCGAGCACCTTGCGGAACGCCGGCGTCTCGGTGATGCGCAGCCGCACGTACAGGCCGACCAGCACCAGCGCCGCGCTGGCGATGAACGGAATGCGCCAGCCGTAGCGGAAGAACTGCGCGTCGGACAGCGTGCCGGACAGCAGCAGGAAGATGCCGCCGGACAGGAAGAAGCCGAGCGGCGCGCCCAGCTGCGGAAAGCAGCCGTACCACGCGACCTTGCCCGGCGGCGCATTTTCGGTCGCCAGCAGCACGGCGCCGCCCCATTCGCCGCCGAGTCCCAGGCCCTGGCCGAAACGGCACAGCGCCAGCAGCAGCGGCGCCGCCGTGCCGATGCTGGCGTAGGTCGGCAGCAGTCCGATCGCGACGGTGGATATCCCCATCGTCAGCAGCGCCGCGACCAGTGTCGCCTTGCGGCCGATGCGGTCGCCGTAGTGGCCGAACAGCGCGGAGCCGATCGGGCGCGCGAAGAAGGCGATGGCAAAGGTCGCCAGCGACTGCAGGATCGCGGCGGCGGGGCTGGACGACGGGAAGAACAGCTTCGGAAAGACCAGCACCGCCGCCGTGGCGTAGATGTAGAAGTCGAAGAATTCGATGGTGGTGCCGGCCATGCTGGCGAACAGCACGGTGCCCGGTGAATTGGTTTTTGCGGAATCGGTATGGTTCATGCAGATGGTCTTCCCTGAGCGGTCGGTCGGCGCGCGGGCGCCGGCATGTCGCAATGCCGGCGCGGCACGGGCGCAGAGTATACCGGGATGCGCCGGCCCGCGCGGGAACGCCGCGGCGCGCGCATGCGTCAGGGCGAGGGCAGCACCATGTCGGCGGTGCCCGGGCAGACGCAGCGCGGATACTCGCGCGAGGCATCGATGCAGCCGCCTTCGGCATATACGCCCTGCGGATCGCGCATCCTGCGCATGCGTTGCAGGATGCGCGCGGTTTCCTCCGCATCGCCGAGCGTTTCGCGCGTGCGGGCTTCCACCACCGCTTCGTCCATCACCAGCGCGCCGCTTGCATCTATATGCGCACCGTGGCGCCAATGGAAGACTTCCACGCACTTGCCGGTCAGCGTATACGGCTGGTTGCGCTTCCAGAAGTTGGCGAACAGGCCGCCGCCCAGGTAGATCACCCACGAACCTTCGTAGCCCGCGATGTCGGAGGAGCGTTCGTCCGGATTGCGGAACCAGAGCCGTTCGCCCGGCACGTAATAGGCGTCCGGCAGCGGCTGTTCGAGCGAGCCGTATTCGCGCAGGAAGACGTCATGGAACCGGCCGGACATGATGGCGCGCGTTTCCCACTGCCTTTGCAACTGCTGCAGCAGGGCGGGATGGGTGACGGCCAGTTCCTCCGCGATACCGAGCAGGATCACGTATTCGGTCGCGCGATAGCAGGAGAACGCGTACAGCGTGTTGGATGCGTCCGGCTGCGTCGCCTTGCGCAGCGCATCGATCAGCGGTTTGCCGGGCAGAATGGTGAAGCCGCGCTCTTCCGAATAGGTCCAGCAGTCGGTCGGCCGGTTCACTTCCTCGGTGTCGAAGGCGAGCTGCGTGCGGCGCGCGGCTTGCGCGATGTTGCGGCGTATGCGCACCGCCGCCGCGAGTTCCACGTAGTCGGGATAGTCGAACACGATCGGCGCGGCCAGCATCGCGATCAGGATTTCGCGTTCGAGGTCCTCGTCGTTGCGTTCGATATCCAGATGCAGCGTGCGCGACAATTGCGTGGTGTCGCCTTGCGGCACCCATGCGTCGGCCCGTTCGTCGCGCAGGCGGAAGCGGCAGCCAGCTTCTTCCTCGGCCACCTCGACGCAGTCTTCGAGATGCAGTGCGCGCAGCCGCGCAAGAAAATCGTGGCGCGCCGATGCCGGATCGCCGCGCAGCAGGATGCCGGCGGGACGGAACGATGGCGCGGGTGGCGTAGCGGGCGATGTGTTTGCCATGGTCGAGGCGAGAAGTGGAAAGAGTGACGTGGATTGCGAAGAGGGCCGTTCATGCTGCCGCATAACTGTGCGCGTCGCATGCGAAATGCGCCTTCGTCGTGCGTTTCTTGATGTATGTGAGCACTGATGCGGGGCGCCGCGAAATCGCGGAATTATATTCTTGCAAAATATATTTATACAAATCTAAAATGCCGTGCGTTCGCAGCAATGGCGCTCACTTGCGCAAGCATGTGTGAGCCGTCACGATGGAATGCATCAGCAACGGGATTTTCCCGATTTCATCCTCCTCGTACCGGCGAGGAGGATTTTTTTTGCGTCCAGAATACCGTTTTTGATACGATGAAGCGCCCTCGCGGCATTGGATCAACATAGAGACGCGGACTTAAATTGCCATTAAAAAAAGAAAAGCAGAAGCGGGCCGACGAGCCGGCTCCGGCTGCTGCATCGCACATGGAGGCGCTGAAGAAGCTGCGCATCGTGATCCGCGCCGCGCAGCGCCATTCCACCTGGATAGAAAAGCAGTGCGGCGTCAGCGGCGCGCAGCTGTGGGTGATGCAGGAACTGTCGGACGCGCCCGGTCTGCGCGTCGGCGAGCTTGCCATGAAACTGGCCATGCATCAAACCACGACCAGCAACCTGGTCGACATACTGGCCAGGCGCGGCCTGGTCATCAAGAAGCGCGATCAGCACGACCAGCGCGTGGTGCGGCTGACCTTGTCCAGCGAAGGAAAAAAGCTGCTGAAGGCTGCGCCGCAGCCGACGCGCGGCCTGCTGCCGGAAGCGCTGCGCCATCTCGATCAGGCGCATCTGCAGGAACTCGACAGCGGATTGCAGGCGCTGCTGGACTTGCTCGATGCCACCGACGAGCGCTTTGCGATGCAGCCTTTGCCTTTTACGGTGTGAGGATGTCGGCTGTCGGTACGTTTATCCGGCGGCCTGCTGTGTGTGAATTACATTGGTTGCTGCTACCAGGAAGTCATTGCTACCTTGCAATTCCACAAATCTTGACTACCCTCAACATAGCTTTGTGCTTCCAACTTCGAAAAGCACCAACGTCTATGCTGCGGGGGCCGGATGCCGGTACGAAAAATCCCGAAGAACTACCGCAATCTTACTGGCGTTCTCTCTTCCTCGAAATCCATTGGCTCAGCCCAGTTCGAGTCGACCTTAGAGAGAGACTTTCTGAGTCACTTAGAATTCTCGCCCGAAGTCCAGAATTTCGAGGTGCAGCCCATCGTCATCGAATGGCGAGATGCACATGGTGCTCGCCGCACTTATACCCCCGACGTGCTGGTGTTCTTCTCTCCAGAAGTACAGCGTCCTCCTTGGTTATGCGAGGTCAAATACCGTGCTGACCTGAAAAAGGATTGGGAGGTACTCCATCCGAAATTTCGGAGCGCTATTCGCTTTGCTAAGGAAAAGGGTTGGCGTTTCCGGCTGGTGACCGAAGTGGAGATCCGCACCGCATATTTGAACAATATCCGATTCTTGATGCCGTTCAGGTCGCGCGTAATTCCTGAAACTATAAAGATCACACTTCTTGAGCAGTTGGCAGCGGCCAAGAAGACGACTCCAGCTAGCTTGCTTCGAGCAATGTCGCATAACGAGCAAAAGCAAGCTGAGTGGCTTCCTATTATCTGGCATCTGATCGCTCATCATCGCATCGGCGTGAATCTTGAGCAGTTCTTGACGATGAACTCGGAGATTTGGGAGATATCGTGACAATGCATCAGACCCGACCGCTTCTGTTGCACTACGGCGCTACAGTCTTCTATCGTGGCAAGCGGCACATCATTCGACAGGAGTCGATGGATTTCGCTACGGTGGTCCTTTACGAACCAGAGTCGGGGAAGATCGAAAAGGCCCAGATTGTCGACCTGTCGCCAGTGGAAAAACTCCGACCGGTTCCTCAGAAAGATCTGAGCGCACATGAAAAGGAGGCATTGGTCGAAGCCGAGCGCAAGTTTGGGATCATCAAGCCACTATTGGATAAGCCGAACCGCACGAAGAAAGACATCCAGGCACGTGCAAAGGAATCAAACGTGCATTACGTCACCCTGTATCGCTGGCTGCGGACATTTGAGGCTACGGGGAAAATGAGTGCACTTATCCGCCAAGACCGCAAGGACAAGGGAAAAACAATGATCTCGACGGATGCGGAGAAGATCATTGCCGGTGCCATCGAAGCGATGTACCTGACTCGGCAAAAGCACAAGCCAGCCAAGGTAATCGAAGAAATACAAAAAATCTGCACGAAATCTGGCATCACAGCACCGCATCCAAATACTATCCGCGCACGTATTAAGAAACTGGATGCTGCTAAGAAGACGAAGGCGCGCGAAGGCAGCAAGGCAGCTAGGGATGCTCATGCGCAGCTGCGTGGCCATTTCCCTGGAGCGGATTTTCCGCTGGCCGTAGTACAGGTGGACCACACTCCAGTCGACGTTATCTTGGTGGACGATATTCACCGTCAGCCGATAGGGCGTCCTTGGCTGACATTGTTGATCGATGTTTTCTCACGCATGGTGTTGGGCTTTTATATCTCGTTCGACCCGCCGGGGAATCTTTCGCTTGGACTCTGCCTGACCCATGCTTTTCTACCTAAGGAGTCGTGGCTCGCAAAGCTGGGTATCGAAACATCGTGGCCGTGCTGGGGAATTCCGCGCACGATTCACGCGGATAACGCCAAAGAGTTCCGGGGCAATATGTTAATGAATGCCTGCAAAGAATATGGAATCAGTCTTGAATGGCGACCAGTAGCGACACCGCATTACGGTGGTCACATTGAGCGCTTGCTTGGTACTTTGAACGGCGAAATCCATTCTGCTCCCGGCACGACTTTCTCAAATCCCAAAGAACGTGGCGAATACGATTCCGAGCGCGAGTCAGCCATGAGCCTGTCTGAGTTCGAAAAATGGTTCACGATCCTCTGTGTAGAGGTATATCACCAGAAAAAGCATTCCCAACTGGGCATGCCGCCGATCGCCAAGTGGCAAGAAGGAATTTTCGGGGCTGGCAAAACGCCGGGTATTGGTGTACCTGCGCGGATTACCGACGAACTGAGACTAAAGCTTGATCTCATGCCGTTTGAAACAAGAACGGTACAACACTACGGCATCATTTGGGACCACGTCGAATACCAGCACGACGTGCTGAGGCGCTGGATTAATGCCGCAGATCCGGACAATCCAAAGCTCAAACGCAAATTTCTATGTCGCCGCGACCCGCGCGACATCAGCGTAATCTGGTTCTACGATCCCGAGGTGCACGAGTATTACGCCATCCCCTATCGCAACACTTCCCATCCCGCGATCAGTATTTGGGAGCTGCGAGAGGCGGAGAAGCGGGCAGAGATGGAGCGGCCTAGTGTGCCCGTCGATGAGACCTTGATCTTTGAGGCGTACGACAAGTTGAGACGCATAGAAGAAGATGCCAAGAAGCTGACGAAATCGACGCGGCGAAGTAATGAACGACGTCGGATTGGTTTAGCAAATGCTCGGGAGCATCTGGTCGCGAGTGCGATGCCGGTGGCTAACCTGCCGCAGTCCGTTGCGACATTAGAGCGCATCGTGCAGCCGTTTGATGAAATCGACGACATGCAGAGTGGTGAAGAATGAATGACCTGTTTCCTCATCTGCGAGAAAAGGCCATTGCTTGCATGGATCGTTCACCGTCAGAAAGGATTGCGTACATTCGCTCACCTCGTTGGATCGGGTATCCGGAAGCGCAAACGGTATTAGATCGACTGGAAAACCTTCTGACTCATCCTAAGTCGCATCGTATGCCGAATCTTTTACTTATCGGCGACACGAACAACGGCAAGACCATGCTGGTGCGACGATTCTGTAATCGATACAAGCCGCAGGACAATCCCCAAGGCGAAGCTGCAGTTGTGCCGGTATTGTATGTACAGGCGCCTCCCATTCCGGATGAGGGCAGGTTCTACAACGCGATCCTGGAGCTTCTGTTTGCCCCTTACAAGCCTGGCGACCGCGCTGATCGCAAGCAATTCCAAGCAATCAAGCATCTGAGAACCGTCGGGATCAAAATGCTGATCATCGACGAAATCCATCACATCCTTGCCGGGACGCTGACAAAACAAAAGGCCTTCCTAAACGTCATTAAGTACATCGGCAATGAACTGGAGGTGCCGATCGTCGGTGTGGGAACGCGTGACGCATTCAGGGCAATTCAAACAGATCTTCAACTATCCAATCGCTTTGACCATGCCATATTGCCCCGGTGGAGAAACGACGAGGATTTTTTGCGTTTGCTCGTAACATTTGAGCGAGCTATACCGCTACGCCATCCCTCCAACCTTGTGGAAGGGACGCTTGCTGACAAGATTTACTCGATGAGCGAGGGATATCTCGGCGAAATCTCGCTGTTGCTCGTGGCAGCCGCCGTCAAGGCGATCGAAACTGGGCAGGAATTCATCGATAAAAAAATTCTCGATAAAGTGAACTGGACGGCGCCATCCGATCGCAGGAAGGAACCTAGGGGATAGCGATGGCGTATGGACGATTGTGGCCTGCGCATCCGAAGCCTCTGCCAGACGAACTGTTGTCGTCTTGGATCGTACGTGTTGCAGAAGCCAACGCCATAAAGGTGCAGACGATGTCTCGCATGTTGTATGGCAATCAGCGAACTCCTTGGAATCGGGATATCGATCGTTTTGCGCCGAAGTGGCTGCTAGATGAAATTTGCCGACATACAGGTATTGGCTATCGAGTCGCTTATCGGACGACTCTTGCGACATACCGCTCGCTCATTTATCGAAAAAGAAGATTGTCCGGACAGTTGCAGTGGATTTTGCCCAATTTGAGTTATGGAACTCACAGAAAAGGCTTCGGGATGCAATTTTGTCCAGCCTGTCTTGCTGAAGACGAGACGCCGTATTTCCGGAAGCAATGGCGCTTGGCGCTTTATACCTACTGTCCGGCCCATCAAGCCATGCTCCATGACGCATGCCCGGCGTGCAGCGCGCCAGTGAGTTATTTCAGAAAGGACTTCGGACGTCAGTTGGAAGAGGCGCTCGACATAGGATATTGCCATGTCTGTGGATTTGATTTCAGGCTTGGCGAGTGTCGAACGCCGAATACATCGGATGAAGATGTGCATGCTAGGTTCGACAGCATGCTGGATTCATTGGCGAATGCGACTCCGGCTTTTTATTCCGCGCAATACGGCTTCTTCGCTGTGCTGCACCAGCTTTGCCAAGTTATGTGTATGCGGCAAAACGGGGGGCGTTTACAGATATTCGTGAATGACCAAATGGGGAGCGGCGATGGGGTGATACGGCCTGCATCAAGATCGATTGAAAATCTTCGCATTGGAGAGCGACATCGGTTGCTGGTGATGGCGCTCTGGCTGTTGGTTGATCTCGATTCGAAGTTGGCCGCCGCGTGGCAGCAAAAAGCCGTGAGATACAACCTATTAATAAAAGATTTCGACGATAAGCCGGGATGGTACACCGATGTAGTGCACAGGTTTTCGCATTGGCGGAAAGGCCTGATATAACCGCTCTCCACTGCAGTCGCCGTCGGAAAATGGTTTTTATTTACCTTTTAGAAGGTATATAAAAGCCAAAAAAAAGAATAAAAGAAGGTAAATAAAAGCCAAAAAAACCGTGTATCTGCTACTATGCGGAGATATGGCCGCATATCTCGACAAAGCAAAAATCACCTCCAACGGACGGATTTCCCTTGGAACAGCCGCTATGCGCAACCTGAAGTTGCAAGAGGGCGATATGCTCGAAATATTTTTTGATGAGGGAGAAATGAGCCTCATCGTCAAGAAGTCGGCGCAAGAGTCAGATTCGGTGTCCGTCGCAAACAAGCAAGTACGTGGAAGGAAGAAAAATCATGGCGTTTGATGAAATGAGAACGGAACGCTTTTCCGGCCATGAATCATTTTCATGCCGTTACGGTTGGCTACCCAAAATTTACGAGGCCGTTACGCAATTTCCTGATCGGTTGGAGAATGATGATTTGGCAACGCAATCTCTGGGAATTGGTCGGAACATGGTTCGCTCAATTTGGTTTTGGGCTGAGGCGACAGAAGTCGTCAATATTGACGGTAAAAGGCGGATGCCCGGACGTTTGGGTCGTCGTCTTTTGGACCCCGATCAGGGGTGGGATAAATATCTCGAGAAGCTCGAGTCGACCTGGATGCTGCACTGGTCATTGTCTTTCAGGGCTAACTTGGCAGCCTGGAATTGTGTATTCGGTGCGCGACGCCTTACTTATTTTACGCGAGCTAGCCTGAGGAGCGAAATTCGGCGTCGAGCGCAGTCCTTGGGTAAGACTTTGGTTGACTCCACTATCGATCAACATATTGCAGTATTTTTGTCCTCATATATCGGGCAATTGGGTGATGCCAAGGCCAGCGACGCTGATGACGGCGTATGGAGCCCCTTTCAAGAGTTGAATTTAATCCAGCAACGTAGCTCGGATAGCGGCGAGCTAATTTATAGCGTTGAAGATATAAGTCCGCTCGGACTGACAGCGCGTGCTTATCTTTATTGCATTCGCGAATACTGGCTAAGAAATTTTGCCGATAAGCGCGTTGTGGCATTGTCGGCGTTGACATCCGCTGACGGAAGCCCGGGATGTATTTTCAGATTTTCGGACGAAGATTCTCGGCAGTTATTGCATGGGGTGTCTATGCTGACCAAAGGGAAAGTGACATTGCAGGATACGATGGATACGCAGAACGTAATCGCAGATTGGGCCAGCCCTGAAGTTGTCGCACTTATAGGAGCTTGCCATGACTAACAAGCCGAAAATGTTGTCGGAGGTTGTTCACGCAGCCGGTAGATACACGCGCTCTATTTCGATAGTTCGAGATTACTTCGATTCGTCTGCATTAAATGGTTATATCGTTACGCCGACGGTGGATGAGGTTTTGCAACGGATTGGGCAATCGCTTCGAGATAGGAGTGCTCAGCGAGCGTGGAAAATAATCGGCCCATATGGATCGGGTAAATCTGCGCTCGGTTTGTTTGTCGCTCATTTGGCGGGCCGTAAAGATGAGGCAAAGCAGGCATTAGAGATATTGACAGCGGCGAATGCCTCTACAGCAGCGATCTACAAGCCTTCACTAAATCTTTTGCCAGTTTTTGTTTCCGGTACGCGAGGAGCCTTTGTGTATGAAGCCGCAAAAGCGCTACTAGCGACCGGTGAGAAGTTTCATTCTTTGGCAAAACTCGATTTACAGGCAGGGCTGTATAAGAAGGAAGGACTGGCGGCCGTATTTCCGCGACTAATATCTGACTGCGCGGCCGATGCTAAAAAGGCCGGCTATGCTGGAATACTTTTCATCATCGACGAAATGGGGAAGTTTATCGAGTACGCTTCCCTAAATCCTGAGGTGGGAGATCTATATGCTTTCCAACAGTTAGCCGAAATGGCATGTGGTAATGGCCCTGAAAATGTCTCTGTGTTGGCCATGCAGCATCAGCAATTCGAGGATTATGCAAACGCTATTGGTCACACCTTATCCGATGAATGGGGCAAGGTGTCTTCCCGATTTGAGGACATTGTATTTGAGGAGCCGCTGGAGCAGTGCGCCAAGCTGATGGCGGATACTTTAGTACAAGACACTGCCGTCCTTAAGAAGTCCGGTATTTTTGCTGCGGCCCAATTTCTTTACAAGGAATATTTCAAGCGCCAGCGTATTGGTGGCGTATCCGATGAGGCGGCTGAAACGCTTGGGCCACGTTTGTATCCGCTACATCCAGCGGCATTGATCGCGCTTGCCTACATATCGAAACGCTTGGGCCAGAGTGAGCGCTCGATTTTTGCCTTTCTGAATAGTTCAGAGCCTTTCGGATTCGCGGATTTCACCCGACATGTCGAGGCAAGTGCGGAGAGCTGGTTTCGCCTGTCGAACCTATTCGATTATCTGGCTGGCGGCGGTACGCTTCGTTTTCGACACTTGGAGGCTAGTCGTCGATGGGAATATGCGCTCGCCCGAATACACACTTCCGTATCCTTATCGGAACGACAAATTTGTATTGTTAAAACCGTTGCGTTGGAAGAGTGCTTTGGGCCGTTTTCTCAGTCTGGCTTAACGGCAGACGGATTGGCGCTCACAGTAGGGACTGTCAATGGCAAAGGTATGGCCGAGGAGCTGGAAGCCTTGGTCGATATGGGTATTCTATTGCGTCGTCAATCTACCGGCGAATATGTTCTCCAAACCGATCGTGAACTCAATATTGAAGCGTTATATATAGACGCAATGCAAAGCGTAGATCGCAATGCAGCGGCCATCAGCGGTCTCCGAGATATTATTGCAAGCGCGAGAACAGTAGCACATCGTTATTACCAAAGGACTGGTACTTTACGTACGGCTCGCACAATCATTTGCCGATTCGACGACGTAGACGCGCTTCCTGACGTTCCTGACATGTCCGAAGCCGACGGTGAAGTTGTGCTTGTGCTGTGCGATCCGAAACAGTTCCGCGCCAATCCTGAAAAATCACTACGGAAATCGCAGCTGCGAAATAGGTTCCGCATGATTCGTTTTGTGCTGGCCGATGACCGAACAATGGAACAGCTATTCCAATTTGCATGCTGGAATAACGTGTATTTGGGAATCTCACGTCGACAGGTCGACCCGTGGGGGCTTCGTTTTGTAGAGCAACAGCTTTCAGCGGCACGCCGTTATATCGAAGTGACGTTGGTTTCCCAACTGGAAACAGACTTTGGGGGAATTTGCTCCTCCTGGTTTTACGAAGGAGAGAAACTTGAAAATTCTGGTGGCCTGAATGCGAGCCAAGTTTGCTCAATTGTTTTTGACAAGCTTTATAGCGCCACGCCAATTCTTAAAAATGAACTGATCAATCGTAGAAAACTTTCTTCCGCAATTGTTTTGGCGCGGCAGCGCTTAGTCGAAATGGCCCTAGCGAATCCGAAAGATGCGGTGTTTGGCATTGAAGGTTATCCGCCAGAGCGATTGATTTATTCATCGATAGCCGTCGCATCGGGGCTGCATAAAGAGGGCGGATTCCAGGGGCTCAATGCGATTGATGAAACGTGGAAACCTATTTTCTCTTTGATCGCCGCACGTCTCCATGGCGTGAGTCGTGTAAATGTTCAAGATTTAATTGATGAATTGGCTGCCCCACCCATTGGCCTCCGGGCTGGCCCTGCTACGGTATTGATTTCACTATACATAATAGGATTCCAGAAGGCGATTGCACTATTTGAACGAAATACGTTTATTGCAGCGATTACTCCAGAGCATTTTATGCGTATGTTCAGGAGTCCAAAGAATTTTGAGTTCCGTCAGTTTTCGATAGATCGAAAAATTACCCAAACACTGCAAGCCTATGCAGCCATATTAAATTCTGTTGGCGTTCAGACTACGGATGAGATCGGCACTGCAGAGGTTGCTCGGGAAGTCGTCCGTTGGTATCTTCGTTTGCCGCAGTACGCCAAAGTGACCTCTTCTGTTTCTCCCTTAGCGAGGGAAATTCGAGATGTCATTAAGAAAGCCACCGATCCGTCGATACTGCTTTTTGAATCCTTACCTCAAGCTGCAGAAAAACACGCACCGGCCGGTGTAACCGATTCTATGCAGGCACTACGCCAAGCGATGGTCGAACTTTCGACTGCAGAACGTCATTTGAGAAATCGTATCGTCGGCATACTCGGTGTGGCGTTTTCCATCTCCGGCGATTTGTCTGCTGTTCGACTGCAGCTAGTGCAAGAATGTTCGGATAGAACCAGTGAACTGATTGACTTCAAGCTCAAAGCCTTTGTGCTGCGCTGTGCCGATGCTGGATTGACCGACGAACGCTGGTTGGAGTCCATTGCCAGTTTATTGACGCAGAAACCTCTGGACTCGTGGGAGGACGCAACTGCTACGACTTTTGAAGCAGAGGCGCGCACAATGGCGAGTCGCTTCCGCAAGTGGGTCGGACTAATGCTGCATAAAGGCAAGCAGAGCGCGGCGCCTTTCGCCCGATTCTTAAGCGTAAGCGTCTTGGATAGCTCAGGCCAAGACAGAACAGAAATTGTTCCAACGACGCCTCAGCTTTTAGAAGAAAGTACTAGTTTGGCGAAGGCAGTCTTAACGCAAGCGCGGGGAGATGCTGAACATGCAGCCGCTTTATTGGCTTCAGCGCTCGCTGCGTTGGCGAATGAAGTCGATAAGACTATGGACCAAGGAAAGGTGAAGCATGCCTGATATGCCTACAGAAAAACCAGCGCGCCACATTTTGAGTCTATCAGGCGGCAAGGACAGCGCAGCCTTGGCAATTTTTTTGCGTGATCGTGTCGAGAATATGGAATACATGTTTAGCGATACGCAGAAGGAGCTACCTGAAACCTACGAATACCTAGATCGAATCGAAGCATACTTGGGTAAGCCAATCATAAGATTGAATGCACAAGTAGGTTTCGACCATTGGTATGAAATGTATGGCGGCATGATCCCGTCCAATCATCGTCGCTGGTGCACTCGAGCACTGAAGTTGAAGCCTTTCGAGGACTTTGTTGGAGACGAGCCGGTATTTAACTATGTCGGTCTTCGCGCCGACGAAGATCGACAAGGCTACATTAGCCATAAGCAAAACATTACACCAGTGTATCCGTTTCGCGAACATGGATTAAAGCTGAAAGATATTGAAGGGATCCTGCGCGATTCTGGTATTGGCATGCCGCCATATACAAAGTGGGGGCGTACAAGATCGGGTTGTTATTTTTGCTTTTATCAGCAAAAGATCGAATGGGTAAGGCTAAAGGAAACATATCCTGATCTGTATGAAAAAGCCAAAGAATATGAACGACCTTATGAGAAGACCGGTAACTTCTTCACTTGGAGTAATGGTGAAAGTCTGGCGGAGTTAGAGAGGCCGGAACGAGTGGAGCAAATTAAGCGTGAACACGTAATTCGCCTAGAGAGGAATATGCAACGAAGAGAAAACGCGACGCTGCTCGAAGTCTTTGGCGAATATGAAGGGGGCAGTCAATTAGATGACGACGAGGACCAAGGTTGTTTGGTCTGCCAGCTTTAGAACAATAACGGCTATCTGCAATGTATCAATTCAACGTTAAAGCGCGAGTATTGTTAGAGCTAGGGGCAGAGTTAATTAGCTCCGATGAAGTTGCTCTCTACGAGTTAATCAAAAATGCAATTGACGCACGTAGTGGAAAAATTATCTTGCGTGTTTGCTCGTGGTTGAAACATTCGGATTATTTGAAACTTCAAACAGAAGTTCGGTTGACGGAGGATCCTTTAACAGAGGCGCAAATATCCGAATGGATTAAACAGTACATCAGCCAAGACGCAAGTGAGGAATTCAAGGAAAATTTTTTAAACATCTTGGAAGGGCTGAATGCAGATGAGGCAATTTCTCATCTGCGAGATGCATATTCCAATTGCTCGTATTTGGAGGTTGAAGACTTCGGCGAGGGGATGACAGAAGCTTCGCTGAATAAAAACTTCCTAACTGTTGGAACACCAAATCGGGTAGGAAAATCAGGCGAGAAATATCTTGGTGAAAAAGGAATCGGACGATTATCTGCGATGCGATTGGGGAGGCGACTGATTGTCACTACAACGACAAAGAACGCAGACAGCTATGTTCAACTCCGATGTGACTGGGGGGCTTTAGAAGAAGACATTGGGTTGGATATATCGGAATTTCATCCTGAAATAAACACTCTTAGAATTAAAAAGCAAAAAGCGCAAGGAACGACGATCTCGATTTCAGACTTACAAAGCGATTGGTCCGAACAGACATTACGTCGTATAGCGAAATTCCATTTATCTAAACTGCAAGATCCCTTTGATCGGGAATCCATACGACTCGATATCCGAATTTCCTTTAATGGAGTAGAGCTCAAAGATGCTTTTGTTGAGATAGACCAACGCTGGCTTAACGAGTGGCATGGCTACTTGGAGATGGACTTTTTTTATAAAAAGCCACCGCGGCAAGAAAAGCGGGTAAAGCCTATTCCTGTTTTAAAAGGAAGGGCGATATTTCTTGTGCCGCTAGCAGGAGGGGGAACAGAAGAGGACGCTAAGGAGATATATGCGGAAGGTGATGCCGTATATAGCTTTTTAGCCGATGAAAATGAGCCGGTATTGCCGGGCCAAGAGCGGAGTAGCGCCCCCAGGTATCAAGGGATTGATACGCTTGGACCGTTCTCTATGAGAGGGTATTGGTACAACCGCCAGCGAAAAGCACTAGAACTTACCGATAAAGACATTAAAAATGATTTTAGGGACTGGCTTGAATTATGGGGCGGCGGATTGTTGGTATACCGCGATGGTTATCGCGTCTATCCGTACGCGACGCCAGAGGACGATTGGTTGTCGTTAGACCAACGAGCACTGCGTCGGCGCTCTTTTAAATTAAATCGAGGGCAGTTTGTCGGTTATGTACGAATAGGTGCAGAAAGCAATCCTGCTTTAAAGGACCAAACGAATCGGGAGGGTATGCGTGATTCTCCTGAAAAACGCGCACTGATTCAGTGCCTTCAATATGGCATCTGGGCGGAATTAGGTTCTAGAGTGTCGGCACATGAAGTGCGCTCGACGCGTTTGGCATTAAACTCGGTTCAGAAAATTGACCGGACGGTCAAAGAAAAATCAAAATCTGCCAAGGCTTCTTTAGCCGTGCTTTCAAAAAAACTCCCTGAAAGTGATTCAGTAATCAGAGAGCTTCGTTCACATATTGATCAATTGGAGTTGGCGTGGGCTCACGCCAAATCAACAATTAAGAAGCAGCAAGAGGGTTCAGAAATTTATGTCCATCTAGCTGGTGTAGGTATGTTGGTTGAATTTGTTGTTCATGAGCTCGCACGTACCGCTAAATACACATTAAGCGATCTTGATCGAGAATCGAAAACAACCAAGCTATCGCCTACATTACGTTCTCTTCAACAGCAGCTTAAAACGCTTGAAAAGCGTCTAAGGCTTCTGGATCCTGTAAGTACACCCGGAAGACAGCTGAAGTCGGACTCCGATGTTCTTGAAGTAATCGACACCTTGGTGGATGCTCACGAGGCTCAATTTGAGCGTCATAAAATTAAGGTGTATTTCAACCATAAGCCTAATGAAAGATTGATTTCACATTTTGTATCAGGCCAAGTATTCCAAATTTTTGAGAACCTTATATCGAATTCTGTTTATTGGTTGTCGACTCGCGATTCGTTGGCTGATTGGTGTAAAGGGGAGGACTCAATTCAGTCTGCAATTACTATCGAGTACGATTTAAATCGCAAGACGGTTGAATTTAAAGACAACGGGCCGGGGATCGAAGAACAAGATGCAGAGAAAATTTTTGATCCGTTTTGGACCAAGAAGCCGGCGTCTGCTGGACGTGGCTTAGGGCTATATATTGCAAAGCGTTTGTGTGACGATAATAGTATAAAGATTACTTTGTTGTGGGACGACGAAGAAGAAATTTATAACGGCTTTCGTTTCACCTTTTCATAACTATGAATATTCAAAATCCCGCGGCCCAGGGAGCTGCGATTTCCGCCACTATTGTAAATTCAGCTTCCATATCAAATGGGGGGGCGCTGCGGGTCTACTTTATCGACGATGCCTGGGCGGCACCGCAAAGTAATGTGCTCGCATCCTGCGTGCCTTCTCTACGACGGCTCTTTGCCGATCATGAAGATGTTAGAACATGGTTTGCGGCGGAATATGGTGCAATGGGCGACTATCGAACAAGTGTATTCTTCGATGCCTGGGTAGCTAACGCAGCAAACGACTCTTTATTTTGGAAGAGAATTTCCTCATCTCCGCGCTTTACTGAGCTACGAGAAGAATGGGGAGAAATTGCCAATATTTGGAATTCGGGCGTTGAAATCTTGGAGAAGGTCAGGCACGGACTCGAGGCCGAAGGCTTTGATGTAGAGCTTTATAGCCAACTACCTCGTTTTAATCCCAGTAGTATCCCTTCTATCATCGTAATTGACTATATTCTGGGACAAGAAGCTGATCCACAAAAAATTGCTGAGAGTACGCATTGGCTGAGCGGTATTTCGAATTATTGTCTTCAGTCGCCTGATGCAAAGCCGCCGCTAGTTTTGTTGATTAGCAGTGCTTTGAATGCCAACGAAACGGAAACAAAAGCTAAGGACTTTCGAAAAAATGCACAAACAATGTCGAGTTATTTTCGGCTAATACCCAAGGCTACTCAAAATTTTGAACAGAACGTCGTCGGCTTGGCTAAGGAATATTGCACTGTTTCTGCTGACAAACTGCTTCAGTTTTATTCTGTATACAAAGGATTGCGAAAGGGCTACGACGAAGCTACTAAAGAGATTGGTGAATCTATTGAAAGCTTAGAACTTGAAGACTTGCTGACCTTTCACGCAGCGCAACTCAAAGACGAAGGCACGTTGGACGAATATTTGGCGTGGCTTTATGGCCAAGTTTTGACTTCCAAATTACTGAGGAAGGCGGATTTTGTTAAGGCTGGGCGTAAGGTAGAAAACTCAGACGAGGTATTACTTGGCCAATTGAAGCCGCAGCAGCTTATACCTCAACTGTTTTACGAAGCCTCATTTTTAAATACGCTTGAACAAACTGTCCCTGAATTTGGATTGGAAAAAATCCAATTTGCGAATATGTATCAAGCGAAATGCGCGCCTAGCTCTGTTCTTTTGGTAATTTCGCAAACATGTGATTTAACGCAATGTAAGATAAAAAATAGCCACGTACTTTGCGTTGAAGGAACGTTAACTGAGCTAGATGTGTCGGTCGAAACAGCGCTGCTTAAGATGACAATAGATCAGATCACGAAAGAACATCAGGTCTATAAGCTTGGAGAAAAGTTTTATTCAGTAAATTGGGGCGACTTTAAGAATCTCAGAACGGTTATCGATCGTCATCTTAATGAACGTCATCAGTGGGTCTTAATGGGAAGAATGAATGAGCTGTATGCTTTGAATATCCAAGCGTCCGCAATTCAGGCCGTTGGCCGCATAGGTCTTCCTATAGTTCCTCAATATGCTTACTACATATCAAAAATATCCATTTCGCTAGTAAAAAATAAGCAACGCTTTATAACAAAAGAAATTGCTAGTGGCGACGTGATTGGTGTTATTCGTCCGTATAAACAAAATATTGATATCTATCTCGCCTCACATGTGCGCGAACAAATGGCGCAAATTACCGACGAGTTAGTGTCTCAACTGAAAGGAATAAGTAACTCGGGAGCCATGAGCGAATTATTGCGCGGTGAAACGATGCGGGGCTTTACAAGCAATAAAGGAGATATGGAGCACGGCATTGATTTTAAAAATGGTCTGAACATCGCAAGTGGTGGTGTGCGGTCAACACAGGCGCGGCCGGGATTCGCAAAGGTCTTTGGCCATACATCGATGCCGGTAGTTGAGGGCGGCGAGTATCTTGAATTTCTTTTTCAGCCCATTTAATCGGCTATGAGCATTTCGAATTGGAAGAATGGATATGCATATCGGCGTCTATTTAATAGAAAACGTCAGGATATATCCCTTTATTAAATGCCTCTCAAAATTTTCATCGACACGGAATTTACCGATTTCATCGACTGTCACCTGATAAGTCTTGGCATGGCCGCAGAATCTGGCGATGATTTCTATGCAGAGGTGCCATATCCAGATGAGGCATGCAGCGAATTTGTGCGTGAAGCGGTAGTTCCTCTATTAGGCAAGATTCCTCATGCGGAGTGCGCATTCAATGACCTGCGCGCAAAAATTCTCCATTGGTTGGACCTTGTCAGGAAGGATGGCGATGTTGAAATTTGCTTCGATTATCAGACCGATTGGGACCTGTTCATTGACGCACTAGATTACCAAGTTCCGCAATGGTGTGGGTCGCGGCTCGTAGCAAGAAACATTAATGAACTGTTTCTTTACGCATTCCACAAGAAGTATGGACTACCGGAACACCATGCGCTTTACGACGCACAAGCTAATCGTTACGCATTCAGAGAGCGGCCGAGCGTCGCGACTTAATAAGCCGATTTGAGGCTGATTCCTTTTTATATGCGTCTGCTCATCCTTTCAGATCTGCATCACGAACTCTGGAAAAATTTCGCGCCACGTATTGATCCGTTCTTAAGTCAGCCGGACGTCGTTATTCTGGCGGGAGACATCAACACAGGTGCGAATGCCGTTGAATGGGCCGCGCAAACATTTTCCGGAATCCCGGTTCTCTATGTACACGGAAATCACGAAGCGTATGGCAGGAACCTCGAAGATGCGCAAAAGGAGATCGCGGCAGCGGCTGCGCTTACCGAAAACGTTCACTTCCTGAACTGCGACGAATATCGAATCGGTGATGTTCGCTTCCTGGGTGCGACGCTCTGGACAGATTTCCGGCTTTTTGGTGATGATGACCGACAAGCCGCCATGCGTACTGCGGAAGCCGTCATGGTTGATTACAAACGCATCCGACTCGCATCAAAAGAGTATCGAAAGCTGCGCGCTGCCGATACGGCCCAATTCCATTCCATGCACCGGTCTTGGCTGACACAGAAACTGGCCGAGCCATTTGACGGTAAAACGGTAGTCATCACGCATATGGCACCGTCGATGCGTTCGGTCGCAGAGGAGTATGCAGGCGATCCGGCATCCGCAGCATACGCCTCCCGCCTGGATGAACTAGCTAGTCAGGCAGACATCTGGGTACATGGCCATATGCACGACTCTTTTGACTACCAAATCGGGAAATGCCGCGTCGTTTGTAATCCTTGCGGCTATATGACCCGTGGAGGTGGAGTCGAGAACGGTCAATTCGATCCCAATTTAATTATCGAATCAGGCTAGATGAGTTATCGCGCTTTGTGCAATGAGCTGAGCAGATATGAACTGTAAGAACGCGATATCTATTGCAGAGGTCATTGTGAGTAGTGGAATGATGATAGGTCGCGTAGTCCTACAGTCATTCTCCAAAAGGAGAAAATGCTTTGAGGCTGATTGTTCATTGCATAGCTCCGCAAAGCAAGCTTGTCGGGGGCGTGTTGCTCCCCTTGGCAGCGTTAAAAGCGAAATCGGATCAATCTCTCCATCTTCGTTAACGATCATAGGTAGATTGAAAACCAATTGCTTTCTTCCCGGCGGACATAGGATCTTAACTTTGATATTGGATGCGGCGTGGCACGGATCGCTTTGGATAAGCTCGAGCCCTTTGCGCACAAACCATGGCAACCGCTCTTCGTGTTGAATTTTTGCGTTCTCTGCTTCAACCTCAAATCCCGCCGGCCCGGTAGTGGTATCTGACTCGCCGAAAGTAACTTGCTCAAGGCTCCCGTCCTTACGCCTGAGGAAGATGTCTGTCTTCCCCAAAGCTTCAATCTTTTCCCGCCATATTTGCTTGCGCACGAGATCGGGGAAGCGATGCTTGCTAATGAAAGTCGCGGAACGTCTCTGTTTAGTGGTTCCGGGATCGCCATCGACGACTTCCGCTGTCGCTTCTTGCTTTCGAGAGAAGCTAGCTTTCGCATTATCTTGATGTCCTGTCGAGCCATAATTGGCTTTGCTTTTTGTCGCTTCATACGACAGCGCTCGAAAGGGAAACGGATAGGTGCAGGATTGCAGTTTGAATGCGAGGAATGTGCGATTTTCCTTATCCCCGAACGGTAACCACATACCGCTTGCGACAAGATCGGTAGTTCCCTCAAAAGGGAAACCGGTGTAGGGATACACAGGATGTTGTTGGGCAGCCGCCTTTTGGCAAGAAGCGAAAATACCGGCCGCCGCACGCCAAGCGAATTTACTCGTAGCGATACGGCCGATGTCGGCTGCCGATAGTCCGGATAGTCCCTCCGCAAGCGTTAGATGAAGATGCTTGGTTGATGGATTGAAATGACTATCAAGCCAGAGCGAATTTGCCGCTAGTGGCTGAGTAAAGAGACGCTGAATGAAATTGCCTGAAGATCCGAAGTAGAAACGAATAATTTCAACGCAAGGAACGAGCAACCGTCGGTCACTGTCTAGGTCAATCGAAACGCAATAAGCTTGGGTGTGCAGACGGTGCCAGGGATGGCGGCCCAATGGCAAAAGAAAGTGTTCATCGAAAGCCAGTCCGGCTTTGATAAAGGTAGTTGTCTCCGGTCGAACGGGTAAATCGTGAAATGTTTCGACTTGATAGTCCGGGGAGGCAATTTGCCGTCCGTCTCGCCAAAGGTCTCCGATTGCCAACAGTGGGAGCGCAGAAATCGGCACCCAAGCTTCGTGTGGATGTTGGTGATCGGTTCTGGGTGAACCAGGTTCCCATGCTCGGGCGTGTCGCCGCGCAGTGGAGAAAGCGTAACCCGGATACTAGGTTGTGAGTAACGCCGCACATGGCCAGGATACCCACAGTCACCAAACCAGTCCAATCGCCAGATTCGATCATCCGGAGTCAGATTGGACAGTTTGGGCAGGGACTTCATCGTCGCTCTCTACGGTAGCGCAGATCTCTGTAAAGTAGCGAAGAGCATTGTTCAGTTGCGTTTATCGTCAGAATTCACACTGTGCCTTCACCCCATGCGCCTGCTGGTCCGCATGGTACGAACTGCGCACCATCGCGCCGACCGCCGCGTGCACAAATCCCATCCGGTACGCTTCCTCTTCATACATCTTGAACGTGTCCGGATGCACGTAGCGGCGCACTGGTAGGTGGTCGCCGCTGGGCATCAGGTACTGGCCGATGGTCAGCATGTCGACATCGTGCGCGCGCATGTCGCGCATCACCTGCAGCACTTCCTCGTCGGTTTCGCCGAGGCCGACCATGATGCCGGACTTGGTCGGCACGTTCGGATGCAGCGCCTTGAAGCGTTTCAGCAGATTCAATGAATACAGATAGTCGGAGCCGGGACGCGCTTCCTTGTACAGGCGCGGCGCGGTTTCGAGGTTGTGGTTCATCACGTCGGGCGGCGCAGCGTTCAGGATTTCCAGCGCGCGGTCCATGCGGCCGCGGAAATCGGGCACGAGGATTTCGATCCGTGTGTTCGGCGACAGCGCACGCACGCGGTCGATGCAGGCGGCGAAGTGGCCGGCGCCGCCGTCGCGCAGGTCGTCGCGGTCGACCGAGGTGATGACGACGTAGTTCAGGCGCAGCGCGGCGATGGTCTTCGCGAGATTCTCCGGCTCGTCCGGATCGAGCGGATCGGGGCGGCCGTGGCCGACGTCGCAGAACGGGC
>Ga0164242_10000149_pt1 | contig 86556 bp, 72 predicted proteins | sample OricomgcompostMG_FD_108783 | JGI IMG/M metagenome (GOLD analysis project Ga0164242, IMG submission 108783) | Miracle-Growth compost microbial communities from Emeryville, California, USA - Original compost - Miracle growth compost (MG) ... | reverse complement strand
GGCCTGGCCGCGGTCACCGCCGACCACCCGGCGGGGGCCGCCGCCGGCGCGCGGGCGGCTGCGGGCGCAGCGGCCGCGGGTGCACCTGCCCCCACCCGCGCCGCCCCCGCGCCGGTCCTGCTCGGCGCCGGCGTCGGCGTCCCCGGCATCGTCCAGCGGGACCCCGAGGCCATCGTCCACGGCCAGACGATCGGCTGGGACGCGGTGCCGATCGAGGCGATGATCCGCGCCGCGGCCCCCGGCTTCGCCGACCTCCCGCTGCACGTGGACAACGGCGCCACCACCATGGGCCAGGCCGAGACCTGGTTCGGCGCCGGGCGCGGCAGCGCGAACGCCGTGCTGCTGCTGATCGGTTCCGGCGTCGGCGCCTCCGTCCTCACCGGCGGCGTGCCCTTCCGCGGCTTCACCACCAGCGCCGGGGAGTGGGGACACACCAACGCCGTGCTGGACGGCCGGAGTTGCCGCTGCGGCGCGCGCGGCTGCCTGGAGGCGTACATCAGCGCCGAGTCCGTGATCGCCCGCTGGCAGGAGGCCGCCTCCGCCGACGGCGACCGGCCCGAACTCCCCGACGCCGACGAGGAGTCGGCGCTGCACGCGATCGTCGACCTCGCCGCCGCCCCGGACGGCACCCCCGGGGCGGGCGCCGCGCGCGGCGTGCTGGACCGGACCGCCGTGCACCTCGGCGTCGGCATCGCCGCGCTGGTCAACCTCTTCAACCCGGAGCGGGTGCTGATCGGGGGCTGGGCCGGGCTGATGATGGGCCGCAGGCTGCTGCCCCGGATCCGCGAGGTCGCCCGCGGCCACGCGCTGCGGCTGCCCTTCGCCCAGACCTCCCTCGAACTGTGCGCGCTCGGCCCGGACGCGGTCGCCCTCGGCGCCGCCACGCTCCCCGTCGCCCGCTTCCTCGACTCCGGCGGCGAACGCCCCCCGCGCGCCGCGGCGCCCGTCCCGCCGGCCCGCACCACCGCCTGAACTCCCGGCACGCTCGCGCTCGCCGACCACGCGTCGGCCGACCGCGCGCCCGCCGACCGCGTGTGGCCGGCGGTTCGGACGGCGGGCGTGTCGAGCGGCGTCTCAGGCCGCGGCGCGGCCCGGGCTGCGGAGCGCGGAGCGGACGCGGGCGGCCTCGGTGGTGAGGAGGCGGGCGCAGTCCGCGGGGAGGGCCAGTTCGCGTTGCAGGCAGCGGGCCGTGTGCCCGGCACAGGCCAGCACCCACGCGGTGCGCAGCCGGTTCGCGCCGGGAAAGCGCGTCCCGGGCCGGGCGGCGGCGAGCGCGGCGAGCGCCTGCTCGGGGTAGCCGTGCATCGCGCGCGGTTCGAACCAGTCCTCCGCCCCGCCGGGCGGGCCGGTCCGCGGCCGCCGCCCCTCGTCCCCGCCCTTGCGCACGCCGCCCGCCTCCTCGGCCCAGGTTTCTGACGCCCTGTCAGGGTGCTGCCCGGTGCGGCCGGGCGGCGAAACGTCCCTCTCCGCGAGCCAGCGGTACCGTGCACGCGGAGAAGTGAACGATCGATCGTTACCCCTGCGCGGCGCGCGCTTCCTCGGCCTCCCGGGCCGCCTTGGCCGCCGCCATGAACTTCCGGTTGGGTGTCATCGACGAGGACGCCTGGGCGTGCAGGACGCCCTCCGGATCGGTGATCTCGACGCGGATCAGGACACGCGTGTTCCCGCCCTGCAGCACCCGCCCGGTGACGGTGTAGGGGACGCCGGCCCGCAGCGGGCGCAGGTAGTCGACGCCCAGGCTCATCGTCAGGTGCGGCACGGCCGGGTTGCTCGTGCTGACGGCGGCGAGGCCGCCGACCTCGTCCAACGCCGCGGCGATCCAGCCGCCGTGCACCACGCCGCCCCGGTTGAGCTGGCGCTCGCCGGGCGTCCAGTGCACCTCCACCCGGCCCTTCTCCGCCGCGCCGATCTCCAGCCCGAGCACGTCGTAGGGCGGGGGCGGGTCCCGCCGGACCAGTTCGCGCATCTCCGCGAGCCGGTCGAGCCCGCCGATCGTCCCCCACGTGCTGAATTCCACAGCGGGCCTCCCTGTCCCTGCCCACTCGGATGTGGGAGTTTGTGAACCGCCGCTCCCGGCCGCCTCCGGCGACGGGCGCGTCCGATAGCTTAACGAGCGTTCGTACAGAGTCGTGAACCGCCCGGGAGGACCGTATGCGCATCGGTATGCCGCTGAACTACAGCGGCGGCTTCAAGGAGGCCGTCGCCGAACTGCCCGACTACGAGAAGGCCGGCCTGGACATCGTCTTCGTCCCGGAGGCCTACTCGTTCGACGCGGTGAGCCAGCTCGGCTTCATCGCCGCGCGCACCGAGCGGCTGCAGATCGCCTCCGGCATCCTCCAGATCTACACCCGGACGCCGAGTCTCACCGCGATGACCGCGGCGGGCCTGGACTACGTCTCCGAGGGCCGCTTCACGCTGGGGCTCGGGGCCTCCGGCCCCCAGGTGATCGAGGGCTTCCACGGCGTGCCCTACTCCGCGCCGCTCGGGCGGACCCGCGAGCTGGTGGACATCTGCCGCAAGGTGTGGCGGCGCGAGCGCGTCGTCCACGAGGGCAGGTACTACCAGATCCCGCTTCCGGCCGAGAAGGGCACCGGCCTGGGCAAGCCGCTCAAGCTGATCAACCACCCGGTGCGCGAGCGCATCCCGATCGTGCTCGCCGCGATCGGGCCGAAGAACGTGGCGCTGGCCGCCGAGATCGCCGAGGGCTGGGAGCCGATCTTCTTCTACCCGGAGCGCGCCGCCGACGTCTGGGGCGACTCGCTGGCCGAGGGCAAGGCCCTGCGCGACCCCTCGCTCGGCGAGCTCGACGTGGTCGCCGCCGCGCCGCTCTCCTTCACCGACGACGCCGCCGAGGCCGAGGCCCTCCGGGACTTCATGCGCCCGATGCTCGCCCTCTACATCGGCGGCATGGGCGCCCGCGACAAGAATTTCTACAACAACCTCTGCCGCCGCTACGGCTTCGAGCGCGAGGCCGAGGTCATTCAGAACCTCTACCTCGACGGCAAGAAGGACGAGGCCGCGGCCGCCGTCCCCGCCGAGCTGCTGGCCGCGGTCTCGCTGATCGGCGACGCCGGGCAGGTCGCCGACCGCCTCGCCGCCTACCGCGAGGCCGGGGTGACCACCCTCAACGTCACCCCGCTGGCCTCCGACCCGGCCCGCCGGATCGCCGACATCGAGCGGCTGCGCGGGCTCATCGGCTGAGTCTCCGGCTCCGCCTCCGCTGCCGCTCCCGCGCTGGTGTAGGGTCCGACGACCCCGCGCTGAGCGCGGGGCGGCAGCGTTCTTTCCCGTGGGGGTGCGTGCGGTATGGCGGCGGTCGGTACGGACGGTCCGGGGGAGCGGGAGATCACCGTCCCCGTCGATCTCTGCCTGCCCGACGGGCGGCTGTCCCCCTCCGCGGTCGGCTGGACCCGCCGCCCGCTGCACCGCGCCAACCTGCGCGGCTGGGGGCGCACCAAGCGCTGGGAGTACTGGTGCGTGACCACCCCCACGCACCTGGTCGCGCTCACCGTCAGCGACCTCGACTTCCTCACCCTGCACAGCGTGCACGTGCTCTGCTTCGGCCCGGAGGCCGTGGCGGCGGCCGCGGCGGCGGCAGGGGCCGAGGCAGGAGCCGGTACCTGGGAGCTGGAGCGCACCGCACTGATCCCCTTCGGCCGCGGCGTGCGGCTGCCGGAGGGGATCGCCGGCGCGGCGCCCGGCGCTGACGTGACAGCAGGCCCCGAGCGGCCCGGGCGCGCCGGCCAGGTCCGGGTGGAGATCCTCGCCGAGTCCGGCGGGACCCGGCTGCGCGGGCGCTGCGTGGCGCCGGACGGGCGGCCGGTGGAGGTCGACCTGCTGGTCAGCCCCGATCCCGGGCACGAGACGCTGGGCGTGGTGGTGCCGTGGAGCGAGCGGCGCTTCCAGTACACCTGCAAGGGCACCGCCCTGCCCGCCCGCGGCACGCTGCGCATCGGCGACCACGAGCTGCCGTTCGGGGGCGGGGCAGGGAAGGGCGAGGCGGGGAGCGGCGAGCCCGGGAGCGGCCAGGAGGCCTGGGCGGTGCTCGACCACGGCCGGGGGCGATGGCCGCGCAGCATCCGGTGGAACTGGGCGGCCGCCTCCGGCCGCACCGGCGGGCACGTGGTGGGCCTCCAGTTCGGCGGCCGGTGGACCGAGGGCACCGGCACGACCGAGAACGCCCTCTGCGTCGACGGCCGACTCACCAAGATCGGCGAGGAACTCGACTGGCGCTACGACCCCGAGCGCCCGCTCAGCCCCTGGCGGCTCCGCACCCGCTCCTCCGACCAGGTGGACCTGTCCTTCACCCCCTTCCACGACCGGCGCGTCCGCACCCAGGCCGGCGTCCTCGCCAACCGCACCGACCAGTGCTTCGGCCACTGGACCGGCCTCGTCCGCACCGCCGAGGGCGAGGAGGTGGCCGTCGACGGCTTGCTGGGCTGGGCCGAGGACGTCGCCATGCGGTGGTGAGGGGCGGCCGTCGGACCTGTGCCCGAACCGCGCGAGGTCTGGCCCGCGGGGCGGCCCGGCCCCTACGGTGTCCCCATGTCATCCACGGGGAGCAGTGTGGCCAGGGGGAAGTGGGAGGCGTTCGCGGGGATCTCCGCCGTTCACCTCGCGAGTACCGTCAAGGGCGTGCCCGGCCTGCGGGAACTCAGCAAGCCGCTGCTGATGCCCGCGCTGCTGGCGGCCTGGTCCGCGACCGCGCCCACGTCCCCGTCCGATTCCGCTGCTTCGGGCGGCGCCGACGCCCGGTTCGGCCGCACGGACCGTGCGGACCGCACCGACGCGAGGCTGGTCGCCGGCGCGCTGCTGGCCTCCTGCGCGGGGGACACCCTGCTGCTCGGCGACGGCCCCCTCTTCCTGGCCGGCATGGGGGCGTTCGGCACGGCGCACCTGTGCTGGATCGCCCGGTTCCAGCGCGAGCTGCGGGCTTTCGCGGCGAGCGAGCCGGCTGCGCCCGAGCCCGAGCATGACCCCGGCACCGGCTCCAGCATCGGCTCCGGCTCCGGAACCCGCACCGGCCGGGCCGGCCGGTTCCTCGCCCGCGTCGGGCGCGTCGCCGGCGCCCCGCCGCGCCGCCGGCGCCGGGCGGGCGCGGTCTGCGCCGGCTACGCCGCCGCCTGGGCCGGCGTCACCGCCGCCCTGTGGCCGGGTCTCGACCCGGAGCTGCGCCTCCCGGTCGCCGGCTACGCCGCCCTGCTGTGCGGGACGGCCGCCGTCTCGGCGCTGGTCGGCCGCCGGGCGGGACTCGGGGGACTGCTGTTCCTCATCTCCGACGGCATGATCGCCGGGAAGCTCGCGCACTGGCCGGAACTCCCCGCCACCGACTTCTGGATCATGGCGACCTACCTGCTCGCCCAGTACCTCCTGACCACCGGAGTCACCCCCGGCGAGCTCCCGGCGGCCGTGGCGACGGCCCTCGGGGACGGCATCAGCGAGGCGCGCCTCCGCTCGGAGTGACGCCCCGACCGCGCGTCCGGGCGGCGGCCGGGCCGTGCCCGGCCGGGAACGCGAGGGGGCTGCCTGGACGTCGCCGAACCCTCTGCCCCGATCCCCGAGTTCACGGCCTCCCCCGCCGCGAGCGGGTACCCGCCTCGCTCTCCTCGCCGGCCGGTGCTCGACCGCCGGCAGGCCGGCGCGGCACGGCCGCGACCACGTGGGACTGTCTGGACTGCGCCGAACTGCCTGCGATGACGTCGGAGTTCACGGGGTCTCCGCCGCGCGCAGGGATCGTCCCGCGCTCCTCGCCGGCGGGCGCCCGACCGTCGGCAGGCCGGCGCGGCGCGGCCCGGCCGGGACGGCGGCGATCAGCGGCAGCGCGGCCGCGGCTCCCGGGCCAGGGTCCGCGCCCAGGCCCGCTCGCCCGCGCCCCCGTCCGAGGAGCGCGGGCGAGCCGGGCCGGACACGTCGGGGCCCGCGGCGGTCACGGTCACCAGCGGTCGTGGACCTGGGGCCGGATGCGGGTGTCGTAGAGGTCGCGGACCGCGGCGAGGGTGGAGTCGGGGAGCGGAGCGAGGCCGGCGGCGGCCGCGTTGGCGCGTGCCTGCTCGACCGAGCGGGCGCCGGGGATCACGCTGGAGACGCCCGGCTGCTGGATGATCCAGCGCAGCGCCGTCTGCGCCGGGGTGGCCCCCTCCGGAGCGAGTGCGGAGAACTCGGCGGCGGCCTCCACGCCGGTCGCGAAGTCCACCCCGGAGAAGGTCTCGCCCTGGTCGAAGGCCTCGCCGTGGCGGTTGTAGGTGCGGTGGTCGTCGGCCGAGAAGACGGTGTCCTTGGTGTAGCGGCCGGAGAGCAGGCCGGAGGCCAGCGGCACCCGGGCGATGATGCCCACGCCCGCCTCGGCGGCGGCCGGCAGCACCCGCTCCAGCGGCTTCAGGCGGAACGCGTTGAAGATGATCTGCACGCTCGCCACGCCCGGGCGGGCGATCGCCGTCAGGGCCTCGTCGCAGGTCTCCACGCTCACCGCGTAGTTGGCGATCCGCTCCTCGGCGACCAGGGTGTCCAGGGCGTCGAAGACCTCGTCCGAGGAGTACACCGCGGTCGGCGGGCAGTGCAGCTGCACCAGGTCCAGCCGGTCCACGCCCAGGTTCTTGCGTGAACGGTCGTTCCAGGCGCGGAAGTTGTCCAGGACGTAGTTCTCCGGCAGCTGCTCGGCGCGGCGGCCCATCTTGGTGGCGACGAACACCCCGGCGTCCGGGCGCTCCCGCAGGAAGCGGCCGATCAGCTGCTCGCTGCGGCCGTCGCCGTAGACGTCGGCGGTGTCGAAGAAGGTCACGCCGGACTCGACGGCCGCCTCCAGCACCGCGAGGGCGTCCTCCTCCTTCACCGAGCCCCAGTCGGACCCCAGCTGCCAGGTTCCCAGGCCGACGACGGACACCTCGTGGCCGGTACGGCCGAGTACGCGCTTCTCCATGGGGTGATCGTAACCGGAGGCCGCGGGCGGCCCGGAAGCCGCCGCGCGGCGCGGCGCGGCCGGCGGCGACGGCCGCGCCACGCCCGCCGGGCCGCCTACCCGGCCGCCGCGCGAGCCGCGGCCAGGGTCTCCGGCGAGGTGAGCCCGGACGAGTGCAGCGTGGCGCGGGCGAACAAGCCGCCCCGGCGGCGGACCAGTTCGCGCCCGGCTGCCTCCGGTTCACCCACCACGGCGAAGGCGCCGGGGACCGTGGCGTCGCCCAGCTCGGCCATCCGCTTTCGCGGGTCGACGGGCGGATCGGCGGTCGGGACGCCCTCCGTGCCGCCGCTCCTGAACGACGTCGCCGCGTCGGACTTCATCCGCCCGCTTCCTCGCCCTGCGCCTCCGAGCCCTGCCTCGGACCCCCGCGGGCGGGCGTAGGGTCAGGCCTGGACGGGCGGCCCCCGGGGTCACCCGTCGCGGGCCGGGCACGTGGGCGAAGGAGGGAGCAGGGCATGGACAGCAGCGCCTGGGACGAGCGGTACGCCGCGCACGACCTGGTGTGGGGCCTGGAGCCCAACCGCTGGGTCGCCGAGGAGGTCTCCGCACTGGTCCCGGACGACGCCGGCTCGCCCCGCGCGCTGGACCTGGCGGCAGGGGAGGGCCGGAACGCCATCTGGCTGGCCCGGCGCGGCTGGCGGGTGACCGCGGTGGACTTCTCCGCCGTGGCGCTGGAGCGCGGCCGCCGCCTGGCCGCGGAGGCCGGTGCGGGCGCCACGCCCGGCAGCGCGGCGGGCGGCTCCGTCGACTGGGTGCGCGCCGATCTGACGCAATGGCAGCCCGAGCCCGGCGCCTACGGCCTGGTCCTCGTGGTCTACCTGCAGCTGCCCTCGGAGCTGCGGCGGCCGGTGCTGCGCCGGGCCGCCGCCGCTCTGGCACCGGGCGGGACGCTGCTGATCGTCGGGCACGACAGCGCCAACCTGACCGAGGGCGTCGGCGGCCCGCAGGACCCCGCCGTCCTCTACACCGCCGAGGACCTCCTCGACGACGTCCGCGACCTGGGGCTGAGCACCGTCCGCGCGGGCCGCGCGGTGCGCCCGGTCGAGACCGGCGACGGGGTTGTGCGGGAGGCGATCGACGCGCTGGTCCGCCTGGAGCGCCCGGGCGTGCGGTGAAGCCGGGGACGCCGGTGCAGCCCGGAGAGCGGCGGGCGGGTGCCGGTGAGCACGGTGGCGACGGCGACGGACAGGAAGCCGCAGGCGATCAGCGCCAGTCCGAGACCGAGGCCCAGCCGGAGTCGGGCGGCCGGCAGGCCCACCAGCGAACCCAGCAGCGCGGCGGCGACCGCCATCCCGGTCTGCCGGGCGGCGTTGAGCGCGCCGGAGCCCAGCCCGACCAGCTCCGGACCGACCGCGCCGAGCACCGAGGCGTTGAGGTGCGGGGCGATCACCCCGCAGCCCGCACCGGTCACCACCGTCCCGGCCAGGAAGAGCGGACGCGCGGCCGGCGCGCCGGCCGGGACCTCGGCGAGGAGCAGCACCAGCGTCCCGGCGCAGGCCGCGACGGCCCCCGCGCACAGCCCGCGGCGCGGACGCGGCGTCCGGGACCGCCCGGACCGCGCCGCCGCCGACATCCGCAGGTGCACGACGAGGGTGGCCACCACCCAGGCGGTGCCGAACGGCGCCAGCGCCAGCCCGGCGGCCAGCGGACCGTGCCCGGCCCGCGCGCCCAGCGGCGGCGCCTGCCCGGGGCTCGCCCGCTGCAGCGCCAGGGCCAGCATGAACTGCAGCCCGTAGCCGCCGAATTGGAACGCGAAGCCGTTGGCCAGGCAGGCGGCGAACGCCGGCCTGCGCAGCTGCGGCGCCGGCAGCAGCGGGCTCGCCGAGCGCCGCTCCCGCAGCGCGAACACCGCCGCGGCGAGCGCTCCCGCCGTGAGCAGCGCCCAGGGCACCGGCGACCCCGCCCCCAGCGGCCCGAACTCGGCCAGCCCGAGGACCAGCGCCGAGAGCGCCAGCGCGACGGCGCACTGCCCCACGACGTCCCCGTGCCGCGCGGGCGCGGCGGGCGCCCCGCCACCAGGCAGGAGGGAGACTCGCCCGGTACCGGCCCGAGCGGCACCGGAGGCGGAGGTCCCGACGGCTCCGCTCAGCGCCTCGCCGCTCAGCGCCTCCCCGCTCGGCGCACCGCCGGGCAGCGCGTCGACCGGCGTGCCGCCGGCGCGTCGCGCGTCGGCGGAGGCGGTGCGGACGGGGCGAGGCCCGCCGAGCGACGGACCGGCCGCGCCGCGTGCGGGCCCGCGGCCGACCGGAGCCCCGTTCGCGGCGGCTGACGCGGCGGCAGCCGGCCCCGATCCCAGCGCGCCGGGCTCGGCGACCACCGCGCCGCGGCGCGGGCGCGAGGCGTCGAGGCAGCTCGGCGCGGCCACCGGCCAGGCCTGACGCCCGCGCCCCGGATCGGCGGGCGCCCCCGCGCCGGCACCTGGGCCCCGGACCCCGAACATCGCGCCGGACACGCCCGTGCCCAGCATCCCCGGCCCGAGCGTCCCCGGACCGAGCAACGCCGGCCCGGCCATGGCCGTCCCCTTCGGGAGTTCCGCAACGCCCGGTTTGGACACCACCGTCCGCACGTCCGCGCCCGCGCCCTCAGGCGCGCGCACCCGCCCGCCGCCCCCGCACAGCGCCAGTGCCAGCGCGCCCACCGGCAGGTTGACCAGGAACACCGCGCGCCAGCCGAACGACTGGGTGAGCGCGGCCCCGCCGACCGGGCCCGCCAGCAGCGCCAGCGCCCCGGCCGCCGACCACGCCGCGACCGCCCGCGCCCGCTCGCGCGGCTCCGGCCGCAGCTCCGCGATCAGCGCCAGCGATCCCGCCAGCACCCCCGCCGCGGCCAGCCCCTGCGCCAGCCGCGCCAACGCCAGCACCGGCAGCACCGGCGAGACGGCGCAGACCGCCGAGGCGCCGGTGAAGCCGGCCAGCGACCAGCCGAACACCCGCCGCGCGCCCCACCGGTCGCTGACCCCGCCCGCGCCGAGCACCGCGCCGGCCAGCGGCACGGTGTACGCGTCGACCACCCACTGCGGGGTGGCGGAGGAGCCGTGCAGTGCCGTCGCCAGCGCGGGCAGCGCGAGGTTGAGCGCGCTGCCGCCGAGCAGCACGAGGAAGAATCCGAGGCAGGCAGCGGCCAACGGGAGTACGTGGCGGGCGGCACCGGCCGCGGCACTGTCGCCGCCGCAGCCGCTGCCCCGCACGGGCTCCCCGTCGGCCCGGTCCCGCCGTTCCCGCGCGGCAGCGGGCACAGAGGAGGGCATGCGGTGACTCTGCCTCCCGGGCCCCGCGCGGGCACAGGATTTCGGCCGCGGACCCCACGGACCGGTGAACCGATCGCGCGGCTGTACGAACACTCCGGCGCGCCACCCCCGTGGCGCGCGCCCCGGACACGCCCGCGCGCCCGGCGCGCGAAGCGCTACCGGGCGCGCGGGCGCCGGCCGGGCCCGCCGGCCTCGGTCCTCGAACCACTCAGGTTTGAACCACTCAGCCCTTGAACTTGTCCCGCGCCTTGTCGAGCATCGCCGCGAACGGCCCCATCGACTTCTGCGCCGTCGGGGAGCCGGCGGCGGTCGGGTGCGGGTGCGTCGGCGCCTTCGCCTCGGCGGCGAGCAGCTTCCCGCCCAGCTCCTGGAGTTCGATCGGGTCGTGGGTGGCGAGCACGGCCGGGAACTCCTCCTGCTCCTCGCTCTGCGCGTGCTTGAGCACGTCCTGTTCGAGGGTGCGGAACTTCTCGTCGAACTCCGGGCTGCCGACGTCGAGCTTCTCCAGCTCCGCCAGCAGGTGGGTGGCCTCGCTCTCCTCCTGGTTGCGGGCGTCGGCCACGCCCTGGCCCGCCGCCTTGGCGGAGATCGGGCGCAGGACCATCTCCTCGCCGGTCTCGTGGATCGCCAGCAGCTCGCGCAGGTCGTCGAAGGCGGCCTGCCGCGCGTCGCCGCTGCTGCCCCGCACGCGGCCGAACAGTTCCTTCACCCGCTCGTGCTGGAGCAGGAGGACGCGGATGAGGTGGTTCTCGGGCAGCTGCTCCGTGCGCTGCTGCTCCTGCATTGCTCCGGCCATTGCGAAGGATCTCCTCGTCGTCGGGCGGACGGATGTGCCGGAGCGTCTGACCTCCGCGCGCCGCGCCAAACACGGCCTCCACCCGTCGGCCCAGCGCCGGGACCGAGCACCCGCCCCCCCGCGCGGCGCCCGTGCGCCCCTCGGCGGCCTTCCGGCCTCCCGCCCGCCGCCGACCGCCCTCCGACAGCCGCCCCCGGACCGGCCCGCCCGGCCGGCCCCGGGACCGCCGCCCCGTCAGTCGGCGTCCGCCGCCGGCGGGCCCGCCGCCTCCGGCCGGCCCGCCCCGGCCCCGGTTCCGGCCTCCGCCTCCGCCCCAGCCCCCGCCGCCGGGTCCGGCAGATGCCGGCCGAGCCGCCGGTCCGGCCGCCCGAGCAGGAAGCAGACCGCGCCGACCACCGCCACCACCGCCATCACCAGCAGCGTGACCCAGTCCAGGTTGAAGTACCCGCGCGGGCTCGACAGCCCGGTCGGCGCCACCACGTTCACCAGCATCGCCAGCAGGTAGAGCGCGGCCACCACGGTCACCGGCCACCCCCAGCGCCCCAGCCGGAAGCGGCCCTCGGGGATCCAGCCGCGCGCCCGCGCCACGATCGCGCCGACCACAGTGAGCAGGAACGACAGGTAGATGCCGGAGACGCCGAAGGAGACCAGCGAGACCAGGGCGTTGGTGTTCGCCGGGTAGGTGATGAAGCCGAGCTTGATGTCGTGGCTCGGCGAGGCGAACTCCAGCAGCACGAACAGCGCCGTCACCACCGCCCCCGCGAGCAGCGCGTTGACCGGCGTGCGGAAGCGCCGGTGCACCCGGGAGATCCAGCCGGAGGCGGGCAGCGCGCCGTCGCGGGCGTAGGAGAACATCAGCCTGCTGCCCGCGCCCTGTACGGAGGTCCCGCAGGAGAAGAAGGCGAAGACGATCAGGAGCAGCAGCACGTCCTGCAGCCAGCTCGGCAGCTGCCCGAGGATGAACGGCACCCCGCCGCCCTTGACCGTCGCCGCCACCCCGTTGTGCGCGGGCATCGCCAGCAGCAGCGCCGCGACCAGCACGAAGGACGCCACCCCGCCCCAGAACAGCGCGTGCCGCATGGAGCGAGGCACCTGCCGGCCCGCGTCGGAGGTCTCCTCGGAGATGTCACCGGCCGACTCGAAGCCGTAGAAGATGTAGACCGGGGCGAGCACCGAGATCAGGGCGGCGCCGGTGATCCAGTTGCCGTGGAAGTCCAGGCCGAGCGGGTTGGACGCGGCGTGCTGCACGTTCTGGGTGGAGAACAGGAAGCCGAGCCCGTGGTGGAAGCCGTGCACGGCGAGCACCACCGCGATGCCGAGCGTGCCGAGGATCTCCACGTAGACGCCGAACTGGGCCACCCGGCCCATCACCCGCGCACCGGTCACGTTCAGCAGCGTCTGGATGACGAGCAGCACCAGCGTCACCACCAGGATGACCACGTGCGAGGACGGGTCGGCGTCGAGCCCGAACCAGTTGTGCAGCAGCGCCACCGCGTAGGAGACCACGCCGGTGTCCACCGAGGCCACGGTGACCAGCAGCGCGATGCCGTAGAACCAGCCGACGAACCAGCCGTAGCGCGGCCCGACGCTGAACTTGCCGTACTGGTAGAGCGCCCCGGCGATTGGGTAGTGGCTGGCGAGCTCGCCGAAGACCAGCGCGACCAGCAGCATCCCGGCCACCGGCAGCCAGGTCAGCCAGACGTACGCCGGGCCGCCGGTGCCGACGCCGAGCAGGAACAGCGAGTAGATCCCGACCATGGGGGAGAGGTAGGTGAACGCCACCGAGAAGTTGGCGAACAGGCCCAGCACCCGGCTGAGCTGCGGCCGGTAGCCGAGGCTCTCGAGCCGGGCGTCGTCGGCTGCGCTGCCCGAGGCGGCGCTGCCAGCGGCGGCGCTGCCCGCGGGGGACGGCTCGCCGCCGCGGTCGGTGGGGGTCGGCATGCGGGGCACCTCGCGATCCGGGGGGACAGGGGTGGTGCGGGGCACAGACTGTAGGAGCCCCGGCGGCGCGGTTGAAGAGGACGGAAGGTCACTTTCCGGCCGCACTTTCCGACGGAGTGTCAATCCGCCGCCGCGGCATCCACCGCAGCCCTGCCGCAGCCGTCCGTGCAGCCCGCCCGAGCACGCACGCCCGCGCCCGGACGCCCGGGCCGTCCGGGTGACATCGGGTGTGCCGGTGCGAGGCCCGGGTAGCCGCCCTGGGACGTCCCGACACCGAGTCCTCCGGGAGCGAGGCATGGTCCTGCCGCATCCCCTGGCCAACCTGCGACGCCGCGGCGAGCGCGCGGCCGGGGAGGCCGCCGACGCCCTCGACGCCAGGTTGCCGCTGTACGACGCCGAGGCCAAGGCGGGGCTGCTGCGCAAGGCATTCCCGGACCACTGGTCCTTTCTGCTGGGCGAGTTGGCGCTCTACAGCTTCGTGCTGCTGCTGCTCACCGGGGTGTACCTGACGCTGTTCTTCGACCCGGGCATGTCCGAGACCGTCTACCACGGCTCCTACGCCCCGCTGGACGGCATCCGGGTCTCCCAGGCCTACGCCTCGACCCTGCACATCTCCTTCGACGTGCGCGGCGGGCTGCTGATCCGGCAGATCCACCACTGGGCCGCGGTGCTGTTCGTCGCCGCGATCGGACTGCACATGCTGCGGGTGTTCTTCACCGGCGCGTTCCGCCGCCCGCGCGAGCTGAACTGGGTGTTCGGGGTGACCCTGTTCCTGCTCGCGCTGCTGGAGGGGTTCTGCGGCTACTCGCTGCCGGACGACCTGCTCTCCGGCACGGGGCTGCGCACGGCGGAGGGGATCGTGCTGTCGATCCCGATCGTCGGGAGCTATCTGCAGATGTTCCTCTTCGGCGGCGAGTTCCCCGGGCACTCGATCATCCCCCGGCTGTACGTCACGCACATCCTGCTGGTCCCGGGGCTGCTGCTGGCGCTCGTCGTCGTGCACCTGGTGCTGGTGTTCTACCTCAAGCACACCCAGTGGGCGGGGCCCGGCCGGACCAACCGCAACGTGGTCGGCATGCCGCTGTTCCCGCAGTTCACCGCGCGCTCGGTGGGGCTGATGCTGTGCACCTTCGGCGTGCTGACGCTCCTCGGCGGGCTCGCCCAGATCAACCCGGTCTGGATGTACGGGCCCTACGTCTCGCACCAGGCCTCCACCGACGCCCAGCCGGACTGGTACGTCGGCTTCCTGGAGGGCGCGATGCGGCTGATGCCGGCGCTGGAGACCCACTTCCTGGGCCACACCGTGGTCTGGGACGTCTTCCTGCCCGCGGTGGTCCTGCCCGCTCTGCTCTTCCTGATCCTCTACAGCTGGCCGTTCGTGGAGCGGCGGCTCACCGGCGACACCCGCGAGCATCACCTGTGCGACCGGCCGCGCGACCACCCCGCCCGCACGGCCTTCGGCGCCGCCGCGGTCACCTGCTACGCGGTGCTGCTGATCGCCGGCGGCCAGGACGTCGTCTCGGACACCCTGCACGTCTCCGTCAACGGACTGAACTGGACCCTGCGGATCTGCTTCGTGCTGGCCCCGATCACGGCCTTCTGGGTCGCCAAGCGGTTCTGCCTGGCCCTCCAGGCGCACGACCGGGAACTGCTGACGGAGGGTGAGGAGACCGGCCTGATCGTGCAGACCGTCGAGGGCGGCTTCGAGGAGCCCCGCAGTCCCCTGGACGCCGCGCGCGCCTACGCCATCCTCGCCCGCGACCACCCGCCGGAGGCCGAATCCGCGGGGGCCGACTCCGGGGAACGGGCGCCCGGGGAGCCGGAGCCCGCGGAGCCCGGCGGGGTGGAACACGCCGGGGCCGTCGCGCGGGAAGCCGTGGCAGGAGCCGCGCCGAACCGCGCCCTCGACCGGGTGACGCTCCGCCTGCGCCGCTGGTACCTGGCCGGCGCCGTCGCCGTCCCGCTCGACGAGCGCACCCGGCGGGCCGTGGCGCGAGTGACGGCCCCGCCCCCGCCTCCGGGCCTGCCCTCCCCGGCCGAGTCCGCGGAGACCGCCGAGTCCCTGGAACCGGCCGAGCCCCAGGAACCCTCAGGCCGCTGAGGAACCCTCAGGCCGCTGACCCAAGGCGGCCCCCCGCCCCGGCCCGGGCGGCCTTGCCACCCTCCTGCCAGGCGTCCCTGCTCAGCCGGACGATGTCCTCGATCATGGAGCGGCTGGGATGCGGGCTGCGGGCCCCGGCGGCTTACTCGCCGACGGACTGCTGGAGCCGGGTGCGGACGAAGTGCAGCAGGTCGGAGCCGGTGAGGGCGGTCAGCGACATCGCCGCCATCCGGGTGGCCCGCGGGGCGAAGACCAGGCCGGTGGCGAGACCGGTGGCGATCCACATGCCGGTGCAGAACGGGCAGGTCAGCAGCTCGCCGATGGCCTTGCGGGCGCCGGTGCCGCGCACCTCCTCCTTCAGCTCGGCCGGGCCGGTGGTGCCGTGGAAGCGGGTGAAGGGCGCCCGGAGCGGGCTGGTCACCGGGTCCTTGGCGACCAGCCGCGACAGCCGGTGCGTGGCCCCCGTGCACAGCAGCAGGTCCCACGGCGTGGGCTCGGGGATCCGGCGCCCGGACCACCTCGCCGCCGCGCCGACGGCGGCGACCGCCCCGGCGTAGACCGCCATCGCGCCGGCGTAGCCGCCGAGCGGGTGGTCGGAGTCGCCGGCGTAGGCCTCGCGTTCCCCGGCGACGGCCTCGCCCACGGCGTCGCCGGCCCCGCTCACGGCCTCGCCGGCATGGTCCAGCGCCTCGCCCAGCGGGCCGCGCCGCTCGCGCGGGCCCGTCTCGCGGTCCGGCTTCCCCTGGTCCTCGCTCATGCTTCCTCCTCAGGTCTCGGACGGCACGGCCGCTCGGCGCACGGTCACCCTCGGCGGACGGTCACCCGCGGTACTGGAAGACGAAGCCGAGGACCCCCGCGAGGAGGACCCCCGCCCCGATCAGCACCAGCCACAGCCCGAGCACGACCCCCAGGCACAGCAGCGCGAAGCCCGCCGCCGCCAGCGGCGGGTACCCGCTGTGCGGGGGGAAGAACGCGACCGGTCCGACCCGGTCGGCGATCTCCGCGTCCGGTTCGTCCTCCGGGCGCGTACCCCGCCGTCGGTGCTGCATCCAGAGGAAGAACGAGATCAGCGAGGACATCAGGAAGCAGATCACCAGCGCCGCCTTGCCGGCCGGCTCGTGGGCGAAGGCGATGTAGATCCCGCCGGTGATCCCGAAGAACCCGGCGACGATGGCGAACAGCCCGGCTTCGGCCTTCACTCCCGGTCCTCCCCGTCCCCGCGCCCGGGCCCGGCGCCGTCGCCGGGCTCCTCCCCGGATCCGTCCCCGGACCCGGCCTCGCCCCGCACGGCGTCGGCCGCCTCCGTGCCGGAGTCGGCGGCATGCGTGCCGGGGGCGCCCGGGCCGGACTCCTCGGCGGCCTCCAGCCCCTCCGCGATCCGGCGCAGCTCCGCCTCGGCGTCCGCGGCGTCCCCGTTCGAGGCCCCGGCGCCGTCCGGCCGCACTCCGAGCCGCTGCGGCGGGAACTCCCGGCTGACCGCCTGGTTGACCTCCGGGTGGTGCAGGTCGAAGGCCGGGGCCTCGGAACGGATCCGCGGCAGCCGGCTGAAGTTGTGGCGCGGCGGCGGGCAGCTGGTGGCCCATTCCAGCGAGCGGCCCCACCCCCACGGGTCGTCCTCGTGCACCGGCGTGCCGTACTTGGCGGTCTTCCAGACGTTGTAGAGGAAGGGCAGCGTGGACAGGCCGAGCAGGAACGACCCGATACTGGAGACGGTGTTGAGGGTGGTGAAGTGGTCCGCCGCCAGATAGTCGGCGTAGCGGCGCGGCATGCCCTGGGCGCCGAGCCAGTGCTGCACCAGGAAGGTGGTCTGGAAGCCGACGAACAGCGTCCAGAAGTGGATCTTCCCCAGCCGCTCGTCCAGCATCTTGCCGGTGAACTTGGGCCACCAGAAGTAGAAGCCGCCCAGCATCGAGAAGACCACCGTGCCGAAGAGCACGTAGTGCAGGTGGGCCACCACGAAGTAACTGTCCGTCACATGGAAGTCGATCGGCGGCGAGGCGAGCAGCACCCCGGTCAGCCCGCCGAAGAGGAAGGTGACCAGGAAGCCGATGGAGAAGAGCATCGGCGTCTCGAAGGAGAGCGAGCCCCGCCACATCGTGCCGATCCAGTTGAAGAACTTCACCCCGGTCGGCACCGCGATCAGGAAGGACATCAGCGAGAAGAACGGCAGCAGCACCGCGCCGGTGGCGAACATGTGGTGCGCCCAGACCACCGCCGACAGCCCGGTGATCGCGATGGTGGCGCCGACCAGCCCGGCGTAGCCGAACACCGGCGAGCGGCTGAACACGGGCAGGATCTCGGTGACGATGCCGAAGAACGGCAGGGCGACGATGTAGACCTCGGGATGCCCGAAGAACCAGAACAGGTGCTGCCAGAGCAGCGGCCCGCCGTCCGCCGCGTCGAACACGTGCGCGCCGAACCGGCGGTCGGCCTCCAGCGCGAGCAACGCGGCGGTCAGCACCGGGAAGGCGAAGAGCACCAGGATCGAGGTGAAGAGCACGTTCCAGGTGAAGATCGGCATCCGGAACATGGTCATCCCCGGCGCGCGCAGGCAGATGACGGTGGTGACGAAGTTGACCGCCCCCAGGATCGAGCTCAGCCCGGCCACCACCAGCCCCATCGCCCACAGGTCGCTGCCGGTGCCGGGGGAGTGGATCTCGCTGTTCAGCGGCGCGTAGGCGAACCAGCCGAAGTCGGCAGCGCCGTTGCGGGTGAGGAAGCCGCCGAGCACCATCAGCCCGCCGAAGAGGAACACCCAGTAGGTGAAGGCGTTCAGCCGCGGGAAGGCCACGTCCGGGGCGCCGATCTGCAGCGGCATGATCCAGTTCGCGAACCCGGTGAAGGTCGGGGTGGCGAAGAGCAGCAGCATGATCGTGCCGTGGATGGTGAAGAGCTGGTTGTACTGCTGCTCGGTGAAGATCTGCAGGCCCGGCCGGGCCAGCTCGGCCCGCATCAGCAGCGCCAGCACGCCGCCGACCAGGAAGAACCCGAAGCTGGTGGTCAGGTAGAGGCTGCCGATCACCTTGTGGTCGGTGGTGGTGAGCCAGCGCAGCACCGCCGAGCCGCGGCGCACCTGGTCCGCCGGCGCGGTGCCGGGCGCCGGCGCCACCGGGGGCGGTGGTGGTCCGGCGGCCGGCTCGGGCTCCTCCGTGAACGTCACTCGCACCTCCGTGGGGATCTGGCCGCGCCCGCCCGCGCCCCGCCGCGGACGGGCCGCCGCGAGATGACGGTCCGTCACCGCGGTGAGGGGCCGGGCAGGACCCGGCTACCCGCCTTCGGCGGCCTCACGCCTGCCTCCGGGGCGGAATCGCCCGTTCGCCGTCCGTTTCCCGCTCGATCGGTCGGGCAGCCGCCCGGTTACCCCACCCAGCGCATCGATCCGCGAAGGAGGCGAACCCTCAGTGCCGACGACACGCACGCGGTCCATCCGGGCCGTCCGATCCGCATCGTCAATCCGCTCCAACCGCCCCGCCCGCGAGCGCTCGGTCGCCTGGCGCGACGCGGCGGCCTGCCGGGAGGAGGATCCCGACCTGTTCTTCCCGGTCAGCTCCCAGGGGCCCGGACGGCTCCAGGAGCAGCGGGCGAAGGAGGTGTGCGCGCGCTGCCCGGTGAGCCGCGAGTGCCTCGCCTGGGCGCTGGCCCACGAGCAGGTCGCCGGGGTCTGGGGCGGTCTGACGGAGGAGGAGCGCCGCGCCCACCGCGGCTCGCGCACCGCACGCAGCGGAACCACCGGCACCTCCGAGGCGGCCCCGGCGCCTCCGCGTCCCCGCCGTTCCGGATCCCGCTCGCCCGGCGCCGCCTGACGCCGGGTCAGCTGCGCACGCCGGACCGAGGCGGTCGCGAAAGGTGCGGTCGCGAAAGACGCGCTCGCGAAAGGCCGGTGCCGTCCCCGATCGACGGGAACGGCACCGGCCTTCGCCTGCCGGCCGCCTGCCCGGCCGCCGCCCGGCCGGGCGGCCGCTACGCGACCAGCGTCGCGCGGGCCGGGAACCGGTGGGCGGTGAGGGCCTCCGCGAAGGCGACGGCGAAGTCGTCCGGCACGCCCTCGGACGCCGGGGTGGTCACCACGCCCTGCTCCGAGGTGACGGTCTCGTCCTGCCGGGCCGCCGCGGCGCCGGGCTCGCGCGCCTCGGCGCCGCCGCGAGCCTGCGCCTCGAGACCGGAGGTCGGCGTGAGCAGGTGCGCGCCCTCGCCGAGGGCGCCGATCGGCTTGCCGTGGCGGTAGGCCTCGTCGACGAACCGCCGCGCGTCCGGGTCCCCGCCCAGCGCCGCCGCGGAGTCGGGGCCGGCCGGCACCAGCACCGCGTCGTACAGCACGGACGCCATCGTCGGCAGCGCCTTGTCGACGGTCACCGACCCGGAGCCGGAGCCCGAGCCGCCGGTGCCGCGCAGCTCGCCGCCGTGCGGGCCGAGCACCTCGACCTGCACGCCGCGCTCGTTCAGTGCCGCGCGCAGCCGCTCCACCTGGTCCGCCCGCACGCCGTCCGCGGCGAGCAGCGCGACCTTGCGCCCGGCCGGGCTCTTGGGCAGCAGGTTGTCCTGGCTCAGCGCGGGGGAGCGCTTGCCGTGCGCGGAGGCGGGCTCGCCGTCCGCCTTCGGCGCCGGCAGACCCAGGCCCTCGGCCACCCCGGAGGCCAGCTCGGCGTCCACCCGGGCGAGGTTGGCCAGCATCCGCTCGCGCACCTCCACCGTCTCGACCTTGCCCAGCTCGAAGCGGTAGGCCGCGACGATGTGCTCCTTCTCCCAGTCCGACATGCTGTTCCAGAACAGCGCCGCCTGGCTGTAGTGGTCCTCGAAGCTCTCGCTGCGCACCCGGATCTTCTGCCCGTCCACGCGCTGCTGGTAGTGGTGGAAGACGCCGTCGCCGAGGCCGCCGGCCTGCGCGTCCTTGCCGTGCGAGGGCCGGTTGCCGCCGAGCGAGTTCGGGAAGTAGTTGGTGCCCGGCTGCACGGTCTGCTGGCCGTAGCCGTCGCGGTGGTTGGTGTGGGTCTCCGCGACCGGGCGGTTGACCGGCAGCTGGCTGAAGTTCGGGCCGCCCAGCCGGATCAGCTGGGTGTCCAGGTAGGAGAAGTTCCGGCCCTGGAGCAGCGGGTCGTTGCTGAAGTCGATGCCGGGGACGATGTTCGCGGTGTGGAAGGCGACCTGCTCGGTCTCGGCGAAGAAGTTCTCCGGGTTGCGGTCCAGGACCATCCGGCCGATCGTGCGGACCGGCACCTCCTCCTCCGGGATGATCTTGGTGGCGTCGAGGAGGTCGAAGTCGAATTTGAACTCGTCTTCCTCCGGCACGAGTTGGACGCCCAGCTCCCACTCTGGGAAGTCTCCGGCCTCGATCGCCTCCCACAGGTCTCGCCGGTTGAAGTCCGGGTCGCGGCCGGCCGCGAGCTGCGCCTCGTCCCACACCAGCGAGCAGGTGCCGAGCTTCGGCCGCCAGTGGAACTTGACGAAGGTGCCCTTGCCCTCGGCGTTGACGAACCGGAAGGTGTGCACGCCGAAGCCCTGCATCATCCGGTAGCTGCGCGGGATCGCCCGGTCCGACATCAGCCACATCAGCATGTGGGTGGACTCGGGGGAGAGCGAGCAGAAGTCCCAGAAGGTGTCGTGCGCGGAGGCGCCGGTCGGCATCTCGTTCTGCGGCTCCGGCTTCACCGCGTGCACGAAGTCAGGGAACTTGATCGCGTCCTGGATGAAGAAGACCGGCATGTTGTTGCCGACCAGGTCGTAGTTCCCCTGCCGGGTGTAGAACTTGGTCGCGAACCCGCGCACGTCGCGCACGGTGTCGGCGGAGCCGCGCGGCCCCTGGACGGTGGAGAACCGCACGAAGACCGGGGTCCGGCGGCCGGGCTCCTGGAGGAAGTCCGCGCAGGTGTACTCCGCCATCGACTCGTACGGCTCGAAGAAGCCGTAGGCGCCGGCGCCCCGCGCGTGCACCACCCGCTCCGGGATCCGCTCGTGGTCGAAATGGGTGATCTTCTCGCGGAAGTGGAAGTCCTCCAGCAGCGTCGGCCCCCGGTCGCCCGCGCGCAGGGCGTTGTCGGTGTCGTCGACCCGCACGCCCTGGTCGGTGGTGAGCGCGTCGCCGCGGGGTTCGGTGCGGAACCGCCGCATCTGCTCGGCCTTCTCGTCGTCTCGACCGGATCCGCTGCCGCCGGTGTCGGGGTTCACGGGCATCTGTGCTGCTCCCTGGGGTTCGGGCCTTGCGCTTTCAGGGTGTCGCTGTCGCCGTCGCGGGCGCCGCGGGTGACGCGGGCGCGGCGCACCGCCGCTCTCCCCGGGGCGACTGTCCGATATCCGGCGCGGCATGCGCCGGCCCCGCGGAACCACCCGGCCGCCGCAACGCGAGGGCGCGCCGGACGGCGTGTGTGCGGACGCGCACGCCGGGTACCGCGCCACGGTATGACTCCCGCCAACCCCGAACCCCCGCAGCCCTCCGGCCGGTCCGGACCCTTCGAGCGGGCCGTGGTCACCGGCGGCGCCGGCTTCCTCGGCTCGCACCTGTGCACCGCGCTGCTGGACGCCGGCACGGCCGTCGTCTGCGTGGACGACCTGTCCACCGGCAGCCGGGAGAACATCGCCGCGCTGATGGACCGCCCCGGATTCGAGTTCCTCTACGCGGACGTCTCCCAGCCGTTCGCGGTGCTCGGCGACGTCGACCTGGTCCTGCACCTGGCCTGCCCCGCCTCCCCCGCCGACTACCAGCGGCTGCCCCTGCACACCCTGGACGCCGGCAGCCTCGGCACCCGCAACGCGACCGTGCTGGCCCGCTCGGCCGGCGCCCGCTTCCTGCTCGCCTCCACCTCCGAGGTCTACGGCGACCCCGAGGTGCACCCGCAGCCGGAGGGCTACTGGGGGCGCGTCAACCCGGTGGGCCCGCGCTCCATGTACGACGAGGCCAAGCGCTTCGCCGAGGCGCTCACCACCGCCGAGCACAACGCGGAGCACACCGACACCGCGATCGTCCGGCTCTTCAACTGCTACGGCCCGCGGATGCGCGGCCACGACGGCCGGGCGGTGCCGACCTTCGTCCGCCAGGCGCTGGCCGGCGAGCCGCTCACGGTCAGCGGCGACGGCAGCCAGACCCGCTCGCTCACCTATGTGGACGACACCGTGCGCGGCATCCTCGCGATGGCCGCCTCGGACCTGGCGGGCCCGGTCAACCTCGGCAGCGACCGGGAACTGACCATGCGGGAGCTCGCCGAGGCGATCATCGCGCTCACCGGCTCCCGCTCGGAGATCCGCTTCATCGAGCGTCCCGGCGACGACCCGGCCGTGCGCCGCCCCGACACCACCCTCGCCCGCGACAAGCTCGGCTGGGAGCCGCGCGTCCCGCTGGAGGAGGGCCTGCTCCGCACCATCGACTGGTTCCGCTCGCACACCCCGCCCGCAGGAGGACCCGAATGCTGATCCTCGGCGTCAACGCCCTGTTCCACGACCCGGCCGCGGCACTGATCTCCGACGGCCGGGTGGTCGCCGCCGCGGAGGAGGAGCGGTTCAGCCGCCGCAAGCACGGCAAGCGGCCGGTGCCCTTCTCCGCCTGGGAGCTGCCCGAGCGCGCCGCCGCCTGGTGCCTGGAGCAGGCCGGGGTACGGCCCCAGGACCTCGACGCGGTCGGCTACTCCTTCGACCCCGCGCTCTCCGCGCCCGCCGACCGGCTGGGCCTCGACGACCCCTGGGACCACCTGCGGATCCGGTACGCCCGCGAGGCGCCCGGCTTCCTCGCCGAGGCCCTGCCCGGACTCGACCGCGAGCAGGTGAAGTTCGTCCCGCACCACCTCGCGCACGCCGCCTCCGCCGCCTTCGCCGCGGACCTGGCCGACACCCCGCTCGGCGCCGGCGGCGCCTCCGGGCCGGCCGACCCCTGCTCGGTGCTGGTCCTGGACGGCCGCGGCGAGTCGGCCTCGCACCTGGCCGCCCGCCGGGTCGGGCGCGAGCTCCAGCCGCTGTTCGCGCAGGCCCTGCCGCACTCCCTCGGCCTGTTCTACGAGGAGCTGACCGAGCACCTGGGCTTCCTGCGCTCCAGCGACGAGTACAAGGTGATGGCGCTGGCCGCGCACGGCCGGCCGCGGATGCTCGCCGAGCTGCGCCGCCACGTCCACGCCACCGGCGACGGCGGCTTCGCCGCGCACGGCGTGCCCTGGCAGGAGCTCTCCCCGCCGCGCGCCCCCGGCGAGCCCTGGACGCCCGTGCACGCCGACCTGGCCGCCTCCGCGCAGGCCGTGCTGGAGGAGGTGCTGCTCGACCTGGTCCGCTGGCTGCACGGCCGCACCGGCGACCGGGTGCTCACCCTCGCCGGCGGGGTCGCGCTGAACTGCGTGGCCAACTCCCGGATCGCCCGCGAGGGGCCGTTCGACGCTGTGTGGGCGCAGCCGGCCTCCGGCGACGCCGGCACCGCGCTGGGCGCCGCCGCCCACCTGGCCGCCCTCGGCGGCGAGGACCCGCTGCCGATGCCCGGCGCCGACCTCGGCCGGGGCTGGAGCGACGCCGAGATCCAGGCCTGGCTGAAGACCGCCGCCGTCCCCTTCGAGCTGCCGCCGGGCCCGGACGCGCTCGCCGACGCGGTCGCCCGGACGCTGGCGGAGAACGGGATCGTCGCCTGGTTCCAGGGCCGCTCGGAGTACGGGCCGCGGGCCCTCGGGCACCGCTCGCTGCTCGCCCACCCCGGACACGCCGGCAACCTCGAACGGCTGAACGACGTGAAGGGCCGGGAGCAGTTCCGGCCGGTGGCGCCGATGGTGCGCGCGGGGCGGGCGGCCGAGCTGTTCTCCGAGGGGCCCGTCCCCAGCCCCTACATGCTGTTCACACACCGCGTGGCGGAGCGGTGGCGGGAGCGGATCCCAGCCGTGGTGCACGTGGACGGCACCGCCCGGATCCAGACCGTCGACCCCGCGCGCGAGCCGCTGCTGGACGCGCTGCTGGGCCGGTTCGAGCAGCTCACCGGCCTGCCGGTGCTGGTCAACACCAGCCTGAACACGGCCGGCCGGCCGATGGTCGACGACCCGCGGGACGCCCTGGAGTGCTTCGGCTCCGCCCCGGTGGACCTGCTGGTGCTCGGGCCCTGCCTGATCCGCCGCGGCGAGCTGTTCGCCGGGAACGGGGGGCAGCGGTGACCGCCTACGACGTGGTGATCCCGACCCTCGGCCGGCCCTCGCTGACCGCCTGCCTGGAGGCGCTGGCGGCCGGTCCGGGCCCGCTGCCGGAGGTGGTGCTGCTGGTCGACGACCGCCCGCTCACCGACTGCACGCCGCTGGACGTGCGGGTCCCGGAGCCGCTGCGGGACCGGGTCGAGGTGCTGGCCGGCTGCGGGCGCGGCCCGGCCGCCGCCCGCAACACCGGCTGGCGGGCCGCGGAGGCACCGTGGACGGTCTTCCTCGACGACGACGTGCTGCCCGGCCCCGCCTGGCGTGAGCGCCTCGCCGCCGACCTGGCGGACGCCGCGCCGCGCACCGCTGGCGTGCAGGGGCGGATCGACGTCCCGCTGCCCCAGGACCGCCGCCCGACCGACTGGGAGCGGTCCACCGCCGGGCTGGCCGGCGCCCGCTGGATCACCGCCGACATGGCCTACCGCCGCGAGGCGCTGGCGCGGGTCGGCGGCTTCGACGAGCGCTTCCCGCGCGCCTTCCGCGAGGACGCCGACCTCGCCCTGCGGATCCTGGACGCCGGCTGGGAGCTGACCCGCGGTACACGCCGCACCACCCACCCCGTGCGGCCGCAGCCCGGCCGCTGGGCCAGCGTCCGTGCCCAGGCCGGCAACCGGGACGACGTGCGGATGACCCGTCTGCACGGCCGGGACTGGCGCCGCCGGGCCGGCGAGCGCCGCGGGCGGCTGCCCGGCCACCTCGCCACCACGGCGGCCCTGGCCGCGGGGACGCTGGCGGCGGTGCGCGGCCGGCCGGGCGCGGCGGCCGGCTGGGCGGTGCTCTGGGCGGCCCTGACCGCCGAGTTCTGCGCCACCCGGGTGAGGCCGGGCCCGCGCACCCGCGAGGAGATCACCACCATGGTCCTCAGCAGCGCGGCGCTGCCGCCGGCCGCGGCCTGGCACTGGCTGCGGGGGCTGCTGGACGACCCACGGCCGCCCGCCTGGGGGCCTCCGCCGGAGCCGGCGCCGGCCGCGAGCGGCGCCGCCCGCGCGGACCACCGTGTTTGGGAGCCGGTCAGCCGGACAACCGCAGCCCCATGACCACCACGGGAGAACCGGAGGCACCGCCGTCCCCGCCGTCCCCGACCCGGGCCGGCCCCGCCGCGGTGCTCTTCGACCGCGACGGCACCCTCGTCGCCGACGTCCCCTACAACGGCGACCCGGAACGCGTCCGGCCGATGCCGGGGGCCCGCGCGGCGCTGGACGCGCTGCGGGCCTGCGGCGTCCGGGTGGGGGTGGTGACCAACCAGTCGGGGGTCGGGCGCGGCCTGCTGACCGCCGGTCAGGTTGGCGCCGTGCACCGGCGGGTGGAGGGCCTGCTCGGGCCGTTCGCGGTGTGGGCGGTCTGCCCGCACCGGCCGGAGGCGGACTGCGGGTGCCGCAAGCCCCGGCCCGGCCTGGTCCGCCGCGCCTGCCGGCGGCTGGGACTCGCGCCCGGGCGGGTCGCGGTGGTCGGCGACATAGCCGCCGACATGGCCGCCGCGGACGCCGCCGGCGCGGGCGCCGCCGTCCTGGTGCCCACCCCGGTCACCCGGGCCGAGGAGGTCGCGGCCCACCGGGCCGCCGGCGGGCTGCTCGCCCGGGACCTGCCGGAGGCGGTCGCCCTGCTGCTCGACGGGCCCGACCGCGCCGCCGTCGTGGGAGCGGCTCCGTGAGCGCGGCGCGCCCGCGCACCCTGGTGGTGCGGGTGGACGGGGCCGGCGACGTGCTGCTGGCCGGCCCGGCCGTGCGCGCGGTGGCGGCAGGCTCCGCGCACACCGCGCTGCTGTGCGGTCCGCAGGGGGAGTGGGCGGCCCGGCTGCTGCCGGGCGTGGACGAGGTGCTGGTGCACGACCCGCCGTGGGCCGGCTTCGACCCGCCGCCGCTGGACCCGCGCGCCACCGCCCGGCTGGTCGAGCGGATCGCCGCCGGCCGCTACGACCGGGCGCTGGTGCTGGTCTCCTTCCACCAGAGTCCGCTGCCGGCCGCGCTGCTGCTGCGGATGGCGGGCGTGCCGTGGGTCGGCGCCGACTGCGTCGACTATCCAGGCTCGCTGCTCGACCTGCGGCACCGGCGCGGCGAGCACCGGCACGAGGCGCAGGCCGCGCTCGACCTCGCCGCGGCCGCCGGCTTCCCCGCGCCGAGCGGCGACGACGGCCGGCTCGCCGTGCTGCCGCCGCCCGACACCGGCGCGCTGACCGGCCCCGAGCCCTACGTGGTGCTGCACCCCGGCGCCTCCGTGCCGGCCCGGGCGCCCGGCCCTGACTGGGCCGCACGCGCCGCCGCCGCGCTCGGCGCCGCCGGTCACCGCGTGGTGCTCACCGGGGGCCCGGACGAGAAGGAGCTCACCGCGCACTGCGCCGCCGCCGTGCTGCGCGCCGAGGGCGGCACCCCGCCCGCCCTCGACCTCGGCGGCGCCACCGAGCCCGCCGAGCTCGCGGGCGTGCTGCGGCGGGCGCGGGTCGTGGTGGTCGGCAACACCGGCCCGGCGCACCTGGCGGCGGCCGTCGGCACGCCGGTGGTGAGCCTGTTCGCCCCGGTGGTCCCCGCCGAGCGGTGGCGGCCGTGGGGCGTGCCGCACCGGCTGCTCGGCCGCGCCGGCGCGCCCTGCGCGGGCAGCCGCGCCCGGACCTGCCCGGTGCCCGGCCACCCGTGCCTGGACTCCGTCACCGAGGACGAACTCCTGGCGGCCGTGGCCGAACTGACGGAAGCGACGACGGAGACGACGGAGGGAGAGCGGTGAGGATCCTGCTGTGGCACGTGCACGGCTCCTGGACGACGGCCTTCGTCCAGGGCGACCACCACTACCTGCTGCCGGTCCTGCCCGGCCGCGGGCCGGACGGCCGCGGCCGCGCCCGCACCTGGAACTGGCCCGACCGCGCGGCCGAACTCACCCCGGCGGAACTGCGCGACACCGACATCGACCTGGTCGTGCTGCAGCGCCCGCACGAGGAGGAACTGGCCGCCCGCTGGCTGGGGGGACGCCGTCCCGGCCGTGACATACCCGCCGTCTATGTCGAGCACAACGCGCCGGACGGCCAGGTCCCCGACACCCGGCACCCGGTGGCCGACCGCGACGACCTCACGCTGGTCCACGTCACCCACTTCAACCGGCTGTTCTGGGACTCCGGCGGCACCCGCACCGCCGTGGTCGAGCACGGCATCGTCGACCCCGGCCACCGCTGGACCGGCGAGCTGGAACGCGCCGCCGTGGTCGTCAACGAGCCGCTGCGGCGCGGCCGGACCACCGGCACCGACCTGCTGCCGGAACTGGCCCGGGCCGCCCCGCTGGACGTCTTCGGCATGCGCACCGGCGGCCTGGCCGAGGCCCTCGGCATCGACCCCGACCGCTGCCGCAGCGCCGACCTGCACCAGGCCGAGCTGCACGCCGCGATGGCCCGGCGCCGCCTCTACCTGCACCCGGTGCGCTGGACCTCGCTCGGGCTGTCCCTGCTGGAGGCCATGCACCTCGGGATGCCGGTGGTCGCCCTGGCCACCACCGAGGCGGTCGCCGCCGTCCCGCCCGGGGCCGGCGTGCTCTCCACCCGGCCGGGCGAACTCGCCGAGGCCGCCCGGCACTACCTCGCCGACCCCGCCGCCGCGGCCGCCGACGGCGCCCGCGCCCGCGAGGCCGCGCTCGCCCGCTACGGGCTGCGGCGCTTCCTCGACGACTGGGACCGGCTGATCGCCGAGGTCACCGGGGGCTCCGCGAGTCCCCGCACCGGTGGCCCCGCCGCACCCCCGGCCCGGACCGCCGCCGGGCTCGCCGCGGCCCCCAGGCCCGCCTTCCGGGAGGAGTACCGATGAGTCGCCCCGCCGCCGGACCGCTGCGCATCGCCCTGGTCTCCGAGCACGCCAGCCCGCTGGCCGCGCTCGGCGGCCCGGACGCGGGCGGCCAGAACGTCCACGTCGCCGCGCTCGCCCGGGCCCTGGCCGAACGCGGCCACCAGGTCACCGTGCACACCCGCCGCACCGACCCCGACCTCCCGCGCACCGTGCCGCTGTGCCCCGGGGTGGTCGTGGACCACGTCGGCGCCGGGCCGGCCGAGGCGCTGCCCAAGGACGAACTGCTGCCCCACATGGCCGACTTCGCCGACGACCTGACGGACCTCTGGACGCGCGGCCCGGCGCCGGACGTCGTGCACGCGCACTACTGGATGTCGGGCCTCGCCGCGCTGCGCGCCGGGCGCCGCACCGGTGTGCCGGTCGCGCTGACCTACCACGCCCTCGGCACCGTGAAGCGCCGCCACCAGGGCGAGGCCGACACCAGTCCGCCCGAGCGGATCGCGGCCGAACGCGCGATCGGCCGCGCAGCCGACGCGGTGGTCGCCACCTGCGCCGACGAGGTGCGCGAACTCGCGGAGCTGGGCGTGGCCGGGGACCGGGTGCGGGTGGTGCCCTGCGGGGTCGACCCGGAGGTCTTCAGCCCGGTCGGGCCGGTGACGCCCTCCCGCGGGCCCGACGCGCCGCCCCGGCTGCTCCAGGTCAACCGGCTGGTCCCGCGCAAGGGCGGCGCCGTCGCGGTGGCCGCGCTGGCCCGGCTGCCCGGCGTCGAACTCGCCATCGCCGGCGGCCCGCCGCCGCACCTGCTGGACGCCGACCCCGAGGCGCAGCGGCTGCGGGCGATCGCCCAGCAGGCCGGCGTCGGCCACCGGCTGCGGCTGCTCGGGGCGGTCGCGCCCACGCGTATGCCCTCCCTGCTGCGCGGCGCCGACCTGGTGCTCTGCCCGGCCGACTACGAGCCCTTCGGGATCGTGCCGCTGGAGGCGATGGCCTGCGCGGTGCCGGTGGTCGCCAGCGCGGTCGGCGGACAGTGCGACACGGTCGTCGACCGGGTCACCGGACGGCACGTCCCGCCGCGCGACCCCGACGCGCTCGCGGCGGCCGTCCGCGACCTGCTCGCCGATCCGGGGCTGCGCGCCTCCTACGGCGCGGCCGGACGGCGGCGGGTGCTGCGCCGCTACGACTGGCGCATCGTCGCCGCCGCGACCGAGCAGGTCTACGCGGAACTCACCGGCCGCGATCCGGCGGCGCCCGCCGCCCGAGGCGCGGTCGGCGCCCGGGGGGTGGCCTGATGCCCGCGCACCGTGCCCCCGACCGCCGCGGCACCCCGGGCTCTCCCGCCGCCGCTTCCGCCGTCGCACGAGAGGACCACGCCGTGACCGAACCCGCCCGCGCGCCCTGGAACCGGGCCACCCCCGCCCCGCCGCCCTCCACCGCCACCGCACCCCTGCTCGGCGGACGCCGGGCCTGGAGCGCACCCGTCCCGCTGTCCTCGCGCCGGCCCCCGGCCTCCGCGCCGCCCGAGGTCCCACCGCACGCCGCAGCGGTGCAGGGCGACGACCCCGCCGCCCTGCACCGCTGCACCGCCGGCCACTGCAGTGAACTCGCCGAGGCACTGCGGCAGTTCAGTGCCCACGCGGCCGCCGTCACCGCCGAGTGGGGTGCCGAGCTGGCCCGGGTGCTGTGCGGCGGCGGCCGGCTGCTCGCGGCCGGGAACGGCGGCAGCGCCGCCCAGGCCCAGCACCTCACCGCCGAACTCGTCGGCCGCTTCCACGACGAGCGCCCCGGCTTCTCCGCGCTCGCCCTGCACGCCGACACCTCCGCCACCACTGCCATCGGCAACGACTACGGCTTCGACGAGCTCTACGCCCGCCAGGTCGCCGCACACGGCCGGCCCGGCGACGTGCTGGCGCTGCTGTCCACCTCCGGCCGCAGCGCCAACCTGCTGGCCGCCGCCGAGGCCGGGCATCAGGCCGGACTGCAGGTGTGGGCGCTGACCGGGCCGGTGCCGAACCCGCTCGCGGCCCGCGCCGACCGGGTGCTGCCGGTCGGCGCCCGGTCCACCGCGACCGTGCAGGAGCTCCACCTGCTGGCGGTCCACCTGCTCTGCGCGGCCTTCGACACCGCCGTCCTCGGCGGCGCCGGAGCGACCGGCCACGACAGCGCCACCGACCGTGCGGAGGAGGATCGTTGACGGCTCGTCAGGGTCCCCTGGTGGTGGTCGGCGACGCACTGCTCGACCGCGACGTGCTCGGCACCGCGCGGCGGCTCGCGCCGGGCACCGCCGCGCCGGTGGTCGAGGTCGCCGACGAGCGGCTCCGCCCCGGCGGAGCGGCGCTCGCCGCGGTGCTCGCCGCCCGGCACGGCCGGGAGACGGTCCTGGTCACCGCGCTGGGCGCGGCGGAGGACACCGAGGCGGGCGAGGCCGCCGAGGCGGACGCCGACCCCGGCAGCGCCGCGGTCCGCAGGCTGCTCGCGGAGCGGCCCCGGCCGGTGCGGGTGCGGGCGCTCCCGCTGCGCGGCGCGCTGGCCGTGAAGACCCGTGTGCTGGCCGGGAACGTGCCGGTGGTGCGGATGGACCTCGGCGACGGCGCCCCGCAGGCCCCGGACGAGCCCACCGCGCGCGAGCTGGCCGAGCTGTTCGAGGGCGCCGGGGCGGTGCTGGTCGCCGACTACGGCCGCGGCACCGTGCGGCAGCTCCGCGAGCTGCTGGCGCGTGCCGCCTCCCGGCACACGCCGGTGCTGTGGGACCCGCATCCGCGCGGCGCCACCCCGGTGCCGGGCTGCCGCCTGGTCACGCCCGACCGCGCCGAGGCCGCCACCCTGGCCGAGGGCCTGCGGGCCGCCGACGCGCCGCGCGGCGACGGCCTGCGCGCGGTGGCCGCCGACGCCGCCGCGCTGCTGCGGACCTGGCAGGCGGCGGCGGCCGCGGTCACCCTCGGCGAGCGCGGGGCGCTGCTGCTGCGCGGGCCGGAGAGCCCGATGCTGGTCCCCTCGCACCTGCGCGTCCCCGGCGGGGACGCCTGCGGGGCCGGCGACGCCTTCGCCGCCGCGGCCGCCGCCGGGCTGGCCGACGGCGACCTCGTCGAGGAGGCCGTCCAGCGCGGGGTCGAGGCGGCCGGCGCCTATGTGGCCGCGGGCGGCGCCGCCTCCTGGGACGCCGACGCGCCGGCCCGCGCCGGCGGCCGGCCCGGCGCCTCCGGCTCCGCCGCTTCGGCCGCCGGGGAGACGCCGCACGACCCGGCCGACGCGCTGGCGCTCGCCGAGGCCGTGCGCGCCCGCGGCGGCACGGTGGTGGCCGCCGGCGGCTGCTTCGACATCCTGCACGCCGGTCATGTCGCCCTGCTGGAGGACGCCCGCCGGATCGGCGACTGCCTGGTGGTCTGCCTCAACTCGGACGCCTCGGCGCGCCGGCTCAAGGGCGCCGGCCGCCCGGTCAACCCCGTCGCCGACCGGGTCCGGGTGCTGCGCGGCCTGGGCTGCGTGGACGCGGTGGCGGTGTTCGACGAGGACACCCCGGTGCCGCTGCTGCGCCGGCTGCGTCCGGACGTGTGGGTCAAGGGCGGCGACTACCTCGACCGCGAACTCCCCGAGGCCGAGGTACTGGCCGGCTGGGGCGGCCAGGCCGTGATGCTGCCCTACCTCCAGGGCCGGTCCACCACCGCGATCGCCCGCCGGGCCGGGAGCGGGAGCCGTCGATGACGACGCGTCACCCGGACGGCGGCGGAGCGACCACCCGCGCCGGAGGCCGCCCGCGGCTGCTGGTGCTGCGCGCGCTCGGCCTCGGCGACCTGCTCACCGCCGTGCCCGCGCTGCGCGCCCTGGAACGCGCCTTCCCCGGCCACAGCCTGGAGCTGGCGGCCCCCGCCGGTCTGGCCGACGCGGCCGCCGCCACCGGCGCGGTCGACCGGCTGCTGCCCGTGGAGGCCCCCGGGCGCGCCGTGCCCGAGCGGATCCCCTGGTTCGGCGAGCCCCCGGAACTCGCCGTCGACCTGCACGGCAACGGCCCGGAGAGCCGCGACCTGCTGGCGGCGCTGCGCCCCGGCCGGCTCCTCGCCTACCACGGCGGCCCGGTGGCCTGGCGCGAGCGGGAGCACGAGCGGGCCCGCTGGTGCCGGCTGCTGAGCGGCCACGGCATCCCCGCCGACCCGGACGACCTGCGGCTGCCGCCTCCCGGCGGCCGGCCCTCCCCGGCCCCCGGGGCCGTCCTGCTGCATCCCGGTGCGGACGCGCCGGCCCGGCGCTGGCCGCCCGAGCGCTTCGCCGCCGTCGCCCGCGCCCTGCGGCGGCGCGGGGAACGGGTGGTGGTGCTGGCCGGGCCGGGGGAGGAACACCTCGCCCAGCGGGTGGCCCGGGACGGCCGGACCGGCGACGACCCGACCCCGCTGATCGTTGCCTGCCCGCCGTGGGCGGTGCTGGCGCGGCTGGTCGCCGAGGCCCGGGCGCTGATCGCCGGGGACACCGGCCCGGCCCACCTGGCCAGCGCCCTCGGCACACCCTCCGTGGTGCTGTTCGGTCCGGTCTCGCCCGAGCTGTGGGGACCGCCGGAGCGCGGCGGGCGGCACCGCGCGCTGTGGGCGCCGGACGACCCGGAACTGCCGCGCCCCGGCGACCCGCACGGCGCCGAGCCGGACCCGCTCCTGCTCAGGCTGACGCCCGACGACGTCCTCGCCGCCTTCGACACGCTGCCCCCGGCCGAGCCGGCGGTGCTCCGGTCCCCGAGCGAGGCGGGGCGCCGATGACGGCGGGGGAGAGCGCGCCGGTGGGCGTCGCAGTGATCACCCGCGACCGGCGGGCGTCGCTGCTGCGCACCCTCGACCTGCTCGCCGCGCTGCCCGAGCGGCCGCCGGTGGTGGTCGTCGACAACGGCTCACGCGACGGGACTGCGGCGTCCGTCGCGGTCGCGCACCCGCAGGTGCTGCTGCTCCGGCCCGGGCGGAACCTCGGGGCCTGCGGGCGCAACCTGGCGGCGGCCCACCTGCCCACCCGGTATGTCGCCTTCAGCGACGACGACTCGTGGTGGCAGCCGGGCGCGCTGAGCCGCGCCGCCGCGCTGCTGGACGCCCACCCGCGGCTCGGCCTGCTCGCCGCCGGCACCCTGGTCGGCCCGCCCGAGGCCGCGCACCCGGCGCACGACCCACTGGACGCGCTGCTCGCCGCCTCCCCGCTGGGCCGCGCGGGGGACCTGCCCGGGCCGTCCGTGCTCGGCTTCCTCGGCTGCGCCTGCGTGGCGCGTCGCGAGGCCTTCCTGGAGGCCGGCGGCTACCACCCACTGCTGCACTTCGGCGCCGAGGAGACGCTGCTCGCGCTCGATCTGGCCGCGCGCGGCTGGGGCGTCGCGTACTGCCCCGAGGTGCTCGCCCGGCACGACCCGGACGGCGACGGGCGGGAGCGCCCCGGCCGGTCCGCCCGGGTGCGGCGCAACGAGCTGCTCACCGCCTGGTTGCGGCGCGGGGCGCGCGAGGCGCTGCGCGCGACCGGCGCCGAGGCGCGCGCCGCCGTGCGCGACCCGGTGGCGCGCGCGGCGCTCGCCGGGGCGCTGGCACGGCTGCCGGGCGCGCTGTGCGGCCGCGTGCCGGTCCCGCCCTGGCTGGAGCGGCAGCTCCGGCAGCTCTCCGCGCCGGCCGCCCCCGCCGCGCCGGCCGCCCCCGCCGCGCCTGCCGTGTCCGACCTGCCTGCCGTGTCCGACCTGTCTGCCGCGCCGGCCGCCCCTGCCGGGCCCGACCTGCCCGCCGGCGCCGTCCCCGAGGAGCCCTCGCCGTGAACCGTGCAGCCCCAGGCCCCCGGGTCACCGTCGCCGTCATCACCCGCGACCGGCGCCCGGAACTCCTGCACACCCTCGACCGGCTGGCCGAAGTGCCCGAGCGGCCCCCGGTGGTGGTCGTCGACAACGGCTCCCGCGACGGGACGGCGGCGGCCGTGGCGGCCGCGCACCCGCGGGCGCTGCTGCTCACCCCCGGCCGGAACCTCGGCGCCTGCGGCCGCAACCTCGCCGCCCGCCACGTCCGCACGCCCTACCTGGCCTTCAGCGACGACGACTCGTGGTGGGAACCCGGCTCCCTGGACCGCGCCGCGGACCTGCTCGACGCGCACCCCACCGTCGGCGCCGTCACCGGCCGGATCACCGTCCACCCGCCCGCCGGCGAGGACGGCGCGCCTCGCGAGGACCCGATCACCGAGGAGCTGCGCCACTCGCCCGTCCCCACCCCCTCCTGGCTGCCCGGGCCCGCCCTCGGCTCCTTCCTCGCCGCCGCCACCGTGCTGCGCACCGACGCCTTCCGTGCCGCCGGCGGCTTCTCGCCCCGCCTGCACCTCGGCGGCGAGGAGGAACTGCTCGCCGCCGACCTGGCCGCGGACGGCTGGTGGCTGGTCTTCGCCGATGACCTGACGGTCCATCACCGCCCCTCGCGGCGGCGGGACTCCACCGACCGGCGGATCCGCGGCCTGCGCAACACCCTGTGGTACGGCTGGCTGCGGCGGCCCTGGCGCAGCGCGCTGCCCCGCACCGCGCGGATCGCCGCCGGCGCGCCGCGCGACGCCGCAACCCTGCGCGCGCTCGGCCAGGCCGCCGCCGGGCTGCCCTGGGTACTGCGGGAGCGCCGCCCGGTGCCCGCCGTCGTCGAGGAGCGGCTGCGTGCTCTGGACGACGCCCAGCGCCGCTCCACCGCCCGCCGCTACGTCGGCTGAACGCCACGCGGGCCGCCGGACAGGACAGAGCAGGAAGAGGGAGGGAACGGGACATGCCGCGCCACCGGGTGCTGCTCACCGGCTGGTTCAGCTTCGAGCACGGCGAGGCGACCGCCGGCGACCTGCTGGCCGCCGAGGCCGTCGCCGCCGCCCTGCGCCGGGCCGGGCGCGCCTACGACGTCGCCTGGTCGCCGGTGCTGGCCGGGGCCGCCGCGGCGGGCGGCCCGCTCGCCGCCGGCGCGCTCTCGCGCGGCGCGCCCTCCGCCGGACCGCCCGCCCAGCTGGAGCTCGGCCGGGCCGACCCGGCCCGCTACACCCATCTGGTCTTCGCCTGCGGCCCGCTGCACTCCCGGCCGCCGGCGCCGCTGCTCGGCCTGCACCGGCGGTTCGCCGCCGCCCGCCGGATCGCCGTCGGCGTGAGCGTCCTGGACCCCGATGACCCAGCGGTGCGCGGCTTCCACCGGGTGCTGCTTCGGGACGCGCCGGACCGCCCGCCGCGCCCCGACCTGTCGACGGCCGCGCCGCGCCCGCCCGCCGACCACCCAGGGCCGCCCGTCGTGGGGGTGATCCTCACCCACGGCCAGCACGAGTACGGCGCCCGCCGCCGGCACGCCGAGGCCGCCGCCGTCCTCGACGCGTGGCTGGGCTCGCTGGACGCCGCGCCGGTCGTGCTGGACACCCGGGTCGATCCGCGCGACTGGCGGCTGCCCAGCGCGCCGGACCGGCTGCACGCCGTCCTGCGCCGGCTGGACGCGGTGGTCACCGACCGCCTGCACGGCCTCGTCCTGGCGCTGCGCGCGGGCGTGCCGGCGCTGGCGGTCGACCCGGTGGCGGGCGGCGCGAAGGTCTCCGCGCAGGCCGCGGCGCTGGACTGGCCGGCGGTGCTGCCGGGGGAGTCGCTCTCCGCGGCGGGGCTGGACCGCTGGTGGTCCTGGTGCCTGGGGCCGGGTGCCCGCGCCCTGGCGCGGCGTCACGCCGCCGCGCCGAGCGGTGACGCGGACCCGGAACTCCTCCGCGCGCTGCTCGCCGAACTCCGCCACTGACCCCGGGGGCGCGACCCGCCGGCTCCGCGTCGCGCGGTCAGTGCGTGAGCAGCAGGCGGACCTCCACCTCCTGGTCGCCGGAGGCGTGGCCGAGGTCGTCGGTGTGGCAGCAGCAGGACAGCGCGGTGCGGACCCGCTGCACGGCTGCCGGCGCCCCGCGCAGCTCGGCGGTCACCGGGCCGGTGAGGTCCAGCTGCTGCGCCGGAGGCTGCCGGCCGTCGCCCTCGCCGGACCGCCCGTCCGCGGCGTCCAGGGTCGCGGTCCACACCTGCGGCCGGTCGGAGCCCTCCGCGCAGTGCGTGTCGGGGGCGCTGCCCGCCTCCTCCCCGGGGAAGGCCCGGGCCAGCAGCCCGAGCACGGCGCGGGCGTCCGCGGCCGGGCAGTCGGTGAGTTCGACCTCCACGCGGGCCGCGCCGCGCTGGGTCTCCGTGCGCCCGCCGTCGGTCGGCTGGGTCTCGGTCATGGCCGCACCTCGTCTCGCTGGTCGTCGTCGGCTCGTCACAGTCCCGTCCGCGGCAGCGGACCGCGGCCGGGTCACCGGGCGGCTGCCCGAATCGTCCGCCTTGACACGAGCCGGCGCGCGCCGACACGCGGGGGATTGCCGCGCCGCCTCGCCGGGCAGCCGCCCGGGACGGACGCCCGCGCACCCGTGGAGCCTGCGTGCCGCAGCCGCACCCGTGAAGGAGGGGAACCGCGCCCATGACCGTGAACTCCGTCGAATCCGGTCCGCCGACCGGCCGCGCCCGCCTCGCCACCCTCAACGTCTGGGGCACCCGCGGCGACTGGAAGGCCCGCCGCGAGGTGCTCGCGCGCGAGTTCGCCGAGCTCGACGCCGACCTGGTCACCCTGCAGGAGTGCATCCGCACCGACACCTACGACCAGGCCCGCGAGATCCTCGGCGACGGCTACCACCTGGTCCACCAGAGCGAGCGCGAGCCGGACGGGCAGGGCGTCACCATCGCCTCGCGCTGGCCGGTCGGCGAGGTCGCCGAGATCGACCTGCACCTGACCCCGCGCACCGCCGGCTTCGCCTGCACCAGCCTGCTCGCCGAGATCCTCGCCCCCGAGCCGCTGGGCCGGATCTGGCTGGTCGACCACTTCCCCAGCTGGCAGCTGGACCAGGCCTACGAGCGGGAGCTGCAGGCCGTCGCCACCGCCCGGGTGGTCGAGGACCGGGTGGCCGCCCGCCCCGGCCACGCGATCGTCGCCGGCGACCTGGACGCCGACCCCGACGCCTCCTCGATCCGCTTCTGGACCGGCCGGCACGCCCTGGAGGCGTTCAGCGTCTGCTACCGCGACGCCTGGGCGTCCCGAGGCGACCCCGACCAGCGCGCCGGCGAGACCTACGTCCCCGAGAACCCGCTCGGCACCGACTGGGACTGGCCCTTCCGCCGGATCGACTACCTGCTGGTGCGCTGCGGGCGGCACGGCGGGCCCACGCTCGCCGTGGACCGCTGCGCCCGGATCCTGGACGGCCCGGACACCACCGCCAGCGACCACTACGGCCTCACCGCCGACCTGGTGCCCCCGCCGGCAGTCGAGGAACCGCCGAACGGCTGACCGCCGGTTTGCCCGGCCCCGGCCCGGACAGCCGACCGGTATGACGACCCGCACCACGCCCCCTCCCGCCTCCGGCCCCGTGCACGGCCTCCCGCCCGCCGGGCCCACCGCCGCCGCGGCGGCCTCCGCCGCGTCCCGGGCGGCCCGCTGGGCGGCCGGCCGCAGCGAGTTGCTGACCCGGCTGCTGGACAAGGTCTCCGCCACCCCCGCGCTGGACGCCGTGGCCGGGCCGGTCCGCGACGCCGTGCGCGGACTGCCGCTCGGCCCGGCCGCGCGCGACGCCCTGCGCGGCACCTGGCTGGGCCACCCCCTGCATCCGGCCCTGGTCCAGGTGCCGATCGGGGCCTGGACCAGCGCCGGGCTGGTGGACCTGCTGCCGCACCGGGGCCGCACCGCGAGCCTGCTGATCGCCGTCGGACTGGCCGGCGCGGTGCCCGCCGTGGCGGCCGGCTGGCTGGACTGGAGCGACCAGCGCCCCGAGCAGCAGCGGGTCGGACTGGTGCACGCCGCGTCCAACACCACCGCGGTGCTGCTCTACGCCTGCTCGCTGCGCCACCGGCTGCGCGGGCACGGGCTGCGCGGCCGCGTGCTCGCCTTCGCCGGGCTCGGCGCGGCCGGCCTGGGCGGGGCGATCGGCGGCCACCTGTCCTACCGGCTGGCGGCCGGGGCCAATCAGACCGCCGCCGCTCCGCACCTGGTCGAGCCCGGCTGGCACCGGCTGGCGCGGTGGGAGGAGCTGCCGGTGGGCCGGGCCGTGCGGCACACCGTCGGCGAGGTGCCGGTGCTGGTGGTCCGGCACGGCGGGGACGCGCCCGTCGCCGCCGACGGCTCGGCGCCGGACGGCGCGGCGCCGGTGTCGGTGCTCGCCGACCGCTGCAGCCACCTCTCCGGCCCGCTCTCCGAGGGCACGCTGGGCCGCTGCGAGGAGGCCGAGGACGGCGAGGACGGCGGAGCCGGCGAGAACGGAGCCGGCGGCGAGGGCGGGGCCGAGTGCGTGACCTGCCCCTGGCACGGCAGCACCTTCCGGCTCACCGACGGCGCCGTGGTGCGCGGCCCGGCCACCGCCCCGCAGCCGGTCTTCGAGACCCGCCTCAGCGAGGGCTGGCTGCTGGTCCGCGCCCCCGAGGGCGCGACCACCGGGCCCTGAGGCGAGCCGGCGCAGAGGCGAGGCGAGCCGGCGCCGAGGCCGGCCGGTCCTGAGGGCCGAGCCGGCCCCCGGGGCGGTTGCGCGCCCCGGGGCCGCCGATCACTCCATGCCGGAGCGGGTGCCGATGGCGTACTCGATCCGGTGGCCGAGTTCGAGGTCCTCGGCGGTCAGCCCGCCGCCGTCGGCCGGGCGGACCGCGAAGCGCAGCAGCGGGCCCCGGATGTCGATCTCCGGCTGCCGGTGCAGCCGGGCCGTCTCCGGCACGACGCGGTCCACCACCCGCACGGCCGTCGCGAAGTCCATCGCCTCGAACTCCCGGACCAGCGAGCCGCCCTCCTGCCGCCACTCGCGCATCCGCGGATCGGCCAGCTCGGTGCGGATCGCCTTCTCGTCCAGGTAGGTGCTCATCGTCCATCCCTCCTCGGCGTACGGCGGGGCGCCGGCCGTCCCGCCGTCGCCCGGCGGCTGCCCGCCCACCGCCCGTCCACACCCGCAGGCCCCCACGCGGCCACCGAAAGGAGCAGCTCATGCTTCGCACCCCCGACCACCAGCCGGGCGCCCAGGCCGAGGCACAGCCCGGGACCTCCGCCGCCGGCGGGCCCCCCGCCGAGCGGAGGCCGCCCGTCCGGGCGGTGCTCTTCGACGTGGACGGCACCCTGGTCGACACCAGCTACCTGCACGCCGTCACCTGGTGGGAGGCCTTCCGCCAGCAGGGCCACCGGGTGCCGATGGCCGCCGTGCACCGGGCCGTCGGCATGGGTTCCGACCAGCTCCTCGACCACCTGCTCCCCGAGGACCGCGACCGCGACGCCGACGAGGCGATGTCCGCCGCGCACGGCGCCCTCTACGCCGAGTACTGGCCGCGGCTCGCCCCGCTGAACGGCGCCGCCGACCTGCTGCGCGCCTGCGCCGACCGCGGCCTGAAGGTGGTCCTGGCGAGCTCCGCGAAGGGGCCGGAGCTGGCGGCGATGCGGGCCGCGCTGGACGCCGACGACGCGGTCGACGACGCCACCGCCTCGGACGACGTGGAGTCCTCCAAGCCCGCGCCCGACCTGGTCCAGCAGGCCCTGGAGCGGGCCGGGACCGAACCGGAGGAGTCCGTCTTCGTCGGCGACACCGCCTGGGACGTGCGGGCGGCCGGGCGGGCCGGCGTGCGCTGCCTGGCGGTGCTCACCGGCGGCTGGTCGCGCGCCGAACTGGCGGAGGCCGGCGCCGCCGCCGTCTACGACGACCCCGCCGACCTCCTGCGCCACCTCGACTCCGCGCTGGCGCGCTGAGCCGCCGGGACGCCGGGCCGTCAGTCCGCGTGCGCCTCCTCGACCACCACGCGGAACTTCTCCAGCGTCGGGTCCGCCGCGTCCGGCACGGCCATCCCGGCCTGCTTGCCCGAGCGCAGGTAGCGCACCACCGGCTCGGTGAGCCGCTCGCCGGGCAGCGCGGCCGGGATGCCCGGCGGGTAGGGGGTGAGCATCTCGGCGGTGACCCGGCCCACCGCCTCCTCCGCCGGGACCTCCTCGACGCGGCCGAAGAAGGCGTCGCGCGGCAGGATCACCTGCTCCATCCGCAGCGAGGCCGGGTCCGGCACCTCCACCCGCGGCCCGGCGGGCAGCCCCGGCGCCGCCCGGACCAGGTGCTCCAGCGCGGTCAGCAGCCGGCCCAGGCTGTCCTCGTCGTCCGCCACGGAGAACTGGGCGCTGATCCGGCGGTGGTCCACCAGGTGCATGTCGATGTGCTCGTGCTCCCGCAGCCAGTCCGCGCAGCGGTAGCCGGTGGTGCCCAGCGCGGAGACGTCGATCACGGTCGGCAGCGGGTCGAAGCGGGCCGCGCCGCGCCCGGGGCCGGCGAGTTCGGCCTCGCCCAGGACCCGCAGGCCGTCCAGCCGGGAGATCCGCTCCCGGGCCCGGGCCGCCAGTCCCAGCGCCTTGTCGATGAGCCGCTCGCCCTGCTCGACCATCTGCCGGCGCCAGCCGTCCATCGCCGCGTAGAGCAGCACGTTCGGGCTGGTGGTGCCGAGCAGGTCGGCCCGCTGCATCAGGACCTCGGGCGCGACCAGGTCGCCCTGGAGGTGGAACACGGAGCCCTGCTCCAGGCCGGTGCCCATCTTGTGCACCGAGGTCACGCAGACGTCGCCGCCGGCGTCCATCGCCCAGCTCGGCAGGTCCGCGTGGAAGGGCAGGTGGGCGCCCCAGGCCTCGTCCACCAGCAGTGGGCGGCCGTGCCGGTGGCAGACCTCGGCGATGGCCGACAGCTCGGCGCTCGCGCCGTACGGCGTGGGGCTGGTGACCATCGCGCCGCGGGCGTCCGGGTGCTCGGCGAACGCGGCGGCGTAGGCGTCGGGGCCGGGCGGGTTGGCGAAGTGCTGCTCGGCGTCCCAGCGCGGCTCGACCCAGATCGGCTCGATGCCGGAGAGGATCAGCCCGGACACCACCGACTTGTGCGCGTCCCGCCCGACCAGCAGTTTCTCGTGCGGCCCGGCGACCGAGAGCATGGCGCTCTTGACCGACAGCGAGGATCCGCAGGTGGAGAAGAAGGCGTGCTCGGCGTGGACCGCGTCGGCCATCAGCTCCTGCGCCTCCTCCAGCACGTGGCCGCTGGAGGTGCGGTCGTCCAGACCGCTGGTGGCCAGCAGGTCCGAGGTGAAGACACCCTCGCCGAGCACCTCGCGCACCCGCGGGTCCGCGCCGCGGCCCTGCTTGTGCCCGGGTGGCGTGAAGGGGTACTCGCCCCGGCGGTGGTAGGCGGCGAGAGCGTCCAGAACGGGGGCACGGGAGTGGTCCGTCATGCCGGGCGGCTGCCCGGATCGGCCCGCGGAAAACGGCGGGCCGGTTGTGCCCCGCGGCCCGGACACAAGTATCTTGATGTCGAGCTATCATCCAGGACAGTTGCAGCAGCAAGCAGACGTGGAGCGGAGCACCGGTGACGGACTCGACCATCATCTACACACACACCGACGAGGCCCCTGCGCTGGCCACCTACTCGTTCCTCCCGGTCATCGAGGCCTACGCGTCCACCGCGGGCGTCCCGGTCGAGACCCGCGACATCTCCCTCTCCGGGCGCATCATCGCGAGCTTCCCGGAGTGGCTGACCGAGGAGCAGCGGATCGGCGACCACCTCGCCGAGCTGGGCGAGCTGGCCAAGACGCCGGGCGCGAACATCATCAAGCTGCCGAACATCTCCGCCTCCATCCCGCAGCTCAAGGCCGCGATCGCCGAGCTCCAGGAGCAGGGCTACGCCCTCCCGGCGTACCCCGACGAGCCGAAGACCGACGAGGAGCGCGAGATCCGCGCCCGCTACGACAAGGTCAAGGGCTCCGCCGTCAACCCGGTGCTGCGCGAGGGCAACTCCGACCGCCGCGCCCCCGCCTCGGTGAAGAACTACGCCAAGGCGCACCCGCACCGCATGGGCGCCTGGTCGGCCGACTCCAAGACCAACGTCGCCACCATGGGCCACGACGACTTCCGCTCCACCGAGAAGTCCGCGGTGATCTCCGGCGACGGCGCGCTGCGCATCGAGCTGGTCGGCGCCGACGGCAGCACCACCGTGCTGCGCGAGTCGGTGAAGGTGCTGGACGGCGAGGTCGTCGACGCCGCCGTGCTGCGCGTCGGCCCGCTGCGCGAGTTCCTGACCGCCCAGATCGCCGAGGCCAAGGCGCAGGGCGTGCTGTTCTCCGCGCACCTGAAGGCCACCATGATGAAGGTCTCGGACCCGATCATCTTCGGCCACGTGGTCCGCGCCTTCTTCCCGAAGACCTTCGCCCGGTACGGCGAGACCCTGGCCAAGGCCGGGCTGAGCCCGAACGACGGCCTCGGCAGCATCTACAAGGGCCTGGAGGCGCTGCCCGAGGGCGAGGCGATCAAGGCCTCCTTCGACGCCGAGCTCGCCGAGGGCCCGGCGCTGGCCATGGTCGACTCCGACCGCGGCATCACCAACCTGCACGTCCCCTCGGACATCATCATCGACGCCTCGATGCCGGCGATGATCCGCACCTCCGGCCACATGTGGGGCCCGGACGGCGAGGAGCACGACACCCTCGCGGTCATCCCGGACTCCAGCTACGCCGGCGTCTACCAGACCGTCCTCGACGACTGCCGCGCCAACGGCGCCTTCGACCCGGCGACCATGGGCTCCGTCCCCAACGTCGGCCTGATGGCGCAGAAGGCCGAGGAGTACGGCAGCCACGACAAGACCTTCGAGATCCCCGCCGCCGGCACCGTCCGCGCCGTGGACCAGGACGGCAACACGGTCCTGGAGCAGGAGGTCGCGGCCGGCGACATCTTCCGGATGTGCCAGACCAAGGACGCGCCGATCGCGGACTGGGTCAAGCTCGCCGTCACCCGCGCCCGCGCCACCGGCGACCCGGCCGTCTTCTGGCTGGACGCCGACCGCGCGCACGACGCGCAGCTGATCGCCAAGGTCAAGAAGTACCTCCCGGAGCACGACACCGAGGGCCTGACCATCGAGATCATGTCGCCGGAGAAGGCCACCGCCTACTCCCTCGAGCGCATCCGCCGCGGCGAGAACACGATCTCGGTCACCGGCAACGTGCTGCGCGACTACCTCACCGACCTGTTCCCGATCCTGGAGCTGGGCACCAGCGCCAAGATGCTCTCGGTGGTCCCGCTGATGAACGGCGGCGGCCTGTTCGAGACCGGCGCCGGCGGCTCCGCGCCCAAGCACGTGCAGCAGCTGGTCAAGGAGAACTACCTGCGCTGGGACAGCCTCGGCGAGTTCCTCGCGCTCGCGGTCAGCTTCGAGCAGTTCGCCAAGGTCACCGGCAACTCCCGTGCCCGGGTCCTCGGGGAGACCCTGGACCGCGCCACCGGCACCCTGCTCAACGAGAACAAGTCGCCGAGCCGCCGCGTCGGCGGGATCGACAACCGCGGCAGCCACTTCTACCTCGCCCTGTACTGGGCGCAGGAGCTGGCCAAGCAGACCGACGACGCCGCGCTCGCCGAGGCCTTCGCCCCGCTCGCGAAGACCCTCACCGAGCAGGAGCAGACCATCGTCGACGAGCTGATCGCCGTCCAGGGCGAGCCGGCCGACATCGGCGGCTACTACCGGCCCGACCCGGCCAAGGCCGCGGCCGTCATGCGCCCGTCGGCGACCTTCAACCAGGCCCTCGCCTCGCTGAAGGCCTGACGCCTCACCCGCTGACGGATCGACAGATCCCGCGAGGGCCCGCCGGCCACTGGCCGGCGGGCCCTCGCGGCGTCAGGCGGCCGCTGCCGTGCTACTGCTCCGGGTCCCAGGCGACGAGCCGATCGTAGACGGCGCGGTCGCCGTCGAGCTTCAGCACGTCGAGGGGCGCGCGGCCGTAGAAGGTGAGGAGCATGTCCTGGGCGGGGCCCTCGACCGAGACGTCGGCCGCTTCCTCCTCCGCCGCTCGGCCGTCCCGGCCGTCCCGGTCGTTCCGGTCGCCGGGGGAGAGGCGGGCGAGGCGGGCGCCGTCCGCGGAGAGCCAGTTGCGCCAGGAGCGGCCCTCGCTGACGTGGTAGTCGACGATCGCCGGGCGGTGCGGCCAGGGCTCGGTGGTGGTGCTGATGGTCTGGAGGAACTCCTCGACGCCGTCGAGGGCCACCTCCCGCGGCAGCGGCTGGGGAGCGCCCGCGGCGAGCTGGGCGTCGTAGGTGTGCACGGCGATCTCGTGCAGCTGGTGTCGGGCGACGGCGCCGCAGGTCTGCGGCGACTGGGACGTGCGCCACCAGGTCCAGCAGCCGCGCTCCGGGCCGGCCTCGCGCAGCGCCTCCAGCATGAGCCGGGTCGACTCGGCCAGCCACACCAGCTGCGCCTCGCGCTCCGGCGGCGCGGTCGCCTCGCTCGGCGGCACGGCCGCCTTGGCGGTGGCGCCGAGCCCCGCGGCGACGGTGGCCGCCCAGGCGCGGCGGCCCGCGCCGATGTGCTGCACCAGGTCGAACAGCGTCCAGTCGGGGCAGGTCGGCACCCGCACCCCGAGGTCGGGCGCGGCGGCGATCGCGGCGCGGAAGGCGGCGGAGCGCTCGTCGATCAGCCGCAGCAGGTCCGGGAAGTCCAGAGTCTCATGCACGCCGGATGTCTAGCACCCGGCCCCGGCGCGGGGACACCGATTTTCCGGGCACCGGGCACTGGCGCCGGGCGCCGGACGCCGGGCGACGCGCGCCGGTACCTGTCCCGCTGAGCCGGACAACCGTGCCCCCGGGGGAAAGTGACGCTCCATCAGGGCGGCGGTGCCTGTCAGGACGAGAGGCCGGCCAGCGCCACTGCGACGGACGCCGCCACCGCGGCGTTGTGCTCGGCCAGGGCGAGGTTGGCCGGCACGCTGCGGCCTGCCGTGGCCCGCTCGATCCGGGCCAGCACGAAGGGCGTCACGGCCGCCCCCGTGACGCCCTGGCGGGCGCAGGCCTCCAGCGCCTCGGCGATCGCCGCCCGCACGGCCTCCGGCTCCGGCTCGTCCTCGGCCGGGATCGGGGCCGCGAGCAGGACCCCGGTCTCCGGCCGCACCCGGGAGCGCAGCACCCGGGCGGCCTCCGCAGCCTCCTCCACCCGGTGCGGGACGGGCAGCCCGCTGTCGCGCAGGTAGAAGGCGGGGAAGCGGTCGGTGCGCCAGCCCAGCACCGGCACCCCGGCGGTCTCCAGGTACTCCAGGGTCCGCGCGAGGTCCAGGAAGGCCTTGGCGCCGGCGGAGACCGTCAGCACCGGGTGCCGGGCCAGGGCGTCCAGGTCGGCGGAGACGTCGCCGGTCAGCTCGGCGCCGCGGTGCACGCCGCCGATGCCGCCGGTGGCGAACACCTCGACGCCGGCCAGGTGCGCCAGGGCGACCGTGGCGGAGACCGTGGTCGCGCCGACCGGCCAGCGCTGGGCGGCGGCGACGGAGAGGTCCCGCTCGGCGGTCTTGCGGACCGGGCCGCCGGCGGCGAGCAGCCGGTCGGCCTGCTCCTCCGTCAGGCCGACGTGCCAGCGGCCGTCGAGGACGGCGGTGACCGCCGCGACCGCGCCCTGGGCGGCGATCGCCTTGGTGCAGCGCTCCAGCGCCTCGCGGTTGTGCGGGACCGGCAGCCCGAAGGTCGAGAAGATGGTCGACTCCAGCGCCACCACCGGCCGCCGGTCGGCCAGCGCCTCGGCGACCGCGGGCGAGAGCACGAGCGGGCGGCCGGGGGCGGTCGGCGGGACGGGCGCGGCCGGGGGGACGGGGGCGGTGGCGCTCACGGGGCCTCACCTTCGGGATCGTCGGCGGATCGGACGGCGAACGGCGGCAGCGGCGGCAAGGGCGGCAACGGCGACGCGGAGGCGCCGGCCTCGGCGAGCGGGGCGGGGAAGGCCGCGCGGGCGCGTTCCGCCAGCGCGTCGGCCGCCGCCGCGTGCCCGGCCTCCGCGCAGGCCTCGGGCGCGGTCGTGCCGGTGACCAGGGCGACGAGGTAGCCGGCGGCGAAGGCGTCCCCGGCGCCGGTGGTGTCGGGGTGCGTGTGCGGCGTGGCGCGCGCGGCGTGCGTGGCGGGGGAGTCCGGGGGCGCCTCCGCGCTCTCGCGGGCGTCGGCCGCCGGCCGGGCCGGGAACCCCGGCACCTCCCGCGCCGGAACCAGTACCTCGCTGCCCCCGACCCGTACCCGCGCAGGCCGGGCCCCGTCCTTGATCACGACCACGCAGCCCGGCGGCGGCCGATAGCCCGGGGCGGCGAGCCCCAGCAGCCGCGCCTCGTCCGCGTTGGCGAACAGCACGGCCGGCCGCAGCCGGTCGACCAGCGCCAGGAAGCGGCCGGGGCCGATCGCCCGCAGCGCCGAGACCGAGGAGGCGTCCAGGCTGATCGGGATGCGCCTCCGCTCGGCGCGCACCAGCAGCCGGCGGACGGCGCTCGCGGCCGGCTCGCCCAGCAGCCCGTAGGCGGGGACGTGCAGGACGGCCGTCCCGTCCAGGAGTTCGGCGGGGATGTCGGAGAGCAGCGTCGCCGCGCCCCGGTCCGGCACCATGCTGCGCTCGCCGGAGGGGTCGACCAGCACGACCACTGTGCCCGTCCGGCCGCGGCGCTGGAGGACGGCCTCGACGCCGTGCGCGGCGAGGTCGGCGGCCAGCGCGTCCCCGGACGGGTCGGCGCCGACGCAGCCGATGAAGCGGACCGGTACGGTCCCGATCCCGGCGGCGCGGGCGGCGGTGTTGGCCGCGCTCCCGCCGCGGGTGCGGAGGATGCGCGTGGCGGGGCTGTCGGTGGCGTACTCCAGCGGACCGTCCAGCCACACCACGACGTCCTCGACCAGGTCGCCGACCACCGTGATCATGTGCAGAACGGTAAGGGGCCCCGGGGCCTGCGACAAGACCGCGCGGGCGGCCCGGTGCCTGACGGAGGCTGCTGACGGAGGCTCAGAGACCGGCCTGGTCCAGGGCGCTCTGCAGGGACTGGAGGTAGCCCTCGCTGGTGTAGGTGGCGCCGGAGACGGCGTCGATGGTCGCGCCCTGGGCCGCGAGGACCTCCTGGTCGAGCTGCGGGACGGCGTAGCTGTTGATCTCCTGGTCGCGCGGACGGTCGGTGGGGTACTCGACCGCCTCGGCCTTGGTGATCTTCTTTCCGGAGACCGTGATCCGGACCTGGACCGGCCCGAACTGCGTCTCGGCCTCCTGCCCGGTGTACGTCTTCGCCGCCGCGCCGGACGACCCCGAGGAGCCTGACCCCGAGGAGCCCGACGCCGAGGGGGACGAGGAGGGCGAGGGGGAGGCGGTCGAGGAGCCGCCGGAGGAGGTCCCGCCCGAGCCGCCGGGGGACGCGGCGCCCGTGGACGCCGGGCCGGGCTGCGGCGAAGCGGCCCCCGCCGCCTCGGGCGCGTCGTGCGGCTTCAGCGAGAGCAGCAGGACCAGGCCGGCCGCGGTGGCGGCGGTGGTGACGACGGTGCGGCGCACGGTGGGCTCCTCGGAGGAAGGGTCAGGGGGGAAGTGAGGTCGGGGTACCGGCGGCGGAGCCGGTCAGAACGCGAAGGACTCGCGGTGGATGTGCCGGGCCGGCACGCCTGCCGCCCGCAGTGAGAGTTCGGTCCGCGCGGCCAGAGCCTCCGGCCCGCAGACGAACACGTCGTGCCGGGCGAGCCCGGGGACCAGCCGGGCGAGCGCCTCCGCCCGCAGCGGGTCGCCGATCTCGGCGCGCCGGCCGACCAGCAGGTGCAGCCGGGCGCCGCGGGCCCGCGCGATCGACTCCAGCTCGGCGCGGAAGAGCACGTCCTGTTCCCGGCTCACCCGGTAGACCAGGGTCAGGTCGCCGCGGCGGGCCGGCAGGGATTCGAACAGCGCCCTCAGCGGGGTGATGCCGACGCCGGCGGCGATCAGCAGCACCTGGCGCCTGCGCCGGCGCCGCGCGGTGAACGCGCCGTACGGCCCCTCGACGTGCACGTGGGTACCGGGGCGGAGCCGGGCGGCGGCCGCGCTGTGGTCGCCGAGGTCCTTGACGGTGAAGCGGAGGAACCGCGGGTCGGCCGGCGCGGAGAGCGAGTACGGGTTGGCGGACCAGCGCAGCCCTGGGGCCTCGAACTGCAGGCGGAAGAACTGGCCGGGCCGGGCGCCGAGTTCGTCCAGGCGTCGGCCGGTGAGCAGGACCGAGACCACCCCCGGCGCCTCCGGCCGCACCTCGGCCACCCGCAGCTGATGGCGCTGGTCGCGCAGGAAGGGGCGGAGCAGCCGGAACCAGCCGACGACCACGGCGGTGCCGAAGTAGAGCGTGTACCAGTAGGCGCGGGCGGCGCCGGAGGCGATCAGGTCGGCGCCGTTGCTGAGCTGGTGCGCGAAGGCGAGTGCGACCGCGAGGTAGGTGGCCAGGTGCAGGTAGTACCAGGCCTCGTAGCGCAGTCGGCGGCGGGCGGCCCGAGCGGAGAGGACGCCGGTGGCGAACAGCAGCAGGGTGCCCGCGGTCGCCTTCAGCATGTCGGGGTAGTGCAGGACGATGTCGGTGCCCTCGCCGAGCACGCCGCTGTGGTCCGTGAGGGCGTAGCCCCAGACGACGAAGGCGATGTGGGTGAGCACCAGCCAGACCAGGTAGCGGCCGCCGTGGGCGTGCCAGCGGGCCAGCCGGTCCGATCCGATGCCGTTCTCCAACGCGGGGATCCGGGCCATGAGCAGCAGCAGGACGGGCGCGCCGTAGCCGGCCAGCAGGCCGCAGACCCGCCCGGCGTCGGTGAGCCACTGGCCGGCGCCGCGGATGTCGGGGGTGCCGGCCCACCAGACCGCGAGGGCTCCCGCGGCCCCGGCGGCGATCAGGCCAAGGACCAGGGCGGGGCCGGTGTCCGCGGGCAGCGCGGGGCGGCGCCGGGTTCCCCGGGCGGGACGCGCCGGGTGCGGCGCGGGCGCGCGGTGGGGGGTGGCGGTGGCCGGGCTGTGCGGCACGGTCGGGCTCCTCTCCGTCGGTCCGTGTCGGTCCGTGTCGGTCCGTTCCGCCACGCTGGCACCGGATTGTTTGCGTTTCGTATGAGTCTGAGAAGGATGAGAGCGCCGGGCGGCGTGCGCGGGCCGGGAGCGGAACGGCCCCGAGCCGGGGGTTACGAGATGGAGGGCGTGCGGAGGCGCTGTGCCCGGGGCCCGCCCGGGCGGCGGACCGCGGGCGGGGCCCCGCGTGATCTCAGCGGATTCTCATCCGGGCGCGTCGTGTCGCAGTCGTCGCGCCGCCCGCAGCCGCCGCGCGCCCCGGAGAACCTCGACCAGGATTGGCGCGCAGATTGTTGACGATTTTGCCTGCGGCGGCTTAGGCTCGTGCCCGGTCGTGAGGAGAACGCACATGTCAGCTGTGGCGCAGGACCCGCCGGAGAGCGGCTCCGCGGGCAAGGCCCTGGCGGCCGAAGCGCTGCGGAAGGCCATCCGCACCGGCGACATGGCCCCCGGGCAGCGCCTGGTGGAGTCCGAGCTCGCCGCCATGTTCGGGGTCACCCGGGCCAGTGTGCGCGCCGCGCTGCTCGACCTGACCGCCGCCGGCCTGGTCGAGCGCATCCCCAACCGCGGGGCGCGCGTCCGGTCGGTGTCCCTGGCCGAGGCCGTGCAGATCACCGAGTGCCGGATGATGCTCGAAGGTCTGTGCGCGGCGAAGGCCGCCGAGCGCGCCACCGACGAGGAGCGGGCCTACCTGGCCGACCTCGGCGAGCGGCTGCGGGCCTCGGTGGCGGCCGGCGACCCGCTCAAGTACTCGGTGCTCAACCAGGAGCTGCACCGCCACGTCCAGGCCGTCTCCGGCCAGGACGTGGCCACCGGGCTCCTGGAGCGCCTCAACGCCCAGCTCGTCCGGCACCAGTTCCGGTTGGCCCTCCAGCCCGGCCGGCCGCAGGTATCCCTGGGCGAGCACCTGGCGATCGCCCAGGCGATCGTCGACCGTGATCCGGCGCGCGCCGAGCAGGCCGCGCGCCACCATCTGGCCAGCGTGATCGAGGCACTCCGGGCCGCCGGAACGGACGACGGCCTGCCGGCACGCTGACCCCGACGCCGCCCTCCCGGGGAACGGCCTTGGAGAACACGATGAACGACGCGAGCAGCACACCCGGCCCCCTGCTGGTGGTCAGCGCCCACGCCGGCGACTTCGTCTGGCGGGCGGGCGGCGCCATCGCGCTGGCCGCTGAGCGCGGGCAGCGGGCGAAGGTCGTCTGCCTGTCCTACGGCGAGCGCGGCGAGTCCGCCCGCGCCTGGCGCGAGGGCAAGCAGCTGGACGAGATCAAGGCGATCCGCCGCGGCGAGGCCGAGGCCGCCGCCCAGGCGCTGGGCGCCGAGATCGAGTTCCTCGACGCCGGCGACTACCCGCTGCGCGAGACCGACGAGCTGACGGACCGCCTGGTCACGGTCTACCGCGAGCTCCAGCCCTCGGTCGTGCTCACCCACCCGCTGGTCGACCCCTACAACGGCGACCACCCGGCCGCCGCGCGGATGGCGCTGCAGGCGCGCATCCTCGCCCAGGCCATCGGCTACCCCGCCCCGGGCGAGGTGCTGGGCGCCCCGCCGGTCTTCTTCTTCGAGCCGCACCAGAGCGAGCAGTGCGACTTCAAGCCGCAGGTGCTGCTCGACATCACCCCCGTCTTCCACAGGAAGCGCAAGGCCATGGAGTGCCTGGCCGCGCAGCAGCACATGTGGGACTACTACACCGACCTGGCCAAGCGCCGCGGCGTCCAGCTCAAGCGCAACGCCGGTCCCAACCTCGGCTTCACCACCGACACCCTCGGCGAGGCCTACATGCGGCTGTTCCCGCAGGTCACCACGGAGCTCGCATGAGCGCGGACCGGGCGGTGGTGGTCACCGGCACGCCGCGCCCCGAACTCGCCGACCTGGACGCGCTGGCGGGCTTCGGCGTGGCCACGGTGCACGAGGCGCTGGGCCGCGACGGCTACCTCGGCCCGCGGCTGCGCCCGATCCAGCAGGGCAGGCGGATCGCCGGCTCGGCGGTCACCGCGGTCTGCTGGCCCGGCGACAACCTGATGATCCACGTCGCCGTCGAGCAGTGCCGGCCCGGCGACCTGCTGGTGATCACCACCACCTCGCCCTGCCAGGACGGCCTGTTCGGCGAGCTGTTCGCGACCGCGCTGCAGCACCGCGGGGTGCGCGGCGTGGTGACCACCACCGGCATCCGGGACACCGCGGAGCTGCGCGCGATGGACTTCCCGGCCTGGTCGGCGGCGGTCAGCGCGCAGGGCTCGGTGAAGGCCACCGCGGGCGCGGTCAACGTGCCGGTCTCCATCGGCGGCCGGACCATCCGGCCGGGCGACGCGATCCTCGCCGACGACGACGGCGTGATGGTCGTCCCGCGCGGGCGGATCGGCGAGGCGCTCACGGCGGCGCAGGCGCGCGAGGACAAGGAGGAGGCCACCCGGGCCGCCTTCCGCACCGGCGAACTCGGCCTGGACCGCTACGGCATGCGCCCGCTGCTGGACCGCCTCGGCGTGCGCTACCTCACCGCGCAGGAGTGGCAGCGCGAGCACGAGCAGGAGGCCGGCGGGCTGGAGGCGAGCGGGGAGTGACCACCGTGGATGCCGCCCCGGCGACCGCCGGGGGCCGGGAGGAGGCCGACGCCGAGGGCGTCCCCTGCGTGCTGATGCGCGGCGGGACCTCCAAGGGCGCCTACTTCCTGGCCTCGGACCTGCCCGCCGACCCCGCGCGGCGGGACGCCCTGCTGCTGCGGATCATGGGCAGCCCGGACCCGCGCCAGATCGACGGCCTCGGCGGCGCTCACCCGCTCACCAGCAAGGTCGCCGTGATCTCCGCCTCCGCCGCCCCGGACGCCGACGTCGACTACCTGTTCCTCCAGGTCGGCGTGGACAGCGCGGTGGTGACGGACAAGCAGAACTGCGGCAACCTGCTGGCCGGCGTCGGCCCGTTCGCGATCGAGCGCGGCCTGGTCGCGGCCGGGGACGGCGAGACCCGGGTGCGCATCCGCATGGTCAACACCGGCGGCCTGGCCACCGCCACCGTCCGCACCCCCGGCGGCCGGGTCCGGTACGCCGGGGACACCGCCGTCGACGGCGTGCCCGGCACGGCCGCGCCGGTGCTGCTGGACTTCGCCGCCCCCGAGCGGCTGCTGCCCAGCGGGCGGGTGCGGGACCGGCTGGACGACGGCGGCGACGGCGTGGACGGCACCCTGGTCGACGCCGGAATGCCGGTGGTCCTGCTGGACGCCGCCGACTTCGGCGTCACCTGCCGCGAGTCGCCGGCCGACCTGGAGGAGTACGCGGGGCTCGCCGCCCGGCTCGACCGGATCCGGCGCTCGGCCGCGCCGCTGATGGGCCTGGATCCGGACGAGGCGCCCACCGTGCCGAAGCTCTGCCTGGTGGCCCCGCCCGAGCACGAGGGCGGCACCGTCTCCACCCGCTGCTTCATACCGGTGCGCTGCCACACCGCGATCGGGGCCATCGCCGGCGTCAGCGTCGGCGCCGGGCTGCTGGTCGAGGGCGCGGTCGGCGCGGGGCGCGCCCGGCTTCCCGGCGGCGACGGCGTCGGCGCGGACGGCGGCGCGCCGCTGCGGATCGAGCACCCCACCGGCCACCTGGACGTCGCGGTCGCCCTCGACCCGGAGGCCGCCGAACCGCGGCCGGTCCGGGCCGGAGTGGTCCGCACCGCCCGCAAGATCTTCGAGGGCACGGTCTTCCCCGGCCCCGACCGCGCCCCCGCCGAGGCCGCGGACCCCGAGCACCCCTGAACGACCCATGGCAACGGAGCCGCTCCATGAGCACCCCTGAGAACACCCCCGTCTTCGAGGCGACCGTCGAGCCGCATCCGGACACGACCGTCCTCGCCCACGAGATCGCCCACCTCGGACACGTCGAACTCCTCACCCCGGAGCCGGAGAAGAGCCTGGACTTCTTCACCCGCGTGATGGGCCTGAGCGAGTGCGGCACCGTCGGCGACTCGGTCTACCTGCGCACCTGGGACAACTACGAGCACCACAGCCTGGTGCTGACCGCGCACCGCACCTCCGGCATCCGCCGCACCGCGCTGCGCGCCGCGAGCGCCGAGGCGCTGCGGCGCCGGGTCGCCGCGATCGAGGCCGCCGGCCTCGGCATCGGCTGGACCGAGGGCCGCCCCGGGATCGGCGACACCTACGTCTTCACCGACCCGGACGGCCACGAGTTCGAGCTCTACTACGAGAGCGAGTGGTTCCAGGCGCCCGAGGACAGCCGCCCGGCGCTGAAGAACCAGGCCCAGGCCTACCCCGGCCGCGGCGTCGCGCCCCGCCGGCTCGACCACGTCAACTTCCTCGCCGCGCAGACCGAGCCGAACGGCGCCTTCGTGCGCGACGTGCTGGGGGCCCGGGTCACCGAGCAGATCCGGCTGGACAGCGGGCGGATCGCCGCCCAGTGGCTCTCCTTCGCCAACAAGTCCTACGACCTCGTCTACACCGAGGACTGGACCGGCACCAGCGGCCGGCTGCACCACATCGCCTTCGCCACCGACACCCGCGAGGACATCCTGCGGGCGGCCGACATCTTCCTGGAGAACGGCGTCTTCATCGAGACCGGCCCGCACAAGCACGCCATCCAGCAGACGTTCTTCCTCTACGTCTACGAGCCCGGCGGCAACCGCATCGAGCTGTGCAACCCCAACACCCGGCTGATCCTCGCGCCGGACTGGCGGACCATCACCTGGACCGAGGCCGAGCGGGCCAAGGGCCAGGCCTGGGGCCTGAAGACGATCGAGTCCTTCCACACCCACGGCACCCCGCCGATCGAGTCCGCGGCGAAGTAGCGGCCGCGGCCCTCACGGGCGGGCGGCCCGCGTGAACGGCCGGCCTTCCGGGGCGATCCCCGGCAGGCCGGCCGTCGCCGTGTGCGGGCGACGGGGTCAGTCCGCCGTGACCTCCAGGGCGCTGATCCGGATGTGCCCGTCCGCCGCGCCCGGGTGGGCGCTGACCAGGTCGAGCCGGACCGCGTCGCCGGGGACCGGGGCGAAGGTGATCACGGTCGGCGCGTCGGAGGCGGACGCCCAGGCGATGTCCGGGGCGCCCACCCGCTGCTCCCGGCCGCCGTCCAGGACGGTGAGGGTCAGCGAGGCCGGCAGGCTGTGCGTCGCGTCGACGGTGAAGGAGACCGCGATCCGGGAGAGCGGGCCACGCCGCCCGAGGTCGACGCGGACCCAGTCGGCCGGGCGGGCGCCCTTGAACTCCGGCAGCAGGGCGGTCGCCGCCTTGTCGAAGGCGTTGGACCAGCCGGTCGCCGGGTCCCCGTCCAGCATCGCCGCCGGCAGCGTGTCCGGCCGGCCGGAGAAGCTCGCGTCCGCGGCCGGGTAGGCCGGCGCGGGCGCCGCCGGTCCGGGCCGGAGCACCGGTTCCGGCAGGGCCGTGTGCGGGCCGGCGTTGGCCGCGCGCAGCTCGGCGCGGCCGGCGGCCAGGCCGTCCGCCGCGGCGGTGACGGTGATCGCGCCCGGCCGGGCGGCCGTGCGGACGATCGCGAGCGCCTTGCCGTGGAAGGCGGTGCGGGTGCTCGCCTGGTAGCGCTCGGCGCTCTCCTGCCGGCCGTTGTCCACCCCCGCGAGGCTGCCGGCGCCCCGCACCTCGAAGGTGATCAGGTGCTCGGCGTCCGGGACGACCGTGCCGGCGGCGTCGACCACGTCGGCGGTCAGGTAGATCAGCGAGTCGCCGTCGGCGTCGGCGACCGCGCGGTCCGGGGTGAGCCGGACGGCGTGCGCGGGGCCGGCGGTGCGCAGCACGTCGATGGCCACCGTCCGGCCGTCCCGGCTCGCGACGGCCCGCAACTCGCCCGGGGCGAACGGGACCTGCCAGGTCAGGTGGAGCTTCCCCGCGCTGCCGTTCGGGCTGGTGTAACTGCCTGGGTAGGGGCCGGAGGTGACGGTCCGGTCGTCGTGGGTGGCCTCGGTGGTCTCCAGGTAGGCGCGGCCGTCGACGGTGCTTTTGGTGTCGAACTCCTTGGCGCCCAGGGACGTTCCGTTGAGGAACAGCTCCACCCGCGGGGCGTTGGCATAGGCCCAGACCTCGACGGTCTCGCCGGCGGAGTGCGTCGTCCAGTCCATCGGCAGCAGGTGCACCATCGGCTGGTCCGACCACTGGCTGCGGAACAGGTGGTAGAAGTCCTTGGGGAAGCCGGCGGTGTCCACCGCGCCGAAGAACGAGGTCTTCACCGGGAAGACGTCGTAGGGCGTGGGCTCGCCGATGTAGTCCGTGCCGGACCAGAAGAACTGCCCGGCGAAGAACGGCCGGTCGCGGTCGGACTTGAGCGAGTACTCTCCGCTGATCGTCCAGCTCGCCAGGTTGTTGTCGAAGGACGAGGTGGCGCGGCGGCCGGGCGTGTAGTTCTCGCCGGTGTTGAGGTGGTCCGGCTCCTGGTAGGCGCCGCGGGTCGAGGTCTCCGAGGAGGACTCCGAGGCGAACAGGAACAGGTGCGGGTAGCGGGCGTGCAGGGCGTCCAGCGAGGCGGCGGTGTTGTAGTTCACGCCGAGGCCGTCCAGCATCAGCGCGATCCGGTCGGCGGGGGAGCCGGCGGCGGGCACCGAGCGGTACTTGTCCGAGCCGATCACCACCGGCCGCGAGGTGTCCAGCGCGCGGATGTCGGCGATCAGCCGCTCGGCGATGGGCACCCCGACCTCGCTGGTGGAGTCGGGGATCTCGTTGCCGATCGACCACATCAGCACGGCCGGGGAGTTGCGGGCGGCGAGCACCATCTCGGAGATGTCCGCGTCGCTCCACTGGTCGAAGAACCGGTGGTAGTCGTAGGTGTTCTTGCCGGTGTGCCAGCAGTCGAAGGCCTCGACCATCATCAGGATGCCGAGCTCCTCGCAGACGTCCAGCATCTCTGGCGAGGGCGGATTGTGCGAGGTGCGGAAGGAGTTGACGCCCATCGACTTCATGACGGTCATCTGCCGCAGCACCGCGTCCCGGTTGATCGCCGCGCCCAGGGCGCCCTGGTCGTGGTGCAGGTCGACGCCTTGGAGCTTGTGTCGCCTGCCGTTGACGCTCAGCCCGGTGTCCGGGCTCACGGTGAGCCAGCGGAAGCCGAACCGGGTGCTGTAGGTGTCCACCGTCCGTCCGGCGACGCGGAGTTCGGTGGAGAGGGTGTAGCGGGTGGGGTCGTCGAGGTCCCACAGCCGCGGGTGGTCGACCCGCAGCTCCTGTGTGATCGAGGCCGCGTCCGCCCCCACGCCGGGGAGCACGCCGGAGGTCCGCGTGACCTGCCTGCCCTCCGGGTCGAGCACGGTACTGACCACGGTCACGTCCGAACTCGCCCCGCCGCCGGTCTCGTCGATGACCGAGGTGGTGACCCGCACGGTGCCGTGGCCGTCCGCGTAGTCGGCCTCCAGGCCGGGGGTGGTGACGTAGGTACCCCAACGGGCCACGTGTACCGGGGAGGTGACGACCAGCCGGGCGTTGCGGTAGATGCCGCTGCCCGAGTACCAGCGGCTGGAGGGCAGTTGGTTGCGGACCTGGACCGCGAGCAGGTCCGCGGTCCGGCCGTCGGTGTGCACCAGGTCGGTGATGTCGAAGGCGAAGCCGGTGTAGCCGTAGGGGTGGCCGCCGACCTCGGTGCCGTTGCAGTAGACGGTGGAGTCCATGTAGACCCCGTCGAACTCCACCGAGACCCGGGCGCCCGCGAGTTCGGCCGGCAGCGTGAACGAGGTGCGGTACCAGCCGAGTCCGCCGGGGAAGAAGCCGGTTCCGCTCGCGGTCCCGTCCTCCGTCGTGGGGGTGAGCTCGATCGACCAGTCGTGCGGCACGGCGACGGGGCGCCAGCCGGAGTCGTCGAAGGCGGGTTCCGCGGCGTGCGCGTAGGCGCCGGTCGGGTCGGTGGCGGCGGCCGGGTTCACCAGCGCGAACCGCCAGGTGTCCAGCGGGACCGACCGGCGGGGGATCGCGGTGGCCGGGGCGTCCTGGGCCGGGACGGCGCCGGTCGTGGCCGACGCCGGCTCAGCGGCCCGGGCCGGCGCGCCGGCGACCCCGGCGGCGAGCGGCCCGGCGGCGGCACCCGCGGCGGCGCCGGCGATGAGCACGGATCTGCGGGTCACGGCCATGGCGGGCTCCTCCGGCGCAGGGATCACCGGCCACAGATGTGACCAGAACTCTCCTCAGGACACCAGATTCTGACAGGAATCAACATGGCTGCGTCAAGACCCGTGCACGGCCGTGCTCCCGCGTACGCCGGAGGGCGGTGGCCCGGGGGAGTCTCAACCCCGGGGCCACCGCCCTCCGGCGTTCGGTTCAGCGGGTGGTCCCGTGCTGCCCCCTACGCGGCAGCGGCCCGGGCAGCCGGCCGCCTGGCCTCCAGGATCATGGACAGGCCGGAGGGCTGCGGGGTGATCGCGGGAACGGGACGCACGGTGGTGCCGGGGGCGGGCCGCAGCCGCCACCGGGAGGCGACCAGCGCGATGATCACCTGCGCCTCGGCCATGCTGAACACGTCGGCAATGCACATCCGCTTGCCGGCGCCGAAGGGGAAGAACGCCTCCCGGGCCGGCTGCGGCCGCTCGGGCAGCCAGCGGTCCGGGTCGAAGACCAGCGGATCGGGGTAGGACTGCGGGTCCCGGTGCAGGCACCAGGGGCTCCAGATGATGTCGGCTCCGGCCGGCAGCCGGGTGTCCCCGAGCTGCACCTCCACGCTCGCCCGGCGGGTGATGATCCACGCGGGGGTGTGCATGCGCAGGGTCTCCTGGACGAGCCGGCGGGTGAAGGGGAGCTGCGACAGGTGAGAGGGGGTCAGAGGGCCGCCCGCCGTGGCCGCATCCACCTCCGCCTCCAGCCGCGCCTCCAGCTCCGGGTGCCGGCCCAACTGGTGGAAGAGCCAGGACATGGTGACCGCAGTGGTCTCCGAGCCGGAGGCGAGCAGCGCGGTGATCTCGGAGAGAATCTCCTCGTCGGGCAGCGGCCGCCCGTCCTCGTCGCGCGCATCGAGCAGGAGCGTGACCAGGTCGTCGCGGTCGGCGGGGTTCCGTCGGCGATCGGCCAGGATGTCGGCGACGGCCCGCCGGATGGTCTCGTTGGCCCGGCGCAGCTTTCGCCTGCCGAACGGCAGGTGCTCGGTGACGGGAGCGGTGGCTCTCTTGATCGCCGTGGCGAATACGGTGTCCACCGCGTGCATGATCGTCAGCGCTTCCCCGCGCGCGGGGTCGCTCCCGAACAGGCAGCTCATGACGACCCCTTGGGCCATGAGCTGCATTTCCGGCAGCACGTCGACGCGCGCCCCGTCCGTCCAGGTCTTGTCGGCGAGCGCCCGCTCGGTCGTGTCGATCATGGTCTGGATGTAGCTGTTGATCCGTTCGCGGTGGAAGGCGGGCTGCATGACCCGCCGGCGCTGCAGGTGTGCTTTGCCCTCCGCGATCGGGAGCGGTACGCCGCCGAAGACCTTGAGCTTGTCGAACAGGGTGCCCTTGGTGAAGGAGTCCGGCTGGACGGCGAGGATCTCCCGGACGATCCGGGGCGAGGTCACCACCCACACGGGATGGGTGCCGACCCGGATCTGCACTACCTCACCATGTGCGGGCAGGCTCTGCAGGTAGCCGAGCCGGTCCCGCAGCAGCGGGAGGAGGTGCCCGAGGAGAGGGAGCCCGCCCGGGGCGGTCGGGGCCGTCGAGAGCGATACGTCGGTCACGGGGATGTCCTTCGCGTCGGGGGCGGTGTTCCACGGAGCTGGTGGGCGGGGTCGCGTCGGCGAGGAAGCAGGGGGTCGGCCGTGTGCCGGGGATTCCCGCTGCCTGGTGCTCCCGCACGTGTGAGGGGCACCAGGCGTCTCCCGGAGCCGACCGGAGGAGCGGCTATGCGGTGGCGGCCGCGGAGCGGCTCCAGGGAGTGAGACCCTGCGCGTCCGGGGTCAGCGGGGTGAAGCGCGTGGGCAGTGCCGTCAGGCTGCGGTAGATCGGGCCGCCCCGGTAGCGCAAATCCCGCTTGTCCACCGCGAGTTCGACGTCGTGCAGGTACGACAGCAGTCGCTCGACGGCGGCGGTGGCCACAAGGATGGCGATGTCGCTGGCCGGGCACCGGTGGGGGCCCGCCGCGAAGCTCAGGTGCGCCCGGTTGCCGGAACGGAGCCCGTCCGCCGGCATGTTGGCGTGCGGACAGGCGTTCGCGGCTGCGTAGGAGACCATGACCGGTGAGCCGGCCGGGATCGCGACGCCGCCCAACTCGACGTCGCGCCGCGGGAAGTGGAGGCTGAACGTGGCGATCGGAGCGTCACTCCACAACGACTCCTCGATGGCATGCCGCACCGACACCCCGCCCGTGGACACCAGCTCCCAGTAGTCGTCGTCCGACAGCAGCCGGCACAGGGTGTTGGAGATGAGGTTGGTCAGCGGCTCGTTCCCCGCGCCGAGGACGATCATGACCTGCTGGAGCACCTCCTCCGGGCCGAGCCCGGCCGGGTGGTCGATGAACCCCGACGTCAGGTCGCTCCCACGGTCCTTGGCCTTGGCCGCGTACAGCTCGCCCAGGTAGGCCTCGACCGCCTGGAAGCCCGCCATCTTGCGCGCGGGATCGTCGGTGGCCGTCTCCGTGATGGCCTCCAGCAGGCGCGGCGCGTACTCGTCGGGCATGCCGAACAGCGCGTTGAACACCATCAGCGGCAGGGGCACTGCGAACTGGGCGACCAGGTCGGCCTTGCCGGCCGCCGCGAACCGCCGCAGCAGCTCGTCGGCGTAACGGAACGTCATGCTCCTCACCTCGTGCGGGTCGAGGAGCCGGAAGGTGTCGGTGATCACCTTCCTGAGTTCTCCATGCTGGACGCCGTCCGCGAAGAAGATCGAAGGGCGCCACTCGTAGTGCGCGCGGTGCTCGGCGTCAAGGGGGACCTGGTCGATCCAGCCGCGGGTGTCCTTGGTCCAGGTCTCCGGGTCGTGGAGCAGTTCGAGGGCGGTCGTGTAGTCGATGACCACGTAGGCCGGCAGGCCGGGGGCGATCTCGGCCAGGCCGACCTGGCCGCGCTCGGTCTGCTCGGCCAGCCGCTTGTAGCTCAGCGCGGGATCCGCATCGTGGGCCTCTCCGTAGAGCGGCACGGGAGGGGTGTCGGCAGAGGTCAAGCTCACGGTGGTGTCTCCAACTCGGGTGCAGTAAGCGGAACTTTGCTCGCCGCATCTCTAGCAGGGGTCGCTCGGCGGCGCAGTGGGTACCCGCCTTCTCGCTGCTCCCGACCGCGTCCCTTCCCCCGCGGTTCACACTCCGGCGACCGGCCCCCGCTCGCGGGACCGGCCCGCGGCCCGCGCCTGCGTGATCATTCCCCACCGCCGCAACAGGCTATCCGCACAGGCGTGCTGATGATGTGTGTGATTCTGCACACTACTGACCGCCGGTGCCCGCTCGGACGATCGGTCTCAGGCCGCGGGTGCGGACGCGGCGGGCCGAAGCGCGTCGGATCGCGACCCCGCCTCCGCTCCCGCGCGCCGCCGTACCTCCGGGTGATCCGGAAGGTTCCCCGCAGGCCGCCGGGTGTTCACCCCGATGGCGGATCATGGCCGCCCCGGCCGGGGCAGGGTGCCCCGGGCGGGTTGCCCCGTCTCGGCACGTGTGGGGTCAACTTCTGTTCGTAACGGAGGTTTTGATTCAACATAGGCTTCGTTCCAAGCCTCTAGTTGCGCCATGATGACTTCCGCGCGCACACGAATCGCTCAACCCGCAACGCCCCGTGCCACACAACCTGCACCACCCGACCCACTGCCCCCGACCGCCGTACCCGCAGCAGCTCCCGCCGCTGCGCGTCTCGAACCGTCCGCCTCCAGCGCGGCTCCAGCGCCCGCCGAGCGGTGCCCGAGCAACGCCCGAGCAACGCCCGAGCAACGCCCGAGTACCGTCCCAGCACCGATCCGCACCATCGTCCGTCCAGTCGACCCGGAGTCCCGGGTGCGGCCGGCCGCCGCACCTCCGGCCGCCGGTCCCGCCCGCAGACCCCCCGCACGTCCCGGGGAACGAGTGAGCCCGATATCCGAAGTCGCCGCCGCAGGCCTCGGCGGCACCACTGTCATCTGCGCCGCCGCATGGGCCACCACCCGGCGTAAGGCCCGGTCCGCCCTGCGGTCCCTGCACGCCGAGCGGGAACGCCGGCAGCGGGAGACCGCGGCGCTGACCGAGCGCGAGAAGCGCCTGCTGGAGGAGGTGCGGCACCTCGTCACCACGCGGCTGCCCGCCCAGGCCCAGCACCTGGTCGCCGAGCACCACCCCGTCCCCGGGCCGCTGCACCCCGAGTTCGCGGCCTCCGAGGTCGGCGAGTTCGCCGAGGCGGCGCTGGGCCAGCTGGCCGACGCCGTGGTCAAGAGCCGCCGCCGGGCCGACACCGCCGCCCAGGCGGCCCTCCGCGGGGCCAGCGGCGACATCCAGGCGCTCTCCTTCCGCCTGCAGACCGAGATCGAGGCGCTGCAGCGGATCGCCGACGCCCCCGACCTGGCCGACCGCTTCTTCACCATCGACCACCTCAACGAACAGGTGGCCCGGCTGGTGCAGAAGGCCGCCATCGTCTGCGGCGGCTGGCCGGGCATGGTCCGCCCGGACACCTACCTCGCCGAGGTCGTCACCGGCGCCCAGTCCCGGCTGCGCGGCTTCGAGCGGGTCCGGGTCTCCTCGCAGCTGCTGGACGCGCGGATCGGCATCGCCGGCCGGGCCGCCGAGCCCGTCGCCGTGGCCTGCGCCGAGCTCATGGCCAACGCCCTGGAGCACTCCCGCGACGACCTGGAGGTCCAGGTCAGCCTGGTGCAGGGGGACAGCGGCACGGTGTCGGTCATCATCGACGACGCCGGCACCGGCATGTCCCCCGAGGCCGCCCGCCGGGCAGCCCGCCTGCTCTCCGGCCGCGACCGCGGCGAGCTGATGCTGACCGAGCTCGGCGACCCGCCCGCGCTCGGCTTCGCCGCCGCCGGCCGGCTCGCCGCCGACCACGGCTTCAGCGTCGACGTCGGCCACCCCTCCCCGTACGGGGGCGTGCGGGCCGTGATCTCCATCCCCCCGCAGCTGCTGACGGAGATGGAGGGGGCCGCACCGATGGCGGCGCTCGCCCCGCTGCCCGCCGCCCCGCCGCGGACCCGGGCCGCCGGCTCCGGCTCCGGCTCGACGCTGGGCGGCAACACGCCGGGCGGCGCCACGCTCGGCGGATCCGCCTCGGACCCGCTGACCGCGTTCACCGAACTGCCCGAGCACGACCGCGCGACCGCTCTGGGGGAGCTGCCGACCCGCCGCGCGGCCCGCCGCCAGGCAGCGGCCGCTGCCGCCGCCGCCGAAGCCGCCGAACGGGAGGCCGCCGAGATGAGCACCGCCGCCCCGACCGGCACCGCCGCCCGCGCCGCCGCGCCGGACGGCAGCGACCTGCCGCAGCGCCGCCGCCGCACCCGCGCGGCCGCCGAACCGGCAGCCGCGGCCCGGCCGTTGGACCCCGAGCGCGCCGCCAGCGTCTTCGACGCGCTCCAGCGCGGCGTGCGGTCCGGCCGCGCCGCCGAGGCACCCGATCCCGACGCCGACGCCGCCGAGCGGGACGAGGCCGCCTTCGCCACCGACGCACCAGCCGAGGACACGACCCCCGAGGAAGCACAGTGACTGACACCCACCTGCGCGATCGGATCCAGGACCCGTCATGGGTCCTCAATCCCCTCACCGAGATCAAGGGGGTGCGGCACGCGCTGATCCTCTCCGCCGACGGCATGGTGGTGGCCGCCTCCGCCGGCCTCGGCCGGGACGACGCGGAGGGCATCGCCGCGATGACCTCCGCGCTGCACGGCGCGGCCCGCACCGCCATCAACCACGCGCTCGGCGCGCCCGGTTCGACCCCCGTCCAGACCATCACCGTGCAGAGCGACCACGGCGTCTACATGATCATGCCCGCCGGGGTCGCCACCAACGCCTTCATCGCCGTCGCGGGCGACGAGGAGATGCCGATGGGCGTCGTCGCGCACACCATGGCCCGGCTCGCCGCCAAGCTCGGCGAGCAGCTGATGGCGGTGGCGCCGCGGACCGAGCACTCGGAGGTCCGGTGAGTCGCCGCGAACCGGCGCGGCGGCGGATGGTGCCCAGCTATCTCGCCGCCCAGGGCACCGAATCGCCCACCCGGCACAGCCTGCAGAGCCTGACCGCCCTGCGTGCGACCGGGCTGCCCGCCCAACCGCACCACATCCCCGGGCAGTTGCGCATGCTCACGCTGCTGGAGGGCGGCGCCCTGTCGGTCAGCGAGACCGCCGCCTACCTGGATCTACCGGTCAGCGCCTGCCGGTTACTCGCCGCGCAGCTGATCGACGACGGCTGCCTGCGCGCCGAAGTCCCGCTGCCCGACGCCCACCCCGCCGCCCGTCCCTCCCCCGACCTGCTGAAGGAGGTGCTCAGTGGGCTCCTCGCCCTCAAGTAGGCTCGACGGCCTGCCCAGCAGCGCCGCCCTGCCCGGAACCCCCGTCTATCTGCCCGACTCCTCGCACCGGCGGGTCAAGGTCCTGGTCGCCGGCCCGCTGGGGATCGGCAAGACCACCTTCATCCGCACCCTGTCGGAGATCCCGACCCTGCACACCGACGAGGTGATGACCGAGGCCGCGGCCGGCGCCGACTCGCTGGACGGCCTGCGGGACAAGACCACCACCACCGTCGCGATCGACTTCGGCCGGCTCTCGCTGGCCCGCACCGACATCGTGCTCTACCTCTACGGCACGCCCGGGCAGCGGCGCTTCCTGCCGCTGTGGGAGGACATCGCGGCCGGCGCGCTCGGCGCGCTGGTCCTCGCCGACACCCGGCGCCTGGACGACTCCTTCGAGGTGATGGACCTCATCGAGGAGCGCGGACTGGACTACGCGGTCGCGGTCAACCACTTCTCCGACGCGCCCGTGTACGACCTGGAGGTGCTGCGCTCCAAGCTCGACCTGGCCGATGAGACGCCGATGGTGGTCTGCGACGCGCGCGACCGCGGTTCCAGCCTGGACGCGCTGATCGCCCTGTCCGCCCACCTCGTCTCCCGCGCCGGAGGCACGCCGTGACGCCGCCGGCGGCCCCGGCGGCGGAGGGCCGCTGATGCGGTCGGCGCGGTCGGCGTCCTTACCGGCGGACATCGATGTCGCCGCGTCCTCGGGCACCGGGGCCCCGTCCCCGGAGGCCGGGGCCGGGGCCGGGGCCGGCTGCGGCTGACCCGCCCGGCGCCGGCCACCGCCGCCGGCGCCGGACCCGGCCTCTGGCGCGGACACGGCCCCCGGGGCCCTCTTGTGGTCCCGGGAGCCGTGGTCGACAGTGATCTTCCGTAAGTCCGTTCCCTCGTCCGAACATAAGTTCCGGCGACTCTGACCCCTGCCCGCGTGCACGTGCCCTTCCGCATCCGCCACCAGCCCTGCCCGCGCCGATCCCTGTCCGCTGATCGCTGATCCCTGTCCGCTGCCCGGTCCCGGTGTCATCGCTGCCGCCGGACGTCACGACCGTCCAGCCCCGGCCTGACCCCACGCGCCGCCGCCCCGCGGCGCGGCACCCACCTTGACAAGGGGATCCCGTGACCACGGTTCATCCTGCCCTCGCGCCCGCGCTGACCGCCTCCGCCCTGACCGCCTCCGCCCTGACCGCCTCCGCCCCGACCGTCCCCGCCGTGAGCGTCCCCGCGCCGACCGCCCGCGCCCGGTCCGCCGTCACCGCCCGGTCCGCTCCCCGCCGTTCCGCGTCCGCCCCGCCCCCGCGGCCTGCGCTCACCGCCGCCCCGCTCGACCGGGCCGGTCTGCGCCAGGAGGTCGACGCGGTGCTCTCCGACTTCCTCGACGAGCGCAAGAGCCTCGCCCCCGGCCCCGAAATGGGCGACCTGATCGAGGAGTTGCGCCAAGGGCTGGCCGGCGGCAAGCGGCTCCGGCCGCTGCTGTGCCTGGCCGGCTGGCACATCCGCGGCGAAGGACCGGTCCCCGCCGCGGTGTTCCGGGTCGCCGCCGCTCTCGAGCTCTTCCAGGCCTTCGCCCTCGTGCACGACGACATCATGGACGCCAGCGACCTGCGCCGCGGACGCCCCGCCGCGCACCGCTCGCTGGCCAACTCCTATGTGGCGGCCGGGGGTCAGCCGGGCCGCGCCGACGCGCACGGCCTCTCCGCGGGCCTGCTCCTCGGCGACCTCGCGCTGATCTGGTCCGACGAGCTGGTGCACAGCGCGAGTTTGAGGGCACATCAACTCCGGCGCGTGCTGCGGCTGCTGGACTCCATGCGGACCGAGGTCGTCTACGGGCAGTACCTCGACCTGATCCGCTCCGGCCTGCGTGCCTCCGACCCCGAGGCCGCCGACCCGGAGGCCGCCTTGCGCGTCGCCCGATACAAGACCGCCACCTACACCGTCCAGCGCCCGCTGCAGATCGGGGCCGCCATGGCGGGCGCGTCCGCCGCCAGGCTCGCCGCCTGCGAGCGGTTCGCGGTCCCGCTGGGGGAGGCCTACCAGCTGCGCGACGACGTGCTCGCGCTCTTCGGCGACTCGGCGCTCACCGGAAAGCCGGTGCTGGACGACCTGCGCGAGGGCAAGGCCACCGTGCTGATCGCGCTCGCGCTGCGGGCCGCCCGCGGCGCCGATCGGCGCCTGCTGCGGGAACGCCTGGGCGCGCCCGACCTGGACGCCGACGACGCCGCGCGGATCCGCGCCGTCGTCGAGTCCACCGGCGCGCTGGCCGACGTCGAAGAGATGATCCACATGCGGTACCGCCAGGCCATGTCCGCGCTGAAGCGCGCCCGGTTCGCGCCCGCCGCGGCCGAGTTCCTGAGCGAGATCGCCCGCACCGCCACGGAGAGGCAGGCATGACCGCCGTACCCCGCACCGCCCCCGCCGTCCCGGCCCCGGCCACCCCGGGCGCGCCGCACGCGCCGTCCGCCCCGCACGCGCCGGCGGGGCCGATGGCGGAGCCCGTCGCGGCGGCCGCCGCGCGGCTGATCGCCGCGGTGGACCGCGACCCCTGGGGGGACGTGCTGCCCTCCGTCTACGAGACCGCGCGCGTCCTCTCGCTGGCGCCCTGGCTGGAGGGTTCGGCCACCCGCCGCAGCTGGCTGCTCGACTCGCAGGCCGGGGACGGTAGTTGGGGCGAAGGGCCGGCTCGCTACCGGCTGCTGCCCACGCTGAGCGCGATCGAGGCGCTGCTCGCCGACGCGCTGCGCGCCGGCTCCGCAGACGGCGCGACGTCGCCGGGCGCGGACCGCGCCGCGCGGGCCGTCGCCGGCGGACTCGCCGCGCTCGCCACCCTCCCCGCCGCCGGGCCCTGGCCGGACACCGCCGCGCACGAGATCCTGGTCCCCGCCCTGGTCGCCCGGATCAACCGGCACCTCGACGACCCGGGTTGCGCGGCCCGTCCCGGCTTCGCCGCCCTCGCCCGCGGCCCGCGCGCCGCGCTGCCCGGCGGCTACCACGCGGCCTACCCCGGCCTGGTCGCCGACCGGGTCCGCGCGGCCGGTCTGCCCGAGAAGCTGCACCACACCTACGAGGGCGTCGCCGACCTGCTGCCCGCCGGCACCGCCCCGGCCACCGCGCACCTGCTCGGCTCCTCCCCGGCCTCCGCTGCCGCCGCCGCGGCGACCGCGGGCGAGGGCGCGGCGGGGGAGCAGGCGCGGTCCCGCGCGATCGCCAGACTCGCGCCCGTGGGCGAGCGCTACGGCCGGCTGTTCCCCGAGGCCGCGCCGGTCACCGTGTTCGAGCGGCTCTGGGTGGCCGCCGCGCTCGCCCGCGCCGGGCTGGCCGGCGACTCCCTGCCGGTGCTGCGCTCCTGGGTGGCCGCCCTCTACGACCGGCGCGGCGTGCGCGGCGCGCCCGGGCTGATGATCGACGCGGACGACACCGCAATGGCAGCCCTCGCCGCCGCGCTCACCGGCCTCGACCCGGATGCGCACGGCCCGGACGCGCTGGCCGTCTTCGCCCGCGGCGACCACTACGACTGCTACCTCGGCGAGGACACCGGCTCGGTCACCGCCAACGCGCACGCCGTCCAGGCCCTCGACCGGCACCTGACCGTCAACCCGGCCGGCCCGCACGCCGAGCGCTTCGCAGCCCGCGCCGCCGAGGTCCGCGACTGGCTGCTCACCCAGCAGCAGGCAGACGGCTCCTGGCCGGACAAGTGGCACGCCTCGCCCTACTACGCGACCGCCCGCACCGTCGCCGCGCTCGCCCCTTCGACCGCGCCCAGGCACGCGGCGGCCTGCGCCCGTGCCGCCCGGTGGGTACTCGACTCCCAGCACAACGACGGCAGTTGGGGCGTCTGGGGCGGCACCGCGGAGGAGACCGCCTACGCCGTGCAGATCCTGCTGCAGACCGCGCCGGGGGTGCCGGGCGCGGCGGAGACGGCGCTCCGCCGCGCCGAGCCGGTGCTGCGCGCCGCCGCGGAGGCCACGGACCCGCCGCGCCACCCGGCCCTCTGGCACGACAAGACGCTCTACGCCCCGCAGGCGATGATCCAGGCCGAGATCCTCGCCGCCCTGCACCTGCTGGGCTCCCGCCCGGCCGAGGAGACCTCCCGATGACCACCCCCACCGCCGACCTGCGGGCCGCGGCTGAGGCCTCCGGCCCCGCCCCCGCCGCCGAGGAAACCTCCGCCGCCCCTGCCCCGGCATCCGGCGCTGTCGGCCCCGCTGCCGCCGTCGGCCGGGCTGACGGCCCCGTCCCCGCCGTTGCGGCCGTTGCCGCCGGTCCTGTAGCCGATCAGCCGACGGCCGCCGCATCCGGGGCACCCGGCTCCGCCGCTTCCGGGGCCCTCGGGTCGGCTGCCGCCGGTGCCGCAGCCCCCGCTCGGGCGGCAGGGCCTGACCTCGCGGACCCTGCCGCGCCCTGCGGGACCGCCGCGGTCGCCGCACGGCTTCCTGATCTTTCCGCGAGCTTCCCCGGGCCGTTCCCGGTGAATCCGCACGTCGAGTACGCCGCCGCCGAGGCGGCGCGGTGGATGGGGGAGTACCGGCTGCTCGACCCGGGTGCCGCGCGGAAGCTCTGCGCGATCACCGCGCAGGGCGTCGCCCGTACCTACCCGACCGCCGACGCGGACGGCCTGGCGCTCGCCGCGCACCTCTTCCTGTGGTCGGTGGCCTTCGACGACGCGCACGGCGAGCAGACCGCCGCCGCCGACCCGGCGGCCTTCGTCGACCGGGTCGCCGCCCTGCTCTCGGCCTTCGAGCCGGGCGACGGCGGCCGCCCCACCCCGGCCGCGGGCGCGGCGGACGAGCCGTTCGCCGCCGCGCTGCGGGACGTGCTGTGCCGGGTGCGCGACCGGGCCACCGACGACCTGTTCCTCAAACTGGCCTCGAACCTGCGGGACACCCTGGTCGGCATGGTCTGGGAGGCCCACCACCTGGCCGAGCCGCGCCGGGTCCGGCTGCGCGACTACCGCGCCGTCCGCCCGCACACCGTGCTCGCCCCGGCCACCGTCACCATGGCGGAGGTGCTGCTCGGCCACCGCCTCACCGCCGCCGACCGGGCGGCGGCCCGGCCGGTCGAGGAGGCCGTCTTCGCGCTCGCCGGGGCGCTCAACGACGTCGCCTCCTACGCCCGCGAACGCGCCCTCGCGGGCGGTGCGGAGCCGCTCAGCCTGCCGACGCTGATCGCCCGCGACCAGGCCTGCCCGCCGGAGGAGGCCCTCGACCGGCTCGCCCGCACCTGCGAGCGCCGGGCGCTGGACCTGCGCGCGGCGCTCACCGCGCTGCCCGGCGCCCCCGGCACGTCCCCCGCGCTGGCCGCCCATGCGGACGCGCTGGGCAACGTCGTGCACTCCTTCGCCTGGCACATCGCGCACGCCCGCTACGCGGCGGCCGGCGGGGCGTGACGCGGCAGGGGCCGGCGGAGGGCGGTGGTGTCCCGTTTTCCCGGACACCACCGCCCTCGCCGGGGGTTTCGCCCGCACGCCGTAGCCTGGAGGGCATGCGTGTGCGTCCGATCATCGACCAGCCCCGGCCCGTGCCCTTCACCGGCGTCGATGGCGAGGAGGGGCTCGCGGCGATCGCCGCGCAGCTGGCCGAGGGCCGGACCGCGGTGCTGACCGGCGCCGGCATCTCCACCGAGTCGGGCATCCCGGACTACCGGGGCGAGACCGGCCGGCTGCGCCGCGCCCACCCGATGACCTTCCAGGAGTTCATCGCCGACGAGGCGAACCGGCGCCGGTACTGGGCGCGCGGCTTCGTCGGCCGCGGCGCGATCCAGCGGGCCCGGCCGAACGCCGGGCACCGCGCGGTGCAGGCCCTGCACGCCTCCGGCCACATCGGCGGCGTCGTCACGCAGAACGTCGACGGCCTGCACCGGGCCGCCGGGACGGCCGACGCGGTCGAGCTGCACGGCGCCCTGGACCGGGTGCGCTGCCTGGACTGCGGGACGATCAGCCCGCGCGACGCCCTCGACGAGCGGCTGGGCGCGGTCAACGGCGATTTCCTCGCCGCCGTCGCCGCTCACCGCGCCGCCGCCCGGGACGCCGGCCAGGTGAACCCGGACGGCGACGTCGAGCTGCCGGACGCGCTGGTCGACGGCTTCCGGATGGTGCCGTGCGAGCGCTGCGGCGGGGTGCTCAAGCCGGACGTGGTCTTCTTCGGGGAGAACGTGCCCCGGGAGCGGGTCCGGCGCAGCGAGGAGCTGATCGACGAGGCCGCGTCCGTCCTGGTGCTGGGCTCCTCGCTGGCGGTCTTCTCCGGGCTGAGGCTGGTCCGGCGGGCGGCGAAGGACGGCAAGCCGGTCTCCGCGATCACCCAGGGCCCCACCCGCGGCGACCTCCACCTCCACGCCCGCGCTCACCGCCCCCTCGGCCCCACCCTCACCGCGCTGTCCCGCACCCTCGGCGTCCCCGTCCCCGCGCCCTAGCGTGCCCGCCCGCACCCGCCCGCGCGCGGGGTGCCACCCGCCCCGCCCGCGCGCCCCTGCGGCGCGCGTGCCCGCGCGCCGGCACCCGGTCGCGTGCCACCGGCTCGCGGGTCGGTCACCCGCTCGCGGGGCGGCTCGGTGCTTGTTACGTTGCAGGGACGCGGGGCGCGCCGTCCGCGGCGCGGCGCCCGCGCGGTGCCCCGATCGATCCGACGCGCACGACGGGAGGCCGGCATGGCCGACCCAGCCGACCCCAAGGGCTTCCTCAGCACCGGCCGCCAGGAGCCGCCCCGCCGGCCGGTCCAGGAGCGGATCCACGACTGGCGCGAGGTCTACACCGGCCAGGACCTGCTGCCGCTGGCCAGTGTCCAGGCAGGGCGCTGCATGGACTGCGGGATCCCGTTCTGCCACGACGCCTGCCCGCTCGGCAACCTGATCCCCGAGTGGAACGCGCTCTCCCGCGCGGAGGACTGGGACGACGCCGCCGAGCGCCTGCACGCCACCAACAACTTCCCCGAGTTCACCGGGCGTCTGTGCCCGGCGCCCTGCGAGAGCGCCTGCGTCCTGGCCATCGACCAGCCGGCCGTCACCATCAAGAACATCGAGCTCGCGATCGCCGAGCACGCCTGGGCGAGCGGCTCCGCCGGGCCGCGCCCGCCCGAGCGGCTCACCGGCCACCGGGTCGCCGTCGTGGGCTCCGGACCGGCCGGGCTGGCCTGCGCCCAGCAGCTCACCCGGGCCGGCCACACCGTCGTGGTCCACGAGCGCGACGACCGGATCGGCGGCCTGCTCCGCTACGGCATCCCCTCGTTCAAGATGGAGAAGCGCCATCTCGACCGCAGGCTCACCCAGATGAGCGCCGAGGGCACCAAGTTCCGCCCGAACACCGCCGTCGGCCGCGACATCGGCGCGGACGAGCTCGTCGACCGCTACGACGCCGTGGTGATCGCCACCGGCGCCACCGTCCCCCGCGAACTCACCGTCCCCGGACGTGAACTGACGGGTGTTCACCAGGCGATGGAGTACCTGGTGCAGTCGGACCGGGTGGTGATGGGCGACCGCGAGAGGCCGGAGGTCACCGCCGAGGGACGGCACGTCGTCATCGTCGGCGGCGGCGACACCGGCGCCGACTGCCTGGGCACCGCGCTGCGCCAGGGCGCGGCCTCCGCCGTGCAGTTGGACATCAACCCGCTGCCGGCCGAGGACCGCGCGCCGCACCAGCCGTGGCCGGTGCACCCCAAGGTCTACCGGGTCTCGCCGGCGCACGAGGAGGCTCGGGTGCTGGCCCGCCGCGACGGCTGGGAGGACGAGGGCGCCGGCCAGGGTGTCCCGCTGCCCGGACCGGACGGCGACGTGCGGGTCTTCTCCGCCTCCACGCTGCGCTTCACCGGCGACGCCGACGGGCATGTGCGGGAGCTGGAGCTGGTGGGCGTCGAACCGGTGGGCCGCCGCCCGCTGGCGGGCACCGAGCGGGCGATCCGCGCCGACCTGGTGCTGATCGCGCTGGGCTTCTCCGGGCCGGAGAGCGACAACGGGCTGGTCGACCAGCTCGGCCTGTGCCTGGACACGCGGGGCGTGCTCGCCCGGGACTCCGACTACTCGACGGCCGTGCCCGGGGTGTTCGTCGCCGGCGACGCCGGGCGCGGCCAGTCGCTCATCGTCTGGGCGATCGCCGAGGGCCGCTCGGTGGCGGCGGCCGTCGATCGCTACCTCACCGGCGGGACGGCGCTGCCCACCCCGGTCGCCGCGGACTCCCGCCCGCTGATCGTCTGAGGGAGCCCGGCCGCGGCGGCGCGGCTGGGCAGCCGGGCCTGCGGCGCCGTTCCGCGGGCCCGGCCCGCGGGGCCCGGCCGACCGGGGGCCCGGCCGCGCGCCGCGGGCAGCGGGCAGCGGCCGAGCCCCGCCGCGGGCAGGGTCAGACCGCTTCGCAGGCCTGCTCGGCCGCGGCCACGGCGCCCCCCGCGACGACCCGGGTGGCCGCCCGTCGCGCGGCAGCGTCCGGCATGGTGAAGGAGAAGACCGACACCGCCGCGGCGATTGCGGCCAGCACCAGGTAGCTGTGCTGGTAGGCGCTGACCGGCGGCCCGGCGAGGGCGTGGCCGGTGGCGGCGCCCGCGCTGCCGAGCACCAGCGCCGTGGTGACCACGGCCGGGGCCAGCGCGCCGCCGGTCTGCCGGACGACCGAGTTGAGCGTGGATGCCTGGGCGCTGTCGGCGCGGTCCAGCGTGGCCAGCGAGGCGACGGTGGTCGGCATGAACACCCCGCCCATGGTCAGGCCCAGCAGGAACATGTAGCCGCGGAAGGTCCACAGCCCGGTGTCCGCACCGCAGGTGGAGAGCAGCAGCAGGACGCCGGTGACGCCGGCCATCGAGCAGCCGACGATCACCCGCGGCCCGACCCGGGCGTAGATCCGGCCGACCACCTGGACGGTGATCAGCACGCCGAAGGCCTCGGTGAAGGTGGAGGTGCCGGAGGCCAGCGCCGAGCGTCCCTGGCCCTGCTGCAGGTAGAGCGGGCCGAGGTACATCGCGCCCATGATCGGCACGAACCCGACCAGGGTGATCAGGTTGGTGTCCCGGAAGAGCCGGTCGGCGAACAGCCGGATCTTCAGGATCGGCGCGGCGATGCGCAGTTCGACCACGGCAGCGATCGCGAGCAGCACCGCTCCGGCGGCCAGCGAGCCCGTCACCGCCGGGGAGGACCAGCCGTGGTCCGGCCCCTCGCAGACGCCGAACATCAGCGTGCCGAGCCCGGACGCGCACAGCAGCAGCCCGGGGAGGTCGAACCGCCCGGGCGCGGTGCCGCGGTGCTCCGCCAGGAAGAGCAGCCCGAACAGCACCGCCGGCAGACCGACCGGCAGGTTGACGTAGAAGACCCAGCGCCAGGAGAGGCCGTCCACCAGCGAGCCGCCGAGCATCGGCGCCAGCGCGGGGGCGATCTGCTGCGGGACGATCATGATCCGGGACATCCGGACCTGCTCCGCGGAGTCGAAGGTGCTGAACATCATGGACATCGAGGCGGGCATCAGCAGCCCGCCGGAGAGCCCCTGTAGGGCGCGCGCGGCGACCAGCTCGCCGAGGCTGCCGGCCGCTCCGCACAGCGCGGAGGCCAGCAGGAAGCCGGTCAGCGAGAGGAGCAGGATCCGGCGTCCGCCGAAGCGGTCGACCAGCCAGGCCGAGGCCGGGATGATCATCGCCAGGCATACCGGATAGACCACGACCACGCCGTCCAGCGCGGCGGTGGAGACGTGGAACTGACGGGCGATCGAGGGAAGTGCCACCGTGGTGATGGCGCCGTCCACGATCGCGATGAAGGTCACGGCCACACTCATGACCGGGACGACGACACGTTGGCTCAAGCGGGGCAGCGTCAAGGGCATCGACACGATGCTGAGTATACTCACTATGTGGAGGCTCAGGAAATCGCGGACCGAACGGAACGGGAACCCCGGATGCGGATGCAGTGCAGCAGCGACATCGTGGTCGACGAGCTCTACCTGACCGCCAACCGGCTGCGGGCCTTCGTCGAGTCGCGCCTGCGCGAGCACGGGACGTCGGTGGCCCGGCTGCGCGCCCTGCGGATACTGGCCAGGGCCGAGGAGCCGGTGCGGATGCGCGACCTCAGCGACATGCTGGGCGTCGCCGCCCGCACCGCGACCACCGTCGTGGACAGCCTGGAGCGCGAGGGCCTGGTCGAGCGGGTCCGGCACCCCTCCGACCGCCGCGCCTTCCTGCTCGGCCTCACCGAGGCCGGCCGCGAGCGGCACCGGGAGGCCGAGGAGATCGACCGCGTGGCGCTGGCCGAGGCCACCGCCCGGCTCACGGAGCGGGACCGCGGGCAGCTGCGCGAACTCCTCGCCCGGATCCGCGAAGCCGTCGAGTGACCACCCGCCGGGCGGGGGTCGACGGCGGTGTCTACCGAGGCACCGCGTAGACCACGATGTCGTCCTGGTAGCGCCGGGCGCGGCGGTCGAAGGGACCGCCGCAGGTGATCAGCACCAGCCGCGGCGGGCCGCTCGGCGCGAAGGCCCCGACGGGCAGCGACCCCCGCGGCTCGACTCGGCGCGCCGCCACCCGGTACCGGTACTCGCGCCCCCGCGCGGTCCGGACGAGCACCGGCGCGCCGGGCCGGATCCGGGACAGCTCCAGCAGCGCGCCGAGGCCGCGGGTGGCCGAGTCGACATGCCCGTCCAGGACCACCGCGCCCTGGGCCGCGCCCGGCGCCTCGCCGCCGCTCCACCAGCCCAGCGTCCGCGGGTCGTCCGGCACCCCGAGCCGACCGCTGCGGTCCACGGACACCGGTCGTACCGGGGCCTGGACGTCGAGGCTGGGCAGGATGAGCACGCTGGGCGGTTCGGCGGGGCCGCGCACGACCGGGTGAGCGGCGGCGACCCGGGGCGGGGCGGCGGCCCTGTGGGAGGCGAGAGCCGGCACGGTACCGGCGTCGGTGGGCGCACGGTAGACGCGCATCGTACCCGCGAACCCGGCCCCGGCGAGCAGTACGGCACCGCCGCCCACGGCGGCCCACGCGCCGGCCGTCCGGGCGCGGGACGCCCTGGCCCTGCACGCCCGGGATGCTCGGACCGTGCGGACCGTGCGGACCGTGCGGGACATGCGGATCATACGGAACATGCGGGACACCTCCGCGCCGTCCCGGTGACCCGTCCGTTAGCCGCGGCGGCGCAGCAGGACCCGGAAGCCCCAGGTCAGCAGGCCGGCGCCGGCGGCGATCGCGGCGGCCGGCGCGGCGGAGGGGAGTGCGGGCGCGGTGTCCGCGCGGCCGCCGCTGCCGGCGGCGACCGTGCGGGGCAGCATCGCGCTGCTCGGGTTGAGCCGCGCCTGCCCCATCGTCTGAGCGTGGGGCTGGGTGTGCGCCTGGGTCTGGGTCTGGGTCTGGGTCCGAGCCTGCTCGGCCAGGCGCAGGTGGGCCTCGAGGAGCGGGAGCACCCCGCGCGCCGCGTCGACCACCGGCGCGTCCGAGCCCTGGGCGATCTCCTGCCGCGTGCCGGCGATGGCCGCCCGGTGGTCCTTGACCGCGTCCGCGGCGTACAGCGCGTCGAACGCGCCGCCCCGCGCGGAGATCAGGCTCGCGAGCTCGGACCGCTGCGGCGCGGTCGGGCCGCTCGGCAGGGTGACGCCCAGCTTGGCCGCCAGCGCCTGGAGTTGGGCCAGGGCCTTGGTGTGGTCCATGACGTAGTGCGCGCCGAGCTCGCGCACCGCCGGAAGAGAGCCGCGGGCCTCGGCGAGGCGACCGCTCTGGATCTCGGAGATGTTCGCGGTGGCCGTGGTCCGCATCCAGGAGACGTCCTGGACGGAGAGCTGCGCGGCGAGCTGCGGCGTCCCGGCGGCGAACGCGGTCGCCGGCGCGAGCGCGACGAGTGCCGAACCGGCCGACAGAGCAAGGACTTTCGGGATGGCGGACACGGGTCCTCCAGAGGATGCGGGGAATCTGACGCGGGAGGCGGGGCGCTCACGGCGGGCGCCGGGCACGCGGGCCGGACGTCGGCGCACGCGTCGGCGCACGGCTGCGGCGGGGCAGGACCGTCACGGACCGCTACACACCGCAGTCTCTCCGCGACCTGGCCTCCGCCGCGCGCCCGGTACCCGCAAACGGGTGGCCCGGGCCCGCCCGCCGTGCACGCAGTGGCCGCCCACCCGCCAGGCCCCGGCCGACCGGTCCGTCCCGGGCGGACCCGGACACATGAGGGCAGCGGGCACCTGTCCCGAAAAACGGGACAGGTGCCCGCTGCCTGCCGACTGCCGGCCCCCGGTCGGCCCCGCCTCAGCCCGCCCTGGACTCCCCGGCCAGCCGGTCGCCGATCAACTGCCGTGAGGTCACGCCCAGTTTCGCCAGGATCCGCTCCATGTGCGCGTCCACCGTGCGCTTGGAGATGACGAAGGTCTCGGCGATCTCCCGGTTGGTGAGCCCCCGCGCGGCCAACGTCGCCACCTCCAACTCCCGGGAGGTGAGCCGCTCTCGGGAACCGGATTGCGCGCGCGATCCGCTCTCCGCCGGCGAGAGCCGGTCCTTGTCCCCGGCGGCGGCCTCCACCGTGTCCCGCAGCGGATGGGAGGCCCCGGTGCGCCACAACTCCTGGAACCGCTCCGCGCCGAGCGCCTCCTCGACCCGCTGCCGGGCGTCCGCGTTGAGGGACTGCAGGTAGGGCTGGTTGCTCAGGTGCTCGGCGCCCTTGCGCCACAGCACGTCCGCCGCGCCCAGCAGCCAGGCGGCCCGCTCGAAGCGGCCGGCCGCGGTGGCCAGCCAGGCCAGCAGCTCGAAGGGGTAGGCGATCCCGACGTCGTTGCCCAGCGCGAACTGCAGCCGCACGCAGGTCCGCGCCTCCTCCGCGCTGTCCGCCAGGTTGCCCAGCACCTGGTGGGCCACACCCCGGATGTAGCGGTTGTAGCCGGTCATCCAGTGCTCGCCCGGGCCGGTCCCGGGTGCCTGCGCGAGCAACTCCAGTGAGCGCTCGGTGAGTTCGAGGGAGAGCTCGGGGGCCCCGATGAAGTTGGAGATGTGCCCGCGCACCGCCGCGAGCACCGCCTGGCCGTCGAAGCTGTCGCGCCCGTCGATCAGTTCCACCGCTCGCTGCTCGACCGACATCGCCTTCTCGGGGTCGTTGCCGAAGGAGGCCGCGAACATCAGGTATGTGCGGGCGCGTCCCTCCATCTTGGTGTCCCCGATGGCCTGCGCCTCCTCGAGCGCCTGCAGGGCGTCGGCCAGGCCCTGGTCCGGGAAGCCCTGGAAGGTGGACAGGTGGGAGCGCGTGATCAGGGCCCAGCAGCGCTCGGTGGAGGGCTCGGGGAGCAGCTCCAGCACCGCGGTCTGCCAGTGCCGGCCCTCGCCGAGCCGGGCCACCAGGTGCCAGTACTTCCACAGGCCGCCGCTCAGCGCCGCGGCCCGCTCCGCGTCGCGCGAGGCGGTGGCGTGCTCCAGCGCGGCACGCAGATTGCCGTGCTCGCGCAGCAGCGCCTTGGTGCGGGCCAGTTGGTCGCGGTCCGCCCAGTGCGTGCCGTGCTCCCGGGCCGCGGCGAGGAAGTGGTCGAGGTGCAGGTCGCGCATCCGGGTGGTGTCGCCGCTCGCCTCCAGCACCTCGGCGCCGAACTCCCGGATGGTGTCGAGCATGCGGTAGCGGGTGACGCCCTCGTCGTCCAGGCGCTGCACAATGCTCTTGTCCACCAGGCCGACCAGGGTGTCCAGCACGTCGTCGTGCGCCAACCCCCTGCCGCCGCAGACCCGCTCGGCCGCCTCCAGGTCGAACCCCCCGGCGAAGACCGAGAGTCGTGCCCACAGCAGCTTCTCGTCGCCGGTGCAGAGATCGTGGCTCCACTCGATCGCGGCTCGCAGCGTGCTGTGCCGTTCGACGCGCGAATTCCGGTGCCCGGTCAGGGTTTTCAGCCGCCGCTCGATGCGCTGGGCCAGCGTGTCCAGGTCCGCACCGCGCAGGCGGGCGGCGGCGAGCTCGATCGCCAGCGGGATGCCGTCCAGCGCCTGGCAGACGCGGACGACCTGCTCGCGGTTGGCGTGGTCGACGACGAAGCCGCGGACCACCGCCTCCGCCCGCTGGTCGAACAACTCCACCGCGTCGCCGCCCAGAGGAGAGGTGATCGGCAGCGGCGCCACCCGCACCAGCGACTCGCCCGGGGTGTCCAGCGGCTGCCGGCTGGTGGCGAGGATCTGCACCCGGTCGCAGGAGGCCAGCAGCTCGTCCGCCACCGCGCCGCAGGCGGACAGCAGATGCTCGCAGGTGTCGAGGATCAACAGCAGCTTCCGGTCGCGCAGATGACCGATCACCGCCTCGAGCGGCTGCCGGGCGTCCGCCTCCGGCACGCCCAGCAGGGAGGCCAGGGTGCGGGGGAGCAGCTGCGGGTCGCGGACACCGGACAGTTCGGCCAGCACCACCCCGTCGGGGAACGACGCCTCGACGCGGGCGGCGACGCGCAGCGCGAGACGCGTCTTGCCCACTCCGCCCGGGCCGACCAGGGTCACCAGCCGGTGGTCGCCCACCTGCCCTGCCACGAGGTCGAGTTCGGTGGCGCGCCCGACGAACGACGTCGTCTCCTGCGGGAGCCGGCGCACCGGAAGGAGCTGCGCGAGCTCGGGCCCGAGCTCGTCTTCACTGTCGAAGGAGGCCATGGCTCCGGAATGTAGAGGGTGCGGGAGGTACCGCGCCCGCTTTCCGGCGATCACCGCTCGGCGGTGCGCGACCGGTGGTAAAGCCGGTCGTCACCGCCCGTGGTTCTCAGCGGGCCCGCTCGCCCTCCCCGGCGCCGGCCTCCCACCGGCGCTCCGCGAGCTGCCGCTGCAGGTCGGCCCAGGCGATCCGCTCGTGCCGGGTCCTGGGGCTCAGCCCGTCGACCACCAGGCCCAGGTAGACGCCCGGAGCGAGCAGGAAGACGCAGACGACGTAGACCAGCACCGGCAGGGAGGCGGCGTGCAGCGCGAACTCCAGGCCGTCCGCGCGGACCGACAGCCGCACCCCCTCCGCCGTGGCGACGGCGCCGAAGGCGAGGATCCCCCAGAAAACCGCCCCGAAGTGACCGACCTGGGCCGGACTGTCCCACAGGATCAGCTTGTAGAGGAGCACGTAGAGCGTGACCACGGCCGCCATGAGCAGCACCAGCAGCAGGCGCGTCGTCCAGTAGTGCACCCCGCGGTGGTACCACGAGGTGCCGTGCACGGGGATGCCCAGCAGCGTCACCTGGTGCGGAAGTTCGGGCGGACGCGCGGAGCGCCCTGGTCGGCGCTGCGGCGACGGCGGGGAGCCGTCGGATGCGGGCTCGGGCAGGGCGTCCTTCATGTGCCACCCCCGGAATGGCCAGGATGTCCGCGAAATCGTATGGCGCTTACACCCAAGTTGTCAGCGCCTCGGCCGACTTCGCCCCGGCTGGTGGCCGCCGTTCCGGTCATCGCCTCACGAACCGCAGATAGCACGCCCCGAACAGCAGCACGATCCCGACGTTGGCGAGCAGCCGCGGCCAGAACTGATGCCGGAACACCAGCACATCGGCCCCCACGATCACGACCACCATCGCCACCACGTAGACCGCCGTCACCGCTTGCCTTCCCATGCCCCCTTTCTACCCCGCCGAGCAGCGACGCCCGCGGCGGCGCCACCGCGCGTGCGCGGCGGGTACCTTCGGCCGCATGGTGGACGACTGCTTCGGGCACCCGCGACTCGCCGCGATCTACGACCCGCTGGACCCCGACCGCGCCGACCTCGACCCCTACCTCCGGATCGCTGAGGAGCTGGGGGCACGGCGGGTTCTCGACATCGGCTGCGGCACCGGGGTGTTCGCGCTGCTGCTGGCCGGGCGCGGGATGGAGGTGATCGGCCTGGACCCGGCCGGAGCCTCCCTCGACGTCGCCCGCGCCAAGCCGGGCGGCGAGCGCGTGCGCTGGATCCACGGTGACGCGACCGCCCTGCCGCCGCTGCGCGTCGACCTCGTGACGATGACCGCGAACGTCTCCCAGGCCATCGCCGATCCCGGCGCCTGGGACGCGACGCTGCGGAGCGCCCACGACTGCCTGCGTCCCGGCGGCCACCTGGTCTTCGAGACCCGCGACCCCGCCCGGCGCGCCTGGGAGGAGTGGACCCGCGAGCACTCCCGCCGCACGACCCGGATCCCGGGCGCCGGCCCGGTCGAGAGCTGGGTCGAGCTGACCGACGTGAGCCCGCCCCTGATCAGCTTCCGCTGGACGTACGTCTTCGCGGCCGACGGAGAGCGCCTGACCTGCGACTCGACACTCCGCTTCCGCACCCGCCCCGAGATCGAGGCCGACCTTGCCGCGCACGGCTTCCTGCCGGCCGCCGTCCGCGACGCCCCCGACCGGCCGGGCCGAGAACTCGTCTTCGTCGCGCGACGTCTCTGATCCCCGACGCGGTCCGGGGCGCCGGCCGTCGGTCGGCCGGCGCCCCGGACCTGTGTCAGCCGGTCAGCCGGACTGGTTGGCGGCTCCAGGGGTCGGGTTGGTGAGGGTGGTGAAGTCGGTGCAGTTGGAGTCGGTGTCGGTGGCGTCCGGGAGGCGTCCGGTGCTCTGACCGATGGCCGGAGCGGGTGCCGTGCAGCTGCTCGCGCCGGAGGGGGTGCGGCCCTGGTAGCCCTCGGCGAGCCAGGGGTCGACGACCGCGCCGTAGTTCAGGCTGTCCGCGATCCGCCCGCCGGCGTCCCGCAGGACCATGCTGCCCGCACCGGTGGAGAGGACCGGCCCGCCGAACCACAGGTCGGGGGCGGCGGAGCCCTGGTAGCCCGCGCCGGTCGCCGCGGAGTCCACGACCGGCGTGTCCACCGGGTGCGCGGCGGTGAGCGGCCGGTCGAGGGTGACCGCGTCGCCGAGCGGCTGCACGGGCTCGTCGCTGGTGTGGTCGTAGCGCGTGGCCGGGCTGAAGCTGACGCCTGTGCCCCGGTCGCTGAACGGCAGGTTGGCGGAGTGCGCGAACCGCAGGGGAGCGGCGAGCGTCAGGCCGGTGCCGTTCGCCCCGGCGCTGCCGACCGACGCGACGGTGACGGTCTCCTGCCGCGCGCCGATGTCGAGCCGGATGGTGTCGCCGGCCGTGATCCCGCTCGTGGAGCCGACCTTGAGGACGGTGGCGCCGGCCGCCGCGGCGGCCGAGAGCACGGCCTGCGTACCGGGCTTGCCGACGGCGGTCACCGTGGCGGTCTCCAGGTGGTCGCCGTAGCCGATGGCCAGCTTCTGGCCGACCGTGAACCCGGTGGTGCTGGTGACGGGCACGTTGGTCGAGCCGGCCGGCACGGTGATCGGGCCGTCCGGCACCGGCTGCCACAGCGGGGTGCCGGCGTTCGCCGTCGTCGAGTCGCTGAGGACGGTGCCGTTCCGGCCGTTGCCGGAGGAGTCCACCGCCGTCGCGCCGGAGCTTTCGTCGAAGGCGTAGGAGGCCACGTCGCCGGTCCCGGCCTGTCCGCCGACCAGCGCGGCGACCTCGGTCGCCGACAGGGCGCGGCTGTAGATCTGGAAGTCGTCGACCGCGGCGTCCAGGTAGGGGTCGGCGGAGTACTGCGAGCGGCCGATCCAGTCCTGGTCGGTGCCGCCCAGCGCGGCCGGGTTCAGCGTCATGTTCGGGTTGGTGGCGACCAGCTTGCCGTCGAGGTACAGGCTGCCGGTGGTGCCGGAGAGCGTGACGGCCACATGCGACCAGGTGTTCAGCGGCAGCTGACCGCCGCCGGTGAGCTGCTGCTCGCAGCAGTTGCCGCTCTTGGTGAGCGAGAACCGCAGCCCGCCGCCGCCCGCGTCCACGGTCAGGAACATGTTGGTGGTGGTGCCGGTGCCGAAGTCGAAGACGCGCGACCAGGTGCTGTCCGCCGAGGGGTCGACCCAGGCGGAGATCGTGAAGTCCCGCAGCCCGCTGACGATGTCGTCCGGCAGGGCGACGTACTCGCCGTTCCCCGAGAGCCGGAGCGCCTTGCCGATCCGTCCGGCGGCGCGCAGTCCGGTGGCTCCGGTGTTGGTCACGGCGGTGATCGTGCGGACCTCCGCGCCGGCCCCGGTGCCGATCTGGACCGTGTCGCCCGCGTTCAGCCCGGCGACGCTGCGCAGATACACCTCGGGGTCGCCCGCCGCGGCGGGCGCGGCCAGCCCGGAGGGGGCGAGGCCGAGCAGGTAGTGCCCGTGCGCGGCGAGCGTCGTCCCGGCCGGGACGGTGATCGTCGAGGAGGACGCCTGACCGGTCGCGTGCTCGGTGAGCGTCCAGTTCGACACGTCGACGGCCGCGTCCCCGGAGTTGGCGAGTTCGATGTAGGAGTCCGTCGGGTCGCTGCCGGTGCCGATCCGGAACTCGTTGATCGTGACCGGGCTGGTGTCGCGCACCTTCTCGCTGGTCCGCGCGCTCTGCCGCGGGGAGTTCGCGGGATCCGTCCAGGAGGCGTCGCCCACCAGGTCGCCGTTGAACGCGGTCGGCCCGGCGGTGACCGTGAAGGTCGTGCTGACCTGCGCCCCGGCCGCGACCGAGTCGAAGGTCTGCGATCCGTCGGTGGTCCCGGTGACGACGGAGGACCACCCGCCGGGCACGGACAGGCTCAGCTTCACGCCGACGGCGCGCGCCCCGGTGGTGTTGGTGAAGCTCTCGGTGACCTGCTCGCTCTCGCCGGGCGCGAAGGTCTGCAGCCCGGGCGGCGTGCCACCGGCGTCCGCCGGGGCCAGGCTCAGCTGCTGAACGCCGTACTTCGCGGCCACGATGTCGGCCTGGACCGCCTGGTCGGTGGCCTGCGAGGGGTAGCCGGCCGTCATGACGCCCTCGTAGAAGGTGCCGGCCGAACCGTTGCTGTTGTCACCGCCGTTGCCCAGCACGATCGCGCCCTGCTTGCGCATCGGGTCGTAGCTGGAGTCCACGCGCGGGCCGTCGTACATGGTGGTCAGCTCGCCCTGCTGGGCGTCGCCGCCGAGGCTGGCCCAGTGCCCGGGCTCGCCCTTGGCGACGGCGGTCACGAACCGCGAGGTCATGCTCGGCAGCCCGGCGCACACCTTGGAGGTGCTCCCCGGGTTGACGCAGCCCACCAGGTTGTTCTCCTGGTCGGTCATCACCCAGGGGCCGGGGCTGTCGCCGTGGTACCAGTAGGGGGCGTCGCCGAAGTAGGACGTCTCCATGGTGCCGTTGCCGTCGTCGCGGCTGTCGATCTCGGCGTTGCCGTAGTCGAAGCAGCAGCCGTTGTTGTAGTGCGTGCCGTCGACCACCCAGTACATGCCCTCGGGCTGGTCGTCGACCGCGATGCCGGTGGTGTCGTTGTCGCGCAGGCCCATGCCGGGCTCGATGAAGGCCCCGTAGACCTTGTGGCCGCCGACGGTGACCGGGGCCATGTCGGCGATCGGCAGGTTGTTCGCCCCTCCCATGGCCGGACCGCTGAACGCGCCGCGCGGCGCCTGGGTGAGGTCGTTGTGGTTGGGCGACTGGTCGTAGATCTTCGTGATCAGACAGGTCGTGCCGGCGCAGAACGCGTCCTGGGCGGCCGCGTCGGCGTAGCCTCCGGCGTCCGGGACGGGCTTCGCGCTCGGCTGCACGACGCCGATGTCCTTCGCCTTCCCGTCCGAGAGCCGGCGGACCTGGTACAGCGGGCCGTTGTAGGAGGCGTAGAGCGCCCGGGTGGTGCTGTGCGCCGCCGCGCAGGGGGTGCGGCCGGCGGCGTAGATGTCGCACGGCCCCTGGGGGCGGGCGGGGGCGGCCGCGGCGGGTGCCGCAGCCTCGGCGGGGGCCGCGACCGCGGCGGGCGCGACCGGACCGGCGACCGCCGGGGCGGCCGGGGCGAGGGCGAAGCCCGCGAGCGCGAGCGCGGCCGCGGTGAGGACGGCGGCGGTTCTGCGCCGGATCCAGGTGGTGCCGGGTCTGCCGGGTCTGACCATCGGTGAGATCAACTCCTGCGTTGTCCGGGCGGACCGTCCGGGAGGGCTGTCCGGGGGTGGGGGAGCGGGCGGAGGGCCGGCTGCGTACGGCGGCCGCGGGGCGCCCGTTCGACGTCGCCCGGCCCGATTGTTAGCGCTAACATTCCACGGCTGATTCACGCTACGGAGGTTGACGACGGCACGTCAAGGTTCGTGCGCGGTACGGTTCCTGGCGGTGTTCGGCACGATCGCCGGCCGTCCGGGGTCTTGACCCGGCCCCGCCCCGGCGGGCAGGGTGCGTGCCACGCGCGCACCGCACGCACCGCTTCCGGGCGGGTCCGGCGCGCGATTCGCCGAGGTCGCGGAGGACCGTCGTGAGCAGCTCCAGCGCAGCGCCCGCAGTCGCCGACGCCGACGACGGGAGACCGCCGCGCGGGCTGCTTCCCGTCCGCGCCCCGCTGGCGCTCGGCGGCCCCTCGCCCGTGGTGCCGGGGTGCGCCGACTGCGACGCCCTCGGGCGCCGCCTGAGCCGGGCGATCCTCACCGGCGACCGCCCGGCCGCCGCCGCGCTGCGCGAAGAGATGACCGCCCACCGCGGCGGCACCCACCCCCGCCCCGCGACCGCCGCCTGACCGGCCCCGGCCGGGCCCCGCCTGGCCGTCACCTCGCGGTGCGGTCGTCCCGCCTGCCGAGCGGCGCACTGCGCTGCTCGGGATCCTGGCTGAAGCGCCCGGGCTGCAGCGCGAGGAGCTCATCCAGGAGACGGCACGCTTTCTCGGCTGGAACCGGCGGGGTCGGATATGACGGCGGCTCTGGAAGAAGACACTCAGGCCCTTCCAGGAGAAGGCCTTTTGCGGCAGACAGCGTCCGGCCTTGCACAGCGTCGCCTCGCCGCGCCTCGGCCCGCCGGCCACCTCGCCCGCGCGGCATCGCCCCGTCCGCCGGCCGCGCAGGCCGTCGCGGATCAAAGCCCCAGCAGCCGCTCGGCGTTGCGGTGGGCGATGTCGTGCTTGGCCTCCTCGGGGAGGTCGCTGCGCTCCAGGAAGGCCCGGGCGCCCTCGTTGCCGATGAGGGGGTAGTCGACCGAGTAGAGCATCCGCTCGGTGCCCAGGGTGTCGGCGCAGAAGCGCAGATGCGCCTCGGTGAACATGCCGCTCGGCGTGTAGTGGACGTTCTCCCGCACGTACGCGCCGATCGTCCGCTCCAGCCCGGTGATCGCCGGAGGCAGCACCTGGTCGAGCCGGTCCAGGTACCAGGGCACCGTCTCGCCCCAGTGCCCCAGGATGAACTGCAGCTCGGGGTAGCGGTCCAGGACGCCGCTCAGCACCAGGTGCAGGAAGTGGACGCCCGTCTCGTTGTGCCAGCCCCAGCCGGCGGTGGCGAAGCGCGCCGCGACCAGCGGTGAGAGCCCCGCCTCGTAGTTCGCGACACTGGTCGCGCGTGTGGGCGGGGCCGGGTGGAGGTAGATCGGGACCCGGAGTTCGGCGGCGGTGCGCAGGATCGGGTCGAACCGGCCAGCGGAGAGGAACTCGTCGTCGGTGCGGCCGTGGACGAGTGTGCCGACGAGCCCCAACTCCTCTACCGCGCGCCGTAGTTCGTCCGGCGCCGCTTCGGGCGCGCTGGTGGGCAGCGAGGCGAAGGCGGCGAACCGGTCCGGCCGGCGGGCGCATGCCGCCGCCAGCCGGTCGTTGGCCCTCCGGACCAGCTCGGGCGCCACCGCCGCCGGCAGGTACTGGGTGGTCAGGTTGGAGAGCACCTGCATGTCGATGCCGTGGGCGTCCATGTCCGCGATCCGGCCCTCGTCCAGGTCCTCCAGGACCTCGACGGAGGGGCTGTTCGGCAGCCCGCCGCCCGGCGCGAACGCCTCCCAGAAGTGCGGGCTCACCTCGGCCGAACGCGCGGCGCTCGCCTCGGCCACGGCGGCGTCGAGGGTGTGCTCCTCGATGGTGATCAGCTTCATCGGACCATCCCCGCCTCTTCGGTTCCCCGATCCGTTTCGGGGGCTGCCAGCAGTGTCGGCCGGCAACCATCCATCGGTCCAACGGATGGATACGATGGATCGATCGCCCGAACCGATCCACCGAATCGGTTCGGAAGGCGGACGGAGACGGACGTGGAGCTGCGGCACCTGCGCTACTTCGTGGCGGTCGCCGAGGAGCGCCACTTCGGGCGGGCGGCCGCGCGGCTGCACGTGACGCAGTCGACGCTGAGCGCCCAGGTGCAGGGGCTGGAGCGCGAGGTGGGCGGCCCGCTGCTCGTCCGCACCAGCCGCCGGGTCGAACTGACCGAGGCGGGGGCCCTGCTGCTGGTCGAGGCGCGCCGGGCGCTCGCGCAGGCCGACCGGGCGCTGGGGGTGGCCCGGGAGTCGGTCCGGGGCGACGCGGGCGTGGTGCGGGTCGGCTTCTCCGGGGTCGCGGTCCTGGAGGGCGCGTTGGCCGCGGACCTGCGCGGCTTCCACCGGGCGCATCCGCGGGTCGAGCTGCTGCCCGTCGAACTGCCGCCCACGGCGCTGGTCGAAGGCGTCCGCGACGGCACGCTGGACGTCGCCTACAGCCCCGCCGTCGGGCTCGACGGCGCGGGCGACCTCGCCGTGCACCGGCGCACGGGGACGGTGCTGGCGGTCGCCGTGCGGCGCGACCACCGGCTGGCCGGCTCGGCCTCGGTCGCCATGAGCGACCTCGACGGCGAGCACCTCGTCGTGTTCGCGGCGGACCACGACGACGACAGCGTCCTCACCGCCCTCTCCCGCATCGGTCGGAGCGGCCGCGAACCGGGCGGTCGGCGGGGCCGCGTCAGCATGGTGCGGGGCACCCTCGGCGTGCTCGCCCTCGCCTCGGCGGGCGTCGGGGTGGCGGTGGTGCCCGCCGTCACCGAGCGCATCGCGCTCCCGGAGCTGGTCTACCTGCCCCTGCGGGAGTCCGGCATCGGCCTCGACATCATGCTGCTGAGTCGCCCCGACGAGTCCTCCGGCCCGGTACGCGCCTTCGTACGCCGAGCGACCCGCCGTCCCGCCCGGTGAGGCGCGGGTGAGGCGGGGGCGAGGGAAGCGGCGTCACCCGGAAACGACGAAAGCCCCTCATGGGGGCTTTCCGTGGTGTCCGAGGGGGGACTTGAACCCCCACGCCCGATAAAGGGCACTAGCACCTCAAGCTAGCGCGTCTGCCATTCCGCCACCCGGACTTGGTGTGGTTCCGCGGCCTGCCGCGGTGACGTGGTCAACCATACCAGGTGTCGAGGGGCCAGTTCTCACCTGCGGGTCTGGCGCGGATCGCGGTGCGGAACGCCGTGATCATCGTGATCGCCGGAGGCGATCGGGACCGGTCGGAGCCGGTCGTGTCACGGTGAGTTGTCGAAACGGGTACTCAGCGTGATGGATTCGTCGTAGGCTCGCAGGACCGGGCGGTACGGGGCCGGCGCCGGCGGAGGGGCGGGGACGGGGATGCGCGCGTACGGGGAGCGCGGGGAGCGTGCCGGCGGGGAGCCCGCGGGGAGCGGCAGGCGCAGGCGCACGGTGGTGAGCGGCGGGGGCCCGGCGGGCACGGCGGCAGGCGCGGCGGAAGCCGCGGTCGACGGCGTCTGGCGGTTCGTCGCGCCGGCCGAGTCGGGGTCGGTGCCCGCGGCGCGGCACGCGGTCCGCGACCTGCTGGTGGCGCAGGGGCTGAGCGAGGGCGGCGAGCCGGTGCAGTCGGTGCTGCTGATCGTCTCCGAGCTGGTGACCAACGCCGTGC
>Ga0164242_10000148_pt1 | contig 86684 bp, 70 predicted proteins | sample OricomgcompostMG_FD_108783 | JGI IMG/M metagenome (GOLD analysis project Ga0164242, IMG submission 108783) | Miracle-Growth compost microbial communities from Emeryville, California, USA - Original compost - Miracle growth compost (MG) ... | reverse complement strand
TGACGAGTTCCGGAAGGTCTTGCTCGGTGAATTGGTGCATGGATGCGTCCGAAAGAAGGTCTTTTGCGAGTTCCTTTTCTTTCGGGCTCATTTCGTTCAATACTCGCTTCGGAAGAAGGTGATTGATTTCGCGCAAGGTTCTGACTTTTTCTTCCTGATCTTTCGGTACGAAGTCGTTGATGGTCGATACGCCTGCAATGTAAGTATGCCCGGCCTCGGCCTTCATGGTCTTGCGGACCTCATCCGCAATGGGCTCGACGTCGGCGCGGTTTTCAGGAAGGATCACGACGGGCGAAAGGTAGCGCTGAAAAACTTCGTCGATGTACTTCGACCAGTACATCGATCCGTTTTCAAGGCTGTGTTTGTTCCGAAGCTTGCGCATGTCGGTCTCGATGATCGATGAGTTCAGGCGTCCTACGGTCGAGATCGAAAGCACGGTGATGATTCCGGTGAAGACGAGGATCGCCTTCGCATGCTTTTCGACGACGTGGGCGATCCATTCGGCGAACCAGGCGCGGTGAGCGCTTGCCGGCTTTTTCAGGTAGCCCATCCGATAAAAACAAATCAGAAAAGCCGGAAGAAGCGTATAGGTCGCGAGCCAGCACAGCGCCATGCCCGTGAATCCGATGATGCCGAATTGCCTAAACCCGCGAAAGCTCGTTAAAATCAGCGAGCCATACGAAAGGCCTGCGGCGGCGGCGGCCACGATCGTGGCAGGAAAGGTTTTTTCGACGGCGATCGCAACCGAGTGGGGCACACCCTTGTGTTTTCGGCGTTCCTCCATAAAACGGGCGAGGAGGATGATCCCGAAGTTGATGCCGTTCCCGATTACGATACTCGCCATGAAGGCTGAGTTGGCATTCAGGTATCCCACCTCGAAAAAGGCGACTCCGAAAGTGAGCAAAGTTCCGATCACGAGGGATGCGATCAAAGAAAAAGTTCCGATCATCGAACGGAAGTACAGCAGCATGGCCAAGCCGACGAGGATGCAGACCACGATCGTCGAAAGTGCCAGGTCTTCGATCAAGGCCTCGTTTTCTTCGATCAGATCTTGAACGCCGCCGGTGAAGTGAATTTGAATATCAGCCGCATAGTGTTTCGCGTCCACTTTCTGTAATGTGCGGTCGACGGCTTCGCGCAGGGCTTTGGCGCCCGCGATTCCGGATGCCGAACCGGGAAGATTGACGTTGATCACGCGGATTTTCTGATCGGGAGTCGCGTAAAAACCGTCCGGAAAATGAGTATAGCTGTCGACCTTGCCCGTGTATTTCTTTTCGATGGCGTTGAAGTCGAGTTTGGGTTCGGGGAAATCCCGGTTTTCGAGAATCGTCAGCGGGTTATAAAGCTGGACCTCGTAATGAATCCGGGCCTTGATGTAATTGAGGATGCGGTTCAGATCGGCTTCGTCGACGAACAACGATTTGCGTTCGTTGAAAAAACGAAGTTCGCTGTCGATCCGATATTCGACGCCGGCCGAAACGCTTTTCGGCAAGGTCTCGAGTTCATGAGCCAGGTCGATCACGAAGCGTTTGCTTTCGTTCACATGATCCGAAAAAATGAGAATGCTGAGATTGTTCGTCGATTCGAGTCGCGATTTGACTTCGTTCAAATCAAGAACGGAGCGGGCGTCGGTGGGCAAAAGCTCTTCGATCTCGGTTCGAAGGTTCGAAAAAAGATGAACGGTGAAATACGCTCCACCCGCACTGAGGAGGAGCCCCAGTCCGGCCACGAGACCGGCGCGCTGAATCAAAAAGCGTGTGATGCGTGTCATAAAAACCTGATATTTTTAGCACTTGAAGATGAAAAAGGCTACGCTAAAGCCAAGCTTAAGCGGCGTCTTTTTTCGAGTCCTTCTGGGGTTTGCCACGGAGGGTGCGCAGAGTTCCACTCAGGTCGTTCAAAAGGTCTTTTGCATTGCGTCGATCCGCTTTCATCTCTTGGTAGAGAAAAACGCCGGTCGAGGTGGGGCTGAGCGATCGAAGGACGATGTTTCCGCACAAATGATCGATGTGAGAGGTGCCCTCGGTTTTCTCGTAAGAGATCACGATCGTCTTCGGTTTTTTTTCAGTGCCGTCTTTCAAAGCATAGGCCCAGGTTTCTTTCCATTCGATGGTCAAGAAAAAGACCGGAGTGACTTGAATGGTTTGGACGGTTTCTTTTAAGTAGTCCTTCGAGTCGATCGAATGGGTCGAAACCTCGATATCATCGCCGTTGCGAATCGTTTTGGGGTCGAGAAGCATTTGATAAAGCTCTTGGACCGAGTGTTGGACCACGCCGCTGACCTTCGCCGTGTCGAACGAGTCGCCCGCCGCAGTGGTGACGGTTTTGGATTCAGAATGATCGGGTTCATAGCGCGTGGGCGCCGGCTGAAGCGGAGTCGTGATCTTGGTCTTGAAGTCGAAGCAACTCGGTGTCTTGACCTGAGCGACAGCGGCCTGAACGTGCAACCCGAGCCAAAGGCTCATGAGCAAAAGCATGGACTCAGGATAGGGGGAATGAGACAGAATGGCAAGGCCGGTGGGTCAGTTGCCGAATCAATCGGCAGATCAATCTTGGAAAAGCTTTGAGAGTACGTGAAGACCTTGCGAGAGGACGTTTTTTTCAGATTCGTTCAGAGATTCCATGCGTTCTTGCAGGCTAATTTGCGCTTTTTCTTGAAGGTGTTCGTATTGTTTTCGTCCGCGCCCGGTGACTTGCAGGATGGTCTGGCGTCGGTCGTCGGGATCGATCTGTCGTTGAACGAGCTTTCGTTCGACTAAGGTATCAATCATTCGGGTCAGAGTCGCGGGTGTGATCCCGAGCCATTCCGCCACTGATTTATGTGACGTGGGCCCTTTGGCAAGTTTAACGAGGACTCGAAACTGGGCCACGGTCAATTGGCCGTTGGCCGATTGACGCATTTCGTTTCGGATGTTCCGCATTCCTTTCGGAAGCACATCGAGAATCTGTCTTGCGAGCGAGACACTGTTCATGAAAATAGGATGACATAAAAACGTTAGAAATACTAACGATCTTAAGTTAGATTTGAAATATATGATCTCTTTCTTGCTCATTCACTTTTTTTTGAGTTCCGTTTCAGCCTCGGTTGCAACTCCAGTCGCGATTCCGGAACGGGCGCCCGTCACCCTCGACCAGGCTTATCGGGCGACCTTGAATCTGAACGAAGACGTCGCTAATCAAGCCGAGCTCGTTCAACAGGCCGAATTGCAGTATTCGCAGGCAAAAGGGGCGCTTTTTCCGACGGTAAATGCGAATGCGAGTTACCTGCGACAACAGACTCCGCCGACCGGAACAGCGACGAACATTTCTCCGTCCGAGCAAGAAACGGTCAAGCTGACCGCGACCCAACCTCTATTTCGTGGCTTTCGCGAATGGGCTGCGTTGAAGGAAGAAAAACTCAACACCGAGGCAGCGAAGCTCAAGCGGGATGAGGTCTTGCGCCAGATGTATTTCGATCTGGCCCAGAGTTATTATCAAGTCCAGATGGCCGAGAAGGATTACCAGAACCTTCAAGTTGAAATCGCGGTCAACGAGCAGCGCCTGACCGAATTGAAAAATTTCGAGCGAATCGGACGAAGCCGAGCCAGTGAGGTGCTGACCGAGCAGGCGAACATCGCCTCGTTGAACGCGCAGCTGGCTTCGGCGAAATACACGATCGAGAACAGCCGGGCGGCATTTTCGCTGCTGACGGGTCTTTCGAGAAAAAGCACGTTGAAGGACGATACGGATTTTCCGTCGTCGATCGCGCATTTGCACGAATACCTGGCGAAAATCGAGCGGCGTCCCGATGTTTTGGCTGCTCAAAAAACGGTCGACATGGCCGAACAATCGGTCAAGGTCGCCAAAGGCGGGCACCTGCCGTCGCTCGATTTGAGCGGGAACTATTATTTCCTTCGCCCCGACGGATACCTGAAAAACGTCAAATGGGACGTGCAGCTTGCCTTGACCTTTCCGATCTTCGAAGGAGGCATCGTGAATGCCCAGGTCGAAACCGCCGCATCTCAATTGAAGCAGGCCGAGCTCGGCTTGGCGAAAACTCGCCGGATCGCTCAACAGCAGATCGAAACGCTCTTTGCTCAGGTAAAGAACGATCTGTCTCAGATCGGAAAACAAAAAACCGCCGTCGATCTGAACCAGAAAAACTACGACGCCGAACAGAAGGACTATCGTAACGGATTAGTGACGAACATCGAGGTGTTGACGAGTTTGACCAATGCTCAAGAAGCCCGCCGCGATCTCGATAAAGCTCAGTATCAATTTCAAATCAATTACATTCAATTGCTGACGGCGACTGCCGAACGTCCCGTCGTCGATCCATCTTCGAAGGAATAGCCACATGACTCTTTCAGACATTTCGATCAGAAAACCCGTTTTTGCCTGGATGTTAATGCTGGGATTATTGGTCTTTGGGACGCTCTGCTTTACGCGACTCGGGATCTCGCAGCTTCCGGACGTCGACTTTCCGGTCGTCACCGTGACGGTGAACTGGACGGGGGCGAGTCCCGAATCGGTCGAGACCGCCGTCACCGACGTCGTCGAAGACTCGATCATGAGCATCGAGGGGATTCGCAGCGTAAGCTCGACCTGTACCGAGGGGATTTCGAGCACGAAAATCGAATTCGAGATGAACCGAGACATCGATGTGGCGATGCAAGAAATTCAAAGCTCCATCTCGCAGGCGGCGAGAAAGTTACCGGACGACATCGACCCGCCCATCGTTCGGAAGTCGAATCCCGACGATCAGCCGATTCTTTGGGCCGCGCTGACCGGGGGTAAAGACCTGCGCGAGAAAGTTTTGTTCGCCCGCGATCACCTGAAAGACGACATCACGACGGTAGAAGGGGTGGGCGATGTGAACCTCGGGGGTTACATCGACCCCAGCATGCGGATCTGGCTCAATACCGATAAAATGCGCCAGAACGAGATCGCAGCCGATGACGTCGTGAATGCGCTCAAGCAAGGCAGTACCCTGACTCCGACCGGATACATGGATAGCGGCGATCATGAATCCAATTTGAAAGTATTGAGCGAGGCCGCGACTCCGGAGCAGTTCGGGCAACTCGTCATTCCGACTCGCGGGGGCCAACAGATTTGGACTCGGCTTCACATCAAAGACGTCGCCCGGGTCGAAGAAGGCCTGGCGGACGTTCGCAAGATTGCTCGTTTGAACGGCGTTTCGGCCGTGGGTCTGGGCGTGATCAAACAGCGCGGTTCGAACGCGGTGGCGGTCGGACGCGCCATCAAGTCGCGCATCCGCTATTTGAAAGATCTCTTGCCGAAGGGAATGGGGCTATCGGCCGTGACCGACAGTACCCGGTTTATCGAAGAATCGACGCACGAGCTGCTGTTCAACTTGGGGCTTTCGGCCATCTTGACTTCGATCGTGTGTTATCTGTTTTTGGGCTCGATCAGTTCGGCCTTTAACGTCGTGCTCGCCATTCCGGTTTCGTTGGTGGGCTCGTTCATTTTCATCTATTTTTTCGGGTTTACCTTGAACACGTTTACGCTTTTGGCGCTCTCGCTTTCGATCGGGATCGTGGTCGATGATGCGATCATGGTGCTCGAAAATATCGTGCGCTATTATGAAAAAGGCATGGGGAGGGTGAAGGCCTCGCTTTTAGGTGCCCGCGAAATCACGGGGGCCGCCACGGCCGCGTCGCTTGCGATTCTTGCGATCTTTTTGCCGGTGGTCTTTATGAACGGGATCGTCGGAAAATACTTTTTTCAATTCGGGATCGCGATGTCGGTCACCGTATTGATCTCGCTGCTGGAGGCGCTGACGCTGGCACCGATGCGGTGTTCTCAGTTTTTGAGCGGCGGTCACGGTAACAAGGCTTCACAATGGGTAAACCGGAAATTGGATACCTTGGCGGCGTTTTATCATCGTGCGCTTTCCTGGTCGTTGAATCATCGCTGGAAGGTCGTCGGGGTTTCGCTCGCACTGTTCGTAGGGTCGCTCTTCATGTTGAAGTTCATCCGCCAGGAATTCGTTCCACCGCAGGATCAAAGCCGGTTTTTGATGTCGATTCAGACCCCGATGGGCTCTTCGCTCGATTTCACCGATAACGTGATGAAGAAGATCGAAGAAAAGTTGAAGGCACGTCCCGAGGTCGACAGTTACTTTACGGTGCTCGGAGGCTTCGGCGGGGGCCTCGTCAACGAAGCGCACATGTTCGTCACCCTCAAGGAAGTCGGTAAGCGGCCTTACGCCGCTCCGTTCACCCATCGTCCTTCTCAGCAAGAAGTCATGGGTTGGGCGCGGAAGGAGTTCTCGGCCATTCCCGGAGTTCGGCGCGCATCCATGATCGATCTGTCATTGAGCGGATTTTCGACGGGTCGGGGATACCCGATTCAGTTCCAGGTGCTCGGGCCTGAGTGGGATCAGTTGGCGAGCCTCGATCACGAATTCATGAAACGGCTTGAAGGCAGCGGGCTAATGACCGACATCTTCACCGATTACAATCCGAACATGCCCGAGGTGCAGGTGATTCCCGATCCCGACAAGGCGTCTCAGCGCGGAGTCACGATCGCGAATATCGCGACCACGATCAGCGCCATGGTCGGAAGTCTGAAGGTAAACAAATACACCGACGCCGCCGGACGGCGAAACGACGTGCTGGTCAAACTCGAAGACCGATTCAATCGAAGCATTCAGGATTTGAACCGCATCTGGCTTCGCAACAACCGAGGCGAGATGGTTCCGTTGTCGCAGGTGATGACGACTAAAAAATCGGCCTCGCTGCTGACGATCGGCCGCTACGGACGCGAACGAACCGTCACGCTTTATGCGAACTTGGCGCCGAACAAATCGCAGGCTGACGCGCTTGATTTCGTCAACAAGACGGCGAAAGAGATTCTGCCGAAGGGATACCATATCGTGTATTCGGGAAGCTCGCAGAGTTCGAACGAAGCGTTCGGAAGCCTGATGCTCGCCCTGATCTTAGGGATCTTCGTCGCCTACATGGTGCTCGCGACCCAGTACAACAGCTTCGTGCATCCGTTCACGGTGTTGATGGCGTTGCCGTTCAGTTTCATCGGCGCGTTCTTCGCGCTCGCCGCGATGAATATCTCGCTCAATATCTATTCGATGATCGGGATCTTACTCTTGATGGGGATCGTGAAGAAAAACTCGATCCTGCTGGTTGATTTCACCAACCATCAAAGGGAAGAAGGAAAGAACGTGACGGATGCCTTGTTGCATGCGTGTCCGTTGCGCTTACGTCCGATTCTGATGACTTCGATCGCGACCATCTCGGCGGTGATTCCCGCAGCCCTGGCGCTCGGACCCGGATCCGAGACGACGCGGCCGATGGCGGTCGTCGTGATCGGTGGGGTCGTCACTTCGACGGTCCTGACCTTGATCGTGGTTCCGTGCGTGTACAGCCTCATGAGCCACCTCGAAAGACCGAAGCATGAGCAGGAATTGCATCAGGCATTAACCGAGCTGGGTGAGCTTAAAGAAAAGCCGCCCATTCCGGTATAGGCCTATTTCAGCGAACTCATCTGAACGGCTGCGCGGTAGGCGTTGATGACGCCGCCGCTGACAGACAGGTCGCTGAATTGAACCGGCGTTCCGTTTCCGGGGCGTGAGACCTGAAGCCCGTCGTACTGCGTGGTCGTGCTCATCAGTGCGTTTTTCACTTCTTGTGCCGTCGCGAACGGGTACAGGTTCAGCATCAAGGCTGCGACGCCGGCCACTTCAGGCGAGGCCATCGACGTTCCTTGGAGCGATCGATATTGGTTCCCCGGGATGGTCGAAACAATATCGGTTCCGGGCGCGAAAAGATCGACCGAGGTTTTTCCCCAGTTCGAAAAATAAGCCGGAAGGGTATGGTCCGCCCGAGGTGACGAAGCGCCGACTTCGATCCAGTTCTCAAGGTCGCGGGTTCCCGCGCTTGAGACGGTTCGTTTGTTCGGAAAGTTGTTGTCGTAGCTTTCGGTGTTCGCAGCTTCGTTTCCGGCAGCATGGACGAGGAGCACGCCCTTGGCTTCGGCGTACTTCATGGCCGCATCGACGTAAGCCTTTTGAGGCGAAAGCGGTTTTCCGAAGCTCATATTAACAACACGCGCACCGTGATCGACGGCGAAACGGATGGCGTTGGCCACGTCCTTATCGCGTTCGTCTCCGTCCGGTACCGTACGGATCGACATGATTTTCACATTCAAGGCTTGTCCGTCGACTCCGAAGTCGTTGCGGTCGGCAGCGATGATCCCCGCGACGTGGGTTCCGTGCATCGCATCCGGTCCGGTGACGTCGTTGTTGCCATAGCCTTTTTCGTTCAGAATTTCAGGGTGATCGCCCACGACGGTCGACGAGTCGAAATCGAGGTTATAGTAATATTTCACCTCAAGAGTAAGATCGCTTACGGCTTCGGCCGCATCTTCGGACGTGTAACCGGCATTGAGGGCACGAGTCGCCAGATCTTTTGCCGCGATCACTTGGTCATCGGTCGATGAAATGGCCGCGATGGCTTGAGGCGTTTCTTCCGTCAATCCGTTTTCCTTGAGGAGCGCATAAGCCGCGACGATTTGCGAAAAGAAATCGTATTTTTCCTGACTGTCGCCCAATCGGTCTTCGTACATTTTTTTCACCTTCGCGAGGTAAGCCTGGTCATCGGCCGAAAGAGCACCCGCCTGGGCTTTCTTTTTCATGCGCGCGTATTCGCGAGTCACTTCGAGGGTGGTTGAATTGATGCTTTGGCCGTTCGGATTGCCGAGGAAGTTCCAGCCGTGAACGTCGTCGACGTAACCGTCGCCGTCGTCATCGATTCCGTTCGTGGCCTTGTCGTGTCCGTTTGCATCGAGGCCGCTTTCACCCGGGTTCGTCCAGATGTGCCCGGCGAGGTCGGGATGAGTGATGTCCACGCCGCTGTCGACGACGGCCACGATCACTTGATTCTTATTCGCAGGAACGTGAAACGAACGATAAACTTTTTCGGTCGCGGTGCCTTGAATGCCGTCCGTCTCGGGGTCGAGTGTCGACCAAAGATTGGATTGCTTCGCATCCAAGTGCGATCTTGGGGCGATGACTTCGCCTTTGGCATTGCGGAGGGTGAATTGTTCTTGGAGCTCTTGGGCGCTCATCGTACTGAGTTTGCTCGAAAACCGTTGCATCGACGAAGCGGACGACGAATTTTCAATTTCGGGTGAATCGGCGGCGAATGCAGGGCTCGCCAGAGAGAAAATCATCGCCGCACTCAGGGTGCAGGCTAAAAATGCGCGGGTTTTGGGCTTGAGGGAATGGGGTTGAGACATGAACGGCTCCTTCGTTGATGGTGACGCGTTTCGAAAGTAGAGGGGATGCGATATTTTGTCAATAATGACTATTTAAAAATAGAATTTTTAAACGATCGTCGTTGAATATGAAAACGGTAGCCGTTGATTGTGAAGAAAAATTAATATTTTTGTTTTCACCTGAAAGAAAAACCGTAGAATGAAATCCATCAGCCACAATCCACCAACCCAAAAGGAGTAAGTAGTATCATGATGACCTGGAAGAATCTGTCGAGCACTTCCGTGCTCGCGGTGATCGTTTTAGGGATGAATCTGGTCGGCTGTTCGTCGCAGACAAATTTTCTGCAAAACGTCGACTTAAACGTCAGTCAACAAGGTCAGGAAAGCATCATTAACCTGAGCGCGAACATCGATCTCGGGAACGCGTCTTTGGGCGCGATCGCGATACCGGTGAATGATCCCCACACGGGGCTCAACATCGGCGAGGTTTCGCTCGACGGTTCCGTGGTCACTCTCTCGGTGAATGCGAGTTCACTCTTGAGCGCGGACCCGTCGCTCGGTTCGGAATTGCCGAACGGACGCCCGATCCCGAGTGCGCTCGGCGCCGCTTCAGGCGAATTGCTCGCGTTTCCGATCTTGAATCATTCGCGGGTTTACGTCGGCGGTGATTTGAAAACCCACGTGATCGCGGGCGTCGCCTTGGCGATTCAAGGAATGGACGGAGTGATGGGAAGCATCGGTGCTCCTGCGAATCTGTTCTTCAGTCAAACCTTCGGCGCCGTGACCGGAGTCGCCGGTGTGTACGGAAGCCCCGATGCGAACGAAAGCGGGATCGCCGTATTCGCGAATTACACGATCCCTCAACAGCAAACTCAAATGCTGATGACTCAGGCCGTGTCGCGCACGAAAACCGTACGCAAAGCGGCCGAGGTGAAGATCAATCAAGGCTTAAGCGAAGACGACGAGTATGACGTGTACAACTACTTCTACGGTAAGCGGCGCGTACTTCGTCCTCACTAACGAAAGCTGACCTGACATCGAGGTTTGCCGGAAGCGGCGTCGCAACTTCCGCTCTCGATCCGGGTTCCGAAGACCTGAATCCATGGTGCGAGCGCTGCTGAGTCGAAATTTTTTTCCTGATCCGGGAAGAGATGGACTCGGCAGTGCTCGTTTTCGCATTGAACGCTCTCGAAACGAAGCGTTCCCGTCTTTCGTTCGAACGGAAGCGCATCCCAGAGACGCTTCGCGGGCTCGCCGGTAAAGGTGTTCGTGACCGATCCGGCCGAGGTTTGAATCGGATCGGCAACCGAATTCCATTGGTCGTCTTTCCAGAGCTTCAAGTCGGGGAAGTTCCCCGATTTTTTAAAAATCACGAGTGCGCTGTCCGCGCGAAAAACGGCGTGTCCGGTCAGCAGTTCGGGTAGAAACTTCCCCGTCTCACAATCGGCGAGCAGCCAAAGCGTCTGAAACAGCGTCTCGCTTTTCAGCAGCAAGTACTTTCCGGCAAAGTTCGGATGATCGAGACTCGAATTGAGTTTTCGGATGGTATCTTTTTGAGATTGTGCCCGAAAATACGAATCGTAATCGAGCGGCTTGCAGTGTAAAACTTTTGGGGCCTGAACCGAGTATTTCGGAAATAGCGATTCATAACGGGTTTGAAGGGACGCCGCCGCCGGTGGGGCAGGACTCGCCGCTGAAGGTGAAGCGGCTGTCGCGGTATCGGTGGCGGTAGGGTTGGCGGTAGCGGGCGCATCGACCTTTGTCCATTCGTCGCCGCTCCAGGTATAATATTCATCCGGCGAATTTTTCTGTTTCAAAACGACCGAGAGTCGATCGGGATGAAACACGAGGTCTTGGCCGGAAATTTTTTCGTGGAAGAATTTTCCGGTTTTGCAATCCACGACGAGCCAAAGATTTTCCATCAATAGCTCGCTACGAAGGAGCAGGTATTCGCTGCCGAAGTTCGGCGTCAGGTCTGCCAAAGCTTTCGCATTGATCGATTTCAAATTCGATTCTTCGTTTTGGGCGATGAAGTACGAGCTGTAATCAGGTGCATGACAATGGGGCGCCGGAGTGGCCGCGAACACGGCGGGGAGCAATAAAAAGAGAAAATGAATCATCATCTCGACTTTAACGGAATCGGATCAAAGAATCATTTGCTTTTTGCCCCCAAACAGCATACTTCTGGCTTTAAGCAGTACGTAAAAGGATAATGGAGAGAGGGGTTCCCCATGAAGTTCGTTTTCGCTCTGTTCGCTTCGTTCTTAATGTTCGCTCCAATGGGGATGGCGAACCCGCTGTCGGTACCGTTGTTCTCAACTCCTCCCTGTATTGATCACTCCGGAGATCCACTCACCAATTCAAATACCCAGGTTTTAAACTGGCTCCACACGACGAAGAAAAATTTTACCGCTCGGGCGCTCGTCACGGGAACGGTCGTGAAGCGTTATGCTGACCGTACCGGCCATGCTCACTTCGCCATCGACATGAACGGCGATCATCAGGGCGATCTGGAAGTGATCTATCAGTACGATGCCGGAAAAATCCCAGCGATTCAAAACGGCATGCAGGTCGCGGCCTGCGGTGATTACATCACCGATCCGAAGGGCTCGCCGAACGGCGGAATCATCCACTGGATTCACTGCCGCAGCCGTCCCGGCAATCACGCGGACGGATACCTGATGCTCAACGGCACGGTCTACGGGTTTGATCCCCAAAACGGCGAAACCTGCGTGAATCCGCTGGATCCTTAGAACGTCGAATTCCTCATCAACTTTCGAGCAGCAAAGTGGAATCTTCTGAAAATCAAAAAAGAAAGCTTCCACAAGAGTCGATTAAATTCGATTAACCTTTAAAATTCTGAATGATAGGGATCTCGTCCACCTTACCCCGGAACGTGCCCTGATAAATCGCCTGCTCCAGCCACTCGATCTCAGGAGCCAAGTCGTCTTTAAAGAGGCGCCGATTCCAATGGCGGTTTTGCGCATCCCATCGGTAGTTCCGTTGCTTGAGTAAATCTTTCGATTCGAACGGAGCTCCCAATGCCGAGATTTGCACCTGCGGACGCTTGGCGTTTTGAAGCAATTCGAGCAAATACGCTTTTTGCGTTTCGGCATCGGTGTGGCTGAGTAAGTACAGAAGCGCGTCCGAGTCGTTGAGCGCGCGGTGACTGTCGGTGAAAAATCCGTGATATATACTCAAAATTTCGAGTTTCTGCGAAGGGAACCCCTTCATGCTCCAATCGATTTGCTTGAACGAACAACCCCAGATGCGTTCTTGCGAGACGGGCGAGTGTCGGTCGATGAACGGGCGATCGAAGCCTGCGTTGTGAGCGATGACGATCTGCGAATCATGAAGGATGCGATCGACCCCCGACCAATCGATGCGTTGGCCGCGAACCATGTCATCCGTGATTCCGGTCAAGCGGGTGATTTCAGCCGAAAGCGGGATTCCCGGGTCTTGAAACGCGGAGTAGCCTTCCCCGATCGAGAGGACTTCGCCGGTCGTCCGGTTAAAACGAAAAGGACGGATGCCGATTTCAATAATCTGGTCGCGTTCGGATGAGAGGCCCGAAGTTTCGACGTCCACGACGGCACCGTTTTTGATCAGGTCCTGATCCGAAGGTGCGTCCGGAAAGCGAAACATCGAGGTTTCCAGTTGTCGAAGAGTGACGGTCTTTCCGTCGGGTGATTTTCCAATCCACTGAAATTCTGACATGCCCCGACTCTAACACGGGCCTCAGCTCAAATCAAAAAAGCGTTTGATCTCGTCCGAAAGTTCGCGGATTTTCTCGAATTGGCCGTTTTTCACCCAAAAATCGGGAAAGAAATATTCACGGCCGCCGATCTGAACGCGAACACCACGGTTGAGGTGAACGTCGCTTGATTCCGGGTCGTAGTCTTGAGGCAAGTCGATGCTTTTTTGGGTTCCGCTCGGGGCGACGGCGCGGATGCGGACGTCGGGATAACGGCCGAGGTCATCTTCGAGGAAATCCAGCAAGTAAACAATATCGAGATCCATCGAAACGCGGCGACGGCTCATGAGTCCTCCTTCTTCAGAATGCGTTCCACTTCTTTACGCTCGAAAGCGAATTTTGCCAAGAGCTTGGGGCTATGGGAGGCGATCCATCCGAGCACGCCGTACTTGATGATCCTTCCGGCTAAGAGCACCAAAATAATCGATCGAATCGGCATTTCGGCCAGCACGGCGATCGCCAAAAGAGGATGAAGCGCGATCGGCAACAGCGAAACCACGAAAATTGATCGAAGCCCGTAGACGGTCATCCAGTGCTCGGAGGAGCGCCATAACGGATTGCGGTCAATGCCAGGCACCCAGTGTTGCGCGGTTTCGAGGCCGTAGTTTTGAACAATGAGCATGAATAAAAAACAACCGGCGACGAAGCCCACGGTGGTAAAAACGGAAAGACGGATCCAGCGGCGGGGAACGGAAAGGACCGAAGTGATCAACAGCGCGTCGACCGGAATAATGAAAATAAAAAGATCGAGGGCGGCAGTCAGGGTCAGCAGAGCGGGGTACCAGGGTTTTTTCACATAGCGTTCGAGCCGCCGAACGAATTGAACCGCAGCTTTCATCATGTCAGCGTCTCGAATTCCGCCATGATCGGCAAATGATCGCTGATTTCGTTCCATCCGCCGTGACGAAGCAGTTTGACCGAGCGGCAAACGAGATTACGGTAATAGATCCGGTCGAGCGCCAGCATCGGGATGAAGCTCGGAAAAGTCCGCGCGTGCTTTCCGGTGATTTCGACGAACGCTTCTTTCAGATCATGGTCACGGCGAAGAACAGAGGTCGCGTTTTTTCGCCAGTCGTTGAAATCGCCGGCCAGGATCAGCGGAACCTCGGGCGGAACGTGCTCCATCAGACGATGAGAAATCCGTCGGATCTGTTGAGCCCGGTCGTTTTCGCGCAAGTTCAGGTGTAGCGAGAAAGCATGGAGCGGAAGCGCCTCGCCCACGGGACTGCAATCGATCGTCGCATGTAAAAGACCCCGACGTTCGTACCGGTTGAGCGAGATGTCCTGGTTCTCGAACGAGAGGATCGGAAAGCGGCTCAAGATCGCGTTGCCGTGATGGCCCTTCGTGTGGACCGCATTTTTGCCGTAGGCAAAGTGGGGCCAAGTGCGATCGGCCAGGAATTCGAATTGCGACGAGCTGTGATGAACTCCGCCGACCTCTTGCAAATGGACGAGATCGGCGTTCGTGGCCCGGATCGATTCTTTGATCTGTTCGAGAATGAAATGGCGATTTCCGATCGAATAGCCTTTGTGAATATTGTACGTCAGGAGGCGGATTTTCATAAAAACCCCCGAAAAAGATAGAACAACCGCTCCATCAACTTTTGCGGGATCGACCGGTGCTTCCACGATTCGAACGTCAGCTCTTCCGAAACCGCAAGATCGTCGAGGAATTGCCGTTGTACGAGGGCTCGGTTTTCGGGATGAGTCAGCACGACGTCGGCTTCGTAATTTTGAAACAGGCTCAGGTGATCGAGATTCGACGAGCCGATACTGACCAGATCGTCGATGATGACGATCTTCGCGTGCATCATCGACGGAAGATAGGCATAGATCCGGGCACCGCCCTTGAGAAGAGCGGCGTACCGCGACTCCATCGCGTATTGAACCCCGAAGAAGTCGTTGACCTTCGGAACGAGCAGCCGTACGTCGATCGTCTGGGCGCTTCGAATCAGTTGCCGCAGCAGCCTTTGGTCGGGGATGAGGTACGGATTCGCAATCCAGATGCGAGAGCGGGCGCGGCCGATCTCGCGGATCAAGGCCTCGTGGAAATACTTGCGTTGAAAGAAGGTAAAATTCAGGATCACGCGCGGATGAAGGCGGCGAAAAAACCGTTCGAGCTTTTTGCGTTGGCCGAGCGGGGGGTCCGACTCGTTCCAGGTGCTTTGAAAGGCCTCGAACAACGCGTTCACTCCGGGGCCGGTAATGCAAACCCCGGTGTCGCGCCATGAGTGACCGGGAAATGCCGAGGCGAGATGACGGGCGCTCACGTTCATGCTTCCGACGAATGCGGTCTGCTCGTCGACGATGAAGAGCTTGCGGTGATTGCGACGGCGAAGTTTGTGAAGGCCGAAGATCAGCGAACGGATGCCGATGGATTGCCAGAATTTGCGAGACGGCTTTTGCCAGGGGAGGGGATGAAAAAAACGGATATGAATGCCAAGCTCGCGATAGTGATCGGCGAGTTCGCGGGTCCATTGCGATCCGCCGACCCCGTCGATCAACAGCCGAACCTTGACCCCGCGCCGAACGGCCTTGGCCAAAAGATCGAGGATGCGAAGGCCTAAAACATCGAGATCAAAAATGTAGGTCTCGAGATCCACGCGGGTTTGCGCGCCTTCGATCGATGCGCAAAAGCGCTCGAAAAAGGAATCGCCGTCGTTGAAAACCGTTTCTTCCCGCCAATCGTCGTTTCGATCCGGCACGCTCATGTCGTTCAGAATAGCTCGGAACGTTCCTAATGATGAGTGTAAAATCGGGTATCGCTTGGATTTTTGGGTGGATTTTTCGGATTTTTGCGTTTGAGCAGGGCGACGTTCGGGTTTTCTTTCCGAAAATTCGACTCGACGAAATCCCAATGAATGATCTGACAGAAGTTTTTGCAGTATTCCGCCCGTTTTTCCTGCTGGTCGAGGTAATAAGCATGTTCCCATACGTCGCAAACCAAGAGCGGAATCTCGCCGTCAGCCAGCGGATTCCCGGCGTTTTCGTAGGCGCGAATGGCGAGTTCGCCCTCTTCGGTTTTGACGAGCCAAACCCAGCCCGACCCGAACAGTTCTTTACCGGCCTTCTGGAATTCTTCGAGAAAATCTTCGTAGGAGCCGAAGTAGGCTTCGAGCGCGCGCTTGAACGCGGCAGAGGGCGGTTCGGACGGTTTGCCGGAAGCGCGATTCGAGCTCGGTGCCATGCACGACCAATAAAACGTATGGTTCCAGGCCTGGGCTGCATTATTGAAAATCTTGCGTTCGCGTCCCGACTTATTCACGGTTTCGAGTAAAATTTCGTCGAGATCGCGATTTTCATACGGTGTCTTGGCGATCAGTTCATTCAACGTGTCAACGTACTTGCGGTGGTGCTTCAGGTAATGATGCTCCAGCGTATTTTTTGAAATAAAGGGTTCCAGGGCATCGAGCGAGTAGGGCAGCGGTGAAAGTGTAATCGACATGCCTGGAAGTCTTTCAAGGAATGTTCCATCTCGTCGATTGCCTGAAGCACGACTGGAGCGCGTCTTGAGCGCGATCAAAATCCCGGGAGGGGAAGGAATCCCCCGGAAAAGAAGCGTCAGGCGCTTAATTGCCTGACGGCGGTGCCGAGTTCCGAAACTAAGCCCGAAAGTCTGGCGTGATCTTCTTCGCGTGCGGCGGATTCGATCGCTTCGCCCAGTTTTGAAAGGTGATCGAATCCGAACGCCTGGCCGTTGCCTTTCAATTGATGGCCGATCCGTTCGATCGTCTTGTAATCGCGTTTCGCGAGCGATTCTTCGCATAACGGCATCTCTTTTTTTCGACGTTCGATGTAATTCAATTTCATTTGCGCTGGAATTTCCATGGCCACCGAATAACACCAAAAAATGCTGTCGGCAAGATGGGGGCGAATCTCCCCGGCCGCCGCCGATGGCATCGGCATTGCAATGGTCTTGCGATGGGATGGTGAACATGATGAATACGAAAAAACTGAAATTAGCGTTCGTGGCAACCCTTTTTGTGCTGTCGTACGGATGTTCGTCGACGATCGAAAAGGCCGATATTCCTTCCAGTGCGAATCCGACCGACGAAGTTTCGAAATTAGAAAGCGATCTTTCTTACGGACGAAGCAATGACTTTGATATTTTGGATCGTGACGACTTTAATCACAGTCGCGATCGCCTCTCGGAAGCGAAAAAGAAGCTTCGCGAAAACGAGTCGCGGGACGATGTTCTGGACGAGCTTCGCTATGCCCGAGCTTATTACGAACGGGCCAAAACGCTGTCGACCGAGCGACGAGACAAGATCGAAACCGTCTTGAACGCGCGTGAAGCCGCGTGGGATGCCGGCGTCGAGCGTTTTCCGAGCCTTGCCGACGAATGGAAAGATACCGACAACGAAGCGCGGAAGTTGGCTTCGAAAGACATCGGTGACATCAGCACGGATGACGTCAAAGACGTTCAGGCCCGGTATTCCGATCTTCGGTTTCAGGCGGTGAAGATGGATTACCTCGGAAACGCCCAGGCGATCATCGAAGATGCTAAAGACAACGGCGCCGCTTCCAAAGCACCGAAGACCTTGAAACAGGCTGAAATCGATTACGCTGCGGCCGAAAACTGGATCTCGGCGAACCAGAGCAATCCGAGCCAGTTCAGCTCGGACGTCGATCGCGCCAATCAAAGCGCGGATCGGCTGCGGGACGTGATGGCGTACGCCGACAAACAAGGGAGCAGTTTCAACGAAGATTCCGCGATTCAACTCGTCATGCAGGACGAACGGATTCATCATCTCGATCGCGAAAACGCGCAGATGATGGATCGGATGGATCAGCAGCACTCGAAGCTGACCGATGCCCAACGCCAAGTCGCGCTTCAACAGGCGATCGAAAACGCCCGCAAGGAGTTCAAGCCCTCCGAAGCGGATGTTTATCAGCAAGGCGATAAATTGTTGATCCGGATGAAAGGCGTGAGCTTCAAAACCGGTAAGGCGACCCTTCCTGAGAAGGCCGACTCGTTGCTCGACAAGGTGCAGATGATCGCAGACGATCTGAATGCGAAAGACCTGCTGGTTCAAGGCCATACCGATTCGACCGGAAGCAAGAAGGTGAACCAGGCGCTTTCGGAAGAACGCGCTCAGTCCGTGGCGGATTATCTGGAACAAAAGGGTGTGGATTCATCGAAGGTTCGAGCTGAAGGATACGGGGATTCGTCTCCGCTTGCGCCGAACCGCACAAAGGCCGGCCGGGCACAAAACCGTCGGATCGACATCGTGATTACTCCGGCGAGTGAGCAGTTGTAACGCTGACTCGGATGGGGTGAATACGGCAGGGAGCGATCCCTGCCGTTTTCTATTTTTGGCATTGCGGTGACAGCCGCAATTGCATTTGGCATTGAGGCGACAGAATCATATGTGGAATGGGTTCTTTTTTAAAAGTTTTGCTCTCGCGATCTTATGGGCGAACTCTTCGCGGGCGGCGCTTTTTGTCGAACCGAGTCGCAGTTACGAGTTCGCCGATTCCACGATTCACTACCCCGAACCGTTGCAGGAACGCGCTCGAATCCCGATCGGGCCGGGTGGCCCGGGCATGGCCGTTCGTCTCGGCAGCGATCTCAGCGATTTCACCTTTTTAGCGATGGATGCGCGGTTTCTTCGCCCGCGAGTGAAAGACGAGGCGCACGCGTATGAATCGGTAGCCAATGCCTTTTTGTGGGGGCCAGTAGTCGGAATGATTCCATGGCCGGGCTTTCGCCTTTGGATGAGCTGGATTGCGGGCGGGGGAGTGACTCCCGATTCCGGTCGAGGGTTCAACGTGCGTTACCATCGTGTGCGGGGTTTGCGACTAGGAATGAAGTTTCGAGTTCTTTTCATGAAAGCCGATTTCGAGTATCAGCGGGCAACCTACGGCGATCTGGAAATCGCCAATACGGTGAGCCGCAATTCTCAGTTGCTCGATCGTGCGTACGTATTGAGCTTAAGCTTTCCGTTGCAAACGAATGAACAAGATTAGTGAAGGGGGGGCTGTTGCCGATCGCTTGGGTGCTCCATCGGTGGACGGACCGGGGACGCATCCGGAGAGGATGAAGAATGGGTGGCCACCACATCGTCGATCAGTTTTCGGATGGACTCATGAAGCGGCGACGGTTGAGGTAACATCGGCTGCTTCGGAGGTTTGATCCGCGAGACGGCGACGGCGGTGATGACGACAGTACCACCGAAAAGCGCAAGGCCGGCGAAGAGGAGGAAGCGCGCATGCTCGACGAATTCGATCCCCGCGATCGCCGACAAAATACCGGCCGATCCCAGAATGGCGAGGGCGAGTGACGCGATCAGGATCAAAACGAAGGTGCGGACCTGCTGAGCGAGGTGATCCAAGGCATGACGTTGAGAGGGTTGATGAAGAAAATAATGATCGACCAGGATGGCCGCAAAAGTACCGATGATTTTTAGCATTCCAGTGACTCCTAAAACGATGAAAAAAAGGCCGAAGGGCGGCCAAAACCCCCCTTCGGCACGAATTATCCGCGTCGTGCCTGAAAGAACATGCCGAAGATCAGGCCTACGGCAGCGGCACCTAAGACGGAATAGAACGGATGATTGCGGACGACCTGGGCCGATTGATCGCTCATCTCGTCGAGTCGGTCTCGGAGGTCGTGGTAACGCGACTCGATTTTTTGAACTGAATGGTTGATGCGGTCATGAATGGGGCCATTCATCGGATGGCTTCGGTTTTCGGTATGGGTGGCGTTCGTTTGTGCCATAAGGAACTCCTTTCGTGGAAGACTGGTAACCTTCGTTGGTGCAACTTAAATGCCATTCAAGAATTGACGAACATGCTTCAAAATCCCCTCGAAGGCACCCTTTTTATCGAGATGCCCGAGGTAACGAAAATGACGCGTCGAAGGCAGTCGACATTCGGCGCCCGACTGTCCTGAAAAGGTAATGACGCCGACCTTACGCGATTCCCAATCGAGTGGAAGATCGGGATCGTTCGTAAAGATCCGCTCGGCTTCGAGAATGGTTTTCAAGCCGTTCATCAGCGTTCCGTCCAAATGAGGAAGGTTCCAGTCCAATACAAGGAAATCGTAAACGTCTTCGAGCAGAAAGCGGATCGCCTCGTAGGGGTGTGCGGCCGTCGTGACTTCGAACTCGTGAGTGGCTTCGAGTTCCACCTTCAGTAACTCGGCGATTTCCAGGTCATCGTCGGTGATCAGGACCTTTCGTTTGAGAGGCTCTCCCTTGGATCGGCGAATCCAAAGCGGCAATCCGGGATGAAAGGGCAAGGGCGCCAGCACATTTTCCGAGTTCATGATCTTCTGAAAAGAGCAAAAGGAATACCAAAGTCGATGAAGTGGAGGGGAAGGTGAGAGTTCTCCTTCTTTTCCTCGTTTTGGGGCAAAAAGGAAGTGAGCCCTTTCCATTTTTCCCGATGGCGGGGCAAGCTCGTGATGCGCTCGTGGAAAAAATCCATCATTCCAATGAGTAAGCAATTCGAGTTTTTTTGGCACGTCCTCTGCACTCTCCTGAAAATGAGGAATCAAACCCCAAGACAACATCAAAAACAAAGCTGAGAGTGATGCAATATTGACTCGTAGCGCAAATTCCAATAAGGTGGGACAACATGACAACAGGAATAGAAACACCCTCTCCAATCTCTAAGATCATGATCGTGGATGACGACGAAGATACACTCGATTTAGTCGAGGCGTTTTTTAAACCCAAGGGTTTCGAAGTCATCAAATATGCCGACGCCGAAAAAGCACTCGAAGACCTGACTCAAAACAAAATCGAATGCGACGTCGTGATCACCGACCTGGTGTTGCCGAAGATTTCAGGCCTTGAGTTTACCCGGTCGTTGATGGAGCGCGAGTGCGATATCCCGATCATTCTGATTACCGCGAATAAGGCAGTCGAAAATGCGATCGAGGCAATCAATGCCGGCGCCTACGATTTCGTAGTCAAGCCCCTGCATTTTCCGCAGTTGTTGGTCTCGGTCCAGCGCGCGCTTCACTTCGGCAAGGTGAAACGCGATCATTCCGCTCCGAAGGTGGGACATCTGAAGGAAGGTCTTCCGCTTCCGGGAATCATCGGTAAAAGCCCCGGATTTTTGAAGGCGCTCGACCTCGCCAAGCGCGTGGCGATGACGAATTCGAACGTATTCATCAGCGGCGAGAGCGGAACCGGTAAGGAAGTGATCGCCAAAGCGATCCATCAGATGGGGGAGCGCAAGGATAAACCCTTCATCGCGATCAACTGTTCGTCCATTCCTGAGACACTGCTGGAATCCGAGCTTTTCGGTCATTCCAAAGGCGCATTCACCGGCGCTGCTGACAAGAAAATCGGTTTGTTCGAAGAGGCCGATGGCGGCACCCTCTTTCTTGATGAAATCGGCGATCTGAGCTTGCCCTTGCAGGCGAAACTCCTTCGCGTCCTTCAAGAACGTAAAATCAAGCGGATCGGCGAAAACCAGTTCAGAAACATCGACGTCCGAATCATTTCGGCGACTCATAAAGACCTCCGCAAAGAGGTTCATGAAAAGCAGTTTCGCGAAGATTTGTTCTTTCGCCTGAATGTGATTCAGATCCGCATCCCGCCGTTGCGCGAACGGAAAGAAGACATCGTGCCGTTGGCCGAATTTTTCATGAAAAAATTCTCGAGCGCCAACAGCGTCGGGCAAAAACAGTTTTCGGACGAAGCCATTGATCGATTTTTAGCGTATCCTTGGCCCGGTAACGTGCGCGAGCTCGAAAACATGGTCGAACGTGTGGTGGTTTTGAGTTCGGGCGAGATGATCACGGCCCTGGATCTTCCGGAAGAAGGCGCATTGAACGAGCCCAAGGCCCCCGGCCTGTCGGGAGAAGTCGATCAGGTCTTCAGTACCGGAAGGACCGATCAGGTACTGACCGTCGACCAAGTGGTCAAGCGTTACATCCAGATCGTCCTGAACAAGAACAACGGTGCGCGCGAAAAGACGGCACGCGAACTCGATATCGATCGCAAGACGCTTTACCGCAAAATTCAAGAAATGGAACATTCCAAAACCCAGGAGATGGGGCAAGGAATTCCCCAAGGATTCCAGCGATGACCAAAATTCTGATTGTCGACGATGATCAGAATGACATTCAAAACCTTTCTCAGTTGATTCAGTCAGAAGACATCGAAATCATCCGCTCTGAATCGGCCGATAAAGCGATCGAAGTCCTGACGTCGTCGGATATCGCGCTTGCCCTGATCAATATGCAGCTTCCTGTCTCCAGCGGGCTGGAGCTGGCCCAGCAGATTCGCTCGATGAATCGTTATCAGGATTTGCCCATGATCTTCGTCACGCCCCATCAGCAGGACCAAGAGCTGATCGTGCAGGGCTATGAGTCGGGAGGGGTGGACATTCTCTTCCGTCCATTGAACCCGGTGATCGTTCGAAGCAAGGTTCGCGCGTTCGTCGATCTTCGCAAAAAAACAGATCAGCTCAAAAAAAGCATTCTCGAACTCGTTCAGCTGAAGATCGAAGCCGAGGCGGCGAATAAGGCCAAGACGGATTTTCTGGCGAACATGAGTCACGAGATCCGCACCCCACTTTCAGGGGTGATCGGCTTTTCAGAGATCCTGGCCAGCCCCGAGTCGACCGAAGCCGAAAAGAAACGCTGCCGGAAGGCGATCAATCATAACGGAAGTCAGCTGATGAAGCTGATCGACGAGATTCTGGATTATTCGAAGATCGAGTCGAACCAGCTTGAGCTCTTGCCTGAGTCGTTCTCGCTTTACGAGCTGTTTCGTTACGTGAGCGAGACCCTTTCGCCGCGAGCCCATGAAAAGAACATCGACCTTCGGTTCAAGGTCGACGCGATCGCGCCCGAGGATTGGTACTGGGGCGACTCGCATCGAATCAAGCAAGTCTTACTCAATATCATCGGCAACGCGCTCAAGTTCACTTACGAAGGCGAGGTCGAAGTCTCGGTTTCGATCGAGGGCGAGCGCGACCAGAAGATGACGGTCGAGATCAGTGACCGAGGCAGCGGTATCGACGAAAAATTCATTCATTCGCTTTTTACGCCGTTCACTCAATCCGATCTGACCACATCCAAGCAGTTCGGCGGTGCGGGTCTCGGCCTGGCGATTTCACGACGGATCATGCGCTTGATGGGGGGTGATGCCCGGCTCGTGTCGACTTCGCCCGCAGGCTCGGTTTTCGAGGTCAGCTTTTGTGTGAAACGCGAAGAATCGAAGCCTCGTTCCAAGCCGAAGAAGTTCTTTTTCGGAAACGAGGCCGAAATCGCATCGGTCTTGGCAGGAAAAACGATTCTTGCGGTCGACGATTCGTTCGATAATTTGGAGCTGTTGGAGTTTATGCTCGACGAGTATCAGGTGAAGCTGACTTGTGTGCAGGACGGTAACACTGCATGCGATCTCGTGAAGCATTCGTCGTTCGATCTGATTCTGATGGACATCCAGATGCCCCAGCTTGACGGATATGAAACGACGAGGAGGATTCGAGCATCCGGTTTCGAAGGGCCGATCGTGGCGCTGACCGCGCACGTCATCCGAAACGAAATCGAGAAGTGCTACGCCGCCGGTTGCAACGGCGTGATCGGCAAACCTTACTCGAAAACTTCGCTCGTCAGCGCCATCACGCAATACTTTCACTCGTGATGCCGGGGAACTCGGAGGCTGCCGAGGCGGAAATTTTCCGAGCCGACGGTCGAATGTGCCACGAAGCTCGCTTCGAATGGCCCGGAAAAGACGCTCGCGATTGGCACTTCTTTTGCTTCGTTTTTGGGTAATCGATTCACAACCATGACATTGGGGGTTACATGAAACAAGTTCTCGTCGTCGACGACGACATCGAGCTCGCGCATTTATTATCTATTCGACTGAACCGACGACTGGGAGAAGCTTTGGATCGCGTCCAAGTTCAAGTGGCGGAAGATCCTTACGAAGCCATGAATTTGATGGCTGAAAACGCGTTCGATCTGGTCCTTTTGGATTGGCATCTGCAGGGACTGACCGGACGGCAAACATTGATGATCGCTTCGCGCGATTTCGATCGTGACCCGAACCTTCCCGAAGAGTGGAAGCAAAAGGCTGCTTCGGTCGTCGTAATGTCGGCTTCGGGAAAGCCGCAGGAGTGCGTGATCTCGGGCTCTCGCTACTTCAACTACGCCGGCTATGTCGCCAAGGCGGAAGGTCTTGAGCGAATCACGAACCGGGTTCGGGAGTGCCTATGAAGCGGTTTGGTGTCCCTCGGTACCACTGGCACAACGTGAGACGCAATTGGTCGACTTTGCTTTCGAGCACGAAGACGGTTGCAAAAGAAGTCGCTTCGGACGAACTCGAACATTTGGTTTTGCTCGCCAATCAATCGCTCCTTTCATTGGATCGCTGGCTGAAAAAGCGCGATCGAAAAAAGAGGAGAACCGCAAGGCGGAGGCAGCCCCTCCGCCCACGCGTGCATTGACGCATCCATTGACGCGCCCCGGACGATCGGGCTAGTCTGAAGGGGATGAATCTTCAACGACTTTTGGACCGAGCCTCGGGGCGAGGATATCCCTTCTTGCTTGCGTTGATCGCGGCGGTGGATTACGTGCTGTTTTTGGTACCGATGACTCCGCTGACGATCGCATCGGTCGCGATCGTTCCCCGCAATTGGATTCGGATCGCACTGGCAATTACCCTGGGCTCGTGGATCGGAGCCATGGGGTTTGAGATCGTCGTCGCTCATCAGGGAATTCCGCTTTTGCAATGGCTCGCTCCCCGGATGTTACATTCGCACGCTTGGGAGCTCATGCAGGTCTGGATCGGTCGTTATGGTTTTTGGGCGCTTTTCGTGGTGGCCTTGTCGCCGACCGTGGATCATCCCATCGTCGCGCTGGCCGGATTGTCGAAGCTTCCGGTCGTTGAGGTTGCCTTGGTTCTTCTTGCCGGAAAAGCGATCAAATATTTCTTCTTTGCCTGGTGCGGAGCCAATGCGCCGGGCCTCCTTCGAAAACTCAAGATCATCAAAAAATGAGCGATTTTCCCAGTTCAATACGGGAAAATCGCCACTCATCCGCTAATCACGGCGATGAGCTGGAAGAGAGGCGTTCTGCGCAGTGGCACGTGCTTTGCTTAAAGCAAGGCAACTCATGAAGAAGGCTCCAGTGTATCGCAAGATGATTTTCCCCGCATTATTGGCGTTGTGTTCGTGGTCTGCATGTTCGAAGCTCCGCACTCCGCGCGTTTCCAGGCACGCCACCGTAGAAAGATTGGATGAACGATCGGATACCGAGGACGATATTTCCGAGCTCAGTGGAGGACCGGTCTTGAACGTTCATGAAGGTTTCATGTCGGTCCGGATCCGATAACTCGTGTCGCCCGCCCGAGCGTCGCGAGGCCGATCCGGGCCGATATGAATGCTAACTCAAAATAGTACATTAACGTTAGATAAATTGACGAAAGACAGGTTTTAGGGTTTAATACGCCGCCGGGATTGGGCAGGGATTGGAGAGACGAGTGGAGACAACCGATGAAAACGAAACAGATCACAACGGGAAAGATATTGATCGTCAGCGAACATGAAAGCGAGTCCGCTGAACTGATCTCCGCCCTCAGTGTCGAAGGTTTCCGGCCCTTGATTGCGAACCATCAAGAGCAAGCCTTCTCAATGCTGAAAGAGCACCAGCCCGAGCTGGTCATTCTGAATCTTCCTCCGGTGCTGGCCGCTCCGTTTTGCCGACGTCTCAAAGCTCAAGGTGAATCCTTCGTTCCGGTTTTGCAGCTCGTGCAACCCGAGTCGGCGAATCTCGATCTGCTTCGTGATTCCGAGATACCGGCCGAGAGTTACCTCATCCAGCCGGTCGAGCCCCTGTCTCTGTTGACGACGACACGTTCGCTTCTTCGTCTGAAAGAGATGAGTGATTCTCTCGAACGCGCAAATCGTGCAAAGACCGAATTTTTAGCGAATCTTTCGCATGAAATCAGAACTCCGATCAGTGCGATCCTAGGCTTTACCGAACTGCTTCAGGCCAGGCAAGACGAACGCGGGCGGCGCGATCTCGGGCGCCGAATCCGACTGAACGGAAACCATCTGCTTCGATTGATCGACGACATTCTGAATCTGTCTAAGTTCGAAGTCGGGAAGATCCAAGTTCGCAAAGAATCCTTTTCGGTGACCGAAATCATCGACGACGTATTGAAGGTCGTGGTGCCCGCAGCCGACGCACGGGGTATTCGGATTCATTCGCGCTTTGCACTCAACGGATTGTCCATTATTCATTCCGATCCGGTACGCTTCAAACAGATCGTGACGAATCTGATGACGAACGCGGTGAAATTCAGCACCGGCGGGAAGATCGACGTCCGGGTTCTGAATCAGGGCATGCTCGTCGTCGAAGTCGAGGACTACGGCATCGGCATGAGTGAAGAAGAACAAGAGCGGATTTTCAAGCCGTTCTGTCAGGCCGATCTTTCGATCTCGAAACGTTTCGGCGGGTCCGGGCTGGGCCTGGCGCTTTCGAAGCAGATCGCTCAGGCCTTGGGCGGCGATCTCGAACTGAAATCAAGCGCCCCCGGACGCGGCTCGTGCTTTCGGGTTTTGATCGATCCGGGCCGAGTGAACGAAAGAACGATCGAGAAAACAAGCATCGTGAGCGATCAAGAGCGTAGCAAGCAGCTTCAAAACGTCCGGGTTTTGCTCGTGGATGATTCGAGCGACAACGAAGAGTTGATTCGGTTTTACCTGCAACACGACGGTGCGAACGTCGAGGTCGCTCACAACGGGTACGAAGCGATTTCGAAAGTCGAGGCCCGTCCGTTCGACGTGGTGTTGATGGACGTTCAAATGCCCGAAATGGACGGCCTTGAGGCGACGCGCCGATTGCGCGCCTCGGGGGTTAAAACTCCGATCATCGCATTGACCGCACATGCGCTTCGCGAGGAAGTCCATCGTTCGTTGGATGCGGGTTGCGATGCCCACCTCACCAAACCGATTGCTCGCAAGGAATTGGTAGAGCGAATTCGCGGGCAGCTGATCGAAAGTTCGGTTTGGATGAATGCCCCCCAGCATTTGATGTGAGTCTTGTTAAGGAGCGAGTTCACGGATCATTCGAATCAGCTTTTTTACGTCCACCGGCTTGGAAAGATAGGATTGAAACCCCGAGGACAGGCTCTTTTGGCGATCCTCATCGCGGGCATAGGCCGTGAGTGCGATTGCGGGACGCTCGTGCGAAGCCGCCTGTGAATCGTTTCTGAGCTTTCGAATGAAAGCATAACCGTCTTCGTCCGGAAGCCCGATGTCGCTGATCACGACGTCGAATTCGGTTTGAGCGCATTTTTCGAGTGCCTCGCGTGTGGAATTCGCCGTATCCACCTCGGCCCCGGCTTTTTGCAGAACGAAGCTCATCAAATCGCACGAGTCTCGATCGTCGTCGACCACGAGCAGGTGTAGGCCCTTCAGATCGTCTCGGGTTTCATGATTCGTGACGGTCGAGGGCTCGTTCTCGGCCCGGGCGTTTGCGAACGGGAAGGTGATGCGAAAGCGAGCTCCCCGGTTTTTCCCTTCGCTGAAGGCTTGTGCCGTCCCGCCGTGAAGCTCGACGATGTGTCGGACGATCGACAGGCCCAAGCCCAACCCTCCGTATTGGCGGGTGGTGGTGCTGTCTTCTTGGCGGAAGCGCTCGAAAAGATGCGGCAGGAATTCGGGATCGATGCCTTTTCCGGTATCGATGACTTCGATCACGCTGAGTTTTTCGCCGTCGACGGGCTCGCTCAAGACCTTGAGGGTGACTTGGCCGTCGCGTGGGGTGAATTTGATGGCGTTCGAAAGCAGATTCCAGATCACTTGATGCAAGCGAGTCGGATCGCCGAGCACCGTGCAGGGGCATTCGGTGAGTTGCAGGCTCAATCGGACCCCTCGGGCTTCGGCGCTGAGTCGCACGCTCTCGACGACTGAACGGGCCATCTCGGTCAACGAAACGATCTTCGGTTGAAACGAGATTTTACCGGTGATGATGGCCGAAATGTCGAGCAGATCGCTCACGAGCTGGTTTTGAACTGAGGCATTGCGAGTAATGGCTTCGATCGAAGTTTCGAACGAGGGAATGCGCCCGTCCTTCGTTTCAGCCGCTTCTTGTTTCAACAACGAGGCGTGGCCCAAGATGACGTTCAAGGGGGTGCGGAGCTCGTGCGAGAGCGTTGCTAAGAATTCATCTTTCATGCGACTGGCTTGTTCAAGGCGAGTCAGGGGGTCGCCGATCAGAGCCGTGAGCCGTTGCGAAACGAGCAGGATGAGCAGAATCAACACTAGGAGTACGCTCATCGTAAGGACATATCGATGAAAAACCGCGTCCAGCACGAGGATCAAAAATGAGGGAATGATTGCCACTGCGACGAAGAGGTTGAATACGGTTTGAAAAATCGGGCGCGGGCCTTTCGTTCGAAGAAATGAAAGCTTTGATAAGGGGGTATGTTCCAGAATGAGACTCGCAATCACGGCATTAAAAATTTCGTTGATGGCTTGTTTGACGGCTATGAGGAATGCGCCGTCGAAGCTCATTTTGAGATTGAAATAAAAAAATACCAGAATCGCCGGAATCCCGAGGGTCAGCCAGTAAAATCCGGTTGCAAGCGTGAGGTTGTGCCGAGGCTTTTTTAAAAGGAGTCCGACGAAGGCGATTTCGCCGACCAGGACCCAAACGAGGTAAAAGTGATGCCAGAAGAGGGCCGTCTCGCCTGCAATCAGGAGAGTCGCCAGAATCGCAAGCCTCGGGCCCAAGGCGATCAGGACGATGAAGCTGGCGATACCGCCGAAGAGAAAAACCACCCCGAACGGCAACGAGACATGCCATGAATTGCCGAGAATTCCCAGAATGACGAGCAGGAAGAAAAAGATTGTTTTCGCGCCGCTTTTTCGAAGTTCCATCCAGCGCTGCGATCGTCTCGCGAAAGCAATCGAAAATCAATTCCGCCGGGATTCGCTTCGCATTCAACGCGAACCGAGGTATATTCGTGTCATGAGTTTCTACTCGACTCCGCTCATCGCCTGGACCGATCGGGGCCTTTACTGCGAAGCCGGAAATTTTCACATCGACCCCCATCGCGGCGCGGAAAACGCAATCGTGACACACGCGCACAGCGATCATGCGCGCCGAGGAAGCCGTCGTTACCTCACGGTTTCGTCCGGCGTGGGATTGTTGAAGGCCCGTCTCGGTCATCGCGTCGAGGTCGAAGCCCATGATTACGGCGAGCGCTTCACGATGGGGTCGGTCGAGGTCAGCTTTCATTCCGCAGGCCACATTCTGGGATCGGCCCAAGTTCGGGTCGAATCGCGAATCAGCGGCGAGGTCTGGGTCGCATCGGGCGATTACAAACGCGATTTTGATCCGAGTTGCGAGCCCTTCGAGCCGGTTCGGTGCGATACCTTCATCACCGAAGCGACCTTCGGTACGCCCAAATACGTTTGGCCGGAAGACGATCACGGACGTCGGATTCGGGAGTGGTGGACCGAAACGGCGAGCGCGGGTGAGAATGCAATCCTGTTTGGCTATTCGCTCGGAAAGGCGCAGCGAATTCTGGCCGAACTGGCACCGCACGCCGATCGGCCGATTTTGATTCACGAGACGATGGTCGAAACGACGGAGTGTTACCGCCGAGAGGGGCGAGTGTTGGCCGCGACCCAGTCGTTGTCGGAAAGGTTGGCGGATCTTTCCGACACGCAAACGCTTTCCGGAGAATTGATTTTGGCTCCGCCGTCGATCTTAGATCAGTCCTGGACGAAGCGGCTCGGGCGATACCGGACGGCCTTCGCGTCGGGATGGATGATTGCGGCGCGGGCGGATCGCGAAGCGGAATATGGGCGAGGTGCGGGTTATGATCATGGCTTCATCCTCTCGGATCATGCCGATTGGAAGGGCTTAAACCGCACGATCGACGAAACGGGCGCTCGTCGGGTTTTCGTTCAACACCGCGAGGGGGCGTTGATCCGTCATTTGCGATCTCGTGGAATTGATGCCCATCCTGCCGATGCGTTGAGGCCCGAGAACTATGTCCGCTTGGGCGGCCAAGCTTTGAGTTTGTTCGGATGAAGTTGATCTCGCTTGCTCTTCGTGAATTCGCAGTACCGAGCCCCAAGACCGGAAGCATCGAAGCTCAATCGGGATACGGACAGGCATTAGACGGCATCGAGTTGCATCAGAGGGTTCAGCGCCAGCGCAAGGCGAATCACGACGATTACGAATCCGAAGTGCGGTTTTCGCATACCTTTGAGCGCGGCGGATTTCAATTCCGCATCGAAGGTCGGATGGACGGCGTGTTCGATCGAGGCGGCGAATCGCCGAGAATCGAAGAGATTAAAAGTACCGTCGATGTGGGAGATCTAGCTCGCCGTTTACGCGAGCCCGGACTTTCGCATCCGTACACGCTTCAGCTCCTTTCATACGGATATTTTTACGAGCAAGAGCACGGGGTCAGGCCCGAGCTGTCGTTCCATCTGATTTCGAGCCGTAGTCGCGAAAGCGAAGATCTGGCGTTGGAGTTCGATCCCGACGCTTACGAAGCCTGGCTCGAACGTCGCTTGGACGAACTGGTCGAAGAGGCGATTCAGGCCGAAAAACGATCCGCTCGGCGCAAAAAAATCGCAAAGCAATTTCCGTTTCCATTCGAGCGTCCGCGTGCGGGACAAGTCGAATTCATCGAGGCGATCGAATCGGGGATGCAGCGAAAACAACGTCTTTTGCTTCAGGCACCGACCGGTCTCGGAAAAACCGTGGGCGTCTTGTACCCGGTGTTGAAAGAGGCACTCGCTCGTGGTCAGCGGGTGATCTACGTGACACCGAAAAACAGCCAACATGCCGTGGCCGAAGACGCGGTGGAGCGGTTTCAGAGCACAGGCTCGAAGGTGCGATCGCTCACGATCCATTCGAAAAATAAAATGTGCATGAAGGCCGAACCATTGTGTCAGCCCCGCTACTGCGAATATGCGAAAGACTACTATGAAAAAGTTTCGCGTCACGGGCTCGTGCGCGAGCTTTCTCGCAAAAAAAAATTAAACTCACGCGTGTTCAAAAAGATCGCTGCCGAATACGAGGTCTGCCCCTTCGAACTTCAACTCGATGCCTCGGCCGAGGCGGATGTCATTATCTGCGATTACAATTACGTCTTCGCGCCGCGCTCGGCGTTGGGGCGGTTGCCTCGATTAGAATTCGCGCAAGAAGGGCGTCCGAATCTCGTCGTCGACGAAGCCCATAACCTTCCGTCGCGGGCGATGGATTATTATTCGCCCGCGCTATCGATTCGAACCCTTGAAAAAATCCGCGACGATTTTCGGGCGCTTCCGAAAAGACTCGCGAAGGAGGCCGAAGGCTTACTCGATCGGGCCATTCGAATCCTACACGAAGGTGCCCCGGCATCGGCGCGGAGGGGTTCGCGCATCGAGCCGGACCCCGCACCGTTTTTAGAGCTGGACGGAGAAATTCGCGCGTTCCTGTCGCGCTATCTCGACGAGGCCGAGATCGAGGCCGCCGACCCGGTCCTGCGGCTAACGTTCTATTGGTCGCAATTTACTGAAACACTGAACGAAGTCATCAGCGGCGATCACCCCGAATTTTTCATCACCCACGAACCTGGGTTCGACGCCTCGGGCGGAACGATCAAGATCACCTGTTGCGATGCTTCGGCCATGCTGAAACCTCGTTACGACGACTACGATCAGGTCGTCGCGTTTTCCGCGACCTTAAAGCCTTTTGAGTTCTATGCTCAACTGTCGGGTCTGAATGGCGAACGTCTTGAGACAGCCGAATTTCATTCTCCGTTTTTGCCCGAGCATCGAAAAGTGATGATCATTCCACAGGTCTCGACCCGTTATTCCGAGCGTGAACGTCATTACGCGCGGATTGCCGACGTGATTGCGCGCGTGGCTTCGGTTCGTCCTGGGAACTACCTGGCGTTTTTTCCGAGCTTTGATTTTTTAGAAAAGGTGCTGACTGTGCTCCCGACGCCGCCGGGCTTTCGCATTCTGTCGCAAAAGCGATTCATGAAGCCGGCGGAAGTCGAATCGGTGTTAGAGAGTTTGCGTGAACCCACGCCTACGATTCTGTTTGGAGTGCAGGGCGGCGTGTTTTCAGAAGGTGTGGATTATCCGGGCGAACAAGCGATCGGTGCCTTCGTTGTCGGACCGCCGCTTCCGAATTTCGATATCGAGCGCGAGACGATGCGCAAGTATTATGACGAGCATTACCGCGATGGATTCGAATACGCCTATGCGTACCCTGCAATGGCAAAGGCGGTTCAGGCGGCAGGGCGGGTGATTCGATCGGAGCAAGATCGCGGCGTGATCATCCTGATGGATCGGCGATTTTTAGAAGGGGCTTATTCGCGTTCGATGCCGACGGATTGGTTTCAAGAGGGACCGGCGGAGTTAGTATCGCGGAGCATTTTGCAGGATCTCAAAGACTTCTGGAAGTAATTCGAGTCTTTTTCCGCTTTGCTGTTCTTTTTTTCTTTCCTGAGGGGACGGCATCCTGCCTTGTCTTTTGATCGCCATCCGGCTTCAGAACCCCTCAGGAAAGAAAAAAAGAACAGCAAAGTGGAAAACGAACGAAATAGGCGTCTTGAGGATAGTAACTCTCTGGCATGTAAGCTGCATTTCCTCCGACCGCGCGACCGCGTAGGAGGCGAACGTGAACATTACTGCTTATTTTATTCGTTTTTTCTGGGACAGAATCGCGCTCTTATGGGGCTTTTATCTGCTCTGGACCCATAATGGACTGGCCAGTATCCTTGTCACCCTTTGTGGCGTTTGGGTCGGGCTCACCTGCGCGCTCATGGCGCATCGGAGTTTGCTCGAATCTCCGACCTTGATCGCGTACCACTCCTTGCTTCAAGATCCGGTCAAACGAAAATTCCGATACCTGGGATCCTTACTTTGCGGCCTCGGCGGGTACTGGCACTTCATTCCCCTGGTCGCCATCGGTGCAACGATGGTGTTGTACGGTCATCTGAGCGTTCCGGCTGCCGTGGAAGCGAATCCAGAGAAGATCCCGCTCTTTTTGTGGAATCGGATAAATCGTCGTGGTCGTCAGATCTCGCGCTTTCTTCAATGGTGAAATCTCTTGGCGCCAAAATCGCCTGAGGATTCGCAAATGCTCCTGAACCTCGGCCGCACGTCGGGTCGCATCCGGTTTTTCGAGCAGCAATAGCGCGAGTTGTCCGAGCGGCGCAAAATCCGAACCGTCTAAGAACCGATCGAGCGATGCCGCCCAGTCTGTTGGAATCTTACGGAGGCCGTAGCAATAAGAATATTTCACGGGCTGGAGTGAAAACCGCGAGTAGACTTGTGCGCGCGGAATTTCATGGGCGATCGAGCGCAAAAGCTCAACCAGCGAAAAAAACGCGTCTCGCGTGCGTTCTCGCGATCGGAATGCGCCGTGAAAACGAAAATCGGGATACCGCTCGGGCTCGGTCGTGTAGCAGAGGTAAAGTCGTTCATCCTCGATCCGAATACCGATCATCGGATAAAGAAAGTAAAACGCCCCGGCGACGTTCCACTTCGGGCGGTGAGTTTGAATCCACTGGTTCTCAAGAATCAACGCATCGAGTTCGCTCGCGCAGGTTTCATATTCGAGCGAACGCGCTTCGCTCACGATCTTTCTCATTTTCGCGTGAGCACGACGACGTTTGGCGTTTCGGTACTGTGAAAGGCGACGCTTCAGATTCTTCGCCTTGCCGACATAGATCAGAGCTCCGCTTTCGTCGTAAAAGCGATAAACCCCGGGCTCCGGGGGGATTCGTGAATGAACGTCGCCAAGATTCCGATCGAACTTTCGTTGAGCCATGATGGACCTATTCTTAGGATGACATACGGGCACGAGAATTGCTTCTTCAAAAGCATGTTATCGAGATTGGGAACCCTTCGGGACGAATTCAAGTTACAGGCGCATCTTTTCAAAGAAGATTTCGGCAAACGGTTGGACGATTGGGCCCGACAATGGGGCGGAATTCGGTCCTCGGCCAAGGCCGCCAAGCGCGAAGTTGGAGAGGCCTCGCAGCAATGGGCGAGCGTCGTTCGTGAAAACTACCATCGTGTCAGAAAAACGATTTCTCAGCCGCAACGAGATCATCATTAATGGGTATGCGACAGCATCTTTTGAAGTTCTTTCGCATTCGACGGAGCATGTACTTTGGCGTCGTTATCAAAGTAAATAAAGACGTCATGCTGGCGGCCACTCCATTTTCGAGCAACCTGAGCCCAGTGCCTCAGTTGCCGGGGCGTGTAGCCGCTGGCGTAGAGGATGCTTCCGCCGTGGAGTCGGGCATAGGCGAACGAAGCGGTTCGAGTCTCGAAATGTGGCCAAGCGGCGCTTCGTCCCGTACGGGCGGCATCGGCGCAAACCAGGGCGATTCGGTAACGCTTCAATAACGCTAAAAATTCGCGTTCATTTTCAACGAAGCTTTCATGACGAACTTCAAGTGCATACTTCAGCCGCCGATGGCTTTCTCCTCCGGCCGCCGCAAAATCCTTCGGCAGAAGTTGAAAGAAAGCTTCCAAGCGCTCGCGATCGTAACGAAAAGAAGGCGGAAGCTGCCATAAGATGGGCCCGAGCTTTTCTTTCAGCATAAGAACTCCGGACTTGAAAAAGCGCTTCAGCGGTTCCTTCACATCCTTCAGGCGTTTGACGTGCGTGATGTAGCGCGATCCTTTGACCGAAAAAACGAATCCCGTCGGAGTCGCATGATACCAGCGTTCGTAACTCTTCGGGCTTTGAAGAGAGTAAAACGTTCCGTTGATCTCGATCGTTCGAAGTGCATGGCTTGCATATTCGAGTTCTTGAGAATGGGGAAGGTCTTTGGGATAAAACTGCTTTCGCCAACGCGAATACGTCCATCCCGAGATTCCGACCCGATAATGCCTTTTCATACCGAAAAGGAATGCAGGAGCGGTGCCGGATCGACCGAATTAATGCTTGAGCTTGCGATCAATAATGTTCTTGAACGTGTCAAAAGGATAAGCGCCCCGAACCGAAACGCCTTCGACGACGAAGCCTGGCGTTCCGCTGAAACCGAATTTTTCAGCTTCGGCCATGTCGGCTTTGATCTTGTTCGTGACCTTTTCAGAGTCCATGTCTTTTTTGACTTGGGCCAGGTTTCCGCCGACCTTTTTGACAACGCTGTCTAAGAATTTCTGGCCGTCGCTTCCGAGTTTATCTTGGTTCGAGAACACTTCATGATAGAACCCCCAAGCCTTTTTTGGGCTTTGCAGCATGAGTGCTTCGAAGTGTTTCGCAGCCGGCATCGCCATCGGGTGCATCGGAAGCGGCAGGTCTTTTAAGATCAAGCGAACTTTGTCGCCGTAGGTCTTGCGAACGGTTTCCATCGTCTGATAACCGCGTCCGCAGAACGGGCATTGAAAATCGGTATATTCGACGATCGTGATCGGCGCATTTTCAGGTCCGAGCGCCTGACGATTGGCGATATCCGGTTTCAGCGGATTTTTGAATTCGGCCTCGATGCGTTCTTGCTCGGCTTTTGCCTGGTTTTCTTGCGCTTTTTGTTGCGCAGATTGAGCGGCCTTGTTGACGGCATCCATGAACTGATCAGGATTTTTTTCGATCGCGTGAGTTAAAATTTCGGGATGACTCGAAAGCAAAGACTCCATTTGAGATGCCGACGGAGTACAAGCGCTTGCGACCAGAACGAGGAACGAACCGAAGATGATTTTTTTCATACCCCTAGAGTTTGCGCTGCTTCAGAGACTGAGTCAATCCTTCTCGCACGATTTTGCGAGGCTTGGTCATTTCCTTGCATTCTCATCCTTGGGGTAGGAGGTGTCTTATGGAAGAGGTTGTGACACAAACGATGATTTCACCCCCGCAAAGCGGGCGGTTATTGGTTCTTCGAGGAATAGTCTCCCTAGCGTTGGGGATTTTGGCGCTGATTTGGCCCGCACCGGGGCTATTGGCCATCACGGTCCTGTTCGGGGCGTATGCTCTGGCGAACGGAATCGTGACTCTGGCCGTGGGGGCTCGAAGCGGAAAACAGGGACGAACGTGGGGATTTTTCGTAGTCGAAGGGGTGATCGGAATTGCGGCCGGTGCCGTGACTTTATTTTGGCCGGCAATGACCCTATTCGTTTTATCGATGTTTGCCGGGGTCTGGGCGTTAGCGGTCGGTATCTTAGAGGTGGTCTCGGCCTTTGCGTTCGAACGGGCGCAGATCACGGCCGGCGGCAAAGTTTTGTTGGCCATTGCGGGGCTGCTGTCGCTCGCATTGGGAATTACGATCTTTCGTTATCCCGCTTTGGGCGCCATGACCTTACTTTCGTTCGTCGCGGGATACGCCTTGATCTTCGGAGCCCTGATGATCGCGCTAGGTGCGCAATCGCAGCGGACGAAGCGTCAACAGCCTCCCGTTCAACAATATCCTCGCGCTGCTTGATCGCGGAACGAGTCAAAGAAAGGAAATCCGATGCTGCCAGTGAAAAACGATTTATCCGAATCCGTTCGTGACGAGGTCATCCCCTTGCTTCAAGCGCGTCTGGCCGACGGGCTGGATCTGCTTCGTCATATCAAACAGGCTCACTGGAACGTGAAGGGGCCGAACTTCATCGCGCTCCATAAGCTGTTCGATAAGGTTTATGAAGAGATCGAAGAAGGGGCTGACCTCGTGGCCGAGAGGCTGGTGCAATTGGGCGGGATCGCCGAGGGCACGAGCCAATCGGTGGCGAAACGAACCTCGCTTCCTGAATATTCGCTGAAGCTCGTGGACTGGAAGGACCACATCGAGGCGCTCTCGAATTCGCTTTCGGTTTACGCCAAGGCGGTTCGAAAAGCGGTCGATCAGGCTGACGAGATGAAGGATCAGGGAACTTCGGATTTGTTCACGCAGCTTTCTCGCGACGTCGACAAGAACTTGTGGATGGTGGAATCGCACGGAATCCTGGAACGACGAGAAGGAGCTTCGAAGTCGGTCAAAGGGGTTGCATAGCCTGACGGACCTCCCTAGAATGAAAGGACGATGACTCCTTCATTCTTGGAGCGTTTCGCTGCGGGGATTACCCGATGGGCGGAACGTTGGTTTCCGGATTCGTATCTTTTCGCGGCATTGGCTGTCGCAGTGGTCGGCATCGGCGCCTTGAGCGTCGGAGTATCGGCTCATTCGATTGCCCAGGCTTTCGGGGACGGCTTTTGGAGTTTGATTCCGTTCACGATGCAAATGGCGATCGTTGTGATCTCGGGGTATGTCGTCGCGGCTTCGCCTCCGGCTGAAAAGCTGATTGATTGGTTAGCAAAGCTTCCCAAAAGCGAAAAGTCGGCCGTCGCTTATACCGCGTTGTTTGCGATTCTTTGTTCGGTTTTGAATTGGGCATTGAGCCTCGTCTTCGGTGGTCTTTACGTACGGGCATTGGCCGGACGGCAAGACCTCCGCGTCGATTACCGTGCAGCGGGAGCTGCGGGGTATTTGGGATTAGGAGCAACCTGGGCCTTGGGTCTGAGTTCGTCCGCCGCTCAATTGCAGGCGAACCCCGCGAGTATTCCGGCGTCGTTATTGCCCATCACCGGAGTCATTCCTTTTCGCGAGACGATCTTCTTACCGCAATCGTTATTGATGCTCACCGTGCTGACCGTCGTATCGGTGGTGATTGCTTATCTCTCGGCACCCGGGCGAGATCGCGCGGTGACGGCGAGTGAGCTTGGAATCTCGCTCGATGATCTGAATTCGGCGACGAAGAGCGAGATAAAAAATTCGGTCTCGCGTCCGAGCGAGTGGTTGGAACAATCGCCGATTCTGACTCTTTTGTTGGTGGGCTTAGGTTTGGCATGGCTCGTTTTTGAGTTTACGACGAAAGACCCGCTGACGGCGATCTCGAATCTGAATACGTATAATTTTTTGTTTTTGATCGTGGGGATGCTGCTGTGCTGGAGGCCCAAGTTATTTTTGAATCTCGTCCATCGCGCGGTTCCGTCGGTGACGGGGATTCTGATTCAGTTTCCGATTTACGGAAGCATCGCCGCGATTCTGACTCAGGCGAAGAACGGCGGAGGACAAGCACTCTCGCATTTCATCTCGAACTTCTTTGTCTCAATCTCGACCCACGGCACATATTCGGCATTGATGGGAATCTACTCCGCGATCTTGGGCTTCTTCGTACCGTCGGGCGGCGGTAAGTGGGTGATCGAGGCACCGTACCTGATGCAGGCTGCGAACGAGTTGCACGTCCACCTCGGATGGACCGTGATGGTGTACAACGCGGCCGAAGCGCTTCCGAATTTGATCAATCCGTTTTTTATGATCGCATTGATCGGTGTTTTGGGACTGAAGGCCCGCGATATCGTGGGCTACACCGTGACCCAGCTCGTGGTGCATGCACCGCTTGTGATCTTGTTGCTTTGGGGCTTGGGCGAAACGCTCGCATATCATCCTCCGGTCATGCCGCAACCCAGTCACCAAAACGTGGAAGCTCAAATTCGATCGGCATTAAATGAATGGCCGATCAGCATTGGAAAGGGTGATGCGGCGGCGGCTTGTGATCTCTTCGCAAAAGATACCGTACTCAGTTTTCCACGTCAGCCCGATCGTGGGTACGACGAAACCTGCCAAAGACTCACACGAATGATCGGCTCGAAGGCAATTCGTTACGATGCTCCCGAAATCGAAGAAATTCGGGTGCGAGGCGATCTCGCGTTCGTGCGATTGATTTGGACGGCGCACGAGCAGGATGCCGACCAGGAAGAGGTCACCCGCGAGCGAGGCTTAGACGTGTTCGAACGTCAAAAGGACGGTCAGTGGCGCATCCGCGTCTCGCAGGCTTATCCGATTACTCCTCGATCAGCTTCCCCGAAAGAATAGCGTTGCAATCGGACTCCGCAAGGCTACCCATTTCCATCAGTTGTTTTTTGCGGATGCTGTTTCGAACATCGGAATGACTGAAGAACTTCATCGATTCGGCCAGGAATTCGGGCGAAAAAACGCGGGCGCGATCGCCGCTGTCGAAAAAATAGGCGGCCGGAATCGAACTCGAATAAAATTTCGGAAAAGTAGGATTTTCCTTTTCGATTCTCGAAAGATCTTGCTTCAGGGCTCGAATAAACAACGTTCCTTGCAAAGCCTCCCATTGAAGCTGTGCCGGAGTCATGAGTAAATCCCAATCCCAGCTTCGCAGAATGAGGGGCGAGCCCCTTGAAAGGATCTGATAAAGGGCTCTTGCCGTACGTCCGTTGAAATCTTCAAAAGGATGAATGGCGATCATGGCCAGGTACGATTCAGCCGGCTTTCTGAACGTGGTCGAAGCGTTCTTCCAGAGTTCGTTCAGGATTTCGCGGGTGAGGGATTGAAATTCGTTCGAGCCGATGTCTTTCAGCTGACCTGCCGCTTTGGCTGCGTATAAGCGATGAAGCAGATCGCGGGAAAGCTTGGCACGGAATCGATCGTAAGTCCGCGCGCTCGGGTACTCATGACGGACGAGCACGCTCCGATCACGATAGACCGGATCAGGGTCAGGTACGACTTCCAAGGTCAGATAGGGGTTTTTTTGAAGCGTCGGAAGGTCCTTCAGACTGACTCGGTAAAACCCTCTGCCGTCGATCCAATGGTCGCCCCCGGCAATGATGGGTTTACCGCGAATTTCGCCTTTCGGATTTCCGGAAAGCAGGCGATTCAACCGAGTCAGTTCGTCGGTCGAAGTCAAAAATCGGGACGGACTCAGTTTGTTGTTTTGAACGGTCGGGATGTACCGCGATTTCATTTCGTTCCAACGATCGAGTAACGATCCGGTGACGTCGTAAAGCACCCACGGCAGCGCGTGATTTCGAGATTGCGCGACCAAAAGGTCGGCTAGGTCGATGAACTCGAAGCTTTCAAGGTATTTTTTTCCGAACTCGTTTTGGATTGAAAGACTGAGGGGCGAGGATGAAACGATCGATTGAAAATTTTGGGTGAAATGGATCGCAGAAGGAGCGGGAAGTTCCGAGCTTTTCAGAAAAAACCGGAGGGTGCGGTAATTCTCGTTCGTCATCGCGTTCGAGACTTTGGCCAGCGCAAGCTTTCGGAATTCCTTTTTCAGGTGAACGAGAAACGCGTCGGTTTGAGTCGCAGGCACGGTATCCAGCCACTGGTTGAGCAAGTCCGGGTCGTTGAACCATTTTCGGATGCGTTGAAGGTCTTCCGGGCTCAGCGCTTCGCCGGTCGCGAGATGAACGCAGGTCGGAAGAACATTGCGAAAAAGTGTGGCGTTTCGAACGAAGTCGTAGCGTGAGTGCAGGGAGAGCACGGTCCCGATCGAAAGTTCGGGGATCGCTTTCATCTGACTGGCCACCTCGGCCGCCGTGGGCTCGGTAATTTCGCGGATCGCTGAGTGATGGAGCAGGTTGATCCAACGGTGGGGAATATTGTATTCCCAGGCGTCGATGCCGAGTCCGTCTAGCAAATTTGCGATTTCTTGTGCATTGGCCGACGGAAGGAAAAAGGTGTGAGACGCGACGACGACTTTCGCGCCGGGAGAAATTGCGACCCCGAGTTGGCTTGAGCCGAACTCGGCACTGTTGAATGGGTCTTCCGATACGTAAAAACCACCGCCTGCCGCCTGTCCATTGCCGCGAGAGCGGAGGTATTGAAACTCGGATCCGTCGATGCCGTGCAAATGCTCCCAACGTTCGGCGCTCGCGTCGTCCGACCAGTGAAAGTATTTTCGGCCAGGATCGAGCGAATAAATCGGTGCCTTCGTCACCTGCGATCGGTAACGCTTGTAAAGGTAGGTCTGCGAATTTTCAGCCCCGATCCAATAGGTCGGGTCCATCGCCATGGCATGACTTGAAAACAGCGCAAAAATCAGCCAAAGCACGGAAAACATTCGGGGTCGCATAGCGGCAATCGATAACGCATTTTGCACATTTTGTAAACGATCGCCGTTTAATGGTCGGACGAAACGGATATTTTATATAATATTAATGTATTATTTCAAGAGCTTAGGTCGCAAAAACATTTGGCGGCGGCACTCTTTTCGGTCATGCTAAAAGCATGATCTCGATCCTATTGCTGCTCTCGACTTTGACGTTCCCTTCGTTTGCTACGACCGAAACTCCGATGTTAGCGGTGGCACCGGAGCGCCCGTTGCGAAACCCCCATTTAATTGAAGGCACATTCCGCCAGCCGATCGACCATACCGATCCTGCGGGGGCGACGTTCGATCAGCGGTATTGGTATGATTCCGAGTTCGCCTCAGGGGCGGATGCTCCGGTGATTTATCACATCTGCGGCGAAGGCAATGCCGAAGACGGATACTTTCTGAACGACAACGCGGTCGAATGGGCGAAGTCCCTCAAGGCCCACCTCGTGTATCTTGAACACCGCGATTACGGAAAGAGTATTCCTGGTGGCGATCTTTCGAGCCAGAACTTAAGAACGCTCACCCTCTCGAACGTGCTCGAAGACTTGGCGAATTTTCAAAAATCGTTCGCGGCCCTGAAAGGCTGGACGGGGCGGTGGCTTACGGTCGGCGGTTCGTACTCCGGCACGCTCTCGGCACTGTACCGACAGGCGCATCCCGAGCTGATCGTGGGCGCGCTTGCATCGTCGGCACCGATGATCTCGCCCGTTACTCCGGACGAAAGTCAAGAAGAGGGGGATTCTTCCGATGTGCGATCGCTGTCGTACACCGATGCTTCGAATGATTCGGGCGATCGTCCTTGGGCCTATCAGGCCTGCACGACCTTCGGCTTTTGGCAGGCGAGTTGGAGCACGATCTATCACCCGAGCGCGTGGTTATGCCAGCAGCTTTTTGGTCAAGACGTGCCACTTGTGAACCCCGAAGAATACAACACGCGATTTTCGGCGCCGTTCATTTCGAGCGCGAGCGACGCGCCGTCGAATATTCTATTCACCTATGGCGGGAATGACATCTGGACTCGCATCGGTTTCACTTCTGAGATGAATCAAAACCCGAACATCTCAATCGAACTCATTCGGGGTGCGGGCCATCACTATGATCTGAATCTTCCGACACCATCCGACAGCGCCGCCGTGAAGCACGCGCGTGCGACGTTTTTGAATTTGGCGAAGGGGTGGTTGGGGCGAAGTACTCATTCGAGGCAATAAGGGCAACATTCCGCATCGGCTACGGGATTGGATCCGATTTTGCATGCAGCTTCGACGAGGAGAAACCTTGTCATGAATGCACAAATGAAATTACTGGCCTTGGCCGCGATTTTAACTTTCCCGCTGGCGTCGAGCTTTGCCGACGATGTGGACTCTTCGAGAGCGGCAGCGCCGACCGACCCCGAGATTGCGCACATCGTGGTGACAGCGAATCAAATCGACGTCGACGCAGGCAAGTTCGTCAAGAATAAGACCCGTGATCGTGATGTGAAGGCATTCGCTCAACAGATGATCACCGACCATTCGTCGATGAATCGGCAGGCAACCGCGCTTGCGAAAAAACTTCATGTAACGCCGAAGGATAACTCGACGAGCGATACGATGAAAAGCGGCGCCAAAGACGAACTGGCTAAGCTGAAGCATCTCAAAGGCAAAGACTTTGACAAGGAATACGTCGATCACGAGGTCGAGTTTCACCAGACCGTACTCGATTCGATCGACAATACGTTAATTCCGAATGCCAAGAATGAAGAGTTGAAAGATCTGATCGTGAAGGTCCGTCCTACGATCGAAGCCCATCTGGAGCACGCCAAAAGTCTTAAAAGCAAGCTTGCCGGCCAAGGTTAGCCCGCACGTCATACGGATTGAAAACATGAAGTATCAGCCCGAAACGCTCGCGATCAAAGCGGGCGAGATCGTGGTTTGGGAGAACCACGATCTTGTCCCGCATACCGTGACTCCGTTTGAAACAGAAGCGATCGACGCGGGGAAGTCCTTTCGATATCGATTCAAGACGTCCACAGCTACGGCGAGGACGATTCATTACTTCTGTCGTTTTCACCCCATGATGAAGGGCACGATCATCGTATCTCCGTAGTTAAAACGAATCGCTTTAAAATTTTCTTGCGTCCGTACCATGGTACGGGATGTAGAATGGAAACATGAAAGCGACTTCTTCCAAACCGATGACGATCGGAGTTCTTGCCAAAAGCGCCGAAGTCGGCGTTGAAACTGTCCGGTTCTATGAAAGGCGAGGGCTGCTCAAGCAACCGATCAAAGAAGGTTCGGGCTTCAGGCATTATTCCGATTCCGATATTCGCAAGATTCGGTTCATCAAACGAGCTCAAGAGTTGGGTTTCACCCTCGAAGAAACGCGAGAGCTTTTAGAGATGGAAGTTTGCTCGAAGGCGACCCGTCCCGCACTTCAAAAGAAATCTCAAAAAAAGATCGACGAAATTCAGCAAAAGATCGCCGATTTGAATGAAATGCTCGCGGCTTTGAAGAAGTTTTCGAAATCTTGCGGAACGAAAAACACCTCGACCCAAGAGTGCGGCATTTTAGATTGTTTTGAAAAGCGTTGGGAATGTTGTCAAACCGGGAAATGCACTTGTTCCAAAGAGAACTGCAATTGTTGTTGCGGAACCGAGGCTTGCCAGTGTGGTGAGTCTTGTGCATGTGATTGCCGATCAGATTCTTAGGCGGTTTTCACGGCCGGGACATAAAGAGTCAGGTTTTACACTCCAAATGAATTAGTAGCTTTTGAGGAGGCATGCTAGCCTTGGGGGATGAAATCAACTGCTGCCTTTATCGCCTCATCTGAGGGCGAACCCCATCTGATTCGCCGAAAAGCGCTTTTTAAAAAATACCCCCGTGAAATCCGCAAGATCATGGGCAATGAGCCGACGACAGCACTCTGGATTTTTGGCGCGGTCGCGCTTCAGTTCGCAATGGCCTATCTTGTCAGGGACCAATCCTTTCTTTTGACTTGGGTGTTGGCCTTTTGCATCGGTGCCTTTGTGAATCACGCACTTTATGTCTTTGTGCATGAAGCCACTCATAATTTAGTTTTTAAACATTCGGTCGCCAATCGCTTAATCGGGATTTTTTGCGATTTCGCCTTGGGAGTACCGAGTGCGATGGCATTTCGTAAATATCATCTCATGCATCACATGAAGCAAGGAGAGCAGGATTACGATGCCGATCTGGCTCCCGAGCACGAAGTTCGATGGGTGGGGAACAGTTCCTTGCGGAAGTTGATCTGGGTATTCTTTCTTCCTCTTTCGCAAGGCCTCCGTCCGAATTATCTCAAAAAGCAGCAGTTCATGGATTCGTGGATCGTTTTGAATTTGGTCACGCAAATTTGCGTGATCGCGTTGGCTTATCATTTCGTCGGGGGGATGGGGCTTTTCTATCTCGGTGCTTCGACGTTTATCGGTTTGGGACTACACCCGATGGGTGGGCGTTGGATTGCCGAGCATTTCGTAATCCATGAAGATCAAGAGACTTACTCGTACTACGGTCCGTTGAATCTCTTGGCGTTCAATGTCGGTTATCACAACGAACACCACGACGTGATGACGATCGCTTGGCAGAATCTGCCGAAGTTGAAACAGATTGCTCCCGAGTTTTATGTGCCGTTAAAGACGCATGAATCTTACGTCAAATTGCTGATCCGATTCATTTGCGATCCGAAGATGAGTCTGAGCAGTCGAGTGATTCGCCCGAGTCGCGTTGCGGTGGTTGCTGCGCCTGAGTCTGATGCAGCTCCCGTTTCAGTTGTAGAAGCACAGGTCTAAGACTGAGTGCGTTGGACTCAAGATTTCTTGAGTCTGTTAAGTTCACGCTTCATCTGCCGATAGAGTCAAAGATTGAACTGGAGGAATTATGTCGCGTGAAACTAAAACGGATCGTTTGGTTCGTACGATCATGGATAACGTAACCGAACACACTCATGAACTCATTAACTTAGTGAATAACCCGAATACTCGGGAAGCCGATGTCGAAGTATTTATTCAAAGCTTCCTGAAAAGTTGCCTTGGATTCTCGGCGACCAACGGTTACTCGATTCGAGCCCAAGAAACGAAGGGTCGTCATCGGCCGGATCTTATTGTTCTAAAGGGAGATCAGCCCGTTTTAGTTGCCGAGATCAAGAGACTCGGGTTCGACCTTCAAAAGTCGGAATTTCGCTCAGGCAAAGTGCAATTAAAGGAATATTTAAATCAATTCGAATCCGTTCGTTGGGGATTGATTTCGAACGGTTACGAACTTCTTTTATTTGATTTTTCGGATTCTACGAAAAACGGAATCGAAGTTTTATCGTTCGATTTCAGGAGTTATTCGGAACAGCACCAAGTCGAGACGGCAAAGAAACAAATCGAAGAAATGTGTTACGATCTTGCCGATTTTCATGAAAATGCCTTCGCTTCGAGAGAATGGGAAGAGTTTGCAGTTGAGGCAACGGCATTTTCACCGGAGTCATTGGCTAAAGCCGTATTGGCCCATGACTGCATTAAAGTCATTGCTCGCGCCATTCGCGGTGAACACGACTATAAGGCGGATATCGAGGTATTGACGGATCATGTTTACAGCTTAATCGTCAATGGATTGGATGATGCCGTTTGCGATTGGAATGAAGTGAAACAGGCTGAGTTAAATAAATTCATCAAATCTCAAAAACGATTAGGAAGAAAATCTCGGCGGCCTCGTGTGAAAGAGGACGCCGCTCCGGAAGGTCAACCTGCGGTTGCAATGCCTGAAGCGAGCGAGATTAAAGAGTCGGCTTGAGAGCATATCTAAATCCCGGAATACGGAAAGCCTCTGTCAACAGACAGAGGCTTTCCGTATTTTAGTTACTTGTCAGGATCCTTTTTTATTTCAAATGGTTGTATTGAGCATCATCCAAAAATAGTTTAAAAATTCGAATGCCTTTATATTGGTTTACTTTAACCCATATTAATATATAATAGCTCTATGAAGGCGATCTTGCGATTTCATGAGAAGTTTCGATTACAAGATCGCTATCTTGTGGAAATGACCTTACATGAAGTCAATGATCCTAGAAGGTATGCCTCGGGCGTCAAATACGGTTTGATTTGTATTGATACAAAAACGGGAAAGTCAATTTTGATGGATAATCATCATCCTAAAAATGACCATATTCATATCAATGCCACTGAAGTTCTGTACGAATTTAAAACAGTAGAGAAATTAATCGAAGATTTTAAAAAACTGGTTTTAGAACATTTGGGAGTATCGATATGAAAAAAACACTTACAGTTTCAGTGAAGTCATCCCATCAAGCTTTGGATAATTTTGCAAAAGCGTTTAAAGCAATTGCTCAAAGAAAAATGCAGGGTGCTCACTATGAGGTTTCTTTTGATAACAAAAAAGACTTTGATCGTTTTGTTAAAAACATTGGAATTCTATCGTTGATTTCTACGCTGAAGCCCAAGTCTGTCTATGAATTGGCTAAATTAGCAAGCATGGATGTATCTAATCTGAATAAGATCATACTTTTTTTTGAAGAGTCTGGGGTGATTAAAGTTATTCGCACTAAAGTAGATGGACGAGCTGTAGCTAAACCCGTTGTTGAATATGACAAGATTGAGTTTGATTTAGTGGCCTAATTGTTTATGAAACAGAAATGGGTTTGGCAGCAATTGCCAAACCCATTTCTAATTTTGGTTGCGGGGGCCAGATTTGAACTGACGACCTTTGGGTTATGAGCCCAACGAGCTACCAGGCTGCTCCACCCCGCGATAGAACTTGCGCAAGAGACTTGCTAGAGGGTGAGTATGTCAGACCCTTTTTCTAAAGTCAAACAAAACCTATCTAATATACGAATTTTATTAATTAATTCGGCGCGGCAGTTTTATTCGCCGGCGATTTGAATCTCTGCCGTACAGTTCGTGTCCGGATCCCAATGAAAGTCGGCGCTCATCGTGCAAGTGCTGGTCGAGAAAGTTCCGGTGAGGGTCGAATTGCCGAAGGCGCCGTTTCCGTTGAGGTCGTCGTAGGTCGCAGTGAAATCTCCGTTCGAATCGATCGTTCCGACGAACGGATCGTTGTAAGGAATATAACGACCGCCTGGGATAAACGGAAAATAAAGCCGGATCTCGATCTGGCCACCGGAGTTTGTTGCGACCTCGGCATACGTGACGTCACTGCACGTAGGGTTCAAGCCCCATCCGCAGTTGTCGGGTTGGCAAGTGCCGGTGTGAGACACGCGCTGGGTACTGACACTCCATTTGCCGTCGAGTGCGCAGGACGAGCCGCCGGTATGCCAGCCTTGCGAACTTTGGGATGACGAGGAAGATGAAGGCGAGCCAGTCGAGAGATTTGCCGGCGAACACCCCTGAATGAAAACGGCCGCGATGAAAATGAACCCCGCTGGGCGGAAACGATTTTGTCCCATCTCTCCTAGATTTTCATACCTGATTATTATTGTCAACTAAATTATTTTCATTAAACTTGATGAATTCTCAAACATTGCTCAAGGGTTAGCGGGCCTGAAAGCCCAAAATTCCACGTAAATTCGGTCGTTTTTGAGAGGGGTTTGCTCGTTTGCCGTTGCTGGAGTCTCGTTTTTATGTAATAGTTGTATAGTAAGTTTCAGTATTCAGTTCGAGTCCGAGTGTTTGCAGTCCTAGGTTTCTCTAGACCGTTACTCCGATAAAATTGAGTTCTGGTTCGTGTGCCGAAAAAATTCCTACATGGGGTAGGCATTTGTCAGAGGCACAAAAGTGTCGATCTCGAAAGGATCGACTTTATCAGATCGGTTCGAAGATTTTCAACGGCCGGTCTAGGAGTAATGAAACGCATGGGTAAACGTATTTTCGTAGGAAATCTTCCTTTTTCCGCTACCGATCAAGTGCTGAGCGATACTTTCGCTCAATACGGCGCGGTGGAATCGGCAAAAGTCATCGTAGATCGCGCTACTGGCCGCTCGAAAGGGTTCGGCTTCGTGGAAATGGCGACCGACGAGGAAGCTGCGACTGCGATTGAAAAATTAAATGGTGCTGAGTACGAAGGTCGTACCATCACTGTGAACGAAGCTCGCGAAATGCAACCGCGTGAAGGCGGTGGCGGCGGATACGGTCGTCGTCCCGGCGGCGGCGGTGGACGCGGCGGCTACGGCGGCGGTGGCGGAGGACGTGGTCCTCGCTCCGGCGGTGGCGGATATCGCGACTAGCCTTTAAAGGTTAAAGCCCCGATCCTTCAGTGGATCGGGGCTTTTTTTATGATGTTCTTGGTGCGGTCATGACCGCAATCGCCATTTACAGCGATCAAACCGTACGCTTGAAGCGGATCTTGCCTTTTTGCGCCGATGGACGTGCCGGACGAGCGGCCGGACGAGCTGAGCGTCCTGAAGTGTTGGCACGCGTGTTCGGACGGGATCCGGAATCAAAGTGTTTTTGCGAGGGTTTTGCACGGTTTTCGTCCGAGCGGATGAAGCCTTTCGGCGAGAAGGTCCGCTTTTCTGTTTTGGTGACGAACTGGGCGTTCTTTCCACGGCGTTTGCGGTTGGCGTCGTCCTTCAGTTTTTCGGCATCGACCACTCTCACGCCGCCGGTTCGTTTCTGGCTTAAAATCTCGATTTTCTTTTTTGCGAGTTCCGGCTGTTTCAACAGCGCTTCGACCGACGAAGCTTCGAGCTTTTTGATCGCTCCCGGTTTCATCTTGTCGGCCGCGATATGGCCGATTCCGACGCGCGCGACTTTCTCGGGGAAGAAACCCTTGTTCTCGAAAAACTTCTTCACTTCGACCGAACCCATGCCTTCGAACGAAATTTCGATCAAAGCGTTGCGGGCATAGTTCTCGACGACGCGGACGTGGTAGGGATGCATCGATCGTTTTTCAATCCGTCCACCGCGTGCGAGGCGTGCCAGGTCTTCTTGCGTCGGATGACGGTCGACCTTGACGTGATAGCGACGAATGATGTCGTTTGATTTCAAAATTTTCTGTGCCATTTCGCCGTCGTTCGTGACTAGGATCGCGCCTTCGCCCTTGTAGTCCATCCGTCCGACGGTGAACACGCGTTCCTTGATCTGTTTGTGGATGACGTCTTTCAACGTCGCGCGACCGTCTTCGTCTTCCGCGATCATCGCGATGACGTTCTTCGGTTTGTAGATCAGGTAATACACCTTGTTCTGCGTAAAATGGATGAGCTTGCCGCGAACCTTGATCGCGTCGACTCCAATGGCGGCTTTATCGCCTAAAGCGGCGGTTTTTCCGTTGATCGTGACCTGGCCGTCACGGATCAAATCCTCGGCGTCGCGGCGGGAAGCGATTCCGGCCTGGGCGATGATTTTCTGGACTCGTTCTTTGGGATCGTGATTTTCTTCAGACATGAATTCCTCGCTTTGCTGTCACAGCAGTGCTGGTGGGTTGAGGCCCCGTTGTAGCCCGAACGCCCCTGATTCAACAAGAATGAAATGAGGATTCGCTAAGTCGTTGAAATTTCAGATCTTCAGTTTTGGTCGGCGTCGCTCTCGGGCGCATCTGCGATGAGAGAGTCCGGTGTCAGGGAATCCGGTGCAAGATTCAATTCTTCCTGCGTCTCATTCTCGCTCAATGGCTCGGTAATCGTCTCGCCGCCCGATGATGCGCGATCAAACCCGAATTCGTGGGCTAACAGCGCTTCGGCTTCTTCGCCATGAATTCCTTGTTCGGCAAGTTCCTTCTGGCGGGCGAGGTAAGGCGTCGTGATGTCGATCGACTTCACGCGGTCTTTGATCTCTTGCAGGATGACTTCGTCTTCTTTCGCGCTGTAATCCAGATGATTCGATTCAGTTTTCATCTGATGAACGAGCTTACGCATTTGAACGACGCGAGGGTCTTCCTGACCGGCTTCGGCGGCAGCCATTTGCGGAACCATGGCTTCGATTTCACGCAGCGGCGGCAAGCCCTTCAAGTCCATCAGCCCGAAAACTTCGAGGAAGGTATCGGTCGTCGCATAGATCATCGGGCGACCGGCGGCTTCCGAGCGTCCGGTGACTTCGATCAGCTTGCGATCAAGCAAGGTGCGGATGAAGTGCGAAGAATCGACGCCGCGAACCTGATCGATGTCGTCTTTTGTACACGGCTGTTTGTAAGACACGATCGTGAGCGTTTCCATCGCTCCGCGCGAGAGGCGTTGGATTTGGACCTTGGCAAGCTTGCGAAGGAGCGGTGCCTTCGACGGCTTGGTGCGAAGTTGGTACCCGCCTGCGATCTCGGCTACTTCAAAACCGTGAGCATTCGAAGCAAAAGATTCTTTGAGCAATGCGATTGCTTCCAGAATGGGAGCGTCTTCGGCTTCGGTCATCTCAAGCATCTCTTTCAGTTTCTTCAGGCTGACCGGACGATCCGAATAAAACAACAGCGCTTCAACGCACGATTGAATGTCTTCGAGCGCGTAATTTCCGTCCTCGTCGGCTTGAGGCAGGGCCGCCTTGAGGGTTGCGTCTTCTTCGCTCATTTCTTCAGGCTGATCGCTATCTTCGTCTTCTTCCGCCAAGGCGTTTTCGGCCATTGCCGTCTCGACCATGCGGTCTTCGGCGATCATCTCAGAGTTCATCGCTTTCAGCTCGTCTGAAACGTCTTGAGCCAAGGCTTCATACTCGACCAAGCGCTCGGCCTCTTGTTCGCTCAGGCTCGATGCCAGGCGATCCAAATTTTGCTCGGTTTCAGCCTCGTTGAAATCGGCGAGGACGTCGCTCTTCATCGAAGCGTCGTTGTCGATCTCTTCGCGCAGCAGATCAGCCTCGCGGCGAAGGTCGCTGATGTTAATGTGGCTGTCTTGCTCGTGATCGTGGTCGCTCATGATTTTCCCCCGGTGGTGACGTATTCGAATCCCTGCGCCTGGCTGACGTCGAAGTCGAGCATTTCTTCGAGCAGCTCGACGAAGATTGGGTCAAAGACCTGCGCTTGATGAATTTTAAGTTTTTTCAAACGAGAAAGTTCGAGCGAAGCCAAAAAGGCCACGACCCATTCGCCGCGAATCGCGCGATCGCTGATCAGCGTTGTCAGATCCGTCAGCTGATTCGGTTTCAGCCTTTGTCCGAATTCTTTCAGTTTTTCAGCGAGCGAGACCGTCTCTTTTTTGAGCACCACGCGTTTGCGGCGTTGCTCGCGGATCAGTAGATCTTGATAAGTCGTCGCGATCTGGGTGACGTTCATTTCTTTCCAGATCTTTTCGACCGGAGGCCGCTTGTTCGGACGCGTGAAAATCTCGTCATTGAGCAAGGGACGTTGCGACAGGTGTGCTGCCATTTCAAGGTAGCGCTGGCGCTCCAACAACTGCCGAACGAGATCCTCTTGCGAAAGCGGCATCGCGGTTTCTTCAAGGAGTTTTTGATCCTCGTCGTCCTTCGGCATCAGCGCTCGGCTCTTCCACAGAATGAGTGTTGCCGCCATGACCAGGAACTCAGAAGCGATGTCGAAGTCGAGTTCTTGCATCAACAAAATCGTGTTCAGGTACTGATCGGTAATTTTAGAAATCGAGAGTTGAGAGACGTCGAGCTCCTGACTTTGAATCAGGTAGAGCATCAAATCGAGCGGGCCTTCGAATTGTTCGAGGCGAATCGTGATCCCCGTGCGGGACGAGCCCGTCGGGCGTGAAGCAGGAGCGGGTGATGCGTTCATCAAATGCGCTAAGCCGCTGCTGTCGATGACGTTACTCGGAGTAGTGCTTTGGCTCGCTTGCGGTGCGCCTTGCTGAGGCGCGCCGGATTCGGATGTCAGACTCATGACGCTATTGTCGAACAAAACCGACGCGTTTGTAAACCTCGTTCAATAATTTTTCTGCACGGCTTCTTGCTGCGTCGCGACCGGCTTTCAGGATACCGTCTAAGTAGCTTCGATCTTTTAAGATTTCTTCGGTTTTTTCGCGAATCGGGCGGATCGCGTTGACGGCGATATTCGCCGTGTCAACTTTCAGGAATCCGTACTGTTTGCCGACATAGCGATTCAGCACGGCGTCATACGATTCACTGAGGATCGAGGCCTGGATTTGCAGCAAATTGCGCACTCCCATCGACTGTTCTTCGGCCTTGATTTCAGAACCCGAGTCGGTGACGGCGCGTTTGAATTTCTTTTCGATCTCAGCGTCGGTGTCGGTGAGAAATACGGCCCCGCCGGGTGTCGGGTCGGACTTCGACATTTTATTTTCCGGGTCTTGAAGGCTCATCACGCGAGCGCCCGTTTTTTGAATCATCGGCTCGGGTACGATGAAAAGGGCCGAGTCGGCCCCGGCCGATGATTTCGGATAAGCCGAGTTCATGCGTTCAGCCAGATCGCGCGTCAGTTCGAGGTGCTGTTTCTGATCTTCGCCGACCGGAACCAAGTGCGTTCCGTAGAGCAAGATATCGGCCGCCATCAAGACGGGATAGACAAACAATCCGGTGGGGATGTGCGTTCCGTGCTTCTGACTTTTGTCTTTGTATTGGGTCATCCGCGAAAGTTCGCCCATCGACGAATGACAGGTCAGTACCCACGCGAGTTCGACATGTTCGGGTACTTGCGATTGCACGAAGAGCGTTGCCTTCTTGGGGTCAATCCCGCAAGCCATGTAAGTCGCGATGGCGCGATAAGTATTGTTCCGAAGTTCTTCGGGGTTCTGACGTTGAGTAATAGAATGCAAATCGACCGCGAAAAACAGGCAGTCGTATTCATCTTGGTAGGGAAGCCAGTTTTTGATCGCTCCCAAATAATTTCCGAGGTGGAGCTGATTCGTCGGCTGGACGGCGGAAAGAACGGTCTTTTTTGCGGTCATAGGGCAAGGCTATCACACCTTCAAAAGGTGGGCCCGACCTTTTCGTTTCGCACACGCGTTAAAACCGAAACTGCAATCCCAGCTCGCCACCGGTAATGGAGCCGACATTTTCGGCCAAAACGGGAACAGCGAAAAAGTGCAGGTTTTGTGCTTCGCCTGCGCGGGCCTTGGCGGCTTCATAGCGTCGGTTGATGGACGGGGGAGCGATCCAGGCATCCCCGATCTCCCAAATCCGAAACACAAGTAAACCGATAATGCCGGCGGTGAACGCGGAGTTGTGGCAACTGTCGTTGACGTGATTTATTCCAAAAATGTCGGTCGTGACACAATCCATAGCTCCGGCCACGATCAGGCCCGTGCTTGCGAGTTCGCCCAGAGTAAAAACTAAACCATAGGGAAGATACCGGCCTTCGATCGCCTGACCGATACCTAAACCGACGAAAGTGGCGACGAGTCCGCCGCCCAGGTATTGACCGTCACTGATCGGGCCGCGATCCAGAATTTCTTGATCTTCAGGCGAAAGCGTCGATGTAGATGGTGATGCGACTGGTGCTGAAGCGGTCGTTGGAGCCGCTGGTGCCGGATCTTGCGCCCAGGCATGGGTAGAGAAGGTACCGAAAAAAGCAAGAAGAAGAGCGATGAGGATGCTTGAAGTTTGAAACATTCTTTCATTCTTCAGACTTTTGGATGAACTGTCAATCTCAGCGTTCTAATCCCAGCGCCCGGAGGTATTGCTCTTCAACTTGATCTGATTTTGATCATCAAGCAGAACGACGGTCGGCTGGTGTTTCAAGGCTTCCGATTCTTCGAACTCGCCGTAAGTGACGATGATCACCTGATCGCCGGGGCTGACGAGTCTGGCAGCGGCGCCGTTTAAGCCGATCTGGCCGGGTTGACCGTAGAGCACGTAAGTGCTGAAGCGAGCGCCGGTCGTGATGTTGTAGATATCGACCTTCTCGTTCGGGTAAAAGCGCGCGGCTTCGCACAGCTTCGGATCGATCGAGATCGAGCCCTCGTAATTCAAGTCGGCCTGGGTGACGGTCGCGCGGTGGAGCTTGGATTTCATCAATGTGATTCGCATGGTTTTTTCCTACTTTTCGATTTCGTTTTCGTTCATTTTTAACGCAAGGTAAAGGCCGTAAAGCACCAGATCGGGGATTTCAGTGTCGAAGATCCGGGTCTCGCTAAAAAGACGCGAGAATCCGCCCGTTCCGACGACGAGCGGCTGTTTGCCGCCGAAAACTTCTTTCTGGTAAAGTGCCACGAGCTCTTTCATCGCACCCAAATGGCCGAAGAAAAGTCCGCTTTGAATGCTTTCCGTCGTCGAGCGGCCGCAGGCTTGTTCGGGCTTCACGATTTCGACCGTCGGCAATTTGGCCGTGCGGGATTCGAGCGCCTCCATCGAAATTTTAAGACCGGGGATGATAGCACCCCCTAAGTAGTCTTTTTCTTCGGTGATCGCACAAAACGTGGTCGCAGTACCGAGATCGACGACGACGACGTTCTTGCCCGGAAACAAATGCGTGACCGCAATCGAGTTTGCGATGCGATCGGCACCGACTTCCAGCGGATTGCGATATCTGATTTTCAGCCCCGTCTTCACGCCGGCTTGAAGGACGAAGGGGGTGACGCCGAAGTACTTCTGGCAGGCGCCCTTCAGCGAGTGCATCGAGCTTGGCACGACCGAGCAGATACCGATGCGGGTGATTTGTTTCGGGTCGATTTTGTTTTCTTGCAGGACGCTCTTCAAGAACAATCCCGTCTCGTCCGAGCTCGCGGTGCTGTTCGTGCTTTTGCGAAAGCGAAAGATCATCTCGGGCGGGCGAGAGCTCTGAGGCGCATTCGATTGAGCGCTTGATTGAGTGTCGACGACTCCGCCGAAGATTTGGCTGTTTCCGACATCGAGGAGTAAAATCATACCGTGTTGTCCTTTAAGATGTGAGCGAGCTTTTCAACGAGTTCGCGTTTGGTTGAAAACGGTGCGCGTGCTTCGTATTTTCCGGCCGCTGCCGTCTTCGATTTTTGATAGACCGTGCCGGAATGCTTCGCACCCTGGACATTTTTCAGATCGTTGTGAACGACCCAGTCCGAATCGTACGAATCAAGTTTGAGATCGCTGTCGCCCACGGTGAGTTTGAATGAGATCACTTTCAACTTCGGGTTCTTCGACCAGGCTTTCACCGATTTTAAAACTTTTTCATTCGGAACGAGCTTGAGGGTGAACGGTTCGTTCTTTTGAATCTTACTCGCGCGGTCGACGCCTTCTGCTTCGACATGATAATCGGCCACCGCTGCCGCATGGATCATCGTCGTATAATCGCGCGAGCTCAGTTCTTTTTTGACCGCATCGGCGAATTCGGCAGTAGTGGTGTAGGGGACGACCCGCACGCCTATGTGGGTCGTCTGAAAACGAGAAAGACGAGATTGGATCAAAGTCACGTCATACCCGCGTTCGGCCAATGAAGTCGCGAGCGTGTCACCCGTTTCACCCGTGCTGAAGTTGGTAATGCTGCGAACGGCATCGATCGGTTCGGTCGTGCCGCCGGAGGTGATTAAGATGGACCCCAAAAAGGTGAGCCTCACCCTTTCGTTTCGCACTCGCGTTAAAGGCGATGCAAAATGTTGATTGATTTTTTCCAACATCGCTTCAGGCTCGACGAGTCGGCCTTGGCCGATTTCTCCGCAGGCGAGGGCGCCGGTATCTGAGTCGAGGAGGGTGACTCCCCAGCCGCGAAGCTTCTCTAGATGCTCGCGAGTCGCGGGATGTGCGAGCATCGCTTGATTCATCGCGGGCGCGATCCAGTACGGTTTTTTGAATTCGTGAGCGAGAAAGATCGCACTAATGAGCGAGTCCGAACGGCCGGTGGCGAAGGTCGCAATCGTGTTCGCGGTGGCGGGATAAACGAGGATCAAATCAGCCCAACGTTCGAGGTCGATGTGGGCCATCATGCGGCCTGTCTCAAAAAGGTCGTCCCGACCTTTTTGTTTAGCATCGCGACATCCATAGACCGCTTTGCGGGTCAGGCCCTCAAAAGAAGCCGCGCCTACAAATTTTTCGGCGCCTTCGGTGAGGACGACTTCCAGATCGTATCCGCCTTGCACAAGTTTTGAAGCGAGTACCACGGCCTTGAAGGCTGCGATCGAGCCCGTGACTTGAAGGAGGATTTTTTTCGGAGTGCTGTTTAAGCCAGAATCAGATGGCAACATTGTCAATCAACCTCACAGAGCCCAGATGAGCGGCGACGTATCGTCGTGTGCCGTTCTGGGCAGGTTTGTCTTCTAGGTATTCAACGTGAAAGCCGAGCGCGCTGAGTTCGTCGATTGCTTCCGTGCGACCGTGAACCGTCGTGATCGTTTGGTACAGCTTCGGAGCCAACGCTTTTTCTTCGGGAGTGAGCCGCAGATTCCGCGAACTCAAGGCCAAGCCCGATTCTTCTCGTTGGGTGGGACAGGCGACAACTTCAAGCGGCAGAAAAAACGCTTCGACCATGCCTTGAATGAGGGTGAGCTGCTGGTGATCTTTCTCGCCGAAGTAGGCGCGGGTGGGACGCACGAGTTGAAACAGTTTCATCACGATGGTCAGCACTCCGTCGAAGTGCCCGGGGCGATGGGCGCCGCAAAGCTCGCTCGAAAATTCTTTTTCGGTAATCTGATAGCGGTATTGATCGGGATACAATTCGTCCATCGAATCGGGGGCGAAGATCATGTCGACTCCGCATTCGGTCGCGAGCGCGAGATCGGCCTCCCAGGTTTTCGGGTAATGTTTGAGATCGTCGGGATTGTTGAACTGAGTCGGATTGACGAAAATGCTGAGCACGACGATGTCGTTCGTGGTGCGGGCTGCGCGGATCAGGCTCGCGTGGCCACTGTGGAGTGCGCCCATCGTGGGTATAAAGCCCACTGACAAGTGGGCTAGATTTGGTGTCGGTATAAAGCCGATCGCCGACCGGCGATCGGCTGGATTGGTTGCCGGTAAAAGGCTATCGGTTTTACCGATAGCTAGATTGGCCGGATTATATTCCAACTGACTCCTCCACTCTTGAATCTCCGACCGCGTTTTCAAAATCAAAGGCGTTTGCGCACTCACGAGTAGCTCTCTTTCTCGTTCGGAAATTTCTGTTCCACGACGTCGGAATGAAACTGCTCAAATGCTTTTTGAAACAGCTCGTAGCCGTTCAGGTAAGTACGAAGGAATTTCGGCTTGAACGTGGGATTAAACCCGAGCAGATCCTGAAGGACAAGCACCTGGCCGTCGGTCGAGGGGCCTGCGCCGATGCCGATGGTGGGGATTTGAAGCAGATTCGTCGTCGTTTCGGCGATTTTGCTGGGTACGCATTCCAACACGAGCGAGAACGCTCCGGCGTCTTCGAATTTTTTCGCATCAGAAACGAGCCGGTCTTGCGCTTCGGGAGACGTGGCCTGCACCTTCATGCCGCCGAAGGCATTCACGAATTGTGGGGTCAAGCCCAAGTGCCCCATGACGGGGATGCCCGAGTCGACGAGGTGTCGCACTAAATCTTCATTGCCTTGAATGCCTTCGATCTTCACCGCGTGGGCACCGGCACGAAGTAGGCGTCCGGCGGCTTCGACTCCTTCGGCGCGATTGAGCCGTGTCGATAAGAACGGCATGTCGGCCACGACGAATTTCGATTTTTCGCTTTGAGCAATTCCGCGTGCGACGGAGGCGACGTGGGTTGCAATCGATTCGACAGTGGCGTGAATCGTCGAATCAAAGCCGTGCATGACCATGGCCGAGCTGTCGCCGGTCAGAACGACGTCGATTGGGCTTTCAGCGACGACCCGGGCGAATGAAGCGTCGTAACAGGTGATCATCGAAATTTTTGTTTTTGAGGCCTTGCGTTTGGCGAATTCGGGTACGGTGATCATCGGGTTTCCTCCTTGGTCAGGGTTTCTAAAAAAGCATGGTAGAGACCAAAGAGGGGCGTCCCCTCGATGGCCGCGAGATTTTTTTCGATCGTAGCGCGATCGCCACGAGCAATCGGGCCGGTCAGCGCGCGTTCGCGCAGCTGGGTGAAGTTTTCAAGGGTCTGCTTCAGGATCGGATCAAAGATCGCGGCATCGGCAGCGAGCTCTTGTTTGGCCAGACGAGTGACTTCGCTCCAAAGTAAGATCGGAAAATTCGACATCATCACAGCGCAGGCATGATAGAGCGCACGACGGGAAGCCGGCAACGTGAAATGCGGATTTTGCTGCGGAAGAGGAAGTGACGGCGAAGGAGAGCGGGGCGATGAATCCTCGCCGCTGAACGTAATCAACGGAATTCGCTCATAGGTCTCGCGCGAATACAGTGCTTCGCCGAAAGTCATTAGGGGATGAATCGTGCGCATTCCCTCGACCTGAGTCGCGGCGGATGAATGAATCAAAATCCGCTCGGATGGATCGCATCCGAGCGCTCGGAGTCGGTCGATCACTCGGTCGCGCACTTCGGCGATGGCCGAATCCGAGACCAAAATCCAGATCGTCGGGCAAGCGAGCAGCTTGCGGTCGAGCTCAGCTAAGGCTTCGGGTGGCAACGATTTCAACTCGCCTCGAAGCGAGTGATCAAAGTGCTTATGGGGGAAGTCGATCAGATGAAAGTAATGATGAAGATGATGAGCAAGGCGGCCATTCCCCAGAATGAGGGATGGCAAAGGTGACGGCGGGGAAATCGTTTGAGTGTTTCCGAATTCGGGTACCTGTCTCATGGATCAAGTCCTTCGTTTCACGTTTATCGCCCCCTGCGATGAAATGCAAGTCTTGTGATAGGGTGAAAACATGACTTTCATCTATGTGTTTTCGATGGCTTTGACCGTCCTTTCCAACGTGGCTTACCACTTCTGCCAGAAAGAGATTTCGGCCCAGGCAAACCCGCTGGTTTCGCTGTTTTGCACCTATGCCACGGGAATGTTCGTCACGGCGGTTTGCTTTCCGTTTTTTTATCCCGGCCTCAACCCCATCACCACGGTCAAGAGTTTGAATTGGGCCACGTTCGGGTTAGGGGTTGCGATCGTGGGTTTGGAGTTGGGGTTTTTACTGGCCTATCGCGTGGGGTGGAATCTGTCGTTAGGAGCGTTGTATTCGAACGTCGCCGTCGGTTTGATTTTATTGCCGATCGGAATCTGGTTTTACCATGAATCCTTCGAATGGCGCCATGCCTTGGGGATTTTACTTGCGTTGAGCGGCCTCGTACTCATGGCGAAAAAAGGATGATCACATCAACGGCACGCCCGTCAGCTTGGCTGCCGCGAATAGGGTCAGGTTCGAGAAAAAGTTGATCGGGCCCATGAAGACCGAGAATGCGCCGGTGAACATCAGCGCGATCAGGATGAAAAAACTGAAACGACCGATTCGTTCGTATTTTTGCATCGCCGGGTACGAGAGAAAGCTTTCGATCATCTTGCTGCCGTCCAACGGCGGAAGCGGAATCAGATTGAAGAGCGCGAGTGCGAAATTAATGTATACGCCGACCTGAAGCATGGTCGAAAACTCTTTAAAGAACGTAAAATCGGGCGAGGCAAAGCGGACCATCAAACACAGAGCGATCGCACAGACAAAGGCAGCTAAAGCATTAAACGCAGGCCCGGCGAACGAGACCCAGAACAGGCCTGGGCGGAATTTACGAAAACGACGAGGATCGATCGGCACGGGCTTCGCCCATCCGATTAAAATCGGAATGCCCGTGAGCATGTTGATGATCGGAAACAACAATGTTCCGATCGGGTCGATGTGCGGGACGGGGTTCATCGTCATCCGGCCCATGTCTTTGGCGGTGGGATCACCCCACAGATTGGCCACGACGCCGTGACCGTATTCGTGCACGACGACTGCGATCAAAAATGGGACGAACTGATAACCTAAACGCTGAATGCCTTCTTGCAAACCTGCACCGAAATCCATTGGGTCTAAAGTATCACGGAAGGAGGGCGATGCCCACCCACAAATTACTTCCCGCCGCGCGGGTGATACTTACGAATCACTTCAGCCAGGCGTTCGGGCGTGACGTGCGTGTAGATCTGAGTCGTCTGTAAATCAGCGTGCCCGAGCAAGGCTTGGAGCGAACGCAGATTCATCCCCGAACGCAGCAGATCCGTCGCGAAAGTGTGCCGAAGCATGTGCGGATGCAAGGCTTGAGTAATTCCCGCCTGAGCGGCGAAACGGCGAAGGGTTTTCCAAAACGCCTGACGGGTGAGCGATTCTCCGTGCTGGCCCAAAAAAAGAATATCGCATTCCGGTCGCAGCAGCGGGCGCGCACGGGTCAGGTAATCGATTAAAAATTCTCCCGCAACGGGAGCGAAGGGAATCATGCGCTCTTTGCTTCGTTTCCCCATCACGCGGACGAGGCCTGCTTCGGTGTCCAGCTGCGGAAGGGTGAGTGTGAGGAGCTCCGAGACGCGAACTCCGGTCGCATAGAGCAGATACACCATCGCCCGGTCGCGCGTCTGAAGCGCGGTTTTGAGTTCGGGGTTCACTTGATAATCGAGGCCGCGCTCGACGGTTTGAAGAAGGGCGAGGGTCGCCTCTGGCGAGAGCGCTTTTGGCAACTTCTTCGCCTGTACCGGCGCTTCAATGAAAAGCGTCGGGTCGTCCTGAAGGCGATTCTCGCGAATCAGAAATTGATAAAATTGTTTCAGCGCCGAGACCTTACGCGCGATCGAGGTCGCCTTTTGTTCGCGGTCGCGCAGTTGCTTCAGAAATTTCTGAATGTCTTCTTCGCGGGCCTGTTCGAGCTTGCCCTCGACGATCGATTCGAACTGACGAAGATCGCGGGCATAAGCTTGCAGGGTGTGGGGCGAAGACCCCTTATCGATTTTGAGGTGATCAATGAACAACTCGATCAGGTTCATGAGAGCAGGTACTCGAAATCCTTCTGCGTGAGTTTGAAGCCGTCTTCGCCCGAGTGCAGTTCGGCGTCGATCTCGGCGTCCGAAAAGAGGGCGTTAAATTGGGATGATTTTCGGCTTTTTAAGATTTCGATTTTCTCTTCGACCGACTCGCTCATGATATAGCGGTAGACCTGAACGGGCTTCGTCTGTCCGATCCGGTGAGTTCGATCGGTCGCTTGGTTTTCGACGGCAGGGTTCCACCACGGTTCCAGGTGAAATACGTAACTTGCTTTGGTGAGGTTGAGACCCACGCCCCCGGTTTTCAAGGTCATGAGCATCACGGCGCCGCCCGGATGTTCCTGAAATTTTCGAAGTGCGATTTCGCGATCCTTACGGCTGACCTTCCCATGGAGAGCAAAGAAGGGGATTCCGGCCTTTTTCATCTCGCGCGCAAGCAAATCGAAGGTGCCTAAAAACTGCGTAAATACAAGCGCGCTTTCGCCCGTCTCGATGATGCCCTTCAGGTTGTCCATCAGCAGAGTCAGCTTCGGCGGAATCTCGCTATACGTGATATTCGGAATCGCGCTCGGCGCCGAGCACACTTGTCTTAATCGTAACAAGGCCGTGAGCATGATGAGCTGGCTCTTCGCTTCTCCGCCCTCGCTGATTGCCTGTCGCACGCGCGAGTTCCACGAAAGCGCGATGTCGCGATAAATCGCGAGCTGCTTTTCGGTGAACGGAATCTTGATCGTGCTTTCGGTTTTTTGCGGAAGCTCCTTCAGAATGGAAGCTTTGGTTCGCCTCAGCACGAGCGGGCGCGTTTTGAGCTTTAAGTACTGAATCCGATCCGGTTCGGGGGCGTAGGATTGCATGTAGTTCTTTCGGAACTGATCGAAGGCGCCTAAGCTTCCCGGAACCACGAGGTCCATGAGCGAAAAGAATTCGCCCATGTGATTTTCAAGAGGTGTCCCCGTCAGGCAAAGTTTGAAGCGGGCCGGGATCTTGCGTGACACCGTCGTGCGTTTTGCCGTGATGGTCTTGAGATTCTGGGCCTCGTCGTAAATGTGCAAATTCCACCGGACGGTCGAAAAGAAGGCTTCGTGTTCGGCCATCAGGCCATAGGTCGAGATCAGGACCCCGTTCGGGTTCTCTTCAATGAATTTCTTCGCCTGAGCAATTTCCTTCGAATGGAAGATCAGAATCGGAAGATCGGGAGTGAAGCGCTGAGCTTCGCTGAACCAGTTGTAGGTGAGCGAGGTCGGTACGCAAATCAGCGCATGCCCGAGTTCGTTCTTCTCGCGAAGCATCTCGATGAAGACCAGGGTTTGCACGGTCTTTCCAAGCCCCATGTCGTCGGCCAAAATTCCGCCTAAGCCCAATCGATAAAGATCGTTCACCCATTGAACGCCATAACCTTGATACGGCTTCAGTTCGCCCCGGAAACTCTTCGGCAGTTCGAGCGGCGGGCGATCCTCGCCGAGCGAATCGTAGAAACGGCAAATCTGATCCCAGATCGGGCCGCCTTTGACGCGAACGCCGGTCGAACGCAGGGCCAACAGTTCAAGCGTGTAGTGCTTCGGCAATCGATAAATGCGATCCGAGCGTTTGTTGCCGCGCTTGGGCCCCTGGGCTGCGGCGAGCTGATCCCAAAACACGGCGAGCTTTTCGAGCGACGGAATCGAGGATTGATTGAGTCGATAAATCTTACCTTGAAAGGTGATCATCCCCGTTTCGGTCAGGCGCTTCGCCTGATCTTCGCCGATCTCGACGCCCTTGAAGAAAAATTTCGGGTGAAGTTCGAACCAGTCGATGCGTCCCTGCTGGTCGGGCGTTTCTTCGAGGATGAACTCCGAGAAAAAATCCTCGTCGTGAAGCTCTTCGATCGACTGGTCATCCAGTGACAGTTGCACGCCCTCGTTTTGCAGCGGCAAAAACGCGCGAATCAGGGTCTCGGCCGATGGGTCTTTTCGCGAAAAAATCCAGCGAAGGGAGTTTTTCTGAAGCGCTTCCGCTCCCTTGTCATCGGCGTATTGAATGTCTTTCAACGACGTCGGATCTTCGAATGCCGGGTTTTGAAAGGTACCGTCCTTCGTTTTCAGTAGGATCGCCCCTTGTGACTGCGATTGCATCATCACGGCCCAGGCGTAAATCATTTTCAGGTAGAAGGCATAGACGCCGCTGATGAGCACGTTGCGTTCGGGAAGTACGAGCGGGAACAGGTGCTCTTCATACAGATGCTGAAGCCCCTCGATGTACGAATGGAGATAATCGATCGCAGCTTTCGAACAGAAAATTTCAAGCGTCAGGTTCTGCGAGTGGGGCGCGCCTTCGAGCTTGTTCATGAGCTGGGCAAGCTTCGTTTTGAGCACTTCGAAAAAGGCTTCGAACGGACGATCCTTCTTCATGAAATGGCGGATGGATTCTTGAAACACGACCGCCGCAAGCCCGATGTGACGAAGCAGGCGCAGGTCGTTCGCGCGTTTGGCTTGTTTCTTGGCCGCGAACATCTGTTCGCTTAAATTTTCGTCCCAGGCGCGGATGCCTAAGGTTAAAATTTGCAGCTGCTTCAGGATCGGAAGCGGAATCCCGTCGACGGTGCCGTGTTGGCCGCCGCCGAAATCGAAATTCAGCTCGATCGAAAAAGTGCCGCTCGAAAACGCCCGCAGGTGCGGCACGAACGATTCGGCTTTTAAAAACTGAAATGCGGGATAAGCGTGGATCTCGTTCAAATTCGCGTGAAACTCGTCTTGCATGCGGTTGAAGACAGTTTCGAAGGCCCCGTGCGATTCGAGTTCGACCTTCGGCGGATAGTGTTCAAGCCAATGATTGAAAGGATGAAAGAATAATTTGCGGGTCTGCGGCTGAAGCGCGAGCGTGGGGTACCAGACCCATTCCGGGCTCAACTCTAAACCCACTTCGGTGCGCAGTCCGTTTTCGGGGGCATGAGCAAGCGAGCGGATTTGATACCCGGATTTCAGCGAGCCCGGCGGATGCAAGTCGATCGAATCGATCTCGATCGCTTGATCTTCCGATTCGAAAATTTCAGGCAGAGTAAAATAAAGCTTCACGCGTTCGCGTTTGTGCAGCTTCATCGCTTCGCTCACGACGGAAAGTAAAATGGCATCCAACCGTTCGTCGGCTTTCAGGTCCCAAAGCGAGGTTTCTTTGGATTTCGGGAAAAACCGTAATCGTTTCTTCTCTAAAAAAGACTCGTGCAGGTTCGAGGCGATCGGCAAAAGTTCGGTCGGCACGAGTTTACCGTGCGGATGAAACAGAATTTCAGAAACCGGAATGCGGGTGTGGTCCGAGAAAAGGTAATAAAGACTTTTACGGCGAAGCTGTTCGTCCGGGTTTTGAAACAGGTTGTTCGTCGTTCCTCGAAACGAGACGGGCGAGCGCCACAGCGGGTGGGGCAGGTCGGACTCGCGGTAATACGGAACGGCCAGATCGGGCAAAAGCGCATCTTGATGATTTCGGCCTTTCGGAAGCGTTTTTTCGAACTGAATTTGCGAGATTCCGGTTTGAATCGGCTGATTCGGTAGGCAGATCACGATCCCTTCGAAGCGGGCGGAGTGGCGTGAGCGGGAATCGTCGTCGTTGGCGGATGCGGAATTCGAGATTGAAGAATGGCTGGCATCCGTTCGCGGCACCGGCGATTTCAGCTTCGCGATTTCGCCCTCGAAGGCTTTGATCGTTGTGACCACCGACTCATCGACGCGGGTCAGAACATAATTTTGCGAGATCAGGGCGGTCATGATCCAGGTCGCTAACGCTTGGTGTTTGCAAAAAATACCGTAGCCGGACATCGAGCAGTCGCATTCCGAAAAGAGCGGCTGTGAAGGTGTACTCATCTCGATTTGCGTCTTCGAGGGTTCGCTCAATGTGAAGGCGATTCGGTATCCTTTGGTCTTTGAATCAAGAGGTGCAACGTGAAGACTTTGAAAGCCCCCATCCCTGAGGTACTGCAACCCTCGCTCTAGTGCAGAGGGATCCAGACCTTTCTTTAACGCGGAATGACCAATTCGTTTGATCTCCTGGAGGGACGGAAGTTTCATTGGCCATAATTGTGACGGACATTTGCGGTCCGCACAAGAGCAAATTTTGGATTGCATATCCCGGCCGAAAGTAAAAGAATAGAAGTATAGGATAGATAGGAGCAAAAATATGAACACTCATGATTCACGTCGTACATTTCTGAAAACCCTCGGACTCGTCATCGGAACCCTGGCCGTCGCGCCAGTGCTGAAAATGCAGAACGTTTTTGCCGCTGAAGCGAAAAAAGCGAAAGGCAAGGCCCCGGCGAAGGCGGCTGCTAAATCGGCAGCCAAAGCGCCTGCGGACGCCATTGACCCGAAAACCAACGTCACCGCGAAAGCGCTGGGATATGTCCATGATGCCAACTTGGCGAAAGATCGGACGAATAAAAAATCCCACTGCGGAGATTGCAATTATTATCTCGGTGGTTCGGCTCCGTACGGAAAATGTCAGCTCATTACGGGCGGTGAAGTGAGTGCAGCCGGTTGGTGCCGTTCGTGGTCAGCGAAGGCGTAGAAAGTCTCGTTTCTTATTCATTGTTGGAATCCGAACGGGTTCGGTCGATCCAGGAGTGGGCGAAAATGCCCACTCCGGATCACGCCCGCTTACTGATCCGAACCTACCACGAAAGCGAATGGCGTTCGACCCGACTCGATGTCCTTCGGCATTTCGGCCACTTTCAAGATTCACGTTCTCTTCAATTTCTGATCGATATTGCCGTTAAAAACGAAGACCTGGCCGAGCAGCAATTGGCGATCCTGGCATTGAGCCAGCGACGCACGCGCACGGCACGGGTTTTTTTGCGTCGTTTGTATTCAAAAGCACCCGACACTTTGAAGCCTCAATTGGCTTATGCCCTCGGGCAATCGCAGGATTTCGCGGCCATTCCCGTCTTATTGAAAGACTGGGATGTGGCGTACTCGCGGCAGGACTGGCTTTGGCTTCGAAACATGGTGCTTGCCTTGGGGGAGCTGAAAGCTTTTGAGGCGCTTCCTCGCCTGCGCCAGTTGCTCGTGAATGCGGGCGGCGAATCCGAGTTGACCTTTGCGACCTTGTTCGCAATGGGAAGGCTTGAGCGTGAAGTGGCCAATCTTCAGGCTTACGAATCCCGCTACGTCGAGGATTCGCTGTTGTACCAGGTTTTTCAAAGCACGCTTTCGCAGGTGCAGATCCGCTCGCAATTCAAACTCGAAGATTACCTCGAAAAAGTTTTCACCTCGCCCGATCCGCATCCGATCTTGCCGTTGGAACTCCATTCGTTCGACGAAAGCGAAGTCGAGGTCGGATTCAGTCTTTTTCCGCTCGAAGAATATTGGAAGCGTTACCTGATCGCACTGAAAGGCATTTCTCCAAAAAAACGCGTTTCTTACCTGAGTCAGATCGTGGCGCTGGTGACGACGATGCCGATCGAGGATCAGATATTCTTTCTTTCGCAGGTGTCGGATTTGTTCGATCAAGATCAAGAGACGGTGTTTTCGTTACTCGAACCGTTTTCGAAATCGGACGACGCCGAATTGCGCCTGCAATGGCTGGAAGCGGTCGCCCATCGGGTAGAGATCGCGAAAGAAGCGCCGTTTTTCTTCGCGCATGCCGATGCGCCGATTACGATCCGTTTTTTGAATCTTTGGAGCGAATGGGAGCTCGTCAAAGGCGGAGTGGCGGCTCAAACCACTAAGATGGTGAACACCTGGGTCGAGCAGGATGGCTTGACCCCGCCGGTGTATGCGCGATTGATTCGCGCGGCGGCCGAGTTGAAAATCGAATCGAAGGCGATGGCCGAGCGTTTTGCGAAAGACTTCCGGGACCCCTTGCTTCGCAGTTCGCTTTTGATGTGGATCGAGGCTGTGCCGCGCGCGGTTTCGTTTGCGGCGTTTCTTCAAGAAGTGACTGCGCTTTCGAACCCCGATCAAGAAGCCTTGGGAGCGCGTTTATTGGGGGCGTTCGAAGCCTATGGCGCTCAGACCGGATCGGTCTCGGCCAAACTCGAAGCCGTATTGAAACTTTTTTCGAATCACTTCAATGCCGAGCTGCGGGTGGGGATTTTGCGCTACTTGCGCGTGCATCCCGCGATCGCGGCTAAACCCGAGTGGGAAAAATACGCCATCGAGCAATCGAAACATCAAAACCCGATGGTCGAGCTGAATGCCGTGGTGACCTTGAAAGGCTATGCCGACTCGCGCGCGGCGAGCGAGGCCTTGATCGAGCGTTTGGAGTCGCCTTCGAGCATCATTCAAGGCCGGGCGCTCGACGGATTGTGTGCGCATTCGTCGCTGGTCGCAAAGCGCGCGGTGATGGATTACCTGAAACAAAATGTCACCCACGAAGAAGTGGTGGACAAAATTTATCGCTCGTTTGATCCGAAGAACCAAGGCGGCGAAGAATTCGTGCGCGCCGTAGATACGATTTTAAATGCGAACCCCGATCATCCGCTGTGGGAAAAACTCGTCGCTTTGCGGGATCGGCTTGCGCTCGCCACTCGCGCACGCGCCGATCAAGGCGGAGCCGCGACCGAGGCGACGAACGAAGCGCTTCGAGAGATCGATGAAAAGCTTTCTCAGTCGATTCCGCTGTTTTCGAAGCTCGACCCGACGACCCAATCGGCTTTGCGTGCGGCCGAGCAGCCGTTCTTGCAAGCGATTCAGCATCAGAATCTTCCGGTGGACAAGGCGCCGACGGTGCTCGAGTACTGCAAGGCGATCGATCTGATTTTAGATCGTCACCTCGGACAGAAACATTTGTTCCCGAAGCTCGACGGTCAGTTGCATGACTTCCAAACGCTTTGGCATCGGGTGGGATTCGGTGAAGATTATCCTTCGGCTGACAAGGTGATGGGATTGCTGGGCCTGAAAGGCAAGATCGCGATTGAGAATTTTCCGCTTCATAAGGCGAAGATGATGTGCGGAACGTTCTTCAACGGAAAGATCGTGCAGGACCGCTTCAAGGTCTTCGACGGCCTTCGCGCGTGGGCCGTGATTTTTTTGATTTTCGCGCGTAAAATCTCACTTCCGACCGGAACAATGGGGCCGCTCGTGAAGTTGGACGGCGCGACCGACGAGAAGTGCATCTCGATTGCGAAACGATTGATGATGCTTCAGGATCTTCGCAATCCCGCAGCCCATCGGCAAACCTATACCGATCTTGCAGCGGTGAAGAACGTTCGGAACGAAGCGATCGAGTTGCTCAACACGGTGTTGGGATTCAGTTGATTCACGCAAAATAAAATCGTTACACAAAAACTGTTGAAACAAAAAACCGAGTTTGCTTCTACGGTATAGGAATCTTTTTCTTGACATCTGAGTCTCGTGTGAGACACTGAAGCCAGTATTTATTCAGAGCAATGAAATCAGCAAAAAATTTAATCGCAGACATCCGGCCTCTCCCGGTCAAGGACCGCTCGTCCTTGGGAAAAGTAACGCTTCATTTGGAAGAAACGACGCAAATCACTGCGGTCGGCGTGATTTATGGTCTGGAGCACACACTGATGGGCGAAGGCTTCACGGCGAAGATTTTTCTCGATCAGTACAATCAGCGCATCAAGGTCACGGAATACGAAGCAACCGATTACGATGCAATGTTGATGAAGGTGCGGAAAGTCGCCGAGGCCAATAACTTCGATAAAATTATTTTCATGGCTGCGCGGAAAGATTTTCAGCGATTGCTCACTCACGGATACGTTCTTGAGGCTGTGTTGAAGTATTATCTGAACGGCAACGATGCCTATGTATGCAGCAAGTTTCGATCCCAAGAGCGTCTGACGTCACACAATTTGATGGACGAAGTGATTCTGATCGAAGATGTGATGGGCGATCCGGTCACGACTTACGATCCTCCGAAAGAGCTGAGTCTTCCCGAGGGCTATGTGGTCTCGCTTGCGAAGACGAAAGACATTCCTGAGCTCATCGAGCTCTATCAAAGTATTTTTGAAACTTATCCGTCGCCGTTGATTCACGCGGATTACCTTGAAGCGGTTTTCGCGAAAGAAGCCATCTTCGTTGTCGCAAAAAAGGACGGACGAATCATGGCTGCCGCAAGCGGCGAGATTTATCCGCAACAGCGTTCGGTCGAGCTGACCGATTGTGCGACTCACCCCGAAGCGCGAGGTTTGGGTTTGATGAGTTACTTGCTCGAAGTTTTGGCCTACGAGTTCCATCAACGCGATTATCAGTGCGCCTACACTATGGCGCGTGCGCGAAGCTTCGGCATGAATAAAACCTTTCATCGCCTGGGTTACGAGTTCATGGGGCGCTTGGTGAACAATTGCGACATCTACGGCGCTTACGAAGACATGAACATTTGGGTGCGGAATCTGAAAGATTCTCCGCCGAGCCCGCTTTCTTACCAAAAAGGGACCGCTTGGTGAAGGCTTGGGCGAAGAAACTGCTCCAGCGGTTGATTCTTTGGGTCGGGGTGGGAATGGTGGCGTGGATTCTGCTGCCGATCCCGACTTTATTTTCACCGATGTTTTCACCGATGTTTTTACCGATCCCCTCGGCCATGGCGCAAGTTTCGCCCGTGTCTTTGCGGGTGGGCCTGACCGGAAAATATCCTCCCTTCAATTACACCGATTCGAACGGACAATTAGCCGGTTTTGACGTCGACATCGCGCGGATGATCTGTCGCGAGATCGGGCGGCGTTGCGACTTCAAGGTGCTTCAGTGGGACGGAATGATTTCGGCCTTGCTCGCGGGCAAGATCGACGCCGTGATCGGCAGTATGGCCGTGACCCCCGAGCGCAGCCAGCAGGTTGCGTTTACTCAAAATTATTACGAATCGGGCGCTCAGTTGTTGGTGAAACCCGGGACGGTCGAGCCCCATCGCATCGGCGTGACCTTAGGGACGACCTACGGCGAGTTTGCGACTCAGAAATTCAAAAATGCCGAGGTGCTGACTTATAAAGGCGACGTCGAGGTTTTGAAAGACATCGATGCCGGACGCCTCGACTCGATCATCACCGATCGTTTGGTCGGTCTGTACATGGCGAAACGCTTCGGCGTAGCGATTGAACCCAAGGGCGATCTTTTGTACCGCGAAAAAATCGCGATCCCGGTCCGCAAAGACGACACGAAGCTGCTCCAACAGATCAACGGTGCGCTCAAACGAATCAAGGGCTCGGTCGAATACCGGGATGCGTTCGAGTATTACTTCGGCAAAGACGCAATGGCTGAAAAGGCCTCGTCGTTCGAGTGGGGAAAGGCGGTTCCGCTTTTACTGCACGCGCTCGTCAACACGGTCGAAGTTTCGTTCGTGGGGTTGGCCGGTGGATTTTTGCTCGCGATCCTCCTCGCGGCGCTTTCGCTTTCGAGCGGAATGTTTCGCGGAGGTACGGGTGTCGAGCGAGTCGTTTCGTTTGCGACTGATTTTATTCGTGCGACCCCGTTTCTGGTGCAATTGTTTCTGATTTACTTCGGTTTTCCGACGATCGGGATTCGCATGGGGGCCTGGGCGGCCTCAATTCTGGCGATTGCGATTCATAGTTCGGCTTATTTGACTGAGATTTTGCAGGTCTCTTATCGCTCCATTCCGACGGGACAGCATCAGGCCGCGTTCATGCTGGGGATGACGCCATGGCAGAAACTTCGGCACGTGGTGTGGCCGCAGATGTTGCCGATTTTGCTTCCGCCGTCGCTCAATTCGGTCGTGGCGATGATCAAAGATTCGGCGATGGTGTCGGTGATCAGCGTTCATGAGCTGACCTTGCAGGCCCAGCAGCTGATTAGCTCGTCTTTTCGTCCGATGGAGTTGTATCTGGCGGCGACGGTTTTGTACTTTTTGGTGACCTATCCGTTTTTGCTCGGGGGCCGGAGGCTTCAGCGCCGGTTTCAGCGTGAGGGGCTGTTGAGAGGATGAAGGTGCAGCGTGGATAAATTCGCAGATCGCTCGTCCCTGATTCAGATTGATTCGATCACCCTCCAGCGGGGCGAGAATATTCTTTTTGAAAACTGGTCGTACTCGGTCGAGAAGGGAAACCCGTTTGCCATTATCGGCCCGAGCGGGACGGGGAAGACCTCGTTGCTGTTTGCGATTGCGGGATTGATCCCGATTCAGCGGGGAAGCATTCGCGTGGCCTCGCGCGAAGTTTCGAGCCTGCGCCCCAAAGAGCGCGCGTCGGTCTTGGGGCTCGTGTTTCAGGATTTTCAACTGTTTCCGCATCTGACCGTGATGGAGAACCTGACCTTGGCACCTCGGCTGGTGTATCCCGCGCTTTCAGAGTCCGCGCGAAAGAAAGATGCCATGGGATTACTCGAAGCGCTGAAGATCGATGCGTTGTCGGGTCGCCGCCCGCACGAGCTGAGTGGCGGGCAGAAACAACGGGTAGCGATCGCCCGCAGTTTGATGTTGAGGCCCGAGGTCTTGTTATTCGACGAGCCGAGCGCTTCGCTGGACCCGCAGAGCACACGTGAGCTCGGAGAATTATTGTTTCAGCTGAACGAGAAAACTCAAATCGTCATCGTTAGCCACGATCCCTTGCTGGTAGAGACCTGTTGTCACGGACGCGAGCCGCTGAATTTAGGAACTTAGGTGTCTGACTACTTTTTGATGTCCATCGCGTCAATTCTGTTTACCGGCTCCCACTCACGCTGATTTGATCGATCTGGCAGGCCGTCGTACCGTCAGAAGGCAGGAAGGCTTTTACGTAGAGTGTTCCGGTTCCAATCACGTTCGTCAGATTGGCGATGTGGGCATTGATCTCGGTGTCGGTGTTGGCTTGGGCATACGAAGCCGAGGCGGTACTCCAAGCGCTGCCGTTCCAATAATACCAAGTCGTTCGATCTGGCGAGAGCTGGAACTTCGCCGTTCCGGTGCATCCGCTGGATCCGAGATCAACGGCGAATGTGTTTAAGGTTTGATAAGTGCTGCCCAAGCGACTTGAAATCGCAGGCGTCGTGGACGGATAGCGAGCCGAGCCCGCATCCACGCGGATCAAATCAGGCGAGGAATTTACGTCATCCGATTCGAAGATCGTACGGTACTGAAAGTAGCGTGAGGCGGTGAGTGAACCCAACGGAAAGTTCGAGAAGAGCAGTTTCGGCGTATCGGGATTCGGCGCGCCCGAGGTGACGTTGTCGAGTTCCGAGAAATAGCTTGCGTCCGTTCCGTCCGGGCCTTTCCAGTAGGCACCGGTCGGATCGTCGCTGCAATCGGCAGTGGTGCAGGTACGGACTTGGAATTTCATCCGATTGGCGCCCCGGCGGTAAAGTTGTTGCACTTCGTTTGCGGTGAGGGCGCGGCTCCAAATCGCGAGCTCGTCGGCGCTCCCCGCGTATTGAAACGAGTTTGCCACATTATACGCACCGATGGAAAGCGCCGGAGTTGCACTATTCAGCGAACGGGTTTCGGAGGCGGAATTCGATAATACTCCGTCGACATAGACCTTCATGTGACTTCCGTCGTAAGTACAGGCGGCTTGGTGCCATTGGCCGTCGTTCACGATCGCCGTCGAGGTGAGAGATCGGGTGGTCGAACTATCGACGAAAAATAAAATACAATTGAAATAGCCGCTGTTCACCCGGTATTGGAATTTTCGATTCATGGGGGTGGTATTGTTATCGCCGGCAAAAATCACTCCGCTTCCGGTTTGTGTCGTTTTGATCCATCCCGAAATAGTGGTTTGATTGAAATTATAGTCCGGGTTCGCCGGAATATTGATGATTTGAGACGACGAGAATTCCGCGCCGGAATTGAATCTTCCTTCGTGGGCGAGGATAGTCGCGTCGGAGGCCGTCCCGCCGTTCGAGTTTGACGATGAATCGGCGACCGTGGTTCCCGAAGTTTCGTCGAGATGCCAAAGCCCGACGTTTCCGTCCATCAGATGCGCTTGGGATTGATATAAGGACGTGACTTCGCTTTGAGAAAGCTCTCGGTTCCAGAGCGCCACTTCGTCGATTTTTCCGGCGAAATCGTGAGTGGCGTCCGATCCCCGACCGCCGATGTAAAAGTAATCGGGAAGGGTCGCGTTTCCGGCGAGGAAGGATGAGCCGTATTGGTAGCTCAGGGTTTGAAGAACGCCGTCGACGTAGATTTTGTTGAGGGTAGGATCGGCGGCGTGCATCTCGGCGACGAGGTGAACCCAGCGATGATCGAGCCCGCTCGAAGGGATTCCGTAAAGTTCGGCGTTTCCGGTGTTAAAACCGAGACCGGCACTTTTAAAATAAAAGGCGTAATAATCAAATCCCGCAGGCATTTCGACGGCGCCTCCGTCCCAATAAACCCACATCGACAGCGTGGCGACGTTCGACGCGAAGCTATTGCTCGGGAGCGTGACCTTGAAGCGCTCGCTGTTGGTTTGAACGGATTGCCCTGAATGTCCTTGGAGGCCATACTCGGGTGTTCCGACATGATCTGCGGTCGCATGATTTCCGTTTCCAGATGAATCGGTCAGATCTTTTCCGCCGGGCGCGGTTCCGGCTGCGGTTTCGTCCATGTGCCAGTAGCCGAGTAAGCCGTTCGAAGAAGAAAGGAGATTCGAGTAATCGGTCGAGTCACTGGTTGCATTGGACGGCAATTCTTTTCCGTAAGGGAGGCTAGTCCTCCAGTCGAGGCCAGGCCACGATGCGCCCGTACCGCCGTCCATCACGCGCGAAGTGAGTGTGCCGGTGTAACGCGCGCTTTGACGTTCGTAGAGGGTTTTTACTTCTCGCGCTGTCAGGGCGGTGTTCCAGATGGCGACGTTGCTCTCGCTCCCTTGAAGGAAGCTTCCGACGTTACAATTAGAAGTGTCGCCTTCGGAGCCGATACAAAGTGGAGTAGAAGAGCCATACTGAATACTACCGCTAATGCTGAATGAAGTGGAATTCGCTTCGGTTCCGTTGAAATAAATTCGCACGGTGGTTCCGTCGTAGGTTCCGACGACGTGGTTCCAAGCGCCGAGGACGACCATCGAGGTGGGAACGGATGCCTGACGATACGAGCCGCCAATCATGGCAGAAAAGCAAACGGCATTGGCACCGCACGCTGTTCCTGAGGCGGCCCCGATCGAAAGGGTATATCCGCCGGCTTCGGTGGTTGAAACCAGCTTGCTTCGGCTGGCGGTAATCGAATCGACTTTAAACCAGCTTGAAACGGTGATCGTAGACGGGTGTAAGTCAGACGAGTAGGGAATCTGAATTTGATCGTCCACGCCGTCGAATTGAATTCCGGTACCTTGGGGTGAGCCCGTGTACGATGTGGTCGGTGTGATCGAAGTATCGGCATTTTTGAAAACACCGTTAGTGCCGATCGTTGCCGAAATCGTCGTGCTGTCGGCAATGCTCGTATTCGCGGTGCCATCCAACTTCCAATACCCAACCAAGTTTGCATATTCGGGTGTCCATGTAGACGAGAGGCTGCCGCTGTCGCTCGATGAGTCGAGGACGATCCGCTGAAGGCTGGAGTCCCACTTCATACCAGAAAGTGTGGACGATCCCCAGCCCTGAGCCGAATCATCGGCATCCCACGGAGTCAGATTTTTCAATTCACAGACGTCGTTTTGCAGCTCGATCATCGACGAGTCGAAGTCGTAAGAAGCATCCGAGCCGGTGTCGAAAGTCCAATTCTGAGTAAACGCAACCAGCGGAGTCGCACTGACTTCGGCGCTCGTACTCGAGCCGTTCACCGAGTTCGTCGCATCGACGACAAAGTAATACGTCGTTCCGCTCGTCAATCCGGTAATGGTCTTCGGAGAGGTCTGATTGCTTAAAGTCGTGTCATAGGTACCGCTCGTCGTGCCGTAGCGAATCGTATATGAATCCGCACCGGTGACTGTGCTCCAGGTCAGGGTGGTGTTTCCGATCCCGGCTGAAGCACTGACGGTGAACGAGGCGACGGGTTTGACTTTGACTTCGGTCGAGCTCACCGAAGCGCCGCCGCTGTTTTTGGCTTGAACAAGAACGTAATAGATACTTCCGTTCGTCAGACCCGTGATCGTCGCAGGGGAAGTTTGATTCGAAAGCGTGCTGGAGTAGTTGTTCGATGAGGTTCCGTACTTCACGTCGTATCCGGTGGCTCCGCTCGCCGCCGACCAAGTGACGGTGGCCGTGGCGTTCGTGCCGGTGATCGCGGTGATGCTGAAACTTCCCAGCGCCTTTGCGATCGCTTCATTCGAGATCGCTTGGCCTGCGAGGTTCACGGCGACGATACGATAATAATAAGTCGTTCCGGCCAAAGCGGTGTAATCGGTAAATTGGGTTTGGGTGAGTCCGCTCGCGATCGTGACAAAGCCCGTACCCGAAGTCGTGCTTCGTTGAACCGAGTAGGTCACGCCGTCGCCCGTGGCCTGTGCCCAGGATAAACTTGCACTGTAAAGACCGCTCGTGGCGACGAGTGAAGTCGGGGTCGAAGGCGGTGCAACCGGAGTGACGCCGACCGAAACCGAAGCCGGGGTTCGCCCGTCACTCGTGGTTCCGATCACGTTGAAGAAGTATTCGGTGTCGTTCGAAAGGCCGCTGATCGTAGTTGAAGTTCCGGTCGTGGTGGTCGAATGCACGCAAGCATCGGCATCGGCTTGGGTCGCTCCGTAGCAAATCGTGTAACCGGTGGCACCGCTCGCGGTATTCCAATTCAGGGTCGCAGATCCGTTGCCGGTAGTGACCGATGTAATCTGGAAGGCATTCGGGTTATTCGACTGAGTGGGGTTCGTGTCGCCTCCGTTGACCGCGATCGAATCGATTTCGCAGGCCGTAGTCGTATCGGACGGGAGGAAGGCTTTGACGTAGAGTTTTCCGGCACCGAGAACGGCGGGTAAACTCGAAATTTTCGAGCTGACGGTGGAAGCGTCATTGGCATGGCTCGCATCATTGCTGGCGACGGTCCAAGCACCGCTCGTGTAATAGTACCAAGTCGATTTATCGCCCGAGAGCTGAAACTTAGGAATCCCCGAACAACCGTTCGCGCCCAAAGTGACGGTGAACGATGAAAGGATCTGATAAGATGGCCCGTTGACGGGGATCACCACCGGATTGGTGGCGTCATAACGTCCGGGCCCTGCACTGATACTCGTCAGTTCGGGCGAAAGGCTGGCATCATCCGACTCGAAAACCGCACGGTATTGAAAATAAGGATTCGATGCGAGCGAAACCCCGAAATCGCTGAATAAAAAATTCGGAGCCGTTCCCGAGAAGTAGCTTGCGTTCGTTCCGTCCGATCCCTTCCAGTTCGCACCGTTCGGATCGTCGCTACAGTCGGCATTCGCACACGAGCGGGTTTGAAGCAGAATCCGGTTGGCGCCTCGTTGATAAAGTCGTTGGATCTCAGTCACGGAGAGGGTGCGTCCCCAGACGGCGACTTCATCGATCAATCCGTCAAAGCCGGGGTGCCCGGCCGAGGTGTTTCCGCCGATCTGAAGTGGAACGGTTCCGTAAGGATAACAGCTTCCGGTCGCTTTGACGCCGTTGATGTAAAGGCTGAAGCTTCCCCCGTTGTCGATCCCGACGATGTGATTCCAGGTTTGAGGCACGAAGCTTCCTTGAACCCCATGCCAACCGGAATCGTAGTATCCGAAACAAAAACCGTTATTATTTTGAGAAATCACGTTTCGATCGGTGTTCATGTCGCTTCCGTCTTGAAAGATCGTTCCGACCGCACTGTCGGAGTTGGGGTAAGCCCAAAGCGAAACGCTGTAAGTTCCGGTATGAGTGACGGCGTCGAGGTGAGTCCCTGAAAATCCGTCGAGTTCGTTGCCGTTCGAAGCGGCGCTGCCGCTTCCGAATTTGCCGAGAGTCGAGAGCGCACTTGTATTGTTCGCTGTGAGGGTATTGGAATTTCCGGAAGAGTCGTTCAGGTTACCGTCGAAGTGCCAAAGAGCGACGTTGCCGGTCATGAGTTGAGCGCCTTGCTGATACAACTCGGTCACTTCGGTCGCCGTAATGGCACGGTTCCAGAAACCGACGTCATCAAGCATTCCGTCGAGACCATTGACTCCGGGATAATCCTGACGCGAGCCCAATTGGAAGTGATTGCTCGTTGCAGTCGGTAATGATCCGGTCGCTGTGCCTTGGAAGGCAAGCGCTCCGTTGAGATAGAACTTCACCTGATTCGAGGATGCGGTCGAGTCGTAAGTGAAAGCAATGTGGGTCCATTGATGGACTGGAACTGAGATCCCCGTATCTTTCCATGCCCATCCCGGAGAGGAAGTCCCGAGCGCATAATGGAAGGTATTCTGCGCATTGATTTCATAAATGTATTCTTTGTTCATGACGGTATTCAGTTGAGTAGCATCATTGACGTAGATCCAACCCGCGAAACCGAGTTGCGCACCGGCATTGAATGCGTTTGAGTCGCCGAAGTCGATCTTTCCGTCGACGGTTGCGGCCACGGCCTGGCCGACTTCGCCGGTAGAACCGAGAGTGGCGGGCGCGGTAACGACGCCGTGATTTCCGTTTCCGGAATCGTCGGCTAAATCTTTTCCTCCCGGTGCGGTGCCCGCCGTCGTTTCATCCATTCGCCAGAAGCCGACGTTGCCGGCCATGAGCGAGCCACGCTGATAGAGCGTTTGAACTTCATCCGAGCTTAAGGCGCGATTCCAAACGCCGATTTCGTCCATCATCGAGCCGTTATGGCGGTAACCGGTGCTTGAAAGGGCGCCACTGACGACAAAGCTGTCTCCGAGGACGATATTGCTAGCAATCGGCCCGTTGGCGAGTCTTTTCGAGAGCGTTTCCTGAACACCGTCGATGTAGATTTTATTTTGGGTGACGTCGTTTGCATGAAACTCGACCACGACGTGTGCCCAACGATGGGCCATCCCCGTCGATGCCGTACCGTAGACGTCAGAATTGAACGAGTTGAATCCGAAATTGCTGCCCGAAAAATAAAGGTCGTATTTGTAGAAGCCGATCGGCATGCTGTTTTCGCCATTCCAGTTCACCCAGAAAGAAAAGGTCGCGACCCCTGTCGAAAAGGTTCCTGTCGGAAGGTTGATTTTGATCTGACCGTTGTTGATCAGGGGCGCTTTTGCGATTTCTCCGGTTTGCCCGAATGAGAAGTGACTGGCTGAATCGACGGTACCATTGTTCCCGTGTCCCGAGGCATCGACCACGGTGGTAGAACCGCTGGCTTCGTCGAGGTGGTAAAGCCCGACGTTTCCACGATACAAGTTCGGATCGAGGTCGGGATAATCGGTGACACTTTCGTTGACACCGTTGTCGGGAAGGGCTTTGTTGTAGGGAAGGTTCGTTAAGTACGAGAGCCCCTGCCAGGAGGTGGCGGCACCGGAACTCATCACGCGCGAAAGAACGGTTCCGGTGTAGCGAGCGTGCTGGTGTTGATAAAGCAATTGGGCTTCGGAGTCTGAAAGGCGGGTGTCCCAAATGGCGACCTCATCGATCGAACCCGGGAAGAAATCGGAAGGTGAAATGGGAGCGTGCCGGGCTCCGATCGCAAAGGCATAGGTCGCACTCGGAGGGTAATAGGGGCCGGCTCCTGGGTAATTGGTCACATGGTCACTCAATTGGCCGTCTACGAACAAACGAATCAGATTGTTATTTTCGACCGACGTATCGGTGTGAATGCTGGCGATAAAATGGTGCCAGAGACCGTCGTTGTAGCCGCAGTTTTGAGAGGTTTGAGAGATCTGGCCACCGGTTTGATTTTTAAGAATGACATCCACACAGCCCGACGGACCGACGTAGACGCCCCAACCTCCGACGTTGGTCGCTCCATAAGCGGCGTCGGTTGCGATCATGGAATTTGCGGTTCCTTTGGTTTTAAACCAAGCAGAGACCGAAAAATCATGATCGCCGAACGAATAAGTCGTCGATTGAGGGACCGTGATGTAGTCATCCACTCCGTCGAAGGTGATTCCTTGATTTTGAGGCCCGGTCGCAAATGTAGTCGTTGGTGCAAGTGAGGCATTGGGGTTTTGGAACACGCCGTTCGGGCCGATGGATGCCGGGATCACGGTGCCCGAGTTGACAGAGTTTCCGAGAGTTCCGTTCAATTTCCAGTATCCGACCAGATGCGAGTACTCGGGCGTCCAATTCGAATTCAACTCGCCGTCGTCGTTGAGCGGGTCGAGCGCGAGTGCGCGGTTGGCGGCATCCCATTTCACACCCAAAAGCTGGGCGGCTAAAAAATCGTTTCCGGAGTACGAATCGTCGGTCGGAGTTGAGTTGCTCAGGCGACAGACGCCGCCTTTCAGTTCGATTTTCGATGAATCGAACGAATAGCTCGAATCGGTGTTTTCGTCGAAGGTCCAGGTATAATGAACGAGGTTGAGTGCAGTACCTTGGGCTTCGTTCGAGTTACCGGAAGTTCCGCCCGCATTTTGAGCGGTGACGACGTAATCGTATTGGGTTCCCGGGGTGGCAGAGGTGTCTTGATACGCGGGCGAGCTCAGCCCTTGAGCGATGATGGTATAAGGACCACCCGAGGCCGTGCCTCGTTTGACGGTGTAGGTGATCGTGCCTGAACCGCTTGCAGCAGACCAGTTAAGATGAATCACATTGATTCCGGCCGAGGCAACGAGGCTCGATGGTGCCGACGGAGAAGCGATCGGAGTCGCATTCGTCGGTACGTCGGCCACCGTAATACCGGATACATTCGTCGCGACCACGTTGAAGTAATAATGAGTGTCGTTCGTGAGGCCCGAGACCGTTGTCGAGGTTCCGCTCACGGTGACGAAGTGAGTGCAGGCATCGGCGTCGGCCTGAGTGGTCCCGTAACAGACTTTGTAGCTGGCAGCGCCGCTTGCCGCGCTCCAATCTAAGGTCGCGCTGCCGTTTCCGCTCGTAATGGATGTCATCCGAAATGAATCGGGGTTCGAGGTGCCGTGGTCGCTGGTGTCGGCGCCTGCAACCGCGATCGAATCGATTTCGCAGGCCTGCGTGGTATCGGATGGATAAAAGATTTTTGCATAGAGCTCGCCTGTGCCAGCTCCCATCCCGGCAACGGAGCCGAACGTAGCGATGTGCGAATTGATGGTCGAGGCATCCGAGGCTTGAGTGAATCCCGCAGTGGCCGTGTTCCACATTCCGGAGGAATAGTAATACCAGGTCTTTTTGTCGTGCGAGAGTTGGAATCGCGGAGTTGCATCACAACCGCTACCCAAAACAGCGGTAAAACCGGTATAAACCGCATAATTCGGACCATCGACCGGAATCAGAGTCGGATTCGATCCGTCATAGCGAGCAGGACCGGCCGAGACTTGAGTGAGATCGGGCGAAGAAGCGGCATCGTCCGATTCGAGCAGCGCGCGGTATTGAAAATAAGGTGCGTTCGTCAAGCTGACTCCGAAATCCGAGAAAAGAAAATTAGGCGAGCCGGGATCGGCATTATTGAGCTCGCTAAAGTAACTGTTCGCAGTCCCGTCGGCGCCCTTCCAGTTTGCGCCGTTCGGGTCATCGCTGCAATCGGCATTGGCGCACGAGCGCGCTTGTAAGAAAACTCGATTGGCGCCTCGACGATAGAGCTGTTGGATCTCGTCGGCCGAAAGCATGCGGTTCCAGATTCCCACTTCGTCGATGGGTCCGTCAAAATGACCACCAGCCGAGGTATAAAAATCGCCGATTCTTGCGGGGACGCTTGAGGATGTAGAAAGGGTGATCGAGACAGAGCCGATCGCAGCGCCGTCGTAATAAAGAACGATTTGATGAGCAAGCGAATCGTAGGTGGCAGCGAGGGAATGCCATCGGTCGTCGTTAAAATGAGTATTAGGTACCCGAAGCACGGCACCGCCGTTAGCGACGACCATCAGTTGATCGTCTCCAGTTCCCGAAAAGCCGATCGCAAAGAGTGACGAGCCCGCGGCTTTGAATAAAGTCACGAGTCGAGCCCCGACGTTAGTGTCGCTTGTGGTGTAAGTTTCGGCGGTTCGAAACCACGCGCCAAGCGTAATCGAGCCCGAAGGAATCAGAGTCGAAGTCGCGGGGAGTTCAATGTACGAGTCTTCGTTGGCAAAGAGCGCCGCTTTCGAAAATTTACCGGGTTGTCCGAGGGTGACTCCGCTTGCCGAAAGAGTTCCGTCGTTGTTGTTCCCCGAATCGTCGCTCACCGTCGTGCCGGAAGTCTCGTTCAGATGATACAGCCCAACCAGTTTGGTTTCGAGAGGAACGCTCAGCGGCTGCGTCGCCTGGGCGAGGGCTTTGATTTCATCGGCCGAGAGTTCGCGGTTCCAAAATCCCACTTCGTCGATTTTCCCGTTGAAAGGCGATCCGTTGTCGTTACCGCGTGCGCCGATTTTCAAAGGGAGCGTGGAAGGCATGACGGTGAATCCGGTCATGTCTTTCGTGCCTTCGAGATTGCCGTTGACGTAACATTTCATCAGGTGAGTCGTAAAATTATAAGTCGCAGCGACGTGGTACCATTGATGGGCCAGGATCGAGGTGGTCCCGTCGCAGCCGTTCGAATTCGTTCCGTTCGGAGCCGAAGCATGAAATAAATTGGCGTCGGTAATTCGGATTCCATAGCCACCCTTACCCGACGTCCAATCGTATTTTTCGAAAATGGAATGCTGAACGCCGGTCGCATTTCGGTAAATCCAAGCCGAAATGGTCATTTGATCTTGCATGTCGATCAAAGAATTGTGCGGAACTTCGTAGCGAGCCGAGCCGTCGAATGCGACAGAGGTACCGATTTTTCCGCTTTGCCCTAAGGTGGGCGATCCTACTGCTGTTCCGTTCAATTGGTTGCCGGATGAATCGATGAGGGTGGTACCCGTGGCGTCGTCGAAATGCCAAAGACCGACCAAGTTTTTCGAAGCATGAGTGGCGACGTAATCGGACGAGACTTCGCTGTCGGCAGTGAGTTCTTTTCCGTAAGGCAGGGTACTGAGATAACCGAGACCGTCCCACGAGGTCGAAGCCCCCGAACTCATCACGCGCGAAAGCACGGTGCCGGTGTAACGGGCGTGTTCGCGTTCGTAAATGGTTTTGACTTGCGAGGAATCGAGCACGGTATTCCAAACGGCGACTTCGTCCAATGAGCCCTTGAAAGGGACGCTGTCGTCATCATTGTTCCCGATGACGGCTGGATACGAGTGGGTCAGATTGACCACGCAGGTACTGTAGTCCAACACATTGTCGGTAATGGAGCCGCAGCTGCCACTCCTGCTGCTGATGGTGGCGATCTTTCCGTCGACGTAAAGAACGATCTTTTTCGTGGTTTTGTCGAGAGTCACCAAGACGTGATGCCATTGTGAATCGTTATATCCGGTTGGGCTTTCAATCGCGACCGAATGCGCTTTGACGCCGTCGCCTGCGATAAAATAGAAAGTGCTTCCGTTTTGACCGTTAACGCTTAAGTTAAAGCCTTTGTTGTAGTTATCCCCGCCGGTCGAGAAAATTCGAGCGCTGGGAGTTGATGAAAACTTGACCCAGCTCTGGACGGTAAATCCTTGATCAGAGGCAAAGTCGAATCGGTTCGTGTCGGGTAATTGGATGGCATCATCGATCCCGTCGAAGGCGATTCCTTGATGTTGAGGTGCTGCTGTGAATTGGGTCGTAGGGGCGAGTGAACCATTGGAGTTTTGAAATACGCCATCTGAACCGATGGTCGCGAGGATCAGATCACCTTGATCGATGGATGCGTCTTCCGTTCCATTGAGTTTCCAGTATCCGACCAGATGATCGTACTCCGGCGTCCATTGCGAATTGAGTTCGCCGTCGTCGCTGGCAGGGTCCAAGACGAGCTTCGAGTTGACGGCATCCCACTGTACGCCCGAAAGTTGCGCGGCCAGAAAATCCTCGCCGACGTAGCTTGCGTCTTTCGGTGTCGTGTTTTGAAGGCGGCTGACTCCGCCCACCAACTCAAGCTTCGACGAATCGAACGAGTATTGGATGTCCGTTCCTTCGTCGAATGGCCAAGTATACGTCAACAACGACATCGTATCAGTCGAGACTTCGGCGGTATCGAACGTGCCGTTGGCGTTTTTGGCTTCGACGATGCAGTAGTAAGTCGTTCCATTCGAAAGACCGGTCACCGTCGCCGGAGACGTCTGATTCGTCAGCGTGGTGGTGTAGGTGCCGCTCGTCGTTCCGCACTTCACGTCGTAGTCGGTGGCGCCGGTCGAGGCGCTCCATTCGATTTTCAGCTTGCCGATGTCGGTCGCCGTGAGGGAGGTCACCGCGAAAGGACCGAAGGGAACGGCCGAAAGTTCGTTCGTCGACAGGATCTGCCCGTTTTTCGTGTTTTTCGCTTTTACGGCAAAGTAATAAGTCGTTCCGGCGGTCAAGCCGGTGATCGTCGCGGGTGAGGTTCGATTCGTGAGCGTGGTCGTGTACGATCCGCTCGTCGTTCCGTATTTGACATCGTACGAATCGGCGCCCGTGGCCGGGTTCCAGGTCAACTCAACCGAGGTTTCACCTGAAGTCGCAGTCCCGAGAATGAAAGGCGCAATCGGTTCGGCCGGAACTTCGTTCGATTTCGACGAATCACCACCGACGTTCGAGGCATACACGCGATAATAATAAATCGTGCCGTCGATCAACGAGGCATCGCTAAAGCTCGTCGTACTGAGGTTATTGGTCACGAGCGAAAACCCCGAACCCGAAGTGGTTGAGCGTTCAACACTATAGGTGATGGGCCCGACCCCTGTCGAAGCATTCCAAATGAGCGAGGCCGATCCGTCTGCGGCGCTGACCGTGAGGGTCGGTGTGGTCGGTAAATCCGAAGGCATGGCCTGAGCAACGATCGAAATGCTGGCGCCTGCCGAGTTCAAAGCCTGCACGCGGTAGTAGTAGGTGACGCCGTTGATGACATCGGTATCGGTGTAAGTCGTGCCGGAAATCCCGTTTGCCACTTGGGTAAAGGGACCGTCCTCCGAAAGCGAACGATCGATCACGTAAAGCGAGGCATAGTCGGCGGCATTCCATGAAAGTGAAACGGAGCCCGGCTGTCCGCTCGCCACGAAATTTTGAGGGATCGCCGGAGCCGTGACCGAAGCATTGTTGCTCGAACCCGCGTTGATCGAAGGTGCCGGAGTGGCGAAATCCAATCCGCCGTAAGTTCCGACAGCGGCGTTGTTTTGCGTGATGGAATCGAGGTCGTTGGCTGAAGCCTTCTGCGCGGAATCCTGAGCGGTTGTTTTTTTCTCGGAAGGTTTTTCGTTCGATTTCTCGCTCGGCGGAATCACCGACGTATTCGCGTAGGCAACCGGGGCACCGAGCACTCCGCCGTGATTGCCAGGGTTCGAAGCCGGAGCACGGTAGGTTGCGGGGGCGGCGGAGGGAGGCGCTTCCGTCGGTGGGTTCGAGGCCTCGGTCGGCGCATCGACGTGAAAATCAGGGGCGGCCGGTTTAGGGACGAACGGTTGAAACTGCGGTACTGCAAATTGCGGTGAGGTCACGGGCGGAACGGCATCGGGAAGCGATGCGGGGGCACGCGCGACGAAAGTGTTTTCCGAGTTGAAGTCCATCTCGGATTTTTGAGGCACCGAACCGCGAAACGGATGCGCGAAAATGGTCATGACGACCAAGAGCGAGAGTCCGACGGTAGTGCCTTTGTAAACGTTGAATTTCATCCCTCTATTAATTATCTAGAATTTCTTTAAATAAGATAATGTGTCCCCCCTGACTTCATCGGCTTAAATGAGGGAAGGCTTTAGAATGATTGAGGAACGCAAAAATGCAACGAAACGACTGGAAGCTGACGCCGAAAAAATTCGGGGTCGAATATAATCTAAAAAAATGGGCTATTTATTCCGATTTTTTCTTGAAGTTCTTGAGGATCGAGAAGGGATTCTCGCGAAGCGGTTCTTGAGTATCAGCATGGCCAACAATCTGACGCTTGCATTCGCCCGGCGGATGCTTCGGCTGCATGGGGATCATGAGTGTGATCTGCTCGTGCAGGATCTCTTTCAGATCGGCGAGCGGGTCTTTCACCACGGTGATTTCGAAGTCGGACGAATTGAAATCCATCGGCTCGGAGTCGAGATCGTCGTCTTGATCGTCATCGTCATCTTCGAACCCGTTGTCGAGATTGAAGGAGCCCTTATGCGACTTTTCACGCGGGACTTCCGAATACACTTCGGACTGCGTGAGCAAGGTATGAAAACTCGTCTGAATCGGAAACTGAAAGGTCTCGCCGCAGAGGCTGCACGTCAGGTACAGAAAGGTTTTGACCTTGCCCGTGACGTGGACGAGGTCTTCCACGCGCCTCAGGGTGAATTGCACGTCCGTCGGACGCGAACGGGGTTTCCAGTTCGGCGGACGCTGAATGCGGTCCTGCCGTTCATCGAGAGAGCCAATCACTTCCATGATCCAGGGGGTCGTTTCGTTGAAGGAGTAATGGAGATCCTGGTCTTTGATCTCGTGAAAGGAAACTTTCATTCCAGACGTTTTCGCCCTAAATCCATTGATCTGCAAGCGTTATTTCGATACAATCGGTGATTATGCGAATCGTCATGGATTTTGATGGGATCTACACCGATCCCTCCGAAGAAGGGGAAGCGTGCTCCCGTCATTTTCGAGATAAAATTTTATCGCTGCGGTTGAAATCCGTCGGCCTGGAGACCTTAGAAAAAGTCGAGTCGTGGCTGGGCGAGCTTCGCGTGCGTCAGTCTCAAAAACCGTTTGCCTTCGGATGGCGAAGCGAAGGCCGTGTTTCGGCGTTTTCATTTGAGGATCCCTTCATTCGCAACATCGGCTTGGCTGATTTTCTCGATCATCTGGTCGAGATCGGCGATGAAAAAGCGACGACCGTGCTTCAGCATCTTTCAAAAGTCGAAAAAATCAAAAACTTCGGCGAGCTGTCGGAGTGGGCTTTCTTGCAGCTTAATTTAAAGAAACGCCCCGATCCGGGCGCGAAAAAATGGGTTGAAGACACCCTTCGCGCCGGACATGAAGTGATCATCGTTTCGAATTCGGCGACGGGCAAGATCGAAGAATTTTTGAATCAAAACGGATATGCCCCTGACCTGCGCCCGAAGGTTCGCGGCGGTGCCCGTAAGTTCGGCCTCGGCAACCATCCGCGCACGATGCTGATTCATGAAGGCGAAAAAATCGAAATCGACACCGATCGCCCCTTATACGAAGAAGCCCTGATGGAACTTTCACCCGACGCTGTGATCGGCGACGTATTTTGCCTCGATCTTTCGCTTCCGATTCGCCTCAAGCGCGAGGGCAAGCTCGCTTTCAAAGGCGGCATTTTTTATCGCTATCGCGATTACACTCCGCCGAAGATGATCGATCTGGTCACGGGTCGCGGAAACCGCGTTCCTGAAGTGACTCTCGTTCGCGAGTGGTCGCAATTCCAGCCGGTGGGGATGTAGTCAGCATTGGAACGAGGTTTTTCATGGATTTTAAAAAGCTGATTCCCCTTCTGGCCGTCGTCGGTGTTTTCGTTTACGGCGGATGGAAGATTCGCGATCATTTCAAGCACGTTTTGGCGCGTGGGACTCTCTCGGGTGTGGCGTCCGGTACTGGCGCGCATCCGGTGGGCGCAGCCTCTCCGGCCTTATCTTCGGCCATGAAGAAGGGACTAGGGGAATACCTGCATCAACCGCGCGAGCATTACGATGCCATCGCGAAGGCGAACCCGTCGATTCCCGCCGCCTGTAGCGATTACTTCGAACGCTTGGAAGCGATCGACTTCAGCGATTTTCAAAAAACGAATTTCAAACTTCAATACCAAGAGATTCCGTCGCCCGACCCCGAGTGCATGATCGGAGATGCGTCGTATTCGTTGGCCGAGAAAGACTTCATGCAAAAATGTATGCTCAGTCACGAGCACCGAAGCGACGTCGTCGATGACGACTGCGCCAGAGCCTTGTTTCTGATGCGTGCGGTAGTCACTCGGGTCTTACTCAAGGACAAACCGGTGAGCGAGATCACCGATCTTAAGCAACTGAGCGATCTGATGTTCGCCGAATTCGTCGGTCAGAGCGGCGAGAGCGATCCGCCCGATTTCACTCGCTTGGGGCAAGTGGCCGACCGGATGCTTGAGCTCAACCCGAATCTCTATGCGGCCGCGAAAGTGGCGACCTTCGCCGATCTAGAGGCGGGAATCGACGATAAAACGCCTGAATCCTGGCAAAAAGCGCAGGCGGCGTTGAAACGGGCGGAAACGATGAACCCCGAAGATCCCGACTTAGCCGATACCGGCGTGGCGATTCAAACACAGGGCTTCGATCCGTCTCGGACCGTCGATTACGCGAACCAGATGCTTCAACAAAACCCGGACAACGATCGCGGTTATTTTTTTCTGGCCTACGGTCAGTGGAAGTCGAACGACCGTCAGGCTGCGATCGCGAATTTGCAAAAGGCGATCGATCTGAACCCTTCGCGTGGGGATTATCGGCAAGTGATGAGCGAGATCACCGATCCGAAGGCCGGCGACGATTCGTTCAAGGGTTCGCTTTCCGTGACGGTTTCGGATGACGA
>Ga0164242_10000147_pt1 | contig 86692 bp, 86 predicted proteins | sample OricomgcompostMG_FD_108783 | JGI IMG/M metagenome (GOLD analysis project Ga0164242, IMG submission 108783) | Miracle-Growth compost microbial communities from Emeryville, California, USA - Original compost - Miracle growth compost (MG) ... | reverse complement strand
TATGCCAGTGGCATATTGGCGGGAGGAGTTATTTTGTCGGTTGTCAGGCTTAACAACATTCTGCCGAGAACCAAAGCGCCGGCCTTGGGTTTTTGTTACTTTTGGGCTAAGCCAAAAGTAAGGAAGAGTGTTTGGAGCTACATATTGAAAATTATGAATTAATTAAAGCTAACCGGTTCGGGTTCGTTCATTTTGTAGCCCCCGTCGTCAGTGGGTGTGGGGTGACATTTGCCCCAGAGGCCGCGCTTGGCTTGCATAGCCTGCTGCTCGTCCTGGTGAAATTCGGCAGATTTGGTAAATGGAAAATACGGGTAGTAAAAGCCGTGCCCGGTTTGAATAAGTTTTCGCTCTACGAGCGTGCCATCGGGCAAATAAATGTAGCGCAGCAGCCGGTTGTAGCGGTCGCGGTTGGTGCTTTCGGGGTCGGCCGCCAGCCGGACTTGCCCGCCGGCGTTTTGAATCAGGCTTTTGGTGTAGGCGGCGGCTTCCGGACCATAGCACTGTACGGGCGTGTTGGGTTTGTGGGTTTCGGGCGTGTCGACGCCGACAAAACGCACATTCTCTACCTTGCCGTTCATACTAATGGCGATGGTATCGCCGTCGATGTAATGGTCGATTTTGTATAAGCCCGGCTGCGCGCTTTCGGCGCTCTGCCCGGCCTGTTGCAGCCAGCCGTAGTGTTGCCCGAGCGCAACGACGCCGATAACAACTAGCGGAGCTACCAGCCTCATAGTCTTTCGACTAGGCACGGCTACAGACCCAGCTGTCGCTTAATGACCGCCGGGTCGATGTGGGCGCCGTCGATAATTATCGCCTGCTCGTCGGCCGTGGGCGGCTCGAGGTGGCCGGCGACGCGCTCGAAATCGGCCGGCGTCATGTCGATGAACATGCGCTTGCCGCCGGTGCGGCTGATGGCGCGCTGGTAGGCGATTTCTTTGGGTGTTTGCACCCACAGCAGTTTGGTGTCGGCGCCGGCTTTACTTGCGACTTGCCGTAATAAATCGCGGTCGCGGCGGTAATTGAAATTGGTGTCGAACACCACGCTCTGCCCGGCCGCCAGCAACTCGGCGGCATGCGTATCCAAGGTTTCATACAGCTCGCCGCTGTCGGCCTGGTTGTAGGTTTCGCCGTAGCGTTCGAAGCGGGCCTTGTCGGCCCACAAGTGCACCGCGCCGCTGGCTGCGGTAATTATCATTGCCACCGAAGTCTTGCCCGCCCCCGGATAGCCGACCAGCAGATACAAAATGGGTTTTGACATGCTGGTATTGTAGCGCATTGCTAATATATATGAATAATTGTATAATATTGAAAATGACTAGCCAGGAAATTAATTATGGCAATGTTGAACGCCTGACCGGCAAGCCGATCGACCCGGTTTTGTGGTTTTTGCAGCGGGTGCCGTATTTGGTGGAGCAAGCGCGCAGCCTGGGGCGGCAGGATGCGCATTCGTACCGGGATTTTCACGTTGCCGGCGCAATTGCCGCCATTAATCCGGCAGAGCGGACGTACTGGGAAGATGCGGCCGGCAACTTGAAGCGCAGCAACAAATCCAAAGTCTGTGCCGAAAAGAAGCTGCTGGGCCGGGCTCTGAAACACGGCTTTCCACATGTGATTGGTCTGGTTGTGTTGAGCACGACTGACCGGGCGGAAATAAAAGCAGTCAGCGACCTCGAAACGCCGACGCTGCATTTTTGCGGCGTCTGCCGCGATGAGGTGCCGCAGCACCAGTGTGTGGCGGACCGCACGCTGGTGGTGACGAGCGGCTTGAACGAAGATGTGAACCAGACGTTTACCGTCGGTCAAGTGGCGAGTTTGTATCCACAGGCGCTGCACGGCGACAGCGCAGCGGCTTTTGAGCTGACGCGCAGCCGGCCCGATTTTCATGATTGGGATCAGCGCATTGCCACCTATCAAATGTTGACCAATGGGCCGGAGGCGGTCAACTTGGCACTGGAAGAGCGCCAACGGTTGGCGCAATTAGCACTCAGTAAAACAGTCAGCATTTAGTATATTGGCAATTTATATTTTAAGAGTACGGTCGGCTATGGGCGGAAACGCGCTTGGCCCGAATCGAGCTGCTGAGTGGTCAGGGTGTGCCAGGCTTCGCCTTTGCCGGCGATACTAACGCTTACTTGGCTGCCGTAGGCAATCGGTGCCGATTCCCCGTCATACATTTGGCTGATTTCCGGCGCGCCGGGTCCCGTCGGCAAAACGGTGAAGCTCATTTCGTCTGCCATTATCCCGTACAATTTGCCTTGCTGCATCTTTAGCATGTCGGCAATTGCACTCAGGTGGTTTTTGTCGCCAGCCGTCACGAGCTCGTATGCTTTTTGGCCGAGCCGGGCATGCGGTCGGCCGTATTTGGCGATGCGGTTGCCGCGCAGGAATAAGTGCTCACCCACCGGGTGCAGCAGCCGACCTTCATCTTCGCGGCTCATAAAGACCGGCGCCGTGGCCACTGTGTGCCAGACGCTGACGGCTTCGCGCAGGGCCTGGAAGCCAATGGCTTTGGTGAAGCGATTGGCGGTGTTTTTGATGGCGTCTAGTCGCTCGGCGGCCGCGGCAGTGGCGCCCACACTGAAATAGCCGAGCGCATAGCGGGTCGATTGGTTGCCCTCATCATCGGTGACAGTAACTTCCAGCGGGCTCAGCCAGGCGTGGCTGCCGTGCTTGACGATGTGGTTCGGGCTGTGCCGGCCGTTCAGCATGTGGGCGATGTCGTTGGCATTGCCCCCGCGCAGCGGCACGAACGGCAGCCACCGCAGGCCGGTTTCGCTGCCTGCCGGACTCAAAATAGTGTTGGCGATGTGGTGGGTGGTACCGTCACCGCCAGCGCCGAAGATGATTTTGTCGGCCGCGGCAGCTTTCAGCAGCTCGTCGCGGGCATAGCGCGGATCGGGCTTGGTTTCGATAATTTCTTGCGGTAAATCCAAGCGTTTCAGTTGGCGCTGCATGCGCTTGGCGTGTGTGGCCTTGGGGTTTGCCACCACGATTGCCCGCTCTATCGGCTCGCCGCTACAATTCCGTAACATAGAAGTTTATTTATAACAGAATTATGGCAACAGGGCAACTACTGCAACATGCTTCTGCTAAAAATCGATACCCTTGTTGGCCAAAAACTTATCGTCAAAATGGTGCTTGACTGCACCCCATAAAAACGAGTTTTTATGGGGACCCCGCCAGGAAAATCAAACACCGCAGCCGAAGTTGCCGTACGCCCGCTTTAGAAATCGATACCCTTGTTGGCCAAAAACTTATCGTCAAAATGGTGCTTGATTTTGGTCATGTTGGTGGCAATGTCGGCTAGCGGCAATAACTTTTCGGGGAAATCGCGGCCGGTCAGGCAGAGGCTGGTTTTTTCGGCTTTAGATTTGATTAATTTTTCCAATTGCTTTTCGGTGATGAGGCCGTCGTGGACGGCGTTGTTTATCTCGTCGCAAATGACCAAATCGTAGTCGCCGCTGGTGGCGGCCTTGAGGGCTTCGGCGTAGGTTTGCTCGGCGGCTTGCTGATGCTGGGCGGCGCTGACTTTGGTCGGGCTGAGCTCGCCGGCGGCGTAAAAACCCTTGCCGCCTTTGTAAAAATACAGCTGGTCTTTGAAAGTCGGCATGATGTCGCGGATGAAAACGTGCTCGCCGACGCCCCAATATTTAATAAATTGAATAAACGCCACATTCCAGCGGTTGCCGAGGGCGCGCGTCAAAAGTCCCAGTGCAGCGCTGGTCTTGCCCTTGCCCTCGCCGGTGTAGACGACCACAACCGACTGTTTTGTCTGGAAATCCTCGAACGCCATCAAGCTACAGCATAGCAAATTAATCCGGCGGCATGTCGGGAATGCCGTAATTGCGGTCAGGTGGCGCTGTCGGCTCCGGCCGCGGCTGGGGCATGAAACTGATACGCGCCCGGCCGGTGCCGTAGGCTGCCAGCAGCTCGGTAGTGGCTTCGCTGGCGGGAGTGTCGGGGTAAAAATCCTGCATCGACCGCTGGATAGCTTCCGCTATGGCAAGGTCGGCATAGGGCATCCGCAAGTGCGTCCGGGCCGTGGCGGTATCGCGCTCTAGCTCGGCCAGCCGTCGCTCACGCATGCGTGGTCCTTCCTGCCCGTTCAGGCTGGTGTAATACGTGACATAGTATTTATTCAAATTGACCGGCACATGTGCATGTACAGGCGATAGCAGGTAAGGCTTCTCTTGGTTGGCGATGCGTTGCTCGTTCCGCTCATAGAGGCCATCCATGATGTACTCGTAAGCGTAATGCGCCAGCAGCGGCCGGTCGTCCGGGCGCACTTCTTCTATGGGCAGGCCCTTCTCGCGCATGGCGTTGGCAAACATACGTAAGCCACGCGGTCGCCTTTCGGGCCGTCTGGGAAGGCCCAGGAGCAGCTCGTCTTGGCCTGTGTTCAGCGGGCTAAGTGCCGGGGCGTTGCTCGCCCCCGGCGTGGCCAGGTCACCGATGTAGCGGGCTTGTGGCACCAACTGCAATAACCGTCGGCGCTCTTCGGCGGCGCGTCGCTGGAATTCCTTAGCGAATTCGGTCATGCAATGCTCCTTTTTGCCCATTGTACGAGCTGCGCGACCAGGGCAATGTAAGATTTTTCGCTTTGCCTAGGCCAATTTGTGGGCGGCCAGGGCGGCGTCGATTTTCGGGCGGTCGAAGCCGATGATAATGTCGCCGCCGATATCGAGCACGGGAATGCCGGTCTGGCCGGACTTGTCGAGAGCCTGCTGCATGTACTCCGGCTTGCTTTCAACGTCGCGGTCGTCGTAGGCGACGTTCTTTTTGTCGAGGTAATCTTTGGCGGCGTGGCAAAATGCACACCAGGTGGCGCTATAGACGATAACTTTTGGAGAATCACTCATGTTTTTATTGTAGCACACCATTACTTTACAATGTATAGCAACTAGCAACTAGGACGGCAACAAGTCACTAGCTCCTAGCTCCTAGCTCCTAGCTCCTAGCTCCTAGTTTCTAGTTTCTAATTCCTAATTGCTAATTGCTTGGTACATCTGTTATACTGATAAAAAGATGAAGACGACCGCCGTGCATCATTCGACGCCGCCTAGTGTTCGGGGTGGGCAGAAGGCCACAGAGCCTTCTGCTGCTGTGCGCCGCAATTTCCTGGTGTATGCCGCGAACATGAGCTGGCAGCTGGCCGTCGTCGTGGTCGTGCCGATTGCCCTTGGAGCCTGGCTGGATAAGAAATTTGCCGTTGGCAATTTGTGGGTGTTCGTCGGGCTGGGCTTTGCGCTGGTGGCCTCGACCGCTGTGGTTTGGCGCATGGTGGCGCTGGCCAACCGCCTGCCGGTGCCGAAATTGACCGCCGCCCAAAAGCGCCAGATTCAGAAAAGTTATGAAGAAGATGATGAGGACGACGAATGATAACTAACCTGCTGTCTCACCTGGCCGTCGGTGCAGCCGGACCGGTCGTGCACGTGGCGCCGGGGACTAATTTTACGGTGCTCGGCTTCCCTATCACCAACTCGATATTGTATGGTTGGGTGATTTCCATTGCAGCGCTGATTATCCTGCTGCTTGTGGCCCGCCGGGTCACCGTCAAACCGAAAGGCGGCTTGACGCAGTACGTCGAGGCTATCGCCGGCTTTTTGATCGACACCGTGGAGGGTGCTTTTACGAACAAGAAAACCGCCAAAAAGTACGTGCCGTTTTTCCTGACGCTGTTCTTTTTCATTCTGCTGCACAACTGGTCGGGGCTGATTCCGGGCGTCGGCGACGCTTTCCAGATCCACGGTCACCCGCTGCTCCGCCCGATGACGGCCGACCTCAATACCACGGTGGCGTTGGGGCTCGTGACGATGATAATCGTGTATATCGCGTCGGTCCGCGAGGCCGGCGGCTTCCGCAAATACATTCGCCACTTTTTCATGGGCAGTCCGCTCAACCCGCTGTATCTCGTCATCGGCATCATCGAGATGATTACCGACCTGACGCGCGCCCTCAGCTTGGCGCTCCGGTTGTTCCTCAACATGGCCATCGGCGAAATCGTCATCGCCGTCTTTGCGTACCTCGGCGGCCTGCTGGCGCCGGGCAGCGTTCTCGACCCGGTCACGGCGTTTCCGTTTACCCTGCTCGAACTTGGCGTCGGTGCGTTGCAGGCTTACATTTTCGTTATCCTGGCGGTCAACTATCTGGCAATTTCGGTCAACGGCTCGCAGGAGCACGACTTGACCGAAGTTGAGGAAGCTGAAACAATAAAAGCTGTCCCGCAGGGGGCCAAAGGATAGTGCGCGTGAGCACCACTCGTGGTCGGACAGGGCCATCTTCAGCCGAAGATGTCTGCAGTGCGACCAAGACGGTGCGACAAAATAAGTTAGTTTAAGAGTAATAAGGAGAAATAATAATGTTTTCAATACTTGCAGCAGCGGTTACCCAGGCCCAAGCTACGCAGACGCTGGCACACGGCATCATGATCGGTGCCGGCTTTATTGGCCCGACCATCGGTATGGGTCTGATTGGTGCTCACTACTTAAGTGCGGTCGGCCGCAACCCGGAAGCCTCCAAGTTCCTTGGTCAGGCTTTAGTCTTCGTGGGTCTTGTCGAGGTTTACGGGCTTCTCGCTTTCGCCGCCACTTTCTTCGTAAAATAGCACGGAGATTTGAAGCATGCACATTTTGAGCGAAACACTCCAGTCCGCACTCACCGCACCTTTTAGTGCGGCCCCTTTGCGGGCTTCGCGTTTCATCTCAAACTGCACTATGCCTCAAAACTCCTTAACAGTGGAATGTGAACTATAATGATTAATTTAATCGCACAATTTGGCGACAGCTCCTCCGGTATCGGCGCGCTGGGCGTTGACGGCAAAGCGCTGATTATCCAGCTGGTCAGTTTCGTGCTGGCGTTTTTGGTGCTCAAGAAATGGGCCTTCGGCCCCATCGTCAAGATGATGCAGCAGCGCCGCGAGACGATTGAAAAAGGCGTGTCGCTGGGCGAGCAGATGAAGAAAGAGCAAGCCGAACTCGAGGCCAAGGTCAGCGATCAGTTGCACAAGGCCCGCCAAGAGGCCGACGGCATCATCGCCGCCGCCAACGAGGCATCGCGCACGACCATCCGCGAGGCCGAAGACAAAGCCCGCGAGAAAGCCGAGAGTATTTTGCAGGCCGCCGACGAGCGCATCGCTACCGACACCAAACTGGCCCGCAAGAAGCTCGAGGGCGAGCTGGTCGGTTTGATTTCCGGCGCCACCGAAGCGATTATCGGCGAAAAAGTCGATGCCAAGAAAGATGCCGCCTTAATCGACCGCGCCCTGCAGGAGCAGAAAGCCTAATGTACAATCCATCAGCTCGGCACATTTTGGCCCAAATTTTGCGCTTCGGTGCTCACGTACCCACAAAGTACGCTGCGCTCCGATGCTCGAATTTGAACCAAACTGCACTCGAGCTGGTGAATTGTAGCTCGCAGGAGATAGCATCATGACAAAAATTCCAAGAACCCGCATTGCGGCTACAATCGCCGACCGCACACTGAAAAGCGGTGTCGACAAGAATTACGCCAAGCAAATTGCCGCGTACCTGCTGGCCGAGCGGCGCACGAACGGCGTTGATTCTATCATGCGCGATGTCATGGACGATTGGGCCAAGGCCGGCTACCTCGAGGTGCTGGCGTACTCGGCTCATCCGCTCACCGACCAGCTCAAAAAAGACATCGAGGCGAGCATTAAGGCCGTTTCACCGCACGCCAAACAGATTGTTATCACCGAGCAGCGCGATGCTTCAGTCGTCGGCGGCGTGCGCCTGCGTCTAGCCAATCGCCAGCTGGATTTATCCGTCGAAAATAAACTCAACAGATTTAAGCAATTAACCGGAGCAAATTAATGCCAGAATTATCAATCACCGAACTATCCAAAGACATCCGCGATGCCATCGAGCAGCTCAAGGCTCGGCCGGAAATCGAGAATGTCGGCGTGGTGACGCGCGTCGGCGACGGTATTGCTTGGATCTACGGCCTCAGCAGCTCGGGCTATAACGAAATGCTCGAAATCGACGGCGTGAATGGGCAGAAAGTCACGGCCTTTGCGTTGAACTTGGGCGAGGATGAAATCGGCGCCGTCATTCTGGGCGATGACACTCAGGTGAAGGCCGGTGCCGACGTGCGCCTGAGCGGCCACGTACTGGAAGTGCCGGTCGGGCCGGAGCTGGTCGGCCGCGTGGTCGACCCGCTGGGTCGCCCGCTGGATGGTGGCGACCCCATCAAAACCAAGCAGACCTCGCGCGTCGAGCGCCCCGCCCCCGGCGTGCTCGACCGCAAAAGCGTTGAAGAACCGCTGATGACCGGCCTGGTTGCCATCGACGCTATGGTGCCGATTGGCCGCGGCCAGCGCGAGCTCATCATCGGCGACCGCCAGACCGGCAAGACGGCCATCGCCGTCGACACGATGGTCAACCAGGCTCGCCAGAAGTCTGGTGTTATTAACATTTACGTTGCCATCGGCCAGAAATTGTCGAAAATTGCCGCCCTGCAGGAACGCCTGAAGCGCGAAGGCGTCATGGATCAGACGATTATCGTCGCCACCGGCCCTTCTGACCCGGCTGCGATGTTGTACCTGGCGCCGTACGCCGGTGCCACTATGGGCGAATATTTCCGCGACAACAAGCAGCACGCGCTGATTATCTACGACGACCTCACCAAGCACGCTCAGGCTTACCGCCAGATGTCACTGTTGCTGCGCCGTCCGCCGGGCCGCGAAGCCTACCCTGGCGATGTCTTTTACTTGCACTCTCGTCTTTTGGAACGAGCTGCGAAATTATCTGACGATTTGGGCGGCGGTTCATTGACGGCTTTGCCAATCATCGAGACGCAGGCCGGCGACATTTCCGCTTACATTCCGACCAACGTCATTAGTATTACCGACGGTCAGATTTTCCTCGAAACTTCCCTGTTTTACCAGGGTATCCGGCCGGCCATTTCGGTCGGTTTGTCGGTTTCCCGTGTCGGTGGCGCCGCCCAGACCAAAGCCATCAAAGCAGCCGGCGGTAGCATGAAGCTGGCCCTCGCCCAGTTCCGCGAGCTGGCCGCCTTTAGTCAGTTTAGTACCGACCTCGACCCGGAAACCCGCCACACCATCGAACGTGGCCAGCGCCTGACCGAGCTGCTCAAGCAGCCGCAGTTCGCACCCTACGCCGTTTGGGAAATGTACAGCATTTTGTATGCTGCCAACGAAGGCGCCTTCGACGTGGTGCCGCTCGAGAAAATCGAGGCTGCCCGCGAAGCCCTACTGCGCGAGCTCAAATCCAAGCACGCCAAACTGACCGAAGCCCTAAACACCGGCGCCAAACCCACCGACGACCAAAACGCCCAGCTCCTGAAAGTCGCCAAAACCATCGCCAAACAATACGAAACGAAAGCAGCAAGTAGCAAGTAGCATGGGGCAAGGTAAAATCACCAGTTTTACGCAACTTACAGCTTGGCAAAAAGGCCACGAGCTGGTGCTGGCTATTTATAAAGCTACCAAGAATTTTCCTTCGAATGAGCAGTTTGGCCTGACCAGCCAAATTCGTCGCGCGGTCGTTTCAATAACTTCAAATTTAGCCGAAGGTTTTAGCCGTCAGACCATAGCAGACAAGACTCATTTCTATGCAATGTCGCTCGGCTCGTCGACTGAAGTGCAGAACCAGCTACTGATAGCACGAGATTTAAGCTTTTTACCGAAAACCGATTTTGAGCGTCTAGCTGCTTTAAGCATCGAAGTAAACAAGCTAGTAAACGGCCTAATTAAATCACTGAGGAACAAAAAATAATGCTTGCTACTTGCTACTTGCTACTAGCTACTAGGGCGAACGGAGTTCGCCGTGGCTAGTACGATTGTTCTTCGTCGGCGGATTACGTCCATCAAGAATACGCGGCAGATTACGCAGGCGCAGCAGTTGGTTGCCGCCAGCAAGCTGCGGCGGGCGCAGGAATACGCCGGCAAAAGCCGGGCTTACGCCGATTTGGCCCAAGAGCTGCTGGCAAAAATCAGTGGCCTGAGCGAAGTCGAGCGACAGCCGTTATTTAAGAAGCGCGAAGTTAAAAGCCGTCTGTACATCGTCGTCACCAGCAACAGCGGCTTGGCCGGTGCCTACAACGCCAACGTGCTAAAAGTGCTGACCAACAATTTGCAGACCGACCGGACTGATAAGGTCAATAGCCTGGTGGTGACCGTCGGCAACAAGGGCGCGCAGTTTGTCCGCCGCCTGAGCGATGTCGACCTTAGGGCCGCCTACTCGGCCTTCGGCGACCAGCCGACCGCCAACGACCTGCGGCCGCTACTCAAGCAAATTACCGACCTGTACCTCGCCGCCGAAATTGACGAAGTGCACGTGCTCTACACCCGCTTCGTCTCCACCATGACCCAGCGCGCCGAAGACCAGCAGCTGCTGCCGGCCAGTGCACCTGAAAATGCCGGCGAAGCGGCCAGCTTCAGCAATTTCGAGCCCGATGTCGAGACCGTCATCGACCAAATCGGCCGCCGCCTCATCGAAGCCCAGCTGTGGCAAGCCCTGCTGGAATCCATCGCCTCCGAGCACGCCATGCGCATGGTGGCCATGAAAAACGCTACCGATAACGCCAAAGATTTGATAGACGATTACACCCTCGAGCTTAACACCGCCCGCCAGGCGGCCATCACCCAGGAGCTAGCAGAAATAACAGGTGGAGCGGAGGCCCTCAATGGCTAGTTACTGGGTTGGCGAGAGTGTTCATGTCGATGGTCCCAACGATGAGCCGGGAATTCCTATTTTGGATGACAGCGGCCAGGAATTTTGTGTTTTACCGGAAGATATGGCTTATTTTGGTTATGGCGTGGATATTGATGCCGCGAGCTGGCGGCCGGACGCCGAAACCCCCGAGATGCCAATCGGCGCGCGGCTGGTGGCAGAAATCCGGGCTGGCAACCGGCAACGGCATGATGCCCAAGACAGCCCGGAGCTGGCAGCGCCGCTCGAGGCCCACGACCCCAACCACATTTTATATCTAGACAGCGATTAAAGGAGTAAATAATGGCAACAGCAACGAAGGAAAAAACTAAGACCGGCAAAATCACCGCCATTGTCGGCGTGGTGGTCGATGTCGAGTTCGGCACCGACAACTTACCGGCGATTTATAACGCCCTGACCGTCGAGCTCGACGGCAAAGCCCTGACGCTCGAGGTCGCGCAGCACCTCAGCGAAAGCAGCGTCCGCGCCATCAGCCTCGGCAGCACCGATGGCCTGGAGCGCGGCGCCGAAGTCACTGACACTGGTGCACCAATCTCGGTGCCGGTCGGCGAGCAAACGCTCGGCCGCATGTTCAATGTCACCGGCCAGCCGATTGACGGCAAGGAAGACAAATTCAGCAAGCGGGCGCCCATTCACCGCACCCCGCCACCGCTGGTCGACCAAGCCGGCACGGTAGAAATCCTCGAAACCGGCATCAAGGTCATCGACCTTATCTGTCCGATGGTCAAAGGTGGTAAAGCCGGTCTGTTCGGCGGCGCCGGCGTCGGCAAAACCGTGCTTATCCAAGAGCTGATTAACAACATCGCCAAATTTCACTCCGGCTACTCCGTCTTCGCTGGCGTCGGTGAGCGTACCCGCGAAGGCAATGACCTGTACGGCGAAATGGCAGAATCCGGCGTGCTCAAAAACACCGCGCTGGTGTTCGGCCAGATGAACGAACCACCGGGCGCCCGTCTGCGCGTGGCTTTGAGCGGCCTGGCGCTGGCCGAAGGTTTCCGCGACCAAGGCAAAGACACGCTGCTGTTCATCGACAACATTTTCCGCTACACCCAGGCCGGCGCCGAGGTGTCTGCCCTGCTCGGCCGTCTGCCGTCCGCTGTGGGTTACCAGCCGAACCTGGCGCAGGAAATGGGCCAGCTGCAAGAGCGTATCACGTCGACTCGCCAAGGCTCGATTACTTCGGTGCAGGCTGTTTATGTGCCGGCCGACGACTTTACCGACCCGGCCCCGGCGACGACCTTCGCCCACCTTAACTCAACCATTGCGCTAAGCCGCGCCCTGACCGAAATCGGTATTTATCCGGCCGTCGACCCGCTGGACTCCAGCTCGACCATTCTCGACCCGGAAATTGTCGGCGAGGATCACTACAACGTCGCCCGCGAAGTCCAGCGCGTGCTGCAACGCTACAAAGATTTGCAAGACATCATCGCCATTCTCGGCATGGAAGAATTGTCCGAAGAAGATAAGCAATTGGTCGGCCGCGCCCGGCGCATTCAGCGCTTCCTTTCCCAGCCATTCTTCGTCGCCGAGCAGTTTACCAACAACCCCGGCCAATACGTCAAACTCGCTGACACCATCCAAGGCTTCAAAGAAATCCTCGACGGCAAGCACGACGACAAACCCGAGTCAGCATTCTACCTCAAAGGCGGCATCGCCGACGTCGTCGCTGCTGCGAGTAAAAAGTAAAAAGTTCATAAAGTAGCAAGTTGTAAATATATAAAGAGAATGATGACTTTAAAAACTCTCACCTTTCACCTTGCGCCTAGGCAAACTGGAGGTTTGGCGTGATTCATTTTCAGCTGGTCGCCCTTTCCGGCACGAAATTCGACGATGATGTCTATGAAGTGATTTTGCCGACGCTTGATGGTGAAATCGGCGTGCTGCAGGATCACATGCCGCTGGTCAGCGTGGCTTCGACTGGCGCGGTGGCGGTGCGGCGTGACGCCAAAGTCTCCGACAGCCAGCGTGATTTCTTCGCCATTTCCGGCGGCGTCATTGAGATTTCCGGCAACACCCTGCGCGTGCTGGTCGACGAAGCCGACCACGCCGACGACATCAACGAGGCCGAGGCCGAAGCCGCCATGGAGCGCGCTCGAGCCATGAAATCAGAGGCCAAAGATCAGGTTAGCCTGGAGCATGCTCAATCCCTGGTCGACCGCCACGCGGTCCGCCTGCAGGTTGCTGGCCTCAAACGTCGCCACCAGAAGCGCTAATAGCCTGTAACTCTCGCCACATAAGCGGTATACTAAAGCCGTAAGGCTTATGGTGTAGACAAACAGATGAGAGCGTTGCGTACAAATCGAAGAGGTCAGCACGCACAGCGGCATCGGCCCGGCTTGCTGATGGCCATCCGCCAGGGCGCGCGTCAGCAGGCAGAGTATCATGGCAATTGGCCATTCTCCCGGCACCTCAAGCGGATGCTCGCCACCGCCGGGCATAGTTGGGCGACGGCCGAGCACGCGGTGTTCGGGCGACGGATTAAGCGATTCTTTGGCAAGGGTTTCGGCTGGCTGGCGGTGTTGGTACCGTGGCGGTTGCAGCTGTGGTTTCCCCGCTCGCTCGAGCGGCGGCGCTGGCGGCTGACGTACAAAGCCCTGGCGTTTATCTTGCTCATTGTCCTGCCGGTCGCGCTCATTGTCCGTCATGACCTCATTGCTCAGCGCTACGTTCTGTCGGCGGCTACGCGGCAATTGGTCGGCCCGCCGGTGGTGCAACTGGATAAGCAATTAACCTACCATGCAAAAACCGGTCAGTACCAGTACAACCCCGGAGCCGCTAACGGCATCAAGGCGCCGAGCGATGGTAAGGGTGACCAAGGGCTGGCGATTGGCGGCGCCAAATATTACGGCGTGTCGCTGGCCAAACGTGCGGATGGCGGCCAAACCTACACCGATGCTGCCACCAAGTTATCCTTTAGTCTGGTGCCTAAGTTCGGCCAGCTGGATGGCAAACATCTGGATGGTCATGTCGTCTATCCGTTCGGTCAAGGGCAAGTGGTCTACACCCTCAAGGATAATGGCCTGAAGGAAGATGTCGTCATCGCCAAACCGACCAATAGCGCCACACTTACCTACCAGTTGCAATTGCCTGACACGCTGGAAGCAAAGCTCCAGCCCGACGGCAGCATCGGTATCTTTAGTGCCAATCCGGCTTTGTTCGGCAATATCTCCTACGGCAGCGACAAAGACCAGCAAGCCGTCCAGAAAGCCCGCACCAGTGGCGAGAAGACCAACCTTGTATTCACCATCCCGGCCCCGGTGATTAAGCAATCCGGCGGCCAGATGGCCGGCCCACAAGCCAAATTTTCCCTGGATGGCAACGCCCTGACCGTCACTGCTACGCATTTGCAAAACCTTAGCTATCCCATTGCTATTGACCCGAGTGTCGTAGTACAAAGCGCCAACGGGTTTACCAGTGGAAATGACGAAGATAATAGCTCGCTCATCAGCACCAGCTCCGTAAGCCGGGGCGCCCTAACGGGCGGGGCGTTGGGTACTTGGGCGAGCGCCAACACCGGTACGACTTTCGGTGCCCGTAGCGGTGTTACCACCATTGCGTACAATGGGTATCTGTATGCTGTGGGCGGCTCGCCCAGCGCCGCTACGAGCTTAACCGATGTCTATTACGCGCCGTTGCTTAGTAACGGACAGGTTGGCAACTGGACGCAGACGAACAGCATACTGGTTTCGCGCACTACTACATCGCTTATTACGTATAACGGGTACTTGTATATGGTTGGGGGGAATAACCTGGGCAATACGCCGTTTGATGACGCCGAGTACGCACTCATCTGTACCGGCAGCAACACTGGCAAGGGCGGCTGTTCTTCCACAGCCGGCAGTCTTGGTACTTGGCTCTATGCCAATGGTACGGCTACACAAGGCGGTTCGGCCGGCAGTTCGGTCGACGGCAGCCGATTGAATAAGGCAGTCTCACTGGCGATGACGGTGGCCTACAATGACACCATGTATGTTATGGGTGGCTGCACCCAGCAGCCAATTGCCTGTACTGCCGAAACAAACGTCGTGCAGGTGGCCCACATCAGGGGTGACGGTACATTGAGTACCTGGGTAAATCAAGGCACGTTACCCACTAACAGGTATGGCGGCGGTGCGGCGGCATACAATAATCATATATATATTTTGGGTGGTTGCACGGCCCTTGGCATTAACTGTACCGCCTCGACCGGAGATACCATCATAGCTCCTATAAATAGCGATGGCACGCTGGGATCTTGGGCAACCTCGGCCTATACCTTTGCTTCGCCGTATGTTGGCATCAGCGCGTATGTCTACCGTGGCTATTTATATTACTTCGATGGCTCAACGGGCGGCACTAATGCCAATTACGCCCAATATGCTCCGATATATGCCAGCGGTCTTATCGGGCCATGGAGTACTACCAGTACATTTGCGACGCCAACATCGAATGCCGGCTACACCGTCTATAACGGCTACGCCTACCAAGTGGGTGGCTGTACTGCCAGCTCCACCAACTGCAATACCTACACGAACACGATTGCCTCGGCGGCTATAAATTCGACCGGCGCGACTGGAACATACCAAACTAGCCCGAATACAATCGAAACTGATGGCATTTTCGATGCCACAAGTGTAGCTTACGGTGGGCACCTGTACATTCTTGGTGGCGCCAATGGCTATAACGTTAACAGCGCTGTAAGCAACGTCTATTACACGACTCTGAATGCCGATGGCAGCACTGGTAGCTGGGGTACGACGAGCCCATTTACTACCGCACGGCTTGGCCCCGCCGCAGTTGCATATAACGGCTATATGTACGTCATGGGCGGGTATCACACCGGTAGCGATACCAGCTGCTCGGCAGCAAGCGCTCAGTACTGCGATGATGTGCAAAAAGCGGCCATAAACAGCGATGGGACCCTTGGGACATGGTCGAGCGTGGGTAGTAGATACTCTGCGACCGGCCGGGCATTTTTGGGAGCCGCAGCCTATGACGGCTATTTGTACATCATGGGTGGCGACTACAATAACAATTCCAGCGTCTCTGCGGAGACGGACGTGGGGCAAATTCAGTCTGATGGTAGCATAGCTAGCTGGACTACAACCGGCAGCCTGGTTCAATCCCAGTCGGAGTTTGCCGTTGCGCAAGCTGGGCCGTATGTGTATTTGCTGGGCGGACGCCTCGGCGGTGGTAGTGTTTACAATAATTATATCCAGTATGCGACTCTTACGAGTGGCGGAACTACTACCTGGGCAAGCGCCAATAACTTCTTTACTAATGCTCGAAATAACCTTACCGGTGGCGCCAGTAATGGTTTTGTGTATATCACTGGTGGTCAATATGGCGCCGGTACAAATAACTACAATGATACGCAGTATGCTCGCATTTGTATGGACACCTCGACAACGGATGGTTGTAATGGCACGGTCGGTACGCTCGGCACATGGCATGCCACGAGTAGCTTTACGACCGCTCGAGGAGGCCAAGCGGGAACAATTTACAATGGTTACATCTATGTCATGGGGGGGTGCTCGAACTGGGGACTCTTTGGTAACTGTGGCTCCTCTGCTACGTTGCTCAACGATCTCCAGTATGCCCCGCTGAATAACGGCGGGCCAGGCTCAACCGGCAGCTGGTCCAGCACGAGTAGCTTCAATAGTGTACGGCAGGGAGCAAAAAGTGTAGCCTACGACGGATACCTATATGTTCTAGGTGGGCAATCTAATGTCGGACAAGCATTTTCCTATACCGGTGCTAGCCAAACCTATACCGTGCCGGCTGGGCTCACTAAGCTGACAATCGAAGCCTACGGCGCCCAGGGGGGTACGGGCTGTACTCCATCTGCTGCCGCCGGACTAGGTGGCTATGCCAGAGAAACCATAAACGTCACGCCAGGGGAAACACTACAAATAAATGTTGGCGGCCAGGGTGGCAATGGTGCCTGCAGCGGTACGACGGCCGGCGGAACAGGCGGCTTTGGCGGTGGCGGTACAGGCGGCACTAATGGAAGCAACGGTAGTGCGAGCTCTGGTGGCGGCGGTGGCGGTGGTGCCTCCGATGTTCGCCAAGCTGGCACGGCTTTGAGCAATCGTGTCCTTGTAGCTGGCGGTGGCGGTGGCGGCGGCTCCTCAAGCTCAAGTGCCACTGGTGGCGGTGGTGGTGACACTTCAGGTGCTGCTGGTGGCGGCGGCGGTGGCGGCGGCGGTACGCAAAGCGCCGGGGGCGCAGCAGGCGGCAATGACTCAACAGCAGGAGGCACACCGACACAAGATAAGGGTGGTACCGGTGGTTCAAGGAGCGCGTTAGGTGGCATCTCCGGCGGTGGCGGTGGTGGTGGTGGCTACTACGGCGGTGGCGGTGGCGGTGACAATACTGGGTCAATAGGCGGTGGCGGTGGCGGCTCAGGGTACGTATTGCCCACCGCTACAAATGGTACGATGCAGACTGGTCAAAGAAGCGGCAACGGTTTAGTCAACATATTACTCCCCACCTACTTCAATGACGTCCAATATGCCAAGATAAGCGCCACCGGAGCGCTCGCCAGCGATGCCGGTTGCGGCAGCGCCTGGTGCACGACCACTAGCTTTGGCACGGCCCGCTCGAACTTTGCGGCCCAGGTATATAACGGCTATCTCTACATTATGGGGGGCGAGAACAGCACGACGCATTTCAATGATGTCCAGTACGCCAAACTGACCAGTAGCGGCGCTATTGCAGCTAATTCCGGTTGCGGCAGTGCCTGGTGCACCTCCAGTTCATTTGCGACCGCCCGTTCCGGCCTCTCGTCGGCTATTAATAATGGGTATCTATATCTGCTGGGCGGCACTGATGGTAGCAGCGTCTACAACACCGTCCAATACGCCCAGCTCACCTCTACGGGAGCGCTCGCCAGCGATGCCGGCTGTGGTAGCGCCTGGTGCACAACCACTGGTTTCACGACCGCCCGCTCCGGTCATACCAGCGTAGTCAATAACGGATATGTATATGTGCTCGGCGGCACCAATGGCACTAATTTATATAGCGACACGCAGTATGCCAAACTGAACTCCAATGGCGCCATTAGTTCCAACTCCGGCTGCGGCTCGGCGTGGTGTACGACCACCGCCTTCCCTATTGCCCGCAGCGGGCACACCAGCTGGGTGTATGACGGATATATGTACGTAGCGGGTGGCCTATCCAGTAGCTCGACATATCTAAACGATGTGCAATTCGCCCCCATACTGCCGGGCGGCGTGCTGGGCAATTGGCAGTCTGGGACGACGACCTTTAGCACCGCCCGCGGCAGTCAGGCGTCGGCTGTCTACAATGGCTATGCCTATATCCTGGGTGGTTGCACGTCCGGCTCGCCCTGCATTACGTACGCCAACGATGTGCAATACGCCCCGCTCCAATCTATTCCCCGCATCGCCCACTATTCCAGGCTGATAGATTTGGGCAGCACCATCAATGGCAATGCCGGCAGTGACCCGACTGTCACGCGCTACAGTGTCAGCGCAAGCGGCAATGGCGTGACCAATAACTGTATTAGCGGGGCCAATGTCACGACAAAAACGTTCGGTACCGCCAGTTGCATAAATAATATTACGAGCACCTCACCCACTGTCTGGCAAAATACCGGCCGCTTCGTGTTCGTCGATGTTACCCTCGACGATACACAGTCGGCCACTTTCCCGGACAGCTCCGGTTCGCCGGCCACGCTGAATGAGGTTGATATGTATTTTCACCCTTCTCCTGACCGGCGGCTGCGCGGGGGCAAAACTTTCACCGACATGAACGCCGGCCAAAGTAAAAACGGCATCCCGTCACAGCAGATACTCGACACCGGCGGCACGCTGTAAAGCTTCGGTTACTACTTTAGCTTGCTGGTGCAGAAGGCGCAGCGGGTGGCGTTGACGGGGATAGTGCTGAGACATTCAGGGCATTTTTTGTCGGTGGGATCTTCCGGCTTTTTGTTGCGGGCGGCGCGGGCTTGCAGCTTGTTGAGCGGCTGGACTACCAGGAAAAACACGACAGCCGCAATAACAATAAACGAAATAACAAAATTAATGACATCGCCGTACAAAAATGTACTGCCGTGCAGCTTGAAAGTGAGCTTAGAAAAATCGTGCTGTCCGCCGATAGCGGCAATCAGCGGCGTGATAATGTCTTTGACGACAGCTTGCACGACATTATTGAATGCTGCGCCGACGACCACGGCGACGGCCAGATCGACCACATTGCCGCGCATAATAAATTTCTTAAATTCTGCTAACATAGTGCCTCCTTGGCGGTTGGTAATTACAGACATAATATAACGCTGCGCTAGCGGTACTGTAAAAAATCGTGCAGCTCCCCGCCAAACTACACAGTTCAATGGCCATGGCGGCTTGATAACGACGACCGGCAAGGTTTATACTGGCCCACTGTGCTAAATATCACAAAAAGGACGTAAGTATAGATGGAGCGTAGTGCGACCGCCTCCTTGGCGGCTATAAATGTAATGGAGGAAGAAACTATGAATCAATCATTGGAAGTGTTGGCCGTGACCGATTTTGGTCCGGGCAATAAAGGTACAATTGGTCGGAAAATGGCCGAACCCGAATGTCGGCAGCTGGCAGCGGAAGCCAGCGACGAAAAGTACCGCCGCCGGCCAACCAATCGCTGGATTTGCGTCGACAAGCGCCTGGCAAAACCGGAGCACCGTGTGCCGACAGCCGAGGGCGAAGCCGATCCGCAGACAGCCGGCGGGATAATAATTACCGACACGGCAGCGAGTTTCATGGCAGACGCCGGCGGACCTAAATTGAGTGAGCGGATTCCCACTTATACCAAAGCTGCGCTTGCCGACGGCTTGCGGCCGGTCATGCACGGCGATGGTCATGGCGCGGCCGGCTGCGGCGCCAACAAAACTTTACGCAGCTCGCTGCAATCCAACGGCGAAAATATCGAAGTGGTCGTGCCGCTGGCGCAAACCGTCTGCGCGTATTTGAAAATCGAGAGTTGGATCGACGAGCCAGCCATCCGGCAGTCCGTCTTAACCGGTCAGGCCAACGCCGCCAATGACAAATTGTGGGATATTACACCCGAGGAAGTTACCGAGCTGGCGATTGCGAACGGTGCCGAGTACGAAGAACTGGAGGGCGAGCACGACGAGGCGATTACGCGTGTGGACGTCAGCGACGATGCGTTTGACAAGTCGGCTTTTGCCGCCGATCATACCAGCGCCGAAGATTCTGTCGGCGCGTTCGTAGCGACGCTCGGCGCGTTGCGGAACGAAAATTTCCGTCGTGCCAAAACGCACGGTCAAACCGAGCAAGACGCGGCGCTCAAAACTATGCGAGACGTGCTGTTTAACATCGGTGTCTGCAAGGAGTTGAGTAGCGAGGACATGGCCCTGGTTCTCCTCGGCTAGGCCGTACCGGTAATCTTATACTTTACAAATCCCTAAGCAGGCGGTACCCTAAGGAACATAACTAAGGAGGGTTCCATGGAACTGTGGAGAAAGAAATTCGCCATGTTGGCGGCGGAGTTTTTAGGTACCGGCTTTTTGACGCTGGTAGTCCTGGCGGTACAGCGTTCGACTATCGGTGTGCCGTATTTTGTGGCGATTGCGGCCGGTTTTGCCGTCGCGGCGCTGATGTACGTTTTTAGCAATGTGTCTGGCGCACACCTCAATCCTCTTGTCACCATTGGTTTGTGGAGCGCTCGCAAGGTCAAGACTATTCCGGCCGCACTGTACCTCATCGTGCAGGTGCTGGGTGGTTGGGCAGCTTACGGCGTGTACACGTACTTCGTCAACAGCAGCTTGCCGCTGCTGAACGGCCACATCACCTCCCACTTGTACGTGGCTGAGGGCGTTGGTGCGTTCGTGTTTGCCTTTGTCTGGGCAGCGGCCGCGGCGCGGCGTTTGTCGCACGCAGTGGCCGGTGTCGGCTTTGCCGTCGGTATCATCATCGCCGCGGCAGCTTCGGTCGGCATCATCAACCCGGCTCTCGCCCTTGGCGAACGCGCCTGGGTGTTCTGGGGCTCGACCGGCTGGATTGTCTACGTATTGGCACCGGTTATCGGTGGCATCGTGGGCTTTAACCTGTACGACCTAATCTTCGGCGATGCCCGCAGCTGGTCCTTGGCCAAAGTCGGCGTCGGTACTCGCAAGCCGGCAGCTAGCACCACTGCAGCGAAGTCAACGGCCAGCAAGTCAACGGCTGCCAAGTCCAAAACGACTGCGCGCAAAACTACTGCCAAAAAGCGCAAGTAGTTTAAATTAAAATACAATAATTAAAACCGTCCGCTGGCCAACAAGCGGACGGTTTTTTAATGCCCAAAGTTTATATTGGGTGACTGCAAAAAGTATGGTCTTTGCCTGGTGGGTAATTTCCGGCCTGAAGTTGCTCCACCATCGTTTGTAGTTTATCAGTCATCGTAGCGAGTGATTTTGCCTGCTTTTTGACCGAGCCGAGCTGGCCGGTTTCGACAAAATCGAGGCTCAGGAGCGCCGGCATTTCATCATGTGTCAATTGCCAGGCCAGTGCGTACAGCGTCAGTTGTTTGCTGCCGGTGGCGCGGCTTTTGGCCTGTTCGGGTGTGGTCACGCTGGTACCGGTTTTGAAGTCGCGAATTTCTACGCCTTGCTCCAATTGATACACTGCGTCGATGCGGCCGATAATTTTCAACGGCGTGTCCGGCAGTATCACGCCAAATGCCTGCTCGGTGAGCAGCGGCAACGGGTCGCTCGCAAAGCGCTCATAAATGGCCTCGACCGATTTGAGCGCCTGAGCATGGGCGCGCTCGCGCGAGCGGGCCGTAGCGTAGCCGGTGGTCGGCAGTGCGGCTTTGACTTGCTCGGCAATTTGTTCGAGGCTGGGTATTTGGCCGGCCTGGCGGCCGTTGTGGATGGCTTCGATAGCAGCGTGGATGACGGTCCCGTAGGCGAGCCGCGGGTCGGCCGGCTGCGGTATGCCCAGCACGAATTTGTAATAAAAATCGAGCGGACAATCCAGCCAGCAGCTGATTTGGCTGACGCTTAAAGCAAGTTTGTCGCCGTCGTGCATCGCAGCTGGTAGCGGCACTGTCTGAACGGATTGATTGGTAGTGGCTGGCGCGAATAATTCCAGGCTGGCTTGATTGTCTTCGGCAATGTCGGCGATTGGCTCGCTGCCCAGCAGCTCCGCCAAGAAACGCGACGGTCGGCGCGGCGCCCCGCTGCCGTGACGATCGGCCCAGCTCAAAAACAGTTCCTGCTTGGCGCGGGTCGCGGCTACGTACATCAATCGGCGTTCCTCGGCCATGTGTTCGTCGGCCTGGCTGGCGACAGCTTGCAGCGCGTCGGGCACTGCCAACTGGCCGCCACGGTTTTGCAGCGGGAACGAGCCCTCGGTGCAGTCGACGATATAGACCGTCTGCCACTCCAAGCCTTTGGCGCGGTGTACGCTCAGCACGTTTACCAGCTCGTCGGAAATATCGAGCGAAGCATCTTCAAAATCGCTGCCGGCCGCCATCAGCGCCGGTAAATTCAGCAAATAATGCTGCACGCTCGGTACGCCGGCAATGCGCTCGAACTCTTTCAGCGTTCGGAAAAACTGGCTGAGCGCCTGCCCTTGCTTCACCAACGCCGTGTCGGCCGCCGCCTGCCGGTACAGGCGGTTTTTCCAGCCGGATTCGTCGATAATTGCATAGGCCAGTTCGCCGACAGTTTGTGTGCTGCTGCCGGTCCGCCAGGCTTCAATTTGCTGCAGAGCTGCTTGGAATTTTGTGACAGCTGAATTTTTAATTATCTCGTTCAATTGCGCGTGTTCGCGTCGCGCGGCGGTTGCCAATGCAGCGAGCTCGTCTGGCGGCAAATTGAATAACGGCCCGCTGAGCGTATGGAACAATGCCAAGTCGTCTAGCGGGTCGGCCACGGCTTTGAGTGCTTCGATGAGCTGCCGAACGGCTGGCTGCGCGTACAACTCACTGGTAAGCCCGGCGATAGCGTGGTCGATGCCGTGCAGCGTCAGCGCTTCGTGAATTTTGGCGACGGTCTGGCTGCGCCGCGCCAACACCGCCAAACTGCTGGCTGCCTGCCCTGCCTCGAGCCGCCGCGCAATGTCACCGGCTACCCAGCCGAGCTCGGCATCGAGTGTGGTGAAATGCCGGGCGCACGGCGCCGGCCCACTGCCGACTTGGGCGTGCAGGCGCTTGTCCAAATTGTTGATGACTTCCAGCCGCTCGGGATTGTTGTTTTGAATCAGCCGGTAGGCCGCATCCAAAATCGGCTGGGTGGAGCGGTAATTTTCTATCAGCGTAATTTCCTGCGCATTTTTATAGCGCTTTTTAAAATCTAAAATATTAGCCAACGTGGCGCCGCGCCAACCGTAAATGCTTTGGTCGTCGTCGCCCACCACCATCAAGTTTGGCGATGAGCCGGCCAGCAGATCAATGAATGCCGATTGCATCGGGTTGGTGTCCTGAAATTCGTCGACCAGGATATAGCGGTAGCGGGCCTGCAGCGCTTTAAGCACGTTGGGCCGGGATTTTAAAAGCTCGATGGTCAGGAATAATTGGTCGTCGTAGTCGATGACGTTGTGCGCACGGCACAATTTTAAGTAGGTTTTATAAAATTGTGCGAGCTCCTGCTGTTTTTGCTTTTCCAGTTTTTCGGCATCATCGCCGGTCGGCAATGTCGCGGCGTATTTCTCGTATGCGTCCGGCTGTACCAATTGTTGCTTGAGTAGCGAGACGTAGCCGCGCAGCTTGTCGAGCTGGCCGTCCGGGTTGCTGACCGGCGCAAAATATTCGAGCTGAAATTCATCGAAATGTTCGCGCAAAAATACCAGCTGGCCGGTCTCGCCGAGCAGTCGCACGCTGCCGAGGCCGTACTCGCTGCCGTACATTTTGAGCAGGTCGGCGCCAAAGCCGTTGTAGGTGGCGATGGTCATGTCGAGCGCGCTGCCGAGCGAAATGTCGGCCACGCGGTTCTGCATTTCACCGGCGGCTTTCTCGGTAAAGGTTAGCGCCAGCAGCTGGCTGGCCGGTACTCCGTCTTTCAACAGCTGCAACAGCCGTTCAACAATGACCTTTGTCTTGCCGGTGCCCGCGCCGGCCACCACCAGCGCCGGACCATCTTTAATATCCACCGCTTGGCGCTGGGCGGGGTTTAATTGCACGGAATCGGAAGCCTCCATTGCATCTATTATCGCACGCAGGCGACGGCCAGCGAAAGATTAGTAAATATTGGCCTGCAGGCAGACCGGGCAGGATTCCTCGCTGATAAATTCGGTGGCCCACTGCTTGGTGGCGTCGGGCAGCGATTCGTAATCGAGAAAGCCTTTGAGGTCGCCGGCTTCACGCAAAAACCAGCCGACCCAGCCGTACAAACGTACCTTGCCCCACAGCACGGCTGCCCAGTGGTCGCCAGCCGGAATGACAGTGATTGGTTGTTTGGCGTTGTAGCTCTTCATATCTTTGCCGCTGGCTTGCCGCTTCAGATTTTCGGCCACGAAATCGCCGTCGTACAAGGCTGTCTGAGCCATGCCCGAATACGGTGTGTTGGCATTGTCGCCGATGACGAAAATATCCGGGTCGGACTGCAGGTAGGTGTCGACGTAGACTTTGCCGCGGGCATTGAGGGCAAAATTGTTAGCCTTGAAAAACGGACTGTTGGTCATGCCGGCCGTCCAAATAACGGTGTGGCTGCGGATGGGCTTGCCGTTTAGGATTAATTCGTCGGCCGTCTCGCCCTGCACTGCCTGACCGGTGTAAATTTTGACGCCCAGGCGTTTCAGTTGGCGGGTAATCATTCGCGAAGTGTCGCGTGGCATGCGTGGCAGCAGCCGCGGCGAGGCCTCAATTAAATCAATGTGGATAGCGCGGTGCTCGATGCCGTGCAGCTTCATGATGTGCTTCAAATAACGGCCCAGCGAACCGGCCAGCTCGATGCCGGTCGGACCGGCGCCGACGATGATGTAGTTAAGGTCCGGTTTGCGTTCGTCGGTGAGCTGTTGGTGGACGTGCGTCTTGAAGCGGCTGACTTCCTCGGCCGATTTGATGCCGTAGGCGTATTCCTCGAGCCCTTTGATGCCGAAATAATTGGTGATAACGCCGAGTGCCAAAATCAGCGAATCGAAGCCGAGCGTTTGCCCATCGGCAGTCGTAATTGTCTTGGCCCGCCGGTCGATGCTGCTGGCGACGCCTTGCACGAAATGCACGGGCTTGCCGGCAAACAAGTGCGCCAGCGGAATGCTGGCGTTGCTGGCTTTGGCGCCGGTGGCGGTGTGGTAGAGCGTGGGGTAATAGCGGAAATCGGCCCGCTCGCTCAGCAGCGTGACTTCGAAGCGTTCGTCGCCCGCCAGATTCAGCGCCGCTTTCAGGCCGCCGAAACCGCCGCCCACGATCAAAACTTTTTGTTTCTTCATAAGACAAACCTACGGTTTTTCTCATCGCGCCGGGCAAAAAAATGCGATTTTTTCCTCGGGCTGCTCTTTTCCCTTTCTTGTTCCTGACGCTTTATTTTATTGCGTATGTTTTCATTGTATCAAACCGCTAGCGGCTTGCAAGCGGGGCGCCTTTATGGTTACTCTATATGTAATGGACGAATTCAAACAAAAACTACAAAAGGCCGGCTTTAAGGGCGATGTCGACGACAGCGCGGCCGCCAAAGATTTTTACAGCCACGACGCCAGCATGTTCGAGCTGCGTCCGCAACTCATCGTCAAGCCCAAAGACGCTGCCGACGTACAAAAATTGGTCAAATTGGTCGGCGATAACAAAGCCGCGCAGCCCGAGCTGTCCGTCACCGCCCGCTCGGCGGGTACCGACATGTCCGGTGGCGCCATTAACGAATCAATCATCGTCGACTTCAACAAATATTTCACGAAGATTGAGGACGTCACGCTGACGAGCGCCCACGCCCAGCCGGGCGTGTTTTACCGCGATTTCGAGCCGGTCACACTAAAGCACGGCGCCCTGCTGCCGAGCTACCCGGCCAGCCGCGATTTATGCACCATTGGCGGCATGGTCAACAACAATTCCGGTGGCGAAAAATCGCTGGAATTTGGCAAGACCGAGAATTACGTCGCCAAACTGCGCGTGGTGTTTGCCGATGGCATCGAGCGTGAAGTCAAGCCGCTGACCAAGGCCGAGCTCGACATGAAAATGACCAAAAAAGATTTTGAAGGCGAAGTCTACCACCAGATTTTCGAGCTGGTCGACAAAAATTACGACGAAATTAAAAATGCCAAACCCCACGTCTCCAAAAATTCGACCGGCTACAACCTGTGGGACGTCTGGGACCGCGAAACGGGTATTTTTAACCTCTGCAATTTGATTGTCGGCGCCCAAGGCACGCTCGGTTTCGTTACCGACATTCATTTCAAATTAGTCCCGGCCAAAAAGCATTCCGGCTTGCTGGTTTTGTTCCTGCACGACATCGACGACCTCGGCGAAATTATCCCGAAAGTACTGGAGACCAAGCCGGCGACGTTCGAGAGTTTCGATGACGCCACGCTATGGCTGTCCATCCGCTTTATGCCCAGCTTCCTCAAAATGTTGGGCGTCAAAAAGTTCATTCATTTACTGCTGAGTCTTATTCCCGATGGCCTGCAGCTACTGCGCGGTATCCCCAAGCTCATCTTGATGGTCGAATATAATGGCGACACCGAGGAAGAAGTCCGTGCCAAAATTCATGCACTGCACCGGGACCTTAGCAGGCACAAAGCCCGCTACGAAATCAACGGTTTCGAAGAGGATGCTACCGAAGGAAAATCAGAGAAATTCTGGCTGATGCGCCGCCAGAGCTTCAATTTATTAAGGTCAAAAGTCAAAGACAAGCACACTGCTCCATTCATCGATGACTTGGTTGTGAATCCCGAATACCTGACGCAGTTTTTGCCCAAAATCCGCAAAATCATCAAAAAATATAAGCTGATGGCGACCATCGCCGGCCACATGGGCGACGGCAATTTCCACATTATTCCGCTGATGAAACTGGAAGACCCGAAAGACCGTGCCAAAATCCTGCCGGCCATGAAAGAAGTTGACGAATTAGTCCTAAAATACCACGGCGTATTGTCCGGCGAGCACAACGACGGCCTGGTGCGTGGCCCGTGGCTCGAGCAAGCCTACGGCAAATCGATGCTCGCCCACTTCCAAAAAGCCAAGCACATCATGGATCCGCAAGCCATCTTCAATCCGCACAAAAAAGCCACCGCCGACTGGGACTTCTCTTTTACCCACATCCGCGAACATTTCTAGGCTTTTAAATTTGGCGCATTTCCGCCGTTTTGTCTGTGCTGCTCCTCCGCTGTATTTCCGATACAGCTACGTCCGCTGCTCGCCAAGAACGACGAAACTGCACTCAAATTTAAGAAGCCTAGCCGGCCTCACTACAACTAAGCTTTCTGTAGTTTATTGGTGCCCGCCGGGCAGCTGACTTTGTCGCCTTCTTTTAGGGAGTTGTACAAATCTGCGCTGACGTTGCCGCGGCCGACCACGTAGTGCTTTTTCTTGCCGGTGTCGTCGCGTGTAACGTCCAATGTCCAGTAGGTTGTGCGCTCGCCATCTTCATCGATGTTCGTCCCCTGGCCTTTTTTAGTTACCACTCCTGTCCACGCTTCTGCCTTGCTTTTGCCGAATCCGAACATGGCCAAACTCCTTGATTATGAAATGATGTGATAATAATCCTGTCGTGACGTTTTTACAACAGGAAACTTAAGTAAGTTTTCCACAGTGGCACCTGAAATCAAATACTGCTAGTGCTAAAATGAAGGCAATGAACATTTCTCTGGATGGCAAGCGGGCGCTGGTGACCGGTGGGAATTCCGGCATTGGCGCGGCGATTGTGCAAGCACTGAGCGAGGCTGGCGCCAAGGTGGCAATTAATTATGTTTCACATCCCGAAGTGGCTCAAGCTATGGCACAAGCTATTTGGGATGCCGGCCGCGAAGCCATCACGATTGAGGCGGATATTTCCAACCCCGACGACGTCGAAGCGATGTTCGGCAAAATGGACACCGATTGGGGCGGCATCGACATTCTCATTAATAACGCTGGCATCGACGGCGCCGAAGCCCACGGCTGGGATATGAATGTCGAAGACTTTCAAAGAGTCATTCATATCAACCTGCTCGGCAATTATTACTGCGCTCGCGAAGCCTTGAAGCGGATGACAGCGCAAAAATCCGGCGTAGTTTTGTCGACGTCGAGCGTGCACGAAATGATCGCCTGGACCGGCCACAGCGCCTACACGGCCAGCAAAGCCGGCATCGGCATGATGAACAAAACCCTGGCGCAAGAGGCCGCGCCATATGGCGTCCGCGTGCTATCGCTAGCACCCGGCGCCATCAAAACGCCGATTAATAAAAATGTCTGGGACAACAAAGCCGGCCTCGACGACTTGCTGGAGAAAATCCCGCTCGGCCGCCTCGGCACGCCCGAAGACATTGCCAAAATGGCAGTAGTTTTGTGTTCGGATATCGCCGGCTACGTCACCGGTAGAACCATCTATGTTGACGGCGGGATGACGGATTACCCGGATTTTGCTCATGGTGGATAGTTTATTATCAAAAGACGAAATTCATAAAAAGGTTCGGGCGCTGCTCAAGGCCAACACCAACCACGGCTACTGCGAGTATTTTCAGCACGAATACTGGACGATTCACCCCTCGCCCGGCACGTATCCGTTCCAGTATTTTTGGGACAGTTGTCTGCATGCGTTTATTCTGACCTCACTCGGCGAAGCCGATTTAGCCGCCCGCAATTTCCGCAGTCTCTATGCAATGCAGCAGGAAGATGGTTTCGTTGGCCATATGCTTTATTGGAATAGGCTAATTCCGGGAGTCTGGACGGATAGTTTTCAGGCTAGATTTGCCGACCAGAATCGGCCGCATATGACGGCATTCATTCAGCCGCCACTATCGGCACAGGCTCTGCACAGAATTTGGTATCACACCAAAGACGACGACTTTTTGAAAGAAATGTTGCCGAAAGTAAAGAAGCATTTCGACTGGCTGGCGGCCAACCGCGATTTTGACGGCGATGGCTTATTAACGATTTTCAATATGTTCGAGTCCGGCATCGACTGGAAACCTTCGCAAGACGAGCTGTACTGCGACAAAACACGAGCCGCCGACGAGTTATATTCAAAAGTCATCGGCAACGATTTTAACAACTTCATAAATGATTACGACTATTCCAAGACAAAAGTGCGGATAAAAGAAGTCGCCGTAAACACCATTTACGCTCGGAATCTCGAAACGCTAGCCGAACTCTGCAAGCAAATCGGTGACAATGAGGCCGAAAAATACGACAAGCTGGCTAAGAAAGTTGCAGCTTCCATCCAAAAAGTTATGTATAGCGAGCAAGACGCCGCCTTTTGGGATGTAACGACCGGCGACAATCGGCCGCTCAAAACTTTGACTCCGACAATCTTCTTTCCAATTTCCCTGCCGAATACCACTCACGAGCAAGCTCAAAAAATCCTCGACCGTCACTTTCATAATAAAGACGAATTTGCGACCGAATTTCCTCTGCCGTCCGTGGCTGCAAACGATCCGAGCTATGACCCGAACGCCAGCAAATTCCTCTGGCGCGGCCCCACCTGGGCGCTGTACAACTGGTACATTTACCAGGCGCTGTTCTACCACGACTTCAAAGAAGAAGCCGAGACTTTAAGGAATTCTATTCACAAGCTAATGAGTCAATCCGGCTTTCGCGAATACTACAACCCATCCACCGGCGAAGGCGGCGGTGCCGAACACTTCACCTGGTCCGGCCTAATCGTCGATATGCTCGACGACAACAAATCCACCCCACACGTTTAACTAAAAATTGCAGCGCTTTTAATGCTTATAAAAAGAGCCGATTACTGAGCGTAGGGTCTCGATGAACCTAGTAAACTCCTAATATACGCAGGACCTAGCTCCAAGAGGCTAGACTTTGACTTCAAATTCCAACAGTCTAATTAGAAGATTATGGGCTGTGGTGTATGGCGTGTTGTCTCTGTTTTCTAGCTTTCTACAATTTTCGATTGCTTGCTCAACAACATGTCGATCTTCATCGAATAAATTCTCGAAAAACTGTAGATTGTTTTTTTTGTATTGTAAGTTTTTAATTTTGTTCCGGGCTGCTACAAAGTTCTTACTACGCTCTCGCATTTTCTTGCTAAGAAGATCTTCCAGTTTTCCCTTGGACGAATTTGTCGAAGAGAAGCAGAGATGCTGGAGAAGAACAATCTCAAACTGCGGGTCGGTGAATGCCAGATTAACTCTACACTTTTTTGCATACTCTTCGAGCTCTTTCAAACTGCAATTCATTTGATCTTTATCGCAAACCGCCCAAATCTCGATAGTCTCGTCCTTTTCAATATTTTGTTTCTTGCGTAATTCGTCGCATATTACCAGGGACTTGTTGATTAGCTCTTTGTGCTGATGCTGCTTACCTGCACCAGGGACTATCTCGACTTTTACGCTTCCCGTCCCTATACGACGAGCCTTCATCAGGGCCTTGAAATACTGGGGTTCAGTCTTTTTGCCTTCGCAACAGATGAGTATTATGCGTGGTTTTTGTGTTTGACCCTCCATTTTGCCACCTACTCATCAACCTCTATGTGGGGTTTTGCTCCATAGATACCTTCACGGTAGCGCTTCTCGAAGGACTCGCCAGCACGAACAGACTTGCCCGAAAGTGGTGTAATTACAGACTCTTCTGCGGCATTTTTTTCAATAAAGAATATATCTTCACGATCCAATAACTCTGAACCCATCAAAGCTGTGTCGTGAGTGTTGATTATGAGCTGGGCGCCATTCTTATTGTTCTCCGATTTGAATAGGCTAACCAGGAATTGGCACATATCTTGGTGAAGGTAGGATTCGAACTCATCAATATACAGTACTTTTCCATTGGCTAATGTGTCTAAAATAGGGGCAGCCAAACCAAAGAACTTACGTGTGCCTGTTGATTCGTGAGTCCCCATCTCGAGCATTCTTTCACCTATAAGTTTTTGATCAGAATCCCTTACGGCGTGGACGGTTTTGATAGAACTGTGCATATTGGCAGACAACTGCTTCTTAAAATCGTCGTTAAATGGCACCATTTCTAAAATTTCAGAGGGAACTTTGGTTTTCTCGATAGCAAAGTCGCGAATCCATAAATCTGCACTTTTCAGTAATTCTAGAACGGCATCGTGTCGATCATTTGAGCCTTCAGAGCTCTCGTCCAGCACTTTAAGGCTAAAGCCCATAGTCTCGTCTAGCTCGCCAGCCAGGATATTAAACTGCTTCAAAAAGTCAAAAACTGCATTCACATATTCTTTATTGCCTTCGCGGGCTCTCGTAATCAACAGCGCCGTATTTCTGGTGTCATCCAGTAAGGCTTGAGTAAATCCGTATTTTGAAAGTGTAGTTAGCTGAGTTTTTTTGCGGTCGAAAATCTTACGAGTTGAGTTAGGCCTAGCTTTGCTTCCAGTGAACTCTTTTAGGTATTCGTGTAAAACCTGCTTTTTTGTAGCCGTAAAACCATAGATCAAATGTTTGCCACTTTGAGTAAATTCTATCTCGAAAGAAGAAGGCAAAGTCTCGGATCCCTGCTTCAATAGGAACGGCTCTTGTGGCAGCTCGAAGAGGTTGGCGTTGTTAGAGTTCGTGATGACAAAGTGAAGGTAGCTCATAGCCTTGGCTAGATTGGATTTACCCCCAGAATTCGGACCATAAATAGCTGTAACTTTACGAGTTCCATTAGCCCCCCGAAAATCAATAGCCTGATCTCCATAGAAAGACCGAAAGTTTCTTAGTCTGAAGCCGAGTAATTGTGATTTATTCATAATCTAAGGTTAGCAAAAATATATATTTAAGTCAAGGTAGCGTCATTTTTTATCAAAAACAGTACTTAAATTATAGTAAATGAATTACCTAACTGAATTATTCATTAGATGCCGCTACTCAGCTAGGGGTTAATAACTGGTTATGGCGCCTATAGCTCTGGCGTATACTAGTGGTGGATGAGGGCTAAACAAAAATTGGTTTTGTGGATTTGTGTGTTGGCTTCGTTTGTGCCGTTTTTGGACGGGTCGGTGGTGAATGTGGCGTTGCCGGCAATTACGCGGGAGCTGGGTGGCGGTTTTGTGCTGCAGCAATGGGTGGTGGATGCTTACGCGCTGACGCTGGGTGCGTTTATGCTGGCGGCCGGATCGCTGGCGGATTTGTACGGCCGGCAGAAAGTTATGAAGATCGGCCTGTGGCTGTTTGGCATAACTTCCCTGGCCTGCGCGGCGGCGACTAATGGGCCGTTTTTGATCGGCGCGCGAGCGGCGCAAGGCGTGGCCGGCGCGCTGCTGGTACCGAGTTCGCTGGCGCTAATTATGGCTTATTTCGAAGGCAAGAGCGCCGGTAAAGCCATCGGCAGTTGGACGGCCTGGACCGGCATCGCTTTTGTCATCGGACCGCTGGTTGGCGGTGCGCTGGTGGATGCGGTTTCCTGGCGGCTGGTTTTTCTGATCAACGTTTTGCCGATTGCCCTCAACTTATTTTTACTCAAGCGGCTGGATTTTGTAGAAAAATTAGAACAAAAGACAAAGCTGGATTTAACCGGCGCAGTTTTGGGAGCCATCGGGCTAGCCGGAATTGTTTACGGGCTAATCGAGCAATCACGGCTGGGCTGGAGCAATCCGCAAGTCTATGCTTTGTTAATTGTTGGCGTACTCGCACTAGGCTTGTTTTTGTGGCGCGAAAACGTGGCTAAGGCGCCGATGTTACCGCCGGGATTGTTCAAAGCTCGCAACTTTTGGGTTGGCAACGTTTCGTCGTTTTTGATTTACGCCGGGCTGTCGCTGGCGAGTTTCGCAATTTCAATTTTCGTCCAGCAAGTCGGCGGCTACAGCGCTTTTGAGGCCGGGCTAGCGCTGCTGCCGACCACGATTATTATGTTTTTCTTGTCTTCGCGCTTTGGCGCGCTGGCCGGAAAATTTGGGCCGAGACTTTTTATGGCGCTCGGGCCGTTTATTGCGGCAATTGGCTTCGCCACGATGTATTTTGTCGATAAATCGGCTAACTACTGGCAACTTTTACCGGGAATTCTGCTATTTAGTATTGGATTATCAATCACGGTTGCTCCATTAACGACCGCGGTGCTTAGCGCCGTGTCGAACAAGCAATCCGGCATCGCCTCGGCCGCCAATAATGCCATAACACGTATTGCTGGGCTGATATCGGTAGCCGCAGTCGGCCCGCTAGTGGCGCACTCGCTAGGACTCAATGGCTTCCATAGCATTGCACTAGTAATGTCTGCGCTGATGCTAGCCGGCGCCATCGTTTCGGCGCTCGGGATTACCAATCGTCCGAAGCCGGTTACTAACTAATTTCCGGAGCGTATAATGGGTATGGAAGGTAGGTAAAATAAAAATGGATGAGCAAACAAATTTTCGGGCGCTGCAGGACTTTACTTTAAATAATTTGCCCAATCTTGATACTGTCGTGCTGGGGGCGCTGGAGATGCTGGCTGGTAAGGATTTGCCGGCGATTGATGTTAGTAAATTTCAGCGGCCGCTGGTGGTTGGCAGTGGCAATGCCGAGGCTACCGGGCGGATTATTTTTGATAAGAATGATGCCGTTTTTGCCAGTGAAAGTACCGTCGATGACAAGCTGGCAAACATCAAAGATATAGATGAAGTGATTATTGTCAGTGCCAGCGGCGGCAAGCACGCGCCGATTATCGCGGGCAAGGCCAAGGCCGCCGGTAAGCACGTTACGCTCATTACCAATACGCCGGGTTCGCCGGCGCAACAAGAACTTGGTGAGCAGGATTTAGCGGCCCACGTTTTCCCGAAAAACCGCGAGCCCTACACCTACAATACGAGCACTTATATGGCGATGATTCTGGGCTATACCCGCGAGAATCCGGCCGAAATCCAGCGGTTTATAAGAGAAAAAATCGACGCGCTGGAGCTGCCCGATTTCAGCAAATTTACTAAATACTATTTGATCGTGCCGCCGGAATTTGCCGGTATTATTCGGATGCTGCAAGTAAAGTTCATTGAGCTGTTTGGGCGCAATATTGCGCGCGATGTCGAGACGAGCGAATATGTCCGCCACGCCACCACGGTGGCGCCGAGCGATGAGATTTTCATTGCGTTTGGCGAGCCGAACGACACATGGGGCAAACCGGAAAATCGGTTGAACGTACCCCTCCCCGCGGGCGCCAATTACGGCGCGATGATGGCCGTCGGCTATTACGTTGTTGCACAAATCCAAAAAGCTCAGCCACAATACTTTAAGGAGAATATCGCCGAGTATTGCAAATTCATTTCCGGCGTTTTCGGTGAAGATATTGAGCCGATTGTGGAAGGAAACTTGAATTGACCTGGCAAGAAATCGTCTTGGCGCTTGGCCAAATATTATTTCTAGTCGCGCTGATTCCGTCAATCGTAACCAACGATAAGCCGGAGATTTACACCAGCGTGATGACGGGCCTGGTAGCGCTCAGCATTTCTATAACGTATATAACGCTGCACATCAAACTGGCTTCGATTATGGCGTTCTTAAACTTTGTGGCGTGGAGCATTTTAGCTATCCAAAAGCATCGTCAGCCGAAACATCTCAAGAAAAAGCGCCGCGCCAAGCCGATTTAATGCCGGCCGGCGCCAACCCGCGGCAGTATAATAATAAGCATGACCGTCTATACCATCGGGCATTCCACGCGCGAACTTACGGACTTTATTGAGATTTTGAAGGCCTACAAAATCGAGTTGCTGGCTGATGTGCGCACCGTGCCGCGGTCGCGGCATACGCCGCAGTTTAACGAGGACAATCTGGCGAAGGTTTTGCTGGAGAATGATATCGACTATCTTCATCTGGAAAAATTGGGCGGGCTGCGGCACACCCGTAAAGATTCGATTAATCTCGGCTGGCACAATACCAGTTTTCGCGGCTATGCCGACTACATGCAAGCCGAGGAATTTACGGCCGGTATCGAGGAACTATTAAAATTGGCCGAGGCTAAGACGACCGCCATTATGTGTGCCGAAGCGGTACCCTGGCGCTGCCACCGCTCGCTCATTGGCGATGCGCTGCTTGTACGCGGCCACACAGTGATTGATATCTTTGACGAAAAGAAGTCGCAGAACGAAAAATTGACCGACTTTGCGCATGTCGATGACCTGACCATTACCTACCCGGCAGCGGCATAGCGGTTGTGCTACAATGGGGGTAAAGCTTGAGCGGCTTTGTGAGAAACCCATGCGAAAAAAATACAGAATTATCCTGCCGATAGTGGCGGTGGCGTTGGTCGCGGCGCTGACGGCGTGGTATTTGAGCCGGCACAGTATTCCGGTGTTTGAGCCGCGCGGGCCGGTGGCGCACCAGGAACGCGGACTGATATTTTTGGCATTGATTCTGGCGGTGATTGTGGTAGTGCCAACCTTCGGGCTAACCATTTACATCGCCATAAAATACCGCGAGGAAAACCACACCGCCAAGACCAAGTATCGGCCGGATTTCGATCATAGTGTGCTGTTTGAGGGTTTGTGGTGGGGTATTCCCATCGTAATTATTGGCATCTTGAGTGTGGTGGCATGGAACAGTGCGCACTCGCTCGACCCGGCGCGGGCGCTTGCCTCCACCAAAAAGCCACTGACGGTGCAAGTGGTCTCACTTGACTGGAAATGGCTGTTCATTTACCCCGAGCAGCATATCGCCAGCGTGAATTTGGCAGAAATTCCGGCCAACACGCCGGTAGATTTTCAGGTAACGAGCGATACTATTATGAATTCGTTCTGGGTACCGCAGCTGGGCGGACAGATCTACTCGATGCCGGGCATGATTACGCAACTGCACCTGGAAGCTTCCAAGCTCGGCGATTATTTCGGCTCGCCGGCCAATATTGCGGGCCGTGGTTTTTCGCGGATGAATTTTACAGTGCGGGCGGCTAGCCAGAGCGATTACGACGCCTGGGTGCGCAAAGCCGAGGCTGCGCCGCGCAAGCTGACGGTCGCTAATTACCAACAATTGGCCAAGCCCAGCGATAACGTGCCGGTCTCGTATTACTCGTCGGTACCGGACGGTTTCCAAAAGGCCGTCGCCATGCAGTACATGATGCCGGACATGAGCCTGGCCAAGCAGCTGGGCACCGGCGCCAACACACAACCTGCTACCATGGATATGAACATGTCCAGCGATTCGACCAAGCAACAAATGGCCTGCCAAGATGGCAAATTCTGCGCCATGAAGAGCGCACCCGCAACCACCGAAAAGACCAGCTCACCGGCCAGCACCACCAAGATGTGTGGCACTATGCCAGCCGATATGAATATGAGTGGCATGGACGAGTCAAAGGCGGCGATGTCATGCTGAGTTTTGCGAGTTTCTGGCTGGGTAAATTGAACGTGCATTCGTTCCCGAGTGTGCCGATTACGCAGCTTGCCGCCATTGGCCTGGTCATTGGTGCAATTATTGTGATTGCGCTGATGACGTATTTCAAAAAGTGGGGCTGGTTGTGGCGCGAATGGCTGACGACGACCAATCACAAAAAGATTGGCATCATGTATGTGTTGGTGGCATTTCTGATGCTGCTGCGCGGCGGCAGCGATGCGCTGATGATCCGCGCCCAGCAGGCCACGAGCGTCGGCGCCAGCAACGGTCCCTTCCCGCCCGACATGTTTCAGCAAGTCTTTAGCGCGCACGGCACCATCATGATTTTCTTTGTGGCAATGGGGCTGATGTTTGGCATTATTAACCTCATCATGCCGCAGCAGCTCGGTAGTCGCGATGTCGCCTTTCCGTGGCTGAACGCGCTCAGTTTTTGGCTGTTTACGGCTGGGATGATTTTGGTGAATTTGTCTTTGGTAATCGGTGATTTCAGCGCCGCCGGCTGGCTGGCCTACCCGCCACTATCCGAGCTGAAATTCAGCCCCTCCGTCGGCGTAGATTATTGGATATGGTCGCTGGAAATTGCCGGGATTGGCAGTCTAATGTCGGGTATTAATTTCATGGTGACGATTCTCAAAAACCGCGCCAAAGGCATGAGCATGATGAAAATGCCGATGTTCCCGTGGACGGTATTCGGCAGTATGGTGCTGGTGGCATTCGCCTTCCCCATTTTGACAGTCACGCTGACGCTGTTGTACTTTGACCGCACGCTCGGCATGCACTTCTTCACGGCCGGCATGGGTGGCAATGCCATGATGTACGTCAACTTGATTTGGGCCTGGGGCCACCCGGAGGTGTATATTTTGGTACTGCCGGCATTTGGAATTTATTCCGAAGTCGTGGCGACATTTTCTCGCAAGCGATTGTTCGGTTACGCCAGTATGGTGTGGGCGGTTTGGGGTATTGTGTTCTTGAGTTTTTTGGTGTGGCTGCACCACTTCTTTACCATGGGCGCGGGCGCCGACGTCAACGGCGTGTTTGGTATCGCCACTATGCTGATTGCCATTCCGACGGGCGTCAAAATCTTCAACTGGCTGTTTACGATGTACCGCGGGCGGATTAAGTTTACGGCGCCGATGGTGTGGTTCATGGGCTTTGTGTTTCTCTTTACACTTGGCGGTGTCACTGGGGTTTTGATGGCGGTGCCGCCGATAGATTTCCAGGTGCATAATTCGCTGTTTTTGGTGGCGCACTTCCACACCATGATTGTGGCCGGCGTAGTCTTCGGCTTCATGGCGGGGCTGAATTATTGGTGGCCGAAAGTCTTTGGCTATAAACTCCATGATGGCCTGGGCAAATTGTCGGCCTGGTTGTGGATTGTCGGTTTTACATTGGCCTTTGGCCCGCTGTACATTTTGGGGTTAATGGGCGCTACCCGGCGGCTCGACCACTACTCCGCCTCGCTCGGCTGGCAGCCGCTGTTCATCGTGGCGGGCATTGGCGTGCTGGTGATAGCCGCCGGTGTGGCCGTGCAGGTATGGCAAGTTATTTACAGTACCGTGAAGCGTAAGGAAAACCGCGATTACAGCGGCGACCCGTGGGATGGCCGGACGTTGGAGTGGGCCACGGCTTCGCCGACGCAGGAGTACAATTTTGCCGTTTTACCGGAAGTCACCAGCCGTGACGGTTTGTGGGAAATGAAGCACCCGCGTGGCCATGATGTGCCCGATGTGCGCGTGCCGCAAACGGAATATCACGACATTCGCGTGCCGAAAAACTCCGGGCATCCGATTATTATTGCCGGCTTCGCTTTTCTGCTCGGTTTTGGCTGCATTTGGCACATTTGGTGGCTGGTGGTGGTGTCGCTCGTTGGCATTTTGGTAACGATTTTCGCGCACACGCTCAGTGATGACGACGGCGAGCGGATTATCCCCGCCAGTGAAGTGGCGGCCATTGAAGCGGCTTGGCAAGCCCGGAGGCAAAGGGCATAGCAATGGACTTACATACTTGGCACATTTTGGCCCAAAATCTGCGCTCCGATGCTCACGTACACATAAAGTACGCTGCGCTTCGGTGCTCGCTCTTGGACCAAACTGCACTCAAGTATGTAAGTCCAAACCTGCTCACCGCGGAAGGAGGGCTGCGTGGCTAGCTCGGATGAATTGACGATGTCTAAACAGGTGAAACTGTCGGAGGTCCGCCAGGAGCAATACGAGGGCGACAGTCGCACAATGCTCGGCTTTTGGATTTATATTATGACCGACTGCGTACTGTTTGCCAGCCTGTTTGCCGTCTATGCCGTGCTGCACGGCAACACGTTCGGTGGCCCGGGTGGCGACAAGTTGTTCGATAGCGGCAGCGTTCTTCTCGAAACACTGGCCCTGCTGACCAGCAGCTTTACCTGCGGCTTGGCAATGCTGGCGGCACACAAGAAGCAAAAGCAAGCCACGCTCGGCTGGCTGGCGGTGACGTTTGTGCTCGGCATTGTCTTCTTAATTATTGAAATTCACGAATTTGTCGGGCTGTACAGCGGCGGCAATAGCTGGCAGCGCAGCGGCTTTTTGTCGTCGTTCTTTGTGCTGGTCGGTACTCACGGGCTGCACATTACCATCGGTCTCAGCTGGATGGCGGCCATGTGCTACAAAATTTGGCGCGGTGGATTTAGGCGCGCCACCTTGCGACGGCTGAGCATGTTTAGTCTATTCTGGCACTTCCTCGACATCGTCTGGATTTTCATTTTCACGGTCGTTTATATGATGGGACTAGCGTGATGAGTGGCGAGCTAGATCTTTGGCACATTTCGGGCGCTAGCCTGCGCTCCGATACTCACGCACTATTAAGTGCGCTGCACTTCGGTGCTCGGCTATCATCCCGAACTGCACGCAAACATGTAGCTCGCTGGCTGGTGGTTTCCGGATCAATGTTCTTAGCGTCGGGGGTTTGTTATGGATAATTCTGCACAAAAAGTAATTCATGCCGAGCACGATACGGCGCGCGGGACATTGCGCAGCTATGCGACGGGGTTTGTGCTGTCGATTGTGTTTACGCTGGCGGCGTATTTCTCGGTAGTGCGGCATGTCTTTTCCGGTAAATTTTTACTGCTCATTTTGCTGGTGCTGGCGGTGATTCAGTTTTTCGTGCAGATATTTTATTTCCTGCACATCGGCAAGGAGACCAAGCCACGCTGGCGGGTACTGACGCTGTTTTTGATGATTTTCTTTGTCCTGGTGGTAGTGCTCGGCTCGATTTGGATTATGTACAACTTGAACTACCGCATGTCGCCAATGCGAATAAATCAGTATATGTCGCAGCAAGCTGGCGAGGGCTTTTAGCGGGTGGGTAGCCAACCACGAGCTGCCGGCCGTAGCGGGAGCATTGTCGCTAAGCCGTTGCCTGCTAATTCCCGCGCCGCGACTATTAAAAAATATTATTCGCTGACGAAACCGGGGGTTTTGTACGGCAATGTTATTACCGGCGTGGCTGGATTTTTGCTGGCGGTTGGTTATTTCCGAACGTTCCCTGTCGGACTGTTTATCGCCACAATTTTAGGGATGACATTAGTTATTGCTTCGGCTTGCGTGCTCAACAACGTGCTCGACCAAGACATCGACGCCATTATGGAGCGGACCAAAAAGCGGGCGGTGGCGCACGGCGATATTGCTAGCAGGCCGGCCAGCGTTTTTTCGGCAATTCTTGGTGTGCTTGGTATTGGTATTTTGGCGCTCTGGAGCAACTGGCTGGTGGTGGCGATTGGCGTGTTTGGATTTGTGACCTACGTGTGGCTGTACGGCGCGACCAGCAAGCGCAAATCAATTCACGGCACGCTGGTGGGCAGCATTTCCGGGGCGATGCCGGTACTGGCCGGCTACGTGGCGGTGGCGGATCGTTTCGACATGGCTGCTCTGCTGGTATTTTTGGCACTGTTTTTCTGGCAATTTCCGGAATTTTACTCGATTGCCATTTACCGTAAGAAAGAATACGCCGCCGCTGGCATTCCGGTAATGACAGTGGTCAAAGGCGTCAAAAATACACAGGTTCAAATTTTTATTTACACTGTTCTGTTCGTTATTTCGACCCTGCTGCTGACAATTTTTGGCTACACCGGCTGGATTTATTTTGCCGTTATGGCAGTGCTGGGTGCGTATTGGATTTGGCTTGGGTGGCAGGCTTTCGCTGCCAAAGACGCCGATGCCTGGGCGCGGCGCATGTTCCACTTTTCGCTCATGGCGCTGATGGCGTATTCGGCCATGCTGGCAATCGGGCCGTGGCTGCCTTGATTCGCCTGAGCGCCGGCGTATAATAGGCTTATGATTACATTGCTGGTGACACACATTTCGATTGCGGTACTGAGTCTTGGCTGGACGGCGTACTTGCTGGTGCGGCCCGCTCAGCGCCGGTTTTATGTCAGCTACGGGCTGATGGCGGCCACACTGGTGAGCGGTGCGGCGCTGGTTTTTGTGGCACATGGTAATGTGTTGCAGGCGACGATTAGCGGCTTGCTTTATCTGGCAGTTGCCGGACTGGGCACGTGGGCGGCACATTGGCGACAGCAGCGGCTATTGGCAGCCGAAACGGTTCGTATCGACAGCCGCCGCTAGTTTTTTTGAAAGCTGTCTTAAATTAATGGGTTGCGCCGGTTAAGCGCGGCGGACTACAATAGCGCTGATGATTAATACGGCGCTGCTGATTATTTTTGTATGCCTGGGAATTTATGGCTGGCTATGCGGCGTGGGCTGCGGCGTGGCTATGCTGCGGCTGCTGCCGAGCTCCAGTCTAATCCGTCAAGCCTTGCGGCTGTTTTCGCCGGCCTGGGAGCTGGTGAATTTGGTACTGCTGCTGGGCGCAGCCGCGTTTATTTTACTGTTTGGAAATAATATCGATGGCTTGCAGCACGCAGTGCAGCCCGGTTTGGTGCTGGGCATGGCGCTGCTGATGGTGCGGGTGTTACTGGTGGTGTATATGTCGCTGACGCACAAACGGACGGGTTTGACCGGCTGGAACTTGCTGTTCGGCGGCTTGAGTTTTGCGGTACCGCTGTGTTTTGGTGCCGTCGGCAGCCGGCTGCTGATCGGGCAAGTATTTTGGCTGAGTCCGACCGGCTGGGCGACGATGGTGGTGTTGCTGCTGGGCTTGCTGGCACTGGGTGTAGGCTTTGTCTATTTTGTGGTTGGGCAAACGCCGCACGACCGGCTGCGGCAAGTTTCGCGACTGGCGACTATTGCGCTAGTATTGGTCGTCGTAGCATGGCTGGGTGTGACGGTGGCGCACTTTACGCCGCATGTGTTGTCCCTGCCCTTTACGTATTTTGAGTACGCGAGCATATTCTTGCTGGTGTGCCAGCTCGGGTTGGGCTTGATTGCGCGCGAGCGCTATATGTGGTGGTTGTTGTCGGCATACGCGGTGGCGGCGCCAGTGCTGTTGTCGCTGGCCAACCGGCCGTATCTTGACTTTCCGCAGGTCACACTCGATGCCGCGCAGACCGGTGCACATGCCGCAGCCGAGGTGGTGGGATTGGCGATTGCCCTGCCGGTTGTGCTGTTGGTGCTGGGGCTTATTGCTTGGCGCTTGACGAGCGCTCGCCCGCAGCCGTCGGTGCGTTGACCAGCGGTAATTCAATTCGTACGGTAGTGCCGTGGCCTTCGCGGCTGGTGATGGTAATAACGCCGTCGTGCTGATCGACAATCAGCTTGGCGATGGACAGGCCGAGACCGAAACCGTCGGCACCAGTCTTGCTGCGCGAAGCGTCGGCACGGTAAAACCTATCAAAAACATGTGGTAATGCGGCCGCGCTGATGCCGCGACCGCGATCGGTGATGTCGATTATGGCGTACCGGTCGTTTTTACGGCTGGCAATGTCGATGCGGCTGCCGGCCGGGCTGTATTTGATGGCGTTATCGAGAATGATTACCAGCAGCTGTGTGAGGGCATCGCCATCGCCGTGCAGATTAACGGCCTTGACCTGGTTGTCGATGGCAATTTCTTTTAGTCCGGCCGTTTTTTCGACCTGGGCGATGGCACTGGCGACAATGGCGCGCAGGCGAACGGTTCCGAAGGCGGCTTGGGCGGCCTCGCTGTCGAGCTTGGTCAGGCGTAGCAGGCTGTTAATGAGCAAATCCATTTTGCCGGCGTCTTCGAGATTGCTCTCGAGCGCGCTTTTGAGCATGTCTTTGCCGGCTTTGGCGTCAAGCAGTGCCACTTCACTGCTCATCTTGAGCGAGGTCAGTGGTGTGCGAAGCTCGTGGCTGACATCGGCGGTGAAGCGTTTTTGCCGCTCGTGGGCGGCAGCAATCGGCTCAAGTGTACGGCGCGCCAGCAGGTAGGCTGCCAATCCGGCAGTCGCTAGCACCAGGATGTTGAAGTACACCAATTGCCACAAAATATGATGGGCGCCCTGGCTGACGTCGTTGCTGCGCACACGCAGGTCGGGATCGCTATTGAACACCGGAAATTCCTGAAAAATCCGCGCCGTCTGGTGGTGCAGCCCGAACGACAATTCGTCGACCGCCAGATGGTAGACCACCACACTGAAACCGATGCTAATGACCATGGCAATAGCCAGGTACCACATCGTCAGCTTAAAGGTAGCGGACGTAAACATGTGGGCGGGGCGACGATGGAATGTCATAGGGATTGCCATTAGTCGGCGGCGAGTTTATAACCGAAGCCGCGTAGCGTGTGGATGAGCGGTGGCTGAGATTTGAACGGCCGGTCGATTTTGCTGCGCAGGTAGCCGATGTAAACTTCAACGGTATTGGGCAGCACCAGCGCGTCCTCGTCCCAGACGTGATTGATAATCATATCTTTGGTGATGACTTGCCCTGGATGATGCATGAAATATTCCAGCAGGGCGAACTCCTTGTGTGACAATTTGATGGGTGTTTCGCCCCGGCGGACTTCGTAGTTGGCCGTGTCGAGCGTGAGATTGCCGATGGTGATGATACTGCCGGTATGTTGGACCGGCCGGCGCAACAGCGCTTTGACGCGCGCTACTAATTCCTCGAAAGAAAACGGCTTGACCAAATAATCGTCGGCGCCGCTGTTCAAGCCCTCGACCTTGTCGCCGAGGCTGCCGCGGGCCGTTAGCATGAGGATGGGCGTGCTGACCTTCTCGGCGCGGACACGCTTGCACAGCTCAACGCCGTCCAAACCCGGTAGCATGCGGTCAAGAATCACCAAATCGTAATCAGGGTCAACCGCGTGGCTGAATCCGCTTTCGCCATCGTGTACCACATCGACGGCAAAGCCCTTTAGCTCTAGCCCGCGCTTGATGGCGCCGGCTATTTTGACCTCGTCCTCGACTACTAATAATCGCATGCGTTCTATTATACTGCGCCGAATTTGAAAAGTAGCTGTAAAGGGTTGGTAAGTAAGTTTGCTTTCAGCTCGGACAGCTATGCTACGAGCATGAATTGTGGCGGAAATTGGGCCCGAATGCGGTATGATAAGTACGAACATTTTGATTTGTCATGTCTAAAAACCAACGCCCCCTTAACTCTATTGATGGTTTCGTACCTCGGCGAGCAGGTAATCGCCGCGCCATCGGTTTTGAGTCCGTCCAGCCTAAGCGTCCGCAGCCGACACCGGTCGTACCGCCGTCACGCCGCCCGGTCCAGCAGGAGCGCTTGATGTCCGGTCAAGGTCCGCGCATCGGCCAGACGCTGGCCTCGTACAGTCCGGCGCATAGCGGCGTGGCCGGTATGTCCGGCACCGCAGCGGTAGAAGACAATGTGCGTACGGGCGACAAGCCAGGCCGTTTCAAGCGCGCCCTGCACTCCTTGCGCACCAAGCGGTTTTGGAAGCGATTCGTGCTGGTACTGCTGGCGATTATTATCATTGTTGGCGGCTGGCTGGGCTTTAAGTTTTACCACGACATCGGCAAAATCTTCCACGGCAATATCTTCGGGTTTTTGCATGAAACGAAACTGCGCGGCGAGGACAGTGGCCATGTCAATATTCTGCTGGCCGGGAATTCGGCGGATGACAAGGGACACAATGGCGCCCAGCTGACCGATTCCATCATGATTATCAGCATCAATACCAAAGACCATAGCGGCTTCATGATGAGCATCCCGCGCGATTTGTGGGTGGACATCCCCAACAATGGCCACGCCAAAATCAATGAAGCGTACGTCGATGGTCAGGATGAGAATTTTAACCAAGCCGGCTACTTCCCCGGCGGCATGGGACTATTGCAGGAAGTTGTCCAGCAGAATTTTGGTATCAAAATAAATTATTACGCCCTGGTCAACTACGCAGCCATGCGCGACGCCGTCAATGCCGTCGGCGGTATCGACGTCACCATCAACAGTTGCGATCCGCGCGGGCTGTACGACCCGAACCGCGATTATGTTACCAATGGCCCGCTGGTAAATTTGAGCAACGGCAAACACCATCTCAATGGTGAGCAGGCACTCGACCTGGCACGGGCTCGTGGCGACCCGTCGGTGTACGGTTACAGCTACGGCTTCTGCGGCTCGGACTTTGATCGGACCCAGCATCAGCGCGAAGAGCTGCTGGCACTGCGGCAAAAAATCACCAGCGCCGGTGTGCTGACCAATCCTCTCAAGCTATCGAGTTTGCTCGATGCGCTGGGCAATAACGTCAAAACGGACTTTACGACCAGTGAAATGCGCCGCCTTTACGACCTCACCAAAGACATCAACGGTAGTGGTATAAAATCGGTCGGGCTGAACAATATTAATGGCAAAGATTTGCTGCAAAGCTACACCTCGCCGCTCGGCCAATCGGCCTTGGTGCCGGCCGCCGGCATGGATAATTTCAGTGCCATTGAGGCTTACATCAACCGTCTGCTCAGCAATAGTAAAGTTGCGCGCGAAGGCGCAAATGTTATTGTCCTGAATGCCACCAATACGTCGGGTCTGGCTGCCAAAGCCTCCAAAACGCTCGGCAGCAAAGGCATTGCCGTTAGCCAAGTTGCGGATGCCAGCGCCTTGCAATCGACCACCACCATTATCGACGCCAGCAAGGGTAAAATGCCAGCCACCAAAGCCTTGCTGACCAAGCTTTACGGCCAGCACGTGACCACCACTAACCCGTATGCCAACGTGTATGATGCCGATTTCATCGTCGTGCTCGGGGCCGATCAAGTTCCCGCTACCACCACCTCGACTCAACCGTAAGTAAAATTCTTCACAAACCTTTGCCGGCCGGCTCGCTATAGTGGGAATGGTAAAGGAGGCGCTTACAACGATGGCATCAAAACGAATCAGCTTATTGGTCCACTGGAGCGATAGCAGGCACGAGCAGCGCCTACGCAAGTATCGCCGCTAACGGCTTGGCAGATAGCAATTTCCGTAAAACAATGGGGGCGAGTACACTACACATAATGGCTACACTGACTAGCAATCGGCTTTTGACGTTGCTCGAAGCCTTCCCGACGAAGGCCTACAAAAAGGGTGAAATTATCTTGTTCCAGGGCGAGGCGCCACGGTCGGCTTACGTGGTCAAAAAGGGCGTTATCAAGGCATACAACTTGAGTAGTAACGGCGATGAAAAACCGATTGCCTTTTATAGCGAGCACAATGCCTTTCCCGGCTCGTGGGTGTACGGCCGGGTTCCGAGTGCCGTGTACTATTATGAAGCATTTACCGACGCCGAAATTTACGCGGTACCGCGCGACGAATACATTGCGGCCATCAAGAATGATCCGGCGACGTTGTACGAGGAACTCGAGCATTATGTAACCGACGAAGTCGGCAAAAGCATGCGCCTAAACGCCCTGCAGCATTCGCGCGCCAGCGACAAACTCATTTATACCCTGCACTACCTGGCGCTCAGCCATGGCAAGACAATCGGCCCGAATGCCGTCGAGCTGACACTCAACCTGACTCACCAAGACTTCGCCAATCTCACCGGCTTGACGCGCGAAACCACTGCCACCGAGCTGAACAAACTCAAAGGCCGCGGCGTCATCAGCTACAGCAAGCACTCACCCTACCGCATTGATGTCAAGAAGCTCAACGATGCGCTCAATGACCAGTTCATCGCCGAGCTGGACGTGACATTGTAGAAACTGATTTCTGCGGCAACGATTTGTTATTTTGCTGCGGCGGCTGGCTGCTTGCCATTCAACGCATCTTTGACGATGTGTGTCAGGTTTTGCGGCGCGGTCCAGGACTTGATAATGCAGCGGTGCGCGCCCAGCTTGTAGGCCTCGGTGACTTCCGGCGAGTTCTCCATGTTGGTAAAAATCAAGACCTTGACGTTCGGGTGCTGCTCGAGCAGTTCGTAATGCTGCAAAAACTCCAGCCCGCCCATTATCGGCATCAACAAATCGAGCAAAATCAAATCGGGATTGAATTTTTTGAGGGCGTCGAGCGCCTCCTCGCCATTGAATGCCGTGGCGACCTTGTAACCGCTTTTCTCGAGAATAATTTTATAGGCCGCGTTCAGGTCACGGTCATCTTCTACTACCAAAATATTTGCCATTCGTGCCTCCCGGTTAGCTGCGCTCATCCGCGCAACCATATATTAGTAGCATATACGAAACGGCAGGTTAGTGAAATATTTCACCCAAGCCGTATGGCGGTCACGAGCGCGGCAGGCTGAGATAGAAGGTGCTGCCCTTGCCTTCCTCGCTGTCAAACCAGATTTTACCACCCAGCGATTCGGTGAGGCCGCGCACCAGGTAGAGCCCCAGGCCGGTGCCGCTGGTTTCGCGGCGCACCACGTTGCCGGCCCGAAAAAATTTGGTGAAGATTTGCTCTTGAGCGCTTTTGGGGATGCCGAAGCCGCGGTCGTGCACCGATAGCACGGCGGCTTGGCGGCGGGCGCTGAGCCGCACGATAACGCGGCTGCCGTTGGGGCTGTACTTGATGGCATTACTGATTAAATTGTTGATAATTTCTTTTACCAGCAAGCCGTCGGTTTTGACGCGCACCAGCTTGGTGGCTTGCTCGAGTACCAGCTCGATTTCTTTTTCGGCGGCACTGTGCTGAAGTTCTTCAATGGCAACTTCAGCGAGGTTTTTGAGGTCGGTCGGCTTAGCGGCAACCCGGATATTGCCGCTCTCGATGCGTGTGATGTTCAGCAGTGTGCTGATGAGTTCGTTCATACGGTTGGCGGCGGCGGTGATGGTACGGAGCGATTGCCGCTGCTGGGCATTGGTCTTGCCCATATAGCCCTCCAGCAGCATGTGCGTGTAAGTTTTGATGGCCGACAGCGGCGTGCGCAGCTGGTGGGAAGCCAGTGAAATAAATTCGCTCTTCATGCGGTCGATTTCCAGCTCCGTGCTGACGTCACGGAACACTTCCACGGCGCCTACCGGCCGGTCTTTCAAAATTAGTGGTGACACCGTGACGGCTACCGGCACCAGTTGACCGTCCTTACGGCGGTAAAACATCTTCTCGGAAATCGACGCGCCGGTGAGAAACGCTTTGGTGATGGGCCGATCAATCAGGCTGATGGGTTGTTGCTGATTTTGGTCGAGTGCCACAATGGTCTGCGGGTACCACTTGCCCAGTACTTCGCTGCGTTTATAGCCGAGAATGCGCAGCGCCGCCGGGTTGATACGGGTGACGCGGCCGAATTCATCGGTGGCAATGGTGCCATCGCCAATGCTGTTAAAAACGGCGTCGGAGAGGGCGCGCTCCTCGGTTCGGCTGAGGCGTTTGTGGTGTTCGTCGGGCATAGTCTTACGACCGCGTTCCGTTATGTTGGCGGTCTTGGCTGGGCGGCCGCGACAGGCGCTCGAGCTGCTCGATATATTCGTCAACAATCTCGGCATCATCGGTCATGAGCGATACCGCCACACGGATCCAGTCGATAAGCTGACTGAGGTCGGCGAGCGTCAAAGCTTTCGGCATTTTGCCTAAATGGTTCTCCACCTGTCGGTCGATAAAGCGGTCGGCGGCCGGTCCCAAATAAATGTGGGTTATCCGCACCACCCGTTCGTAGACGCTTGCTCTCATCGCTGCCACGCCCGCTTACACCTCCTCCATGCGTTTGAGCCGCTGCGAGCCGGCTGCAATCAGCAAGTAGCCGGCGGCATACACCGCCAACAGGAGATAGATGATAAATACTAAATAGCTCAGTGTCAGCCCGCTCAATTGACTGATATCCGAGGTCAAATATTGCAGCGCGATGGATGTGGCAATAATCAATACAATGCCGCTGCCCAGCAGCAGTAGCGCCCGCCGATAAATTACTCCCTTAGTCTTTTTACTGTAACTAAAAATCTCATACGCCGCCATCAGCCCCATAAACCAGGCATACAAATACGGAATGATGATGGTAAACAGCACCAGCCACAGCGGCATGCGGAATGGGCTGGGGTGCAGCGTATAGATGTTGTGCAGCGTGATGTAGCAGTAAGCCACGCCGATGATGGTGAAGATGCCTACTAGCGCCCGCATACCGCCAATACTGATACGTGCCCGGCTGAGCCGCATCAACTGATTGGTGCCGACGCTGAGGTATGAAAACGCCAGGAGCGATAATGTAAGAGTGACGTAATGCTCGATAATAAGCGCCGCACTTGTAAAACCGGTCGCCTGGCGGGCGATGGCATTCAGTACCGCCGAGACGATGGCCGCAATCGGCAGACTCCAAGCCAGCCAGCGCAAGCCAATTGCCAGGCTGCGGTGTGCTTTGCCCTCGGAAGTCCTGCTCACCAGCTGGCTGAAGCCCTGAAACTTGGCATAGCCATAAAACGCCGCAAACCAGATCAAAACATACGGAATGCTCAGCGAAAACACCAGAATATGGTACGCCGGCGCTGTAATATGGTACGCCCGCAGCCGGGCTGCGTCCGGTGTCACTGTCAGCTGCAGCACTAAATACGCCACCGTCAAGAGCGCAAACAGTACATACGTTTTCGGCGCCTGCTTCACCTAAAGCACCTCCTCGCTTAGCGTAGTTGCTAACAGTATACGCCGCTCCGCCCGGAATTTTAAGCCACCTCGGTGTATACTGACGGCAACGGGAGGTACAAGTTATGAAAATGAAGAGCGTTTCGGGCCTGGTCTGTTACGTCAAAGATACTGCGGCGACGGCTGAATTTTACGAAACATTGGGCTTTGATTTTTACAAGCGCGAGCCCGACCACATTTCGATACATCTGAACTGGTTTTGGATTGACTTTCATCCGCAGGATAAAGAGAACAAGCCGGACTTCCAGCAGGAAGCCAACCTTGAATCAAAAGGCGCCGGGCTGTTCATTTACATCAGCGTCGAAAATGTCGATGAATTTTACGAAGGCGTGCTCGCCAAAGGTCTCACGCCCTCCAGTCAGCCGCGCGATTGGCCTTGGGGCAACCGCGAATTCGCCCTGCGCGACCCCGACGGTTACAAACTAGTCTTTTTCCAAAGACTCAAAAAATAATCTGGCTGGGGGTACAGGATTCGAACCTGTGAATGCCGGGACCAAAACCCGGTGCCTTACCACTTGGCCAACCCCCATCGTCGGAATTTACGCCTCTGCCTTGTTTTGCCTATTCGGCAAAAGCTTCGGCTTAAGGCTATATTCCTCCTCCCAAAATTCCATTCAGTCACTTCGTTCCTTGGACTGGAATTTTGTAGGCAAACCTTCGGTTTGTCCGGGACTCAAAAGCTTGAGCTACCGGGAAATTATAGTAAAAATAGCTGTTTTTGGCTAGTTGTAGGATGTGCCGCCGGTGATGTTGAAGAATTGTTCGAGGGTTTTGATGCCGGTTTTGTGCATTTCCTTAGCCAGTGGTTGGCCGACGTAGCGGAAGTGCCAGGTCTCGGTGCGGTAGCCGGTGATTTGCTCGAGTCCGGGTGCGTAGCGCAAGATGAAGCCGTAGCGCCAGGCATTGGCCGTAACCCACTGACCGCCCGGCGTGCTGCCGAAGCAATCGGTGATGCTGCAGCCGCCGCTGGCCAGGTCGACTGCCAGACCAGTTTGATGCTCGCTGTAGCCTGGGCGGGCACTCTCGGAATCTGCCTTGGCCTGCCCGTACGCGGCGACTTCGCTGTCGTAGGCGGCGACTTGGTCGCTGTAGCTGCGATAGCCGCTGGCGGCGGTCACCACGTAACCGGCTTGCTTGGCGCCCGCCAGCATTTGCTTGAGTGCGGCGGCAGCTGCGGCGCGCATCAGCTGGCCATTACCGACAGAGGTTAGATCGGTCGGGGCGTATGTTTTCGGAGTAAGCGGGTGTTGCTTATTGACCACGACCCAGATGCTGGCAGGATCGGTCGTGGAGTGAGCGGTTTTGTCAAAGGCTGGCGCTTTGCCGTCGGCGGGCTGCGTCTGGTGCGACTGTGGGTGAGCCGGGTTGTTTTGACCGGGTGCGCCGGCGTCGTTGTGCCGCCAAATGACCGCCAGAACAATGATGATGACGATGAGACCGGCGAGTGCTAGGGTGCGCTTCATAACTTTATTATACAAGCAAACGCGGCTGCTTGACTTGTCGATGGGGCGATTATTCGCTATATTTTTAGCAAGGGATACTTGCGAAATATGGCTCAAAAATCCAAACAAGCCACTGACTTCATCGTGCCGCTCAACATCAACGGCCTAGATGGCCGTTTGCTGACAATGCCGGCACCCAAGGCACACAAAGACCGCGAGATTTTGGTGGTGTACGGCCACCACTCCAGCCTGGAGCGCTGGTGGGGTTTCGCGCAGGCGCTCAACCGTTACGGTGCGGTGACAATGCCCGATTTGCCCGGGTTTGGCGGCATGGACAGCTTCTATAACATCGGTAAAAAGCCGGATCTCGACAATATGGCCGATTACCTGGCGAGCTTTATCAAGTTGCGTTACAAGCGCAAACCGGTCGCCATCGTGGCGCTGTCGTACGGCTTTTTGGTGGCGACGCGCATGCTGCAGCGCTACCCGGAATTGACCAAAAAAGTCGAGTTTCTGGTGAGCGCCGTCGGCTTTTCGCACTATGACGATTTCAAGTTCAGCAAAGCCCGCATGCGCTGGTACCGCACCGGTACGCAAATCGTGGCCACGCCGCCGGTGGCATTTGCCTTCCGCTATCTGGCGCTCAATGAGTGGATTCTACGGAAGGTGTACCACAAGACGTTTACGGCCAAGGACAAATTTATCGGTGCCGACGCCGAAATGACGGAGAAATTGATGGACATGGAAGTTGTGCTGTGGCACGCCAACGATGTCCGGACACACATGTTCACCACGCACGACATGCTGACGGTCGACAATTGCCAGCGGCGCATCGACTTGCCAATCTGGCACGTCTCGGCAGCGGCCGACCAGTACTTCGACGCCTACCGCGTGGAGCAGCACCTGCGGATTATTTTCAGTGAGTATCACGAGTGCAAGAACAAATCCATGCGTCACGCCCCCAGCGTGGTGGCCAGCGCCAAGGAAGCGGCCGTGCTTATTCCGCCGGAGCTGCGGCGCCAGTTGCTCGCCAAGCCGTGACGAGCTTTGGTATAATGGCTGGTAAGTTATGAAGATAGGCCTGGTCTGTCCGTACAACATGGCCCGAGGCGGTGCCGTGCGAGAAATTGTCCTGGAATTTCAGCGGGGTCTGAAAAGACGCGGTCACGATGTGCGGATTATTACTCCGACCCCGCGCGATGATGGCGATCATTACGACAAGACCGATATTATTTTTCTCGGCAACGGTGCCGATTTCCGCTCCCCACTGCACACTACGGCGCAATTTTCGGCCAGTATCGACACGCGTGAAATCGATGCCATGCTGAAAGCCGAGCAATTCGACATTTTGCACTTCCATGAGCCGTGGGTACCGGTACTGAGCCGCCAGATTGCCAGTCGTTCCAAGGCGGTCAATATCGCTACCTTTCACGCCAAGTTGCCCGAGACCATGATGAGCCGCACCGTCGCCCGCGTAGTGACGCCCTACACCAAATCCGAGCTCAAATATTTACATGCCCTCACCGCGGTGTCCGACGCCGCGGCCGAATACGTCAGTACGCTTACCGACGAACCGGTGACGATTATCCCTAACGGCATCAACCTCAAGCATTTCCAAACGCATAAGTATGACGACGCCCCTGAAAATCCGGTCAAAACCATTCTCTACATTGGCCGGCTGGAGCGTCGCAAGGGCGTCAAGTATCTGCTCAAAGCTTTTGCCGAGCTGCAGCAAAATGTCGACGCCCGGCTGCTGCTCGCCGGCGATGGTCCGGACCGGCGCAAGCTGGAAGTGCTGGTGGAGGAAATGGCGCTGGCGAATGTCGAATTTCTCGGCTTTGTCAGTGATGAAAAGAAGATGGAGCTGCTGCACACGGCCGATTTGTTTTGCTCGCCGGCAATTTATGGCGAAAGCTTTGGCATCGTGCTGCTCGAAGCGATGGCCTGCGGTCTGCCACTGGTGGCTGGCGACAATTCCGGCTACAAAGCCGTCATGCAGGAAATGGGTGCCCTATCGCTGGTGGATCCGCGCGCGACGGCCGAGTTCGCACGCCGCTTGCAGCTGCTGCTCACCGAAAACAGTCTGCGCAAAGATTGGCAAGCCTGGGCCAAAAGCTATATCAAACAGTTCGATTACCCCGCCATTATCCAGCGATACGAAGATTTATACACATACATGCTGGCCCACCATCGTCACCACATTAAAGCTTTGGAATAATGCAGCGGCTCAAGATTGGCTTAGTACTCGACGACACATTGGATACGCCCGACGGCGTGCAGCAATACGTGCTGGCGGTCGGCGGCTGGCTGGCAGGACAAGGCCACGATGTGCATTACCTGGTGGGCGAAACCAAGCGCAGCGATTTGCTGAATGTGCATAGCCTGAGCCGTAACGTAAAAGTAAAATTCAACGGTAACCGCATGTCGATGCCGCTGCCGGCTGGCAAACGCCACCTGCGCGCCTTTTTAGAGCGAGAAAAGTTCGATGTGCTGCATGTGCAAGTTCCCTACAGCCCACTGCTGGCCGGGAGGTTGCTGGCGGTTGCGCCGCGTGCGACGGCTGTTGTCGGCACATTTCATATTTTGCCCTATTCTCGGCTGGTGACGTTGGCTAACCGCGGGCTGGCACTGCTCAATCGCCGCTCCGGCCGGCGCTTTGATGCCCGGCTGGCAGTATCGGCACCGGCGGCCGAATTTGCCCGACAGGTTTACGGCTATCATGCGGTGGTGCTGCCGAACCCGATCGACACCAAAAAATATCTGGGGGCCAGCAGCAAGAGCCGCGACCTAACCATCGTGTTTCTCGGCCGGTTGGTGGAGCGCAAGGGTGCCCAGCACCTGCTGGCGGCAATAGCCTATCTGTGCGAACATCATTTATACACGGGTAATTTCCGCGTCTATATTGGCGGCAAGGGCGAGCTACTGGCGTCGCTAGAGCAATACGTGCAAGCGCATGACCTGGCCAAAATCGTCACCTTCGAGGGCTTTATCGACGAAGCCAAAAAGCCGGGCTTCCTGGCTCAGGCCGATATCGCCGTTTATCCCAGCACCAGCGGCGAGAGTTTCGGAATTGTGCTGCTGGAAGCCATGGCGGCCGCTCGTGGCGTGGTACTTGGCGGCGACAATCCGGGCTACGCTTCGGTGCTGGCTCCGCTGGCGCAGAATCAATTAATTGATCCGAAAAATACCGCTGAATTTGCACACACGTTAGCCGCCTGGCTCGATAATGCCGCCGGCCGCCAAGCTGCTGCTACCGCTCAAAAAAAGTATGTCCGGCAATACGATGTCGTCACCGTCGGCCAGGAATTAGTCAAAATCTACACCGAGGCATTGCGTCGGCGACGGAAAATGAGATAATACAGGCAAGCGATATGTCATTATTTCAGCGCAATAACAAACAAGAACTCAGTCTGACCATCAGCGCGCAGACGTTTGTGCGCGTTATTTTACTGATTATCGGCACGATTATTATCCTGGCGGCCATCCGCAAAGCTCAGCACGCGCTGGTGCTGGTGTTCATCGCCTTTTTCCTGGCGCTGGCGCTAAATGCCCCGGTGCAATGGGTACACCGCCACCTGCCGGGCAAGAAGCGTCGGCATAAAACGAACCGCGCGATGGCCACGACGGTTTCATTTTTGATTGTGATTATTCTCATCGGCGCCTTTTTGGCGCTGTTGGTGCCGCCGCTGGTACGCCAGACCCAGAAATTTATCAATGCCGCCCCCGGCCTGGTGCGCGATGTACGCTCGCAAAACAGCGAAGTCGGCAAATTCGTCCGCCAGCACCACCTGTCCGATCAGGTCAATAAGCTATCCTCGCAGCTGCAGAGCCGGCTTAAAAGTTACAGTGGCTCAGCCGTTACCACCATTTTGCATGTCGGCAGCAGCATTTTCTCCTTGCTGGCAATATTGGTAATGACCTTTATGATGCTGGTCGAAGGGCCGCGCTGGGTCAATTTCGGCAAGCGCCTCATCCCGCACCAGCATAAAAGAACGACCGCCAAGGTTGTCGGCGATATGTACCAGGTTGTCAGGGGTTATGTGAACGGTCAGGTGCTGCTGGCGGCAATTGCGGCGGCATTTCTGACGCCGGCACTGTTCATTCTGGGCGTCAGCTACCCGCTGGCACTCATCGTGGTGGTGTTCATCTGTGCGCTTATACCGCTGGTTGGGCACACCATCGGCGCTATTATTGTCACGCTGGTGGCGCTGTTTCACTCGCCGCTGGCAGCCATTATCATCCTGGCGTACTACATCTTTTACATTAATCTGGAAAATTACGTCATTCAGCCGCGCATCCAGTCCAATACTACCAACCTGTCACCGCTGCTGGTGTTCGTGGCGGTGGTAATCGGCCTGAGCTTCAGCGGCATTATTGGTGGTCTGGTGGCAATTCCGGCCATGGGCTGCTTGCGGGTGCTGGTACTCGATTTCGTCGACCGCCACAAACTGATGACCGAGCCGACCACCACCAAGCCTGCCTAGAGTGTAATTTATAGCCAATGCCAGATTGGCCCTTGGTCGGTGTCGCGCAGGCCGATGCCCTGCTGCTGCAGCTGGGCGCGCAGGTCATCGGATTTGCCCCATTCTTTGTGTGTGCGGGCGGTTTCGCGCTCGGCGATGAGTTGCTTTTGGGCTTCGCTAATGTCCGGCACTTGGCTCAATTTTAGGCCCAGCAAATTATCAATCCGCTCCAGCATGGTGATGAAATGATCGAGGCCGTAGCTGCCCAGCAATACGCTGTTGAGTTGGTTGCTGACTTCGCTCAGGTAGGCCAGCGCCGCCGGCGTGTTGAGGTCGGCCGAAACAATTTGCTCGATTTCCAACGGTACGTCTTCCAGACTGAAGGTGCCGAAATCGCGAATGTCCGGCCGGGCCTGCCAACGCAGTGCCGCCATCGCGCGGTAATCGTTCAGCCGGTTTTTGGCAGCTTCCATCGCTTCCCAGCTGAAGGTCGACTGCGTGCGGTAATGGCTCTCGAGCACTAGCAGACGCAGCGTCTCCAGGTCGTAGCCCTGCGCCTCAATGTCCTCCAAAGTAATCTGATTGTTCAGTGATTTCGATATCTTCTCGCCGCTAATCATGATGTGGTTGGTGTGCATCCAGTATTTGGCGAATTGCTGGCCGGTCGCCGCCTCGCTCTGCGCAATTTCATTGCTGTGGTGCACCGGAATGTGGTCGATGCCGCCGCTGTGGATGTCGAGCGTTTGGCCCAAATACTTCATTGACATGGCCGAACACTCGATGTGCCAGCCCGGAAAGCCGATGCCCCATGGGCTGGGCCATTCCATGTCACGCTGGCTGTTTTCCGGCGAAAACTTCCAGAGAGCAAAATCGGTAATATTGCGTTTTTCGGGGTTAAATTCGACTCGTTTGCCAGCCTGCTGTTCGTCGATATCGAGCTGCGCGAAGTCGCCGTAGCGCGGAAATTTGGCGGTGTCAAAATAAATGCCGTCACTCGTTTTATACGTAAATCCCTTTTCTTCCAGTACTTTGATAAGCGCAATTTGCTCGTCGATATGATGCGTGGCTTTGGGCAGTTTATCTGGCTGGCGGATGTTTAGTCGGTTGAGGCCGTTAATAAAGTAGCTGCTGTAAAACTCAGCCACTTCCCAGGCCGGTTTGTGCTCGCGCCGGGCGCCTTTTTCCAGCTTGTCCTCACCCTCGTCACCGTCGGAAACTAAATGTCCAACATCAGTAATGTTCATCACCCACTGCGGCTGATAGCCGTTGGCAGTCAGCGTCCGCACCAGCAAATCGTAGCGGATAAACGTGAACCAATTGCCAATGTGCGGATAATCATACACCGTCGGCCCGCAGGTGTACACCGTCACCGCCGGCGCCTTTTGCGGCACAAACTTTTCCACTTGCCTAGTGAGCGTGTTATACAGTTTCATGGTTTGCTTCCTGATTGAGGTTGTCCAGTAGTTGCGCGGCAAATTCGAGACAGTCGGTTTTGACCTTGGTGAAGGTTTGGCCGGGGCCAGTTTTGAAGCCGCTGGCGTAATCGTGGCCGCCACCGCCCATGTGTTCGGCTAATGTGCCGGCGATTGGCGCGCCGCTGTTGGCACGGATGGCGGCGGTAACGTGGCTGTCGTCGTAGGTTTTGAATACTATCGTCAATTTCACACCTAGCACCTGCAGCATGTCGAATTGCACCAACGGCGCCGGGTTGTACAGCGGACTGTATTCGTTGATTTCGTCTTGCGGAATCGTCACGTGAGCGATTTGGCCGCCGCCGGCAAATTCGGTACGCTCGATGAGCCGGCCCTTGTATTTATAAATCACCTCGGCCATTTTGCCGTACTGCCGACGCAATTCCTCGAGCTTTGGCCGGTTGGCGCCCAGCTCCGTTAAGTCGGCCATGACGCGGTAGGTGCTGGCTTTCGTTAATTCGTTGGTGAGGCCCTGGGTGTCGCCCAAAATCGAGCTCATGAGGTGCTCGGCTGCCTCGGCATTAACCTGCCAGTTGAATTTTTGGCTCAGATGGAAAATCAGCTCACCTGTCGAGGCAACCCCGGGGTCAATGATGCTGGCGGCGGCAAAATCGAGCGGCTTTTCGACGGTGGCGTGGTGGTCGAGCACAATAGACGGCTTAGCTTTAATCGCTCCCCACTTGCCGGCTTTTTCGAGCTGGTCAAATAAAGTAAACGTGCTGGCGTCGACGATGATGCTCAGGTCAAATTGGCTCGGCAGCTCGTTCAAAACCCGGTCCCAACCGCTCAAATAGCGCAGGTACGTTGGTGTATCGACGCCGCAGTACAGTGCCACATCCTTGCCCAAATCGCCCAGAATATGCTCAAGCGCCAGCGCGCTGCCCAAGCTATCGGCATCCGGATTATCGGCCTGCACGACGACAATCCGCTGCGCCGCCTCAACCAACTGCTTTATTTTTTCTTCCATTACCGAATATTGTACGGTGAAAGACTACATTTATAAAGCTTGGCGGCCTTCGAGCGCTCGACTGAGGGTAATTTGGTCGGCATATTCCAGGTCGACACCGATGGGCAGGCCGCGCGCCAGGCGGGTGACTTTTACCTTGCGGTCGGTGCCGATTTGTTGCTGAATGTACAGCGCGGTCGACTCGCCTTCGACGCTGGCGTTGGTGGCCAGGATGACTTCCTCGACCTTGTCGTCGTCGATGCGCTGGATTAATTCTTTGATATGTAAGTCTTCGGGGCCGATATTATCGATTGGTGACACCAACCCGCCCAGCACGTGGTAAGTGCCGTGGAAGGCGTTGGTTTTTTCCAGCGAGACAATATCGAGCGGCTCGGCCACCACCGCCACCAGCGCTTTGTCGCGCCGTGGGTCGTCATAAAGCGGCGAAACCTCTTGGTCGGCGGCAATGAGCGCAAACGTTTTCGGGCATTGTTTAATGCCGCCGTGCAGACCGCCCAATGCCTCAGCCAGCTGCGCCGCTTTGGCCGGTTCGCGCTTTAGCAAATAATAGGCATAGCGTTCGGCCGTGCGCGGCCCCACACCGGGCAAATTACCGAAGGCTTCAATCAAATTTTGTAAAGCTGGCGGAAGTAAATTCATGACTTTTTCATCTAAGCTACAGAACCTGCGTACTTGAGCGCAGTAATTGGGTCAAAATGTGCCAAGTACGCGGGTTCCTTCCCTAAAGGCCGAGGTCACCGAGCGCGCCCATGAAGGGCTGCATCTTTTCGGCGGCGATTTTTTGACTCTCGGAAATGGCTTCTTTGACGGCGTCTTCCACCCAGCGCTCGAGCTGGCCGATGTCGTCGAGGTCGACGTATTCCGGGTCGATGTGAATTTTCTTAATCTTCTGCTCACCGGTGATTTCGACTCGCACGGCACCGTCACCCTGCTCCACCTCGATGACCTGCTTTTGTAGTTCCTTTTGAATCTTCTTGACCCGCATGACCATCTTGGCTTGATCAAATTTACTCATACTAACTCCTTATTTCAACTTTAAATTATAGCAATATTACTTGCGGCTGTCGAAGGTGGCAACGGTTTGGCTGTTGTGTGGCCAGGCGACGAAATAGGCGCGCAGATTGTAAGCACAGGACAAGATAATAGCAAGGCCAATCAAGCCGAAGCCGATACCGCGTGCCAGTGGGTTATGCGGAAACACCCGTAGCCACTCGTGCAACACAAAACCGATGCCACCAGCCACCACCAGGTACACAATCGGCACCAGGATGCCGAAACTGACCGGCCCGCCGAGGGCAAAGAAAATCGCGCCGACAATAAACATGCCCAGCAGCAGCCGCGTGCGCGGCGCAGCAAAGTGCTTGCCATAAAACAAAACGCCGGCCACGGCCATGATTACGCCAAAGGCATTAAGTACCGGCAAGTGGTCGAGCCACGCCGCCGGATTGGCCGGTCCTTTCCAAATAAAGTAGCTGAGGCTATTTAACAAGCGGTGTAGCATTGCCGCCGGTGTGCCGTAGCTGGTTGGCAGCCCCAGCCATAGTTGGGCGAGCGATGGCTGAGCGATACAGGCTGCTACCAGCGGCGCCACTATGATTGCCAGCATAAGCACCAGCAAGGCACGCAGCCACCAGGCTTTCAAAGACTGCCAGCCCGCCACCAAGTGGCGTGGAGCAATACCAAGCAGGAGCAATTCCAGCCACACCATGCCGGGAACATACAGCAGTACAGCCAGCAGTGCCAGTGATAAGAACGCTGCCACCGGCGACTGCTCACGCCGCTCCCAGGCAATGTGCGTCGCCAGCAATGCCAATATTGCCCACAGATACACCGCATCGACTGTTCCCAGCCGTCCGGCGTGCAGTAGCCAGGTCGAGAACACGAACACCACACTGCCAAATGCCGCGGTGCGCACGCCATACCAGCGCCGCAAAATGTAAGTAAATGCCACCAGACTGAGTACGCCAAACGTCACACTGGCCAGCCGAGTCACCAGCACGCCGTGCCCGAACAGCGTCAGATACAGCCATTGCAGGACGGTGTATGGCGCGAACAATGGGTTGGTGGCAAGGTGGTGCCAGGAACTATCGAACGCCTGGCGCTGCAATTCACTGCTACTCAAGTTGCCGGTTAGTGAGCCGAGCCGAAACAGCAGCAGCCAGCCCACTACCAGAATGATGCCGCTGACAACCGTCACAGACCGCCAGTGCTTACCCCAAAATGCTCGGATAGCTTTCATAAATCTGACTGTCTATTATATAGACTTGCCGGCTCGCCGGCTAGCTGCTGAACGGGTCGCCACTGCTACGGCGGGTCTCGAGCGAGCTGATACGCTGCTTGTCGCGGTCAAAGTACAGTTCCACGCCGCCGGTCGGACCGTTACGGTGCTTTTTGATGAGCACGTCCATGATGTTTTTGCGCTCGGACTCCGGATTGTAATAATCTTCGCGGTACAGGAATGCCACGACGTCGGCGTCCTGCTCGATGGAGCCCGATTCACGTAAGTCGGCCAATTGCGGAATCTGCGGGCTGCGGCTTTCGACCGAACGGCTGAGCTGAGACAGAGCAATGAGCGGCACATTCAGTTCGCGGGCAACACCTTTCAGTCCGCGGGAAATTTCAGAGATTTCCTGTACGCGGTTGCCTTCGCTGGCATAGCGGCTACCACCACTCATTAGCTGTAAATAGTCGACCACCACCAGGCCAAGCTCGCGCTGGTGGGCTTCGCGGCGGGCTTTGGTGCGCAGGTCGCTGACGGTAATGCCGGGGGTGTCATCGATATAAATTTGCGCCTCGGAAAGCGTACCCATAGCCTCACCGATTTTTTCAAAATCGGCATCGGTCAGATTGCCGGTGCGCAGCGCCCAGGCGTCGACACCCGATTCCATGGCCAGCAGGCGGTCAACCAATTGCTCCTTGCTCATTTCCAGGCTGAAAATCAGCACCGGCTGCTTGGCCTTGACGGCGACTTTGTGCGCCAAGTTGAGCATAAAGGCGGTCTTGCCCATCGACGGCCGGGCCGCCAGGATGAACAGGTCGCTGCGCTGCAGGCCGGCCAGCATGTTGTCGAGGTCTTTATAACCGGTCGGCACGCCGCGGATTTTGCCCTTGTCTTTGTGTAGTTCGTCGAGCCGCTCGAAGCTTTCGGATAATATTGCTTCCAAGCTGATGACGTCTTGCTTGACGTGTTGCTGGCTGACTTCAAACAGCCGGCTTTCGGATTCTTCAATCAGTTCATTGAGCGATTTTGATTCGTCGAAGCTCAAATTGGCCATTTCCTGGCTGGCGGCAATTAGCCGGCGGCGCAGCGCCTTTTGAGCGACGATGTCGGCGTACTGCTCGGCGTGGGCGGCGGTCGGCACGAAGTTGGTCAGCTCTGTCAGGTAAGCTGCACCGCCGACCATGTCGAGATTGCCGGCGCCCTTCAGCTGGTCGGCCAGGGTCAAAACATCAATCGGCGAGCGCTTGTCGTACAGCTTGGTGACGGCTTCATAAATTTTGGCGTGACGCGGATCGAAGAAGTCGGCGGCGGTGATGACGTCGGCAATTTTTACCACCGCATCGGCATCAATCAAAATCGCGCCAAGCAGACTGGCCTCGGCCTCAGTATTTTGCGGCGCTGCTTGATTGTTCTGTGTTGCCATCAATAGTTCTCCAGTGTATGATTGCCGGCTGTTTGTGTGCAGTTTGGGATGAAGCGCGAAGCCCGTAAGAGAGTGGTACTCAAGGTACCGTGAGTGCGGACTGGAGCGATTCGCCCAAAATGTGCCAAACAGGTGGTAATCATGAGTCTAGCAGTTCTGCGCCGCCGAAGATATTGCTTATGTTTTCTAATGGATTGCCGGCTGGCGCTGGTGACTGTTCGGCCGGCGGGGCGAGGTCCGGTAGCGGTTCGTTGATTTCGGGCGCCCGGCTTTTGAGACTAGGGTCGACACTGCAAATGATTTCCACCGGCTGACCGGTGACGGCAACCACGGCATCGATAACCAGCTGGCGGTTTTTGGCGTCGGCTAACCGCTTTTGATGAAACGCAAAGGCAAACGTCAGCTCCAGCTGCCCTGGCGCCGGAAAAGTCGGCTGAGCCATCCGCGCCAATCCGTAAAGCGTGTTGTGGCGTGATTTTAATTGGTTCAAAACGGCTTGCCAACTAGCGGCATCAAGCGCGGCGGTGCCGGCGGCGGGTTTTTTGGCAGCCGGCTTCTCAGGTGTGGCTGCCGACTCGGCGGCTTTAGTTTTGGCCGGTGTATCGGCACTGGACGCTGCCGGTTTGGCTGCCGCTTTGGGTTTTGGCGCTGCAGCTGGTGTCGGGTCTGGCTGCGGCGCTGCCGGTTTTGCGGCAGTAACCGCCGATACCGGTATTGCTGCCAACAGGATAATTTCCAGGTAGCGCTCCGGGTCGTGTGCAATGGGTACTTCCAGCAGTTTTGTCAGCAAATCAGTGGCGACCGGCAACGCAATTGGCAGTGTTTGTTCAATAATTTGCTGGCGGATCTGCGCGCTTAAACGCTTGGCGATGGCGCTGGCCTGGTAGCCCTGTTCGTACATGGCGGCCAGCTGTTTGGCGGTGCCGCTGATATCACTGCTGCCGGTTTGCAGCGCCGTCAGCAGCGTGGTAATGGCGGTTTCTGACGGAATACCAAGCAGGTTTTCTATCGCTTCGGCATCGACGCTGCCACCGCGGCTGCCAGCTTGGTCGAGCAGGCTGATGCTGTCGCGGAAGCTGCCGCCGCCGTGCGAGGCAATTAACCGCAGGGCTTCGTCGCTGGCATCAATCTTCTCGGCCGTGGCAATTTCGCGCAGGTGCGCAACGGCTTTGTCGGCCTCGATTGGTCTAAAAACGAAGCGCTGGGTACGGCTAACGATGGTCGCGGGCAATTTGTGCATCTCGGTGGTTGCCAAGATAAATACAGCGTGGGCGGGCGGCTCCTCGAGGGTTTTGAGCAGCGCGTTGAAGGCCGGCTTGCTCAACATGTGTACCTCGTCGATGATATAGACCTTGTATTTGGCCAGCGCCGGTGCAACGTATACTTTTTCGCGCAGGTCGCGCACGTCTTCGACGCCATTGTTGGAAGCAGCATCAATTTCAATAATATCGATGTGCGATTGGTCATCCTCGTATGGCAGCTGGTTGATTTCGTGCGCCAAAATTCTCGCTATCGACGTTTTGCCGACACCGCGTGGGCCGGTAAAAAGGTAGGCATGGCTGATTTTGCCGCTTTTGAGGGCATGCTCAAGCGTCGTCGTGATGTGCTCTTGTCCGACGATTTCGCCCAAAGATTTTGACCGGTACTTCCGGTACAGCGCTTGCCCCATAATTAAACTCAATTATACGCGCTCGGTCACGTCTCGTCTGCTGTAGAAAAGTCCATTTAGATGCTGGCGGCGGCAGATTTGAACTTGTGATAACAACTGGCGCAGAGGGATTCGTACTCGATATCTTGCTCGCCTTCGATGGCTACTTGGCTGCCTTCGAAGATGAATTGCCCGGCGCGTTTGCGGCCGTTTAATAGCGCCTTTTTGCCGCAGCGGCAGATGGTTTTGAGCTCTTGCAGCTCGTGAGCCAGCTCCAGCAGCCGGGTCGCACCCGGAAAGCCCTTGGTTTGAAAATCAGTCCGCAATCCATACGCCAGCACCGGTACGTCGTGCTTGGTGGCATACCAAAACAAATCATCGACCTGCTGAGGTGTAAGAAATTGAGCCTCGTCCACCAAAATGCAATGACACTCGGCGTATGCCTGCAATTTTTTAGCAACATCGTCGTCCGGCCCGAGCAAAATGTCGACGGCGCGCGCTAGCCCCAGGCGTGAAATGACTTTGTCACTGCCCTTGGTGTCGACCGCCGGCTTGATAATAACCGGCCGCATGCCGCGCTCCTCGTAATTGAAGGCGGCCTGCACCAGCGCCGTTGTCTTGCCGCTGTTCATCGCGCTGTACCGGAAATATAACTTCGCCATCGCTTTATTACTAGCTTATAGCCGCTGCCCCGCTGCGCAAAGGATAATAACTACAACACCGAGCTACAGGCTAAGGACTATAAGCTATAAGCTACAAAGCGGCTTCGAGTGCAGCCCACTCGGCGGTGGTGTCGTCTTCGGGGATGTTGACGCTGACCTGGTCGCCCGGCTTGGCCTTGAAGTACGTGACGCTGGCGAGCAGCACGCGGTAATCTTTGCCGTTGACATCCACCAGGTAATGGCCGTTCTCGAGCTTGAGCGCGCCGACAACTTGTTTGCGAGGGATAGGGCCGATTTGCTTGTAAAGAAAAGCCCCGTCTTCGGCGATGGTCAGTTTCAGGATATCGCCCTGCACCAGCTTGGATTTGCTGGCGTAATTAGCCGGCACCGGGTAGGTTTTACCGTCGGAGCCAACCATATTCTGGCCATCAAATACGCCCTCAATAACCTTGCCGAGCGCTTCTTCGCGCGGCGCGGCGGTAATCTTGTCGTCACCGACCAGGCTGATGAGCAGCTCGTTGGCTGCACCCAAATTTGTCTCGGCCTCTTGAATCAGTGAGCGCAGGCGCTTAATCTGTTTGTCTGGTACGTCAGGCATGTTTTGTCTCTGTCTCTCTTGAAGTGTTTAGTAGCTTCACCCATAAAACTATCATGTTTAGCATGTCAAGTCAAAATTTGCGGTAAAAGCTGTGGATAAATAAAGTACCCACCCGCGTTGCCCGCGGGCAGGTACCTGGCTGGTTGAGCAAATTTTTAGGCTAACTCAACAGTTGCGCCAGCGTCTTCCAAGGTTTTCTTGGCGGCGTCAGCGTCTTCTTTCTTGGCTTTTTCAAGCACGGTCTTCGGCGCGCCGTCGACCATCGCTTTAGCTTCGCCGAGGCCGAGACCGGTCAGGTCTTTGACGGCCTTGATGACGGCTACCTTCTGAGCGCCAGCGTCCTTCAGGACGACGTCGTACTCAGATTTTTCTTCAGCGGCAGCTGCACCAGCGTCACCGCCGGCAGCCGGGCCAGCAACGGCGACTGCGGCAGCAGCCGGCTCGATGCCGTATTCGTCCTTAAGGACGGTCTTGAGCTCATTGACCTCAAGTACGGTTAATTTAGTAAGTTCTTCTGCTAATTTCTTTACATCAGCCATGAAATTTCTCCTTTGTATAAATTACTAGTTAAAAGTTTTAAAGCAAGAAAGCTTCTAAAGTTCGGGCTCTTTAACCTTTATAGACTTTATGAACTTTTGCCTTATGCCACTTTGGCTTCGACGCCGTCGAGCAGCGCGTGCAGGTTGCCGCTGAGGGCGTTGGTGACGTCGTTGACCGGTGACAGCAATGTTGCGACCACCTGGGCAATGAGGTTTTCCTTGCTTGGCAAGGTTGCCAGCGCCTTGACTTCATCGGCGGCCAGCAGTTTGCCTTCGGCGCTGATGGCGCCCACGAACTCGATGCTCGGGTTGACTTTGGCAAAATCGGCCAGCACCTGGGCCGGGGCGACTTCGTCCTCGCCGTTGAAAGCGTACAGCAGCATGCCTTCGAGCGCGCCGGTTTCGACGTCTTTCAAGGCGTCAACGCTTTTGAGCGCTTGGATGACAAGGCGGTTTTTGACCACCTTTACCTTGGTGCCGTTGTCGCGCGACTGGCGGCGCAACTGTTGCAGCGCTTTGACGGTCGTGCCTTGGTATTTGGCAACGACGGTCATTTTCGACGAACTCAGCAGCTCGGCGACCTCGTCGATGACGGCTTGCTTCTTATCTTTGGTTAGTGCCATGTAACTCCGGGTAACAGATAAACGAAATTTTATATAGCTTCGCCTTCGGCTCTGCATATAAACTTTGTTTATCGTCGCGCCGGGCAAAAAATGTGATTTTTGCTCGAGCTGCTCTTTTCCCTTACCCCAGGAAGAGCGTTAATTGTTTGATTAAGCTATCGACCGGTTAAGCCCAATCAGTTGCCTTATAAAAACGTCCTTGGCTTTTACACCAAAGACGTTAAAACATTCAAAAATTGACTGTTTTACCTCGGCGACATTATCAAGGCTGTTGGCCCGTCGCTGTCTCTGGCAACTGCACCGTAGTATAGCTTATTTGCGCAGAGAATTCAAATAGTTGCTTCCCGAGCTCGGCGGCCCGCTGGTTGTAAGTCTGCTGAAGCGCCAGGGCGCCGGCAGCGGTGGTGAATTCCTGCATGGTGGTGACGGTGTCGCGGGCAATTGCCATGTCGGCGGCAGCGGTTTCGGGCAGGAATTTCAAAAGGTTGTCGTAATGGTGGCGCAGGCCGTGAACGGCCAAGACTGTGGCGTCGGCTTCGGTCAACGGGCCGTATTGCCGGCTGGCAGTTAACGTTTCCGCCAGTTGTCGGTTGCGCTGCCAGTAATACAGGAGCGGCTCATGGCTGGCAATGCCCGAGAAACTGGCAGGTTGCGGCCGGCCGCCATGTTGTTCTGGCGCTGCCGGTCGCAGTTTTACTGGTAGAGGCACTACTCTGTTGGCTGGGCGCGGCGCGGTCTTAGCCTGCTCGGCGGCAGTGCGCCAGGCGGCTATCGGACTGCTGGCGATTTTAGATCTATGCATGGTTCGCTTCCCGAGAGACGACCGCACCGATTGGCCCGGCACCAACGTACGCGGCGGCTTCCCTGCTTATTGCCAGGCGGCCGCGGTCCACACGGTGCAAGTAGGTATCGCTGACTCCAACATCTTCGCGCTCGTCGCAGGTGTACGGCCGCTGGTTTGGCGCGGCGTCCTGGGCTTGTGCGGCAGCCGCCTCGGCCCAATAGGTATTACGTGTGTCTTTATTGATTAATTCCATGGTATGTTCCTTGTATTAAAAATAGGCTTCGGGTTGAAGCCTACTGGTTTGGGGACTGTGCTGGAGCTTAATTGCTCGAGGCTTCAACCATGGTGAAGCACAGCCCGGAAAGGCCGAGAACAATAATCAGCTGCTTCAACATAGTTGCCATTGGTTTTAATGTACCCGTGCTGGTCTGGCCTGTCAAGCGGCGTGCTACTATTTAAGGATGAAACACATCGTGGTGGCATATGATCTCAAGCGCGGCATCGGGGCGAACAACGACCTTTTGTGGCAGCGCGACTTGCCGGCGGATCTCAAGCATTTTAAGGAATTAACCTCCGGCCAGACGGTAATTATGGGCCACAAAACCTACGAATCTATCGGCCGGCCACTGCCCAATCGGCAGAATATTGTGGTGTCGCGGCAGGATTTGGCAATCGAGGGGATTTTGACCGTTCATGCTCTGGCAGAAGCATACCAATTGGCCGAGCACGAGATTTTTATCATCGGTGGCGGCTCGATTTACGAGCAAGCACTGGCCGATGTTGACACTATTTATGCCACAGAGGTGCAAGCCGAATTTCCGCAGGCCACCGTCTTTTTCCCGTCGCTACCCGCCGGCTGGCAAGAAACGTCGCGGGAACAGCACGAAGCCGACGAGCGCAATAAATACGCGTACGAGTTCGTCACGTTTACAAAAAGCTAGACCGCGATCGGGGCTTTGATGGCAGGGTGCGATTGGTAGCCGATGATTTCGATGTCTTCGAATTTGAAGTCGAAGATATTTTTGACTTTGGGATTTAATTTCAAAGTTGGCAGCGGTAGTGGCTCGCGACTTAGCTGCTCGTTTACTTGCTTGATGTGGTTGTTGTAGATGTGCGCATCGCCGAAGGTGTGGACGAATTCGCCGGGTTTGAGACCGGTGACGTGCGCCATCATGCTGAGCAGGAGCGCGTAGCTGGCGATATTGAATGGCACTCCCAGAAAGGTGTCGGCGCTGCGCTGGTAAAGCTGGCAGTCGAGCTTATCGCCGCGGACATTGAACTGGAAAATGGTGTGGCACGGCGGCAGGCCGGCGATGGCCATTTCGTCGATGTCGGCCACGTTCCAGGCGCTGACGATGTTGCGCCGCGACGTTGGATTGTTCTTCAAAGTATCGACAACGCGTTGGATCTGGTCGATTTCACCACCTTTGCCATCTGGCCAGTGCCGCCATTGGTAGCCGTACACCGGGCCGAGACTGCCCCATTTCAGGGCGAATTTGTGGTCGCTGGCGATTTTCTCGATAAATTCTTTCATGCCGGCTTGCCACTCTTCTGTCTGGGTGAACTCGGCGGTTACCTTTTCGCCGGTCGTTTGTTGCAGATAGTTGCGGTAGGGCCACTCATCCCAGATGTGGACATTATTTTGGGCCAGATATTCCAGGTTGTTGTCGCCGGCCAGGAACCAGAGCAGCTCGTGGATAATACTGCGCATATACAGCTTTTTGGTGGTGACTGCCGGGAAGCCGTCGGCGAGGTCGAAGCGGATTTGCCGGCCAAAGACGCTGCGTGTGCCCACACCGGTGCGGTCGTCTTTACCCGCGCCGTTGTCGCGGATGTCCTTTAATAGATCTAGATATTGCCGCATGACCCCTCCTGTTTCAAGTTAATTATGCTTCGGATGCCAAAGTAATTGCAAGCTTAGCGCTGCGCGGCCGGTTGCTTTTTGGGAGCGAGCGTAGCGGCAATGAGTGGATGAACGGTGGCGACGGATTCGGTCATGGCGGCGATTATTTCCTTTGGTGCGTCGGCAGTTTGCCTCGATAAATTGAGCAGCGCCGCGGGGCTGGCGGTGACTTGGAAGCGCAACTTGTGGCCCAGTAAAACGACCAATTGCGCTTCGGCTTGGCAGCCGGCGGTCTGTAGCTGGCTGTACAGCTCGAGACTGGCGTCGAAACAGGCTTCGAATTGTTCGGCCAGGCCGGCCTCGTCAATCTCTCTTGGCATTTCGTAGCCATAACGCGGTGTCAGCGGTTGGTGCTCCGCCTGCTCGTATGCCAGCATGGCAGCAAAGTCGGCTAGAATTTCCCAGCTGTAGCCGGCGCCTGCCAGCGCGTGAGGATTTTCCTGCCAATGGCTGAGAACTTCGGCCTTCTGTTCGTACGGCCAAGTATCGACTGCTTTTGCTAGTTGCGTTTGCGGCGCGTTGCTGTGCTGATAAAGCAGTGCCGGCACCAAACTCAGCTCATTATGCGGCCAATAGTTTATGAGGGTTACTGCCTCGCTGGTCGTGTCGGCATTGTTGGCTGGCAATTTTTCAGCCGCGGCTGCCAGTTTGCCATCATTTTTGATGAGTTCAGCGGCGTTGGTGAAATAGCACGCCGCCGGCAGGGTGAGGCGGGCGGCTTCAGTGGTATCGACACTGGCGGCGGTGAGTTTGTTGAGTAGTTCCGCGCGCTTGGCGAGCAGGTTTTCTAGGCCGGTTTTATAAATTTCGGTGGCTTTTTTGTTGAGTTTGGGCGGCGTCAGATAATTCGGGGCGGCCTGCCTGGCAACGCTTGCTAGTCGTCCCAGCGCCGTTTCATCGCTCGCAGCCGGCGCCGGTGCGGCCGGTAATTGGTCGAGCGGCGGTTCAACCGGCAAGGCGCCACCGTTCTTTTTGTTATCGATAATTTGCTTGATGGAAACCGGCTCGGTAGCGGTGGCGCCGGGTGTGCGCACTGCCAGCGTGTCGGCGACCAATTTCCAGATGTTGTCGGCAATGGTCTCCGGCTCGTCGGTGGCGAAAACTACCGGCAGGTCGCGCTGCTTTGCCTCCCACAGATAGCCGGCGCGAACACGTTCCAGAAAGGCTTCGTCGAGGTTGTCGAAGCGTTCGCCCTGGCCTCTGGCTTTGGCGCGTTCTTTTAGCAGCGGCACCGGCGCGTCCAAAATAATGGTCAAATCCGGCTCGACGCCGTTAACGGCAAAACTGATAATGCGATTAATCGTCTCGTAATCGGGCACGTCGCCGCGGCCATAATATTGAATAGCCAACGTCGTCAAATAATTGCGGTCGACCACGCAAATGATGCCTTGCTCGACACTCTTTTTAATAACCTGCAACGACTGGCTGCGGGCGGCATTGTACAGCAGCACCTCGGTGTTGGTATTCATCGGGTAGCGCGGATCTTGCGTCAATTGACGGAGCGCCCGGGCCGTTAAATCTGACTGTGAGTCGGGCTCGCGCAGCGTGCGCACCGGCAAGCCGGCTGCCTGCAAGCGCCGGGCCAATTCTTGAATCTGCGTTGTTTTGCCAACGCCTTCCGGCCCCTCCAGTACGATGTATTTGCCCCTGTTCACGAGCAAGCTCCTGAACAGAAACTAGCAATGAGGAAATAGGAATGAGCCGAGCTACTATTTTCTACTTTCTGATTGCTAGTTTCTAAGCTACTCATAGGCCAAGCCGCCGATGGTGGTCGGCAGCGTCCGCTTATCTTTGTAGGCTTTGGGGAGCATCATGTCAGGCGACCAGGTTTTGATGATGGTGTCGAGGTCGGTGCCCTGCTGGTATTTGCCGGAGAAGCCGTTGTCGCGGCCGGCGCCGTAATTGCCCTCGACTTCGCCGGTTTCGTGAAAGACGATTTGGGCGAAGCGCTCGCCGACCGGCAAAAGGACGGTCTCGCGCTCGTTTAAGTTGTACACCTCGAGCGTCAGGCGGTTGACGTAGCCGGGGTCAATCCAGCCGGCGTCAAAGCAAACGGCAATGCAGTTGCGGCCCCAGCTGGAGCGGCTGCGGACTTCGCAGGCGCCGGGCGGCAGAATACCGAAGAATTCGTGCGTATGCGCCAGGATGCGCTCGCGTGGCTTGAGGGAGATCACCGGGTGGTCGAGCGGGATGTTGGCAACCGGCTTAAAGCCATTCAAAGCTGCCCACTCGCCGTGCGGCATGGCTTTGTACGGGCCGTCGAAGTAGCGCTCGACATCTTCTTTGTCGAACGGATTGTAAATGGTGCGCTCATTCATCCGCTCGATGCGGTAATAATGGTAGCCGAGCGTCACATCCAGCGAGGCGTGTGCCACATGCTTTGGCTCGAACGGCACACAAATAATATGTCCGTCGTCGATGGCGGATTTAATTTGCGTGTTGCTATATACTCCCACGCCTGCCCTCCTTGTTTTGTACTATTTTACGTAACATTGGCACTAAATAGCAAATGTAAAAAGTACTACTACACAGGCAATTCGGCGATTAGAGCTGTCTCAGTTACAATAACGATACCATTTCATGAGTAACCAAAACCCAAGCCGGCGCCGCGCGCGCCAACCGTGGCTCATCATTATTGTGGCGCTGGTGGCTGTGCACGGCCTGCTTGTGATATTTGGTACACTTCACGACCAGTTGAGCTTTGGAAATTTGCGCGATATTACCGATGTTGATATTGATATACCGCTCCTTGTTGGCGTCGGCTTGGTGTATTTGAGTACGCTGCTAAAACGGCGTAAACGTACGGCGTGGGCAGTGGCAATTGCCGCCTATACTTTTATGATTGGCTTCTATGCCGGACAGATCAATTTTGCCATCCATCACCGACTGGTCGGCGAAATCAGTACCCGGCTTGGTGTGCCGCTGCTGCTCATCATTCTTTTGTATGCGTACCGGGCTAATTTTACGGTCAAGAGTGACATCCGGAGCTTTTGGTTTTCGCTGCGCGCCAGTGTGCTGGTGCTGCTGATCGCCTTTTGCTACGGTACGGCTGGCTTTGTGGTGATGGATAGACACGATTTCCACCGGGAAATCAGCATCGGTCAGGCGGCGCATCACACGATCGATCAATTTGGCCTCACCACCAGCAGCCCGGTGAGCTACACCCGCCGGGCGCGGCTGTTTGAGGACTCGTTGTCGGCGGTCAGTATTGCGGCACTGGTGTACGCGGCGATTTCGCTGTTCCAGCCGGTGCGCTCGCGCTTTGCCGCACACGGCGGCGATGTGGCTGAAGCCCGCCGGCTGCTGACAGGTGGTGCTGGCGGCAGCGAAGATTTCTTCAAGCTGTGGCCCCTCGACAAGCAATATCTTTTTGATACAAATCATCAGGCGGGGCTGGCGTATCGGGTGAGCCATGGCGTGGCGCTGGTAGTGGGCGATCCGTTCGGCCAGCGCGAAACTGCCGGCAAGCTGCTCGATACATTCGAAGACGTCTGCTATGGCAACGATTGGCAGCCGGTGTTCGTGCACACCGAAGACGAGTGGAGTGACTTTTATCACCGCCGCGGTTACCAGGTGCAGAAATTGGGCGAAGAAGCCGTGGTGGACATTGCGCAGTTTGCGGCCCAAGTCCGGCGGGGAAAATATTTCCGCCAAATTGAGAATAAATTCCGTCGGCTGGACTACCGGACAGAAATTCTGCAGCCGCCGCACGACGCCGCGCTGCTGGCCCGTCTGCGTGATATTTCCGATGAATGGCTCAAGCGGCCCGGGCGAGCCGAGCGCGGTCTGCTGATGGGCTATTTAGCGAAGCTTATCTGCAGCAATGCACCCTGGTGGTTGCGCGCAACGGAGACGGCGTGGTGCAGGCGTTTTTAAACCAGATTCCATCGTTCGACCCGGCGGAGGCCAACTTCGACCTGCTGCGTTCTAGCGACCAGGCGCCGGGTAATTGCAACGATTTTCTGCTGTTGGCGTTTATTGCGCACCTCGAGCAAAACGGCATTGCGCGGCTGAATCTCGGGCTCTGTCCACTGGCCGGCATCGACACGGCCGATAAAAAGTCAGCAATCAGTCGTACGCTGGCGTTCGTCTACAGCAACGGTGACCGCTTTTATTCCTTTAGCGGTCTCAAACGGTTCAAGTCGAAATATCAGCCGCAGTGGCGCAGCCGCTATGTGGTTTACCGCGGCGGCATTCCGCAATTTACACGGGTCATGACCGTACTCACGCGCACTATGCGCGAAGCGGTCAAAAAGTAGCGGGGTAGTTTAGCTGATGCTGGCTGGGTCGAGGCTGATGCTCGGGCCCATGCTGGTGGTCAGGTGCACGGCTTTGATGTAGTTGCCTTTGACGCTGGCCGGCTTGTTGTTTTTGACACTGGTAAGTACGGCCTGCAGGTTGTCGAGTAGCTGGGCTTTGCTGAAGCTGACTTTACCGACGCCGAGGTGGATGATGCCGGTGCTGTCGACGCGGTATTCGACGCGGCCGGCTTTAGCTTCTTGTACGGCCTTGGCGACGTCTTGGGTCACGGTGCCGCTCTTCGGGTTGGGCATCAGACCGCGTGGGCCGAGGGTGCGGGCGTACTTGCCAAGCTTGGGCATGTTGGCCGGTGTAGAAATAAGGACATCGAAGTTGAGCTCGCCCTTTTCCAATGCTTTGCTGATAGTTTCGATGCCGGAAAGGTCGGCACCGTCGACCGTGGCGTCGTCAAAAACAGCCACGCGGACAGATTTGCCGCTGCCGGCCGGAAGTACGAGGTTGTCGCGGATGTTCTGGTCGGCGTGCTTCGGGTCGACACCGAGGCGGACGTGCAACTCGACAGTAGCGTCAAACTTCGTCGTGCTGGTTTTCTGGGCCAGCTCGACAGCCTGCTCGAGGTTGTAGGTCTTGGACTTATCGATAAGCTTGCTGGCTTCGCGGAACTTCTTGCCGGCGCGTTCTACGCGGCTGCGTGCCGGTTTGGCCGGCTGCTTGGGTTTGGCAGCAGCTTCGTCGCTGGCACCGCTCGTTTTGCGGTCTTCTTTGGCTTGCTTTTCAGCAGCTTCCGCGAGAGATTTGCTGCTGCGCTTGCCGGCTTTGGCAACTTTGTCGGTGGTGCGTTTCTCGGCGATGACTTCGCCCTCCTGCGCAGCGGCGTCAACAGCTGCTTCGGTAATGTCCGTTTCCGGTGTGACCGGTTGCTCGACGTTTGCCACCTCGGCGGCCAAGCCCGCTTCAATCGGGTCGTTATCGTTGGTAGTTTTCTTAGGCGTTGCCATAATTTCTCCTTTCGTGGTGCAAACCCCGGCTTTTCGCTGAAAGGCCGGGTCCCACAAATTATTATTAATTATCTAGCCGATGGTGCCGGTGGTATCACGGGTAACGTACATCAGAACCACTTCGCTGGGACGCTGGAATGCCAGAGGTGCTTGTGCCGGTTCTTGGGTGGCGGGTTGTTTTGCTGCGCCGATGCTGCCGGTTAAATCGGCATAGCCGGTTTGCTCGAGGCAATCTTCCACGTAGCGGCTGAAAAATGTGGGGCTGCTCTCGCGCATTTCGCTAATACGCATACGCAAGCGTGCCTGCGCCGCCCGTGCAAATGGATGGTTGCCGGCGGCAAATTCCGTGTCCAGATCTGCTCGAAACGAGCTCAGCGAATAGGCGTATGAGCCATAATCGCCCGGGAACAGCTCGTCGACACTAATCGCTTCGGTTGTGCCTGCCATGGTTAGCCTTCTACCTCGACGCCCATGCTGCGGGCGGTGCCGGCGACCATTTTCATGACAGCTTCGACATCGTCGGTGTTCATATCGTGGGCTTTTTCTTCGGCGATTTTGCGCAGGTCGGTCTGGCTCAGTTTCTTGGCGATTTTCTCGCTGTTGGGCCGGCCGGAACCTTTCTGAATGCCGAGTGCGGCGCGGATGCGGTCATCGGTCGGTTCGGCCACCACGCGGAAATCCATGGTGCGGTCGTCATAAATCGTGATGTGCGCGGTGACGGTCTTACCCATCATATCTTTGGTAGCGTCGTTGAACGGCTGGATGAAATCCATCATGTTCACCCCGTACTGGCCGAGGGTGCTACCGACTGGCGGCGCGGCGCTGGCTTGGCCGCCCTTAATCTTCATTTTCAAATTTGCTTTGACCACTTTGGCCATCGTTTGTCTCCTTCTTTAACGAATATTCGCCGCAAAGTGAAGCACGGCTACTAATTCTCCTACCATTGCAGTAGTGCGTAACAGATAGAATTATAGCAATTATTCGCCAGTCTGTCGAGGCAAATATCTGCGTGCCCACAGACTTTCGTCGAATGTATCGTGCAGCATGAGCCTGAACGCTTCATCATAGCTCCCTGGATCCAATTTTCCCTGCTGCTCCTCGAGACCGATATTATAGAGCGCCGTTGTGTATGGCGTGTGCTGCGCAACTCTAAACATCACCATCATTTTACCGTCTTAGCTGCAGGTTGTGCCGTCGCGCGCCATGCCTACATAGCGTTGTAGCCCAATTTTGCAAAGTAAATTTTCTTGTGCCTCATCTTGTTCGATAACAGGAACAAAAACCAGTCCTTCTTCACCTGGTTGCTGTAAGTAGGCTGGTGAAACTTCGGTAAACATAGCTTTAGATCGCTTCAGCTGGTAGTTCGGCGGTGCCTGTCGCGACGCTCGGCTCGTCATAAAACGCCAGGCTGTAGACTTCGCTGCCGCTATGCCCCAAGCCATCCGGCCGAAAAACAAGTTCGGCTGGCGTCTGGCCGGCCAGTGGGATGGTGCCTAGCACTTTATCGGCCAGCGTTCTCAACGTGAGCTGGCCCACGTGCGGCCCGATGTGACGCTGCAGAAATTCATGGTTGTGCGGGTGTCGGCTGGGTGCCAGCTCCTGCACCTTCTGCCACACACTTGCTCGAGATTCACCTCGTCGTGTCATATATTCGCAGTGTAGCAGGGTTGTCCGATACCGTCCAGCTCTGCCGTTTTACACTCGTTTGACTTGGAGGCTGTCGAGCTCGACGGGGGTTTCGCGGCCGAACATGTTGACGAGGACTTTGAGCTTGCCCTTTTGGGCGTCGATTTCGTTGATGCTACCGTCGAAGCCCTTGAATGGACCGTCGGTGATACTGACGACTTCGCCTTCGCGGAAATCAATCTTGTGCTTCGGCTGCTCGAGGCCCATGCGTTTCTGAATTTTCTCAATTTCTTCTTGCTCGACGGGTGTCGGGTCGGCGCCGGAGCCGACGAAACCGGTGACGCTCGGCGTGTTGCGCACGATATACCAGGCGTCTTCGCTCATTTTCATCTGGACGAGTACGTAGCCCTGGAAAATGCGCTTTTCGACGATTTTGCGCTTGCCGTTTTTGATCTCAATTTGCTTTTCCTTTGGTACTAGCACCTGGAAAATCTTGTCCTTCATGTCGAGGCTGTCGGCGCGCTGGCGGATGGATTCGGCGACTTTCTCTTCGTAGCCGCTATAGGTGTGGATGGCGTACCACTGTTTGGTTGTGTCGTAGCGTTTGACGGTGGGCATTAATTATCCTTTCAAAATGACTTGCTTAAAGAGTTTGTCCAATCCGTAATCGACGCCGGCAATGAGGGCACCGAAAATGACCGAAAAAATGATGACGGCGGTGGTCAGGCGGCGGGCCTCGGTGCGGCTCGGCCAGCTGACGCCGCGCAGCTCGCTGAAGCTGGTGACGACGAAGTTCACGCCAATGATTTTGCCGATGAACTTGACGGGCTTCAGGCTAAAGAACCAACGTAAGCCGTGGCCGATTTGCTTGAGCGGCGGTCGGTGTGAGACCCAGGCCAAGCCTTTGCCGATTTGCCGAAACGGCCAGAAAATACCGCGCCAGAATGCGCTGATTTTGCCGCGCTTTTTTGGCTGCGTTGCCGCTTGCTGGGCTTTGGTTCCCTTTTCGCGGACGGTTTCGCTGGGAGCCCGCAGGCGCCGTTTCTTACGGCTGGGCCGGTTTTCTGCCACTACTTTTCACCTCAATTAAAAAACCTACATTAATCTGTAGGCGATACGTGTCAAGCATAGCACGGGTGATAACAGTGGTCAAGCATGAAATACCGCCATTTTGCGCCGGTTAGCCGGCAATTACGCTATAGTAGAGTGATGACGCTTGCGCTTGTGTTGCTGTTGGCGGCCAGTTTGGCGGAGTTGGTGCTGTATGTGCCGGGTTTGTGGCCGGCGCACCGGGCGACCGGCGCCTGGCTGAGTCTGGCACTGGCCTGGCTGGCGGCGTGGCTGCTGGTGTTGAGTCCGTCGTGGTGGACACTGGCGCTGGGGATGGTGAGCGGATTCCGGATATTTAATCTGCTGCGGCTGGTGGAGCGGCGCTTGCCCGTCAGGCAGCTACGGGCCGTTGCCTTTCTAAGTAGCTGGCAGCTGATTGGCGCGCAAGGCGTGCTGGCGGCGTTTTGGTATGTGTTCTCACACTGGCACGTGCCGGCGCATATCTGGTGGTGGCTACTAGCGGTGGTTGATGTAGCAATTGCTGCCGGTTTGCTGGCAATGACGCTACAGCGGCTCAAACGGATGCGACCAGGTCAATTAAAAATGCATTATACGGACAGCCAGCTGCCGAGCATCAGTGTCTGTATTCCGGCGCGCAACGAGACCGAGGCATTGAACGAGTGTCTGCAGGCGCTGGTGGCGAGTGATTATCCTAAGTTGGAAATCCTGGTGCTCGACGATCATTCGCAGAAGAAAACTTCCGACGTGGTGCGCAGCTTCGCTCACGCCGGTGTGCGCTATGTGAAGGGCGAAGCGCCTGATGGCAACTGGCTGGCCAAAAACTGGGCCTACGAGCAGTTGTACCAGACCAGTAATGGCGAGCTGCTGGTGTTTTGCGGTGTGGACATTCAGCTGGGTGTTGCCAGCTTGCGTCAGCTGGTGACGATTATGCTGGAACGCAACAAGGAAATGCTCACGCTGGTGCCGCGCAACGGCGTGCCGCATGGCCGGCAGTGGCCGGGACTGCTGCTGCAACCCTTTCGTTACGGCTGGGAAATTTGCCTGCCCCGCCGGGCGTTCCGGCGGCCGCCGGCGCTCAGCAGCTGTTGGGTGGCGCGGCGTGACTTTATTCGCCACGCCGGCGGCTTTGCGGCCGTCAGCCGCAGCATTGCGCCGGAAAGTTACCTGGCCCGCCGGGCAACTGCGGACGACGGCTACAGCTTTATTACAAGCAGTCAGCAGCTAGCGGTTACCAGCCGTAAAGACTGGCGGCAACAGTGGCAAACGGCACTGCGCACGCGCTATCCGCAGCTGCACCGCCGGCCGGAACTGACGTTGGCGGTGCTGGCAATTGAGCTGTTTTGCCTGCTGGCGCCGCTGGTGATGAGCATTGTCTGGCTGTGCTTTGCCGCCTGGGGCCTGGCGGTGGTTAATATTGCCACCAGCGTGCTGTTGCTCGCGTTGTACGCCCGCTTGACCCGGCTGACCTATCAGCAATTTTTGTGGCGTGGGCTGGTGCTCTTGCCACTGGTGCTGCTGGTTAATATGACGGCACGATTGCTGTCGATGCGGCGCTACGAATTCGGCGATATTTACTGGAAGGGCCGCAATGTGGCGCGGCCGGTGCTGCATTCAGATAGCGCCGCGTAGTTTATTTGCCGGCGGGTTTGTCGGCCTTTAGATCCGGCAGGAAAATGCTGAAGGTCGAGCCCTTGTTGAGCTCGCTAGTGAGGTTGATATCGGCGTGCAACAGCCGTGCTAGCTTCATGGTAACGTATAGCCCTAAGCCGGTGCCATTGTTCTGGCGGGTGCGGTAGTCTTCGCTTCTGAAAAACTTATCAAATACGCGCTCTTGGTCACCTTTGCTGATGCCGATACCAGTGTCGCTGACCTCGAAAATGACGCCGTGCTCGCCCGGCTTGGCGGCGATGGTAATATGCCCGGCCTCGGTGTATTTGATGGCATTGGTAATGAAGTTCTGAAGCACCTCGCGCACGTACAGCGTGCCCGAATGCAGGTATGGCAGGTGGACGGCCACATCGGTCTTGATTTCGAGATTTTTGGCGGCGGCTTGTTCCTGATAACTTTTGGCCAGGTCGGCGACGAGCTCATCGACGTGGATTTCTTCGATTTCGAGCGTTAATTTGCCGCGCTCGGCCCGGCTGAGCGTCGCCAGGTCATTAATCATGTCGGCCAAGAACAAAATCTGGTCGTGCGACTGCTTGAGCGTGGTTTTGATTTGCCCGATATCGCCGGTCCTGTCGGCAATCACCTGGGCATTGCTGACGCTGCCCTCAGCAATGGCAATGGGCGTGCGCAGCTCGTGCGACACGACGCTGATGAATTCGTCGCGCTCCTCCTCGAGCGATTTCTCGCGCGTGATGTCGCGCAGCATGATGACCGAGCCCTGCGTGCCGCCGTGGCGATACCCCAGGTGTACCGGGGCGATGGCGAGATAGAGGTTAATAAGGCTGCCGTCGTCGTACTTGAGGCGCAAATCGCGGTTGATGGTCGGCAGCTTGGCATTCTTTACCAGTTCGACGATGTCGACCGGCTGCTGCTCGGCGTTGAGAGGTTTTAAGAATTTGCCGAGCGAATGGCCGCGCATAGACGAGTTGAGGTCGAGCACGTTCAGCGCGGCAGCGTTGTAGAGTACGACTTTGGCGTGGGCGTTGACGGCTATTACGCCGTCGGCCATGGAATTTATCAGGCTGGTCAGCTGCTCGTGCTCGTAATCTTGCTGGTGGTGGCTGGCCTCGAGCTGTTTGACGGAATTATTGGTCAATTTCCAAATCGCGGCCACGATAGCGACAATTGCAATTACCACGACACAGTTGCCGGCCATGCCGACCACATCGCCAGCAGAAATATTATCCAGATGCAGCAGTAGCCAGCCGACGGCGCTGGCCACCATCATGCCGAGGCCAACGGCGGCGACGTGTTTGTCAAAATAAATCACCATGACCATCGACAGCAACAGCCAGCCAAGGAAAATAACCGTCGAAAAACCGAGCACAAAAATACTCAGCAGCGCACCCAGCGCGCAGTAGGTATAGACGTAAATCAGTACTTTGCGGCGGGTATACGGATTCCAGAAGCCCTGCAGCAGCCCGATGACGATAAAGCCGACCGCCAGCGGCCAACACCAGCCAGGCGCAAAAGCGCTGGCATTCAGCAGCCGGTAATACACCAGAATGGCGATGGTCGCCAGCACTTCCGACACCGCGAAACCGACCCAGCGGATGGTGGTAATGACGTGCTTGTCGACGAACAGCGATTTTTGCGGATCCATGTTACTTTTTTCGCCACCCCATTTGGTATTAAGCTTACGTTTTAGTGGCGCGCTTTGCAACCGGGCTGACACTGCCGAGCACCGGTTGGTAGCTGCGCAACTGGCGGCGCAACGCCGTGATATTCGGACTAAGCTTGTCCATTGCTTGCCAGAACGGCGGTCCGTGTCGGAGCACCTGCGTGTGTGTTAGCTCGTGCAACAGTACATAATCGATGAGCGGCCAGGGTAGCTGCATTAAATATAAATTGAGTGCGATGTTGCGCTGGCTGTCGCAACTTCCCCAACGCGAGGTCATTTGCTTGATAGTAACCTTTCGGTAGGAAAAACCGTACTTTTGCGCCAGTTCTTCTAGCCTAATCGGCAGCAGTTGCTCGGCTTGCCTTTTGAGTGCTCGGATGGCAGCCCGGCGGGCGGCGGTTTGCACGGCAGCATCGGTCGGCATTTGAATTGACGGATAGCTAATGGCAATCGCCTGCTGCTGCAAGCGGGTAGTGACCTTCAAAGCGCCGGTTTTGGGAATAAATTGCAGGTGGTGCGACTTGCCAATCGGCTGATTATGAATAAGCAATTGCGGCGCAGCTGGCCGATGGGCGGCAATCCACGCCGCTTTGAGGCGGGCAAATTGCACCCCCGCCTGGTACGCTGTCCATGCCGGAATCGTCACGCGCACCTTGCCGGTCGCCGTCACGCTCAGGCGCAGGCTGCGACTGCCGCGCCGCTTATACACCACCACCGGCCCGATGCCCGCCACTTCAAATTGCTTGAATGCCATAGAATAATAATAGCAACTAGAAACTAGAAATTAGCAACTAGACATGCCCTGAACTGCTAGTTCCTAATTCCTATTTTCTAGTTTCTACCTTATGCGTATGTTGCGGCGTGATAAGTCGACGCGGCCGGCGGCGGGATTGGGCACCAGATTGACCATGCCGGGTTTTATCATGTGGCTGCTGGCGTCGCCAAAGCCGACAATTTTGAGCTCGCCGAGGCGCTTCATGACAGCGCTCAGCTGCGTATTAAACAAGTGTTTGCCGCTGACCACGACATACTCTTCGGTGGCAGCGGGGTTCTGCATGTTACTGATAATGTCGTCGAACGCCCGCCGGTCGAGCGGACGGGCATAACGGTCGTCGGCACGGCGACGGTCACGCTTGGAGGTACGTAAAAAAGCGGTCTCGGCATCAATCTGCAGCCATACGAGCAGCGGCTGAACGTGTGCCCGTCGGACCATATCGCGCCAGCGGTGGCGCTGATTGGCGCGCATGGCGTTGGCATCGTACACGACGCTCACACCGGCTGCCAGAAATTCGCCGGCCATGTATTCGGCCAGCTGATCGACGACGGCATTCTCTTGCTTGTCATAGTGCGGCGTTTCAAACAGCTCGGCGCGGATACGGTCCGGCTGCACGTGCACAGCCTGCACCTGCTCGCAAAATTGCCGCGCAAAATAGGATTTGCCGGCGCCGGGATATCCGTACAGCATTATAAAAAGTGGTTTGTTCGAAACAATCTTGGCCATAGGCATCTATAATTTTTAGCAGATTTTACCACTAATTGCAAAGCAAAAACAGATGACAAATCAACATTTTTCCGCTACGATATCTCCAGCGTTTTCGCATTATCTTATCTTGTGAAGATAGCAGCTCAGCAAAGCCTTTGGCTTTGCCCCAAAATTCCAATCCAAGGAGCCAAAGGCGACTGAATGGAATTTTGAGAGGAGGATGGTAGCTGTAAGCCGAAGCTTTTGCCGAATAGGCAAAACGAGGCAATCAGCGTACCTGACGACGAAGGAGAGTAGCTCAGCTGGTAGAGCATCGGTCTCCAAAACCGAGGGTCGCAGGTTCGAATCCTGTCTCTCCTGCCATAAAAAAGTAGCTACCGGATGGTGGCTGCTTTTTTATATTAGAAATCAGGACTTCGGTTCTGCGACAGGGATTTTCCTAGGGAAAATACCGTAGTCGTCGGTCGGTGCAGCGAGGACGGCGCAGGAGCTAGCTCCGAGCACGCCGCAGCGGAAAAGGCCAACAGTCGCTATCCTGTCTCTCCTGCCAAGCGGCATAGATTTGCATATTGTTCTCAGTTCGGTTTAAGCTAGTGCAATGGCGAAGAACTTGACGATTAGGCCGAGGTCCAGCGTTTATAAAAACTATCTTAAAAGTATCTGGGTTATTGCCGTGGTGGTGATTGTGCTGGCGGTGCTGCGCTTGACGTTTGAGCGCAATGACGGTTTTTTGTGGCCGCTGCTCTACATCGCCATTCTGATTTTGGGCAGCATTGTCTTTGCTTATTATTATATTAAGCACGCCTCGCTGGAGCTGACCGATAGCGAGCTGGTATATCACCGGGGCTTTCGCACTCGTCGCATCGCCACCGCGCAGGTCAAGCAAGTTATTTTTGCGGGTGCCTTTGTGACGATGAGCACCGTGCCGCTGACGCGCCTTTTTATTGAGCGGCAAAATGGGAAGTTGTTTAAAGTGTCGCTGGTGAACTCCGGCTTTTATGAGCCGGCCGATATAGAAGCCATGGCGCAAGCGGTGGCCAAGCAGGCGGGCGCGCATTGCCATTCCTTTAACGTTTTTACGAGCAAACAACTAAGCCAGCTTATGCCCAAAGCGCCGGGGTATTTAACTCACCCGTTTCGGACTGCAATGTACTATGTCGTGGGGATTGTGCTCCTGGTGATTGTGGTGGCCGCCATTGCTGCCGGTCTCAGCAGCGAATAGCGCTGGCGGCCGCAGTTAACTTGACACTGCGGTTGGCAGTTCCAGCGTAATGGTGGTTCCCTGCGCCGAACTGCTGGCGCGCAGGCTGCCACCGAGGTGGCGCATGATGAGGGTGTCGAGATACAGGCTGAGACCAAGGCCCTGATGCGTTTCATTCAAGGTATTTTCGGGGTGCGTAAATGGCTGCAGCAGCTGGTCAGTGACGGCTTTGGGCAAGCCCGGCCCGTTGTCGCTGATGGTAATGGCGGTTTGGCCGCTGTCGTTACTGGCGGTGATAGCTATTTTGCCACCGCTCGGGCTAAAGGCAATGGCATTATCCAGTAAGGTGTCAGCAACGCGACCGAGTAAGCGCTGGTCTTGTGTTAGGACCGCCTGATTGGCACCATCGATGGCGATATCGAGCTGCTTGTCGGCGATTTGCTGGTTGTGGCTGAGCAGCGCCTGGTCGAGCACACTGCCGAGCTTAAATTGGCCGGTCTGCACTTCGGCAGTACTGATGGAGCTGAGCGTTTGCATGGTTTCGACTAATTTTTGCAATTGCGTGACACCATTATTTAACGGTTTGGCAGCGGCTGGCTTATTTTGCTGGAAATAAGTATTGAGCGGCTGCAACTCGTCGGTGTATTGCGCCAATTGGCTGCCTATGGAGATGATGAAGGCGTTTTTGCCGTCGTCCAGCTGGCGGCGATGTTCCAGTGACCGCTCCAACGCTTCTTTGCGGCGTCGGCGCAAATGGCGGCCGCGCAGCGCCGAGTACAGCAGCGCGCCAGCCAGCGCCGCCACCAGCAACTGCAAGGCAATGGTAGTGCCATGGACATCCTGGTGGCCGACGGTGGTGGCCAGCCAGTTGATAAGCCAGGTCAGGCCAATACTGATGCCAATGGGTGCCCAGAACAGCGGCGAGAGGTACAGTTTGCGCTCGAGTTCGGCCTGCACCGGCGGCTCGGCTTCGTCCGGTTTTTTCACTTGGTTGGTAATTGATTCAACGATGCTGTTGACGGTCGTCTGCAGGCGCTTGGCGCAGTCGTTTAAGGCTGCCGCGAAGCGGTCACCGGCCGCCATTGAGGCAATCAGCTCGGCGCCGCCGGCAATGATAGTCACCGGTGTGCGGGCATGGTGGGCGACAAGGTTCAAGAACTGCGTTTTGTCCTCGGCGGTACGGCGCTCGCGCTTGAGGATTTTTAATAGCAGATCGGCATTTTTGATTTCGCGGTACATATCCCACAGCAAAATTGCCGCAAAGCTCGCGATGAGGAAGTAGAAAATGCCTGGTACGACGTACGGGGTGGCCGGCGAGTGCAAAAGGTGCTTGATGTGCTCGCCAAGCGTGTGCCCGAAGCCGCCGCCGCTGGCCGCCGCACTTGCCTGGTCGCTGCCCGAACCGCCGCCAGACTGGTGCTGGTGGTTCTTGCTCCCGGTCGAGCTGCCGGTATTGCTGGGGCTTGTGCCGGTCGGGCCGTTGCCGCCCGTGGTTGAAGTGCTACCGCTGCCTGACACCGGATTGGTGTTGCCGGAACCGGAGCCGGGATTCGTACCGCTACCGCCATCCGTAGTCCCGGTATCGCCGCCGGGGCTGGTCGTACCGCCGCCCGGCGTGGTTGTGCCGCCCGTATCGCCACCCAATACGGTGATAGCCTGCTGGGTGCCGTTCTGGCCAGTGGCAATGTCGGTGACCGTTACCGTCTGCTCACCCGACAGTGCGAAAATGACGCCATTGGTAAAAGTGTGCAGGCCCTTGTCGTAATACGGCTGGAAGGTGTAGTTGGCCGGCAGCGTCGCCTCAGGGTCGCTTGAGGTGAAGTGAATCGTTCCATTGTAGCCGGCTACTGTGTAATTGCCGGCGTCCTGGGCGATGACCACCACCGAGCTGGGCGTGCCGGCTTGCTGCGGGTCGGAGATATTCGTCACTAGAAAATGATCGAACACTTGCTGCAGTACGGTAACAGGCTGGCTGGCATCGATCAGGCCGTCGATATGCGCAGTAATAGTGCTGCTGCCTGGTTGACTGTCACGGTAGCGGAATGAGGCGCTGCCGGCGCCAGCTGTCCACGGCGTGCTGCTGGCGCCCCAATTGGGCAACGTGTTGGCAAATTGGGCCGTTGTCGAGGTTGTGCTGAGTGACAGCAGGCTTTGATCACCGATGACTGTCGGATAGCCGTAGCGGTTGTTGACGCCGACTTCGATTGCCGGCGAGGTGTGCGTGGCGTACAGCGTTTGCGGCGGCGTGACGAAGTACAAGCTGGCCGGCGCGCCCCTGAGCACGCTAAGCGACTGGCTGGCCGCGGTGAGGCCACCGCCGCTAATATTTATGGTCTGCGAGCCGGTATTGGTATTGTTGCGGTAATAGAATGTGCCGCTGCTGCTGCCGGCCGGAATGGTCAATTGCTTGAGTGTCCACGGCCCGGCGTTACTGAGTGCAAATTGACCGGTCGGCGAGCTGCTGGCGAGGGTGAAGGTGGTGTTACTGGTCAGCGGCGTGATTAAACCGTAATTGCTCTGGACCTGGACACTTATCGGGTTGCTGACACCGCCGCGCTCGAAGTTGCCGCCGCTCGACGTAAAGACCAGTTGAGCCGGCACCGCCGTCGTGATATTGATGTTGGCAATCGCATTGATGATACCGCTGTCCGGGTCATCCGGCGGGTACACATCGCTGGCGATAATGGTGTCGCTGCCCGGGGTATTGTCTTTATAGCTAAATCCGATGCTGGTGGCATTGTTTGGCACAATGAGCGAATGGCTGTTCGAGTAGTAATAGCCGCCGCCGAATGTGCCGCCGGCCGAACTGGCCAAGTAAATGTGCTGTCCGCGCACCAGAGTGACGACGTTGCCGTACTGGTCGAGCGCCTGAAGGCCGAAGTTCACGGTTTGACCGGCCTCGGCGCTGCTGGGTGCGGCCGTGAACTGGTAGCTGGCAATGTCGCCGCTGAGGAATGCGAGCGTGGCGGCACCGCTACTGAGGCCACTGCCGGACATGGTCAGTTGCACGCTGCCGGTATCGGTTTGATGGTAATACACCGTGGCGGCACTGCTTCCAGTTGGAATAGTGACGCTGGTGATGGCCGGTGCGGCGGTGTCGCTGGCAGCGGCAAAGCTGCCGCTGCCCGTGGTTGCCAAATTTACTGTAATGTCTGTGGTGGCTGTCGCGGTGATGCCGTAGGCATTCGCTAGAGTAACCGTTAATTGCTTACTCGCGCTGACGGAGGCATTCGCGCTGGCTGGCGTGATGGAAAGTGCGCTTGGCACCGGCGCCGTGACGGTGGTACTGGCCGCGGCATCAATCAGCCCGGTATCGGGATCAGTGGTGTTCGATTGGTCGCGTACCTGCAGCTCACCACTGCCCGGCGTGGCAGCGGCGGTAAACTGGACGTCGGCACTACTGCTGCCAGCCGGCACGGTTACGGTGCTTTGGTCGGCGGTGCCGCCACTGGCAAAGACATGCAGCGTAGTATCGTTCAGCGCTGGCACCAGATTGCCGCTGGTGTCCTCCAGGCTGACATGGACCGTTGCTGGCTGTCCGGCCTCGAGACTGGCCGGTAGGCCGCTGAGGGCAATTTTGGCCGGTCCGGTGGCAGCAGTAAATTGCTGTGCCGCGCCGTCTAAATTGTCTGCCGAAATGGACAGCTGGCAGCTACTAGAGGAAGTTTTGAAATAGAAATACGCGCTGCCACTGCCCGCCGGAATCGTTACTTGCGTGACGGGTGACCAGCTCGTACTGCTCAGCGAGAAGCTGCTGTCGCTACAGCTACTGCTTAGGCCGACGGTGGTGTCGAAGCCGACAGTGGTCGCATTGCCGTACGTGTCGGCGACACCAATTTCAATCTGTTGCGACGGCTGGTTGGTCTGGCCGTTTTGGGCCGGTGTCACAAAGGTCAGCTGGCTGGCGACGCTGGCCGAGATGGTAATGCTTTGGTCGGCGCTCAGGCTGCCGCTGCTGGCCGACAGGGTGTGCGTGCCGGCTTTGGTATCGGAATAATAGAAACTGGCGCTGGTACCGCCCGCCGGAATCGTCACCTTAGTAATTGATGGCGCCCCGCTGCCGGTGCTGGCGGTAAAGCTGTAGCTGCCGGTGGAATTACTGCTGAGGGAAATTGTCAGGTCGGTGCCCTGAATAGCCGGCTGCCCGTTGCTGGTTTGTGCCTGCACGGTAATGATACGCGAACTGTGACCCGGTGCGACCGTCTGCGGGCTGGTGGTAAACACTAATTTGCTGGCGGTCTCGCCGGTGATATTTACGGTACGGCTGGCATTGGTGATGCCACTATCGGGGCTATCGAGCGGCGATTGGTCGCTGACGGTCAGCGTAGCCGTGCCATGCAGATTCGTATCTTTATAATAGAAATTCGCACTGCTGCCACCGGCCGGGATATCCACGCTGGCGGCACTCCACGACCCGTTGCTACTGGCTGCAAAACTGCCGCTGCCGCTGGTGGTATACAGATATACCGGCGTAGCGCTGCCGAGTGTGGTTACATTGCCGTACATATCTTCGGCTGTCACCGAAAACCCTGTTGCCTCAGTGACCGGCACCGAGCTGGGCCCGCCCGTGAAAACCAGTTGGGTGTAAGTGCCCGGCGTGACAGTGAGGCTGGTGGTGGCTTCGCTGAGGCCGCTGGCGTCGAGCACGACAGTGCCGGCGGTAGTTGTTTTGTAATAGACTGTTACCGAGCTGCTGCCGGCCGGCAACACTACACTGCCCACCGGCTGCCAATTGGTGTCGATCAGCGAAAAGCTGCCGCCGTGGCTGCGGTCGCTCAAGGCAATCGTACTATCACTGGAACTGCCCGCCGGTTGGTCCAGGTCGTTGGTCTGGGTAATAGTCACTGCCACTGGCGTGTCAACACCGGTAGTGGCGCTGGTGCTCAGAGCAATCTTCGAGGGGTTATGGGCAATAAAATTAATACTGGCAGAGGTGTCGTCAAGGCCGGTAGCACCATCGGCCGGACTGGCGTCCGATGCGGTAATGGTGCCGGCTTCGACATCGCTGGCATGGACATACACGGTGGTTTGGTTGCCGCCGACCGGGATGGTGGCCGTGAGGCTGCTGGCCGGATTGCTGCCCGCGCTGTCCAGGCTAAATTGCAGGGCGCTGTTATCGCTGGTGAAG